>ERZ1685331.5-NODE-5-length-98577-cov-20.416404_pt1 | contig 98577 bp, 78 predicted proteins | sample MGYA00580194_ERZ1685331 | MGnify/ENA primary metagenome ERZ1685331 (study PRJEB41501, sample SAMN08275520) | hot springs metagenome | biome: alkaline hot spring; material: microbial mat | place: Russia: Ush-Beldyr | collected 2015-07 | depth 0.5 m m ...
ACCTGCACTGCGGGACGCGGCAGCGCCGCACCCCTACCCTCCGCCCGGCGCGGCAGCGCCGCGCCCCTACCTGCTCCACCCGGCGTGGCAACGCCGCACCTCTACCTGCTCCGCCCGGCGCGGCAGCGCCGCGCCCCTACCCTCCGCCCGGCGCGGCAGCGCCGCGCCCCTACATGTCCCTGTCCACGTTCAACGTTCAATGCCCACCTGCCCACCTTCGACCTGCCCACGTTCAACGTACACCTTTCACCTATAACCACCCGCGCCGCTTAAAGATCGCAATCAGCAGCAGAGCGATCATCGCCATCAGACCGAGCGCGAAGGGATAGCCCCAGGGCCAGCCTAACTCCGGCATGAACTCGAAATTCATTCCGTACACCCCGGCAATCAGGGCAGCCGACATCAAAATGATCGAGGCGATCGTCAATGTTTTGACAACCTCGTTCAACTGATTCGACTGAAGGGACAGGAACGCATCAAGGGCGCTCGACAGCAGATCACGATAGGTGTCGATGCTATCGGTGATGCGAATCAGGTGATCATACACGTCCTGAAAATAGGCCACCATGTCGCGCGGATAGATCGGCGCTTCCCGGCGGATGAACACATTCAACACATCGCGTTCCGACGCGACGATCTTGCGCATCAACAGCAACTCACGTTTGAGCGTGAAAATCTCCTGAAGCGCTTCCGGGCGAAAATGATCGAAAATCTGCGCCTCGACCTCCTCAACCCGCTCGATCAGGGCGTCCAGGATCGGGAAGTACTCATCGACAATCGTGTCGAGCAGATGATAGAGCAGTTCGGCGACATCCTCGCCAAAATCGTGCTCATACCGTTGCCAGCGCCGGATCGTTTCATCGATTGCGCCGATCGAATCCTGATAGATGCACACCAGATAGTTCGATCCGATGAACAGGCTGACCTGCTGCGAAGAAACTCGCTTGTGCGTCGCGTCGTAGCGCAGCGCATAGAAGATCAAAAAATAGTATCCGTTGTACGCATCGATTTTGGGGCGTTCATGAGCGTGCGTTGCGTCTTCGATCGCCAGGGGATGGAACCCAAACTCTTCCGAGAGCAGCGCCAGATCGTCTGTGCGCGGATTTTGCAGATCCACCCAGACGATCTGATCCTTCTGCGCAATCAGGTCGCTGATTGCAGCGGCTTCGACCGTGCTGTCGAACCGCCCGTCGTGCTGGCAGACGATCAGATGGCGCGCAGGAGCGCGAGACGCGGTTCGTTGCCGTGTGTTACGGATAAGACGCGCCATACTACTGGAATCGCTCCGCCAGCGACGCTTCACGGTCGCGGTATGCCAGCGCAATCACCTGATCGCCCGCCTGGATTACTGTTTCACCCGACGGAAGAATGACATCGTCGCCACGCAGGATAGCCGTCAACAGACAATCGGGCGGCAATCGCAACGAAGCGACGGTCTTTCCCACAGCGCTCGACTCAGCCGAGACCGTGAACTCGATCAGCGATATTCGCCCTTCACGCAGGCGAGTCAACTGCACTATCGCGCCAAGATTGATGTCGGCTTCAAGCCCGCGCCCAATCGTCTGCGCCGTATCGATTGGCAGATCGACCCCCATGCGACGGGTGAAAAGCCAGGCGTTCTTCGGATTGTTGATGCGCGCAGCCACGCGATTGACGCGAAACTCGCGTTTACACAGCACCGCGATCACCAGATTGTCCTCGTCGTCGCCGGTGACCGCAGCGACGGCATCAGCGAACTCTGCGCCTGCTTCACGCAACACCGAGGGATCACACCCATCCCCCTCAATCACCCGAATATCTGGCAGAGTGCGCATCAGAGAATGCGCTACCTGCTCCTGCTTTTCCACCAGAGTAATCGAATGACGTTCCTCGGCAGCCAGGAACATTGCCAGATTACGCCCAATTTTGCCGCCGCCGACAATCAGTACATTCATGGCATTCCAACGGGTCTACTGAATCATCGAGTCGAGCAGGCCGGTTGCGGTCGCCAGCACCGCAACGTGCACCACATCGCCATCTTCGAGCAGCACGCCGGGGGTTGGCAGAAATGCGCGCCCGCGCCGCACGATGGCCACCGGCATAATCTCGCCGGGTACCGACAGATCGCGCACAAAGTGTCCAACGAGACGTCCGCTGATGGTTACTTCTGCAATCTCCACTTCGCCGCTGCCGAACTGAATCGACGAGACTGTCTCATCGCCGTGAAGGATGCGGCGAATCGTGTGAACTGCCCAACTGGTCGAACTGATCGTGCGAATGCCGAGTTCCCGGTAGATTGCCTCACGCTGCGGATCGTAAATGCGTGCTACGACATTCGGCACACGGAAGACATCGCGGGCGACCGTTGCGGTGATGTAATTCGAGTTATCACCGTTCGTCACTGCTGCGAGCGCGTCAGCGCGCTCAACACCCGCCTCGCGCAGCGTATCGCGGTCGAACCCGACGCCGAGCACCGTCTGCCCGCAGAATTCGCGTCCCAGGCGCTTGAACGCCTGCGGATTCTTATCGACAACCGCAACTGAATGCCCTTCGGCAGCCATCTGCTGCGCCAGCAGGCATCCGACACGACCGCATCCGACGACTATCATGTGCATAGGCGCCCTCTACAATCCGAGCAGGGTCAGAATCAGCGCCTTCTGGACGTGCAACCGGTTCTCTGCCTGCTCAAATACCACCGACTGCGGACCATCGATGACATCAGGCGTCACCTCTTCGCCACGATGCACCGGGAGACAGTGCATGAAAAGCGCGCCGGATCGGGCGTGCGTCATCAATGCAGCATTGACCTGGTACGGTTGAAACACCGGACGCCGCCGCGCTGCTTCGTGTTCCTGCCCCATCGACGCCCACACATCCGTGTAGACTGCATCCGCTCCGGCGACCGCTTCCACCGGCGACGGCATCACCTGCACCGCACCCCCGTGCTCAGCGGCGCGCTGCGCTGCAAGCGCCAGGATTTCCGGGTCGGGACGATAATCGAGCGGACAACCAATACGAACGTTCACCCCCAGGGTCGCGCCCAGGAGCATCAGTGAGTGCGCAACATTGTTGCCATCGCCGACATACGCCAGGGTCAATCCTTCGAGTTGCCCATACTGTTCGCGCAACGTCAGCATATCTGCCAGCGCCTGGCAGGGATGCTCGCGGTCGGACAGCGCATTGATGACCGGCACGGTTGCATAGCGCGCCAGGGTCTCGACGGTTGCATGACGAAAGACGCGCGCAGCAATCGCCTGCACCCAGCGACTGAGGTTGCGCGCCACGTCGGGAACGCTCTCGCGCCCGCCCATATCGATATCGTTCGCCGACAGGTAACTGCCATGCCCGCCGAGTTGGGTCATACCGGCTTCAAAGGCGACACGTGTGCGCAACGATGGTTTCTCAAACACCAGCGCCAGTGTTTTGCCCTGGAGCGGCAACGCACCGTGTGCGTCGCGCGGATGCCCGCCATTACGCCATTCCGCCTTCAGCGCCTGCGCGCGATCAAGCAACGCCTCGGCGTCGGCGCGCGTCAGATCGGCAGCGGAAAGAAAATGCCTGACCATACCCATCCTCGTCGTCTATTCCACGTCAAAGACAGCGTCAACACCGACGGCGAAACCCTCCAGCAGCGCCGATGTCGCCAGCGCACCGCGCCCAAATGTTCCGTGTTCGACGTAAGCAGCGTCCGACAACCGCAAGATCGTGATGGTCTCATCGAGTGGATTGACGATCCAGTATTCGGGAATGCCCCCTTCGGCGTAATCGCTGCGTTTTTCGTCCAGATCGCGTTCGGGTTTATCGTGGCTGACCACTTTGAGCACGAGATCGGCACCGATCCGGAATCGATCCTGCCGGCGCATATCACGCGCCGAACGCACCAGCAGCGGATCGGTTCACGATACCTTCCGGGACGACTGCGAAGACGCAATAGCGCAAGCAGCACTTTGCCGCCGGGCAATTCAACCGCAGCGAAGAACAGACGATACAGAAAGAGAAAGATTGATTGATGACGGTCAGTCGGTATCGGCAGAACGTCGATATATCCCTCGGTGAACTCAACCAGAGCGCTCGCGTAATCGCTCAACCACAGATAATCCTCCTCGTTCCACCGTCCCTGACGGGGCGCAGCGCCAAGCACCAGGGCATCGAGTTCTTCCTGGGATGTGGCGATCATCGTTTGACGGGAAACGGACATCATCCTGCGCTCTCGAATGTGGATGTCATCGCGTGTTTGTAGCGACAGATGCATTGTACCACAGGGTCAGGGATCAGGGGTGAGGGGTTGGATCGCCTGCCTTAACTTTCCGCCTTTGCGCACACTCTCACTTCTCGCCGCTCTCCGCTCACCTCCACTCCATTTCGTGTACCATGACCGTGTCGTTCATTAGAAACCTGTGATGGTTCTCAGTTCTCAGTTCTCAGTTCTCAGTTCTCAGTTCTCGGTTCTCAGTTCTCAGTTCTCGGTTCTCAGTTCTCGGAAGGAGAAAGCCATGTGGGGCGGTCGTTTCGACGAGGGGATCGATGCGCTGATGGCGCGGTTCAATAATTCATTTCCGTTCGATCAGCGCATGTGGCGCGAAGATATTCGCGGAAGCATGGCATGGGCGCGCCAGCTCGCGCAGGCGGGAGTCATATCGGCGGAAGAGCGGGACACCTTACTCGCAGGACTCACGGCGGTTTACGCCGAGTTCGACGAAGGGCGCTTCGAGGCGCGTCCAGCCGATGAGGATATTCACACCGCCGTCGAGCGGCGGCTAGGAGAACTCGTCGGCGCCGTCGCCGGGAAACTCCACACCGGGCGCAGCCGGAACGATCAGGTGGCGACCGATGTGCGGCTCTGGGCGATCGAAGCGATCCGGCGCATCGACGACGGCTTACGCACGCTGCAACAGGCGTTGCTAGCGCAGGCTGAAGCCGCAGACGACGCAGTGATGCCCGGCTATACACACCTGCAGCGCGCCCAACCGGTATTGCTGGCGCACTGGCTGCTCTCGCACTTCTGGCCCCTGCAACGCGACCGCGAGCGCCTGGCGGATTGCGCCAAACGAACGGCAGTGCTGCCGCTCGGCTCAGGCGCCATCGCCGGCACGCCGCTGGCAATTGATCGCGCGGCGCTCGCCGCTGACCTGGGCATGGCGGCGATTTCCCCCAACAGCATCGACGCCGTCAGTGACCGCGACTTCATCGCAGAGTTTCTGTTCTGCGCCGCGCTGATCGGCATACACCTCAGCCGCCTGGCAGAAGATATTATCATCTACAGCAGCGCCGAGTTCGGTTTCGTCGTGCTGGCCGACGCTTACAGTACGGGATCGAGTCTCATGCCACAGAAGAAAAACCCCGACTCGTTCGAACTGCTGCGCAGCAAGTCTGGACGTCTCACCGGCAACCTAGTCACGGTGCTGACAGTGCTGAAAGGGCTGCCTGCCGCCTACGATAAAGACTTGCAGGAAGACAAAGAACCTCTGTTCGACGCCGCCGACACCCTCGAATTGGCGCTGCCGGTTGCAACCGGGGCTGTGGCGACAGCGCGCTTCCGCCACGACCGCATGCGTGCGGCGCTCGACGATGCTATGTTAGCGACTGATGTGGCCGATTATCTGGTAATGCGCGGCGTCCCATTTCGCGAGGCGCACCATGTCGTCGGCAGACTGGTGCGCGAGGCAGAGCAGCGCGGGGTTGCGCTCTCGGCGCTGCCGCCAGGCGTGTTCCTTGCAGCGCATCCCGCGTGCGGCAACGACATCCTTCAGGTGTTCGACATTGATCGTTCCGTGGCGCAGCGCCGCGTACCTGGTGCAACGGCGCCGGAAGCCGTGCGCGAACAGATTGCTCAGGCGCGGCGATACGTCGAGGAACGTTGAATATGGGAAGGGACATGTAGGGGCGGCGCGCCGCCGCACCCGCAGTGCAGGTAGGAGCGCCGCGCCGCCGCGCCCGCACGCCGGGTGTCCATTGCACGTGGCACGGGGCACGGGGCACGGCGCACGTGGGCAGGTGGAAGGTGGGAAGGTTACAGGTGAAAGGTGAAAGGTAGGCAGGTTCTCTAACCTCTAACCCCTGACCCCTGACCCCTAATCCCCAACCTTCGCCAGCGCAACCTGTGATGTGTGCGCCGGCAACCAGAATGTGGCCGTCGTGCCGCGCCCCAGCGCGCTCTCGACGATCAACTCACCACCCATCAACCGGCAGTAATGCTGACCGATCGCCAGTCCCAGCCCTGCGCCGCGCTGCTCACGCCCCACATTCTCTTCGGCAATTGCAAACGGTGTAAACAACTGTGCTATCTGATCCGGCGCAATTCCCAGACCCGTGTCGGACACCCGAAACTGGATGCGTGGCTGCGACTCATCGCCGATGCGGGCGACCTGCACCACCACATCACCATCTGTTGTAAACTTGGCAGCGTTACTCACCAGATTGAGCAGAATCTGGCGCACCTTCGTCGGATCACCCAACAGTTCCCCTGCCTCCTCGACACCCTCGACCTGCAAGCGGTTTCGGTTGCGTCTCAGCAACGGCTGCACCGTCATCGTAACATCGCGCACCACATCTGCCACATCGAACGCGACACAGTGCAGATCAGACCGTCCTGTTTCAATCCGCGCCATTTCCAGCACATTACTCACCAGGTCGAGCAGATGACCGGCAGCTATGTGAATCGCCTGGATGTCACTGCGCGTCTGCGCCAGGCTTTGACGCTCGATCCCTGCTTCCAGCAACTGGCAATACCCAATGATTGCCGTGAGCGGCGTGCGGATTTCGTGACTCATATGCGCCAGAAAGGCGCTCTTAGCGCGGCTGCCCGCTTCCGCTGCGTCGCGCGCCTTGGTCAGAGCCCGCTGGGCCTCCAGGAGACGCTGGTTGTTGCGCCGCAGTTCTTCGCGGATCCGGCGCTCCTCGGTAACATCGCGCCAGACGAACAGGCGTCCGCGATACACTCGCCGCGCATCGTAGATCGGTGAAATGCGCACATCGAACCAGCGACGCTTTGCATCGACCTCGACCTCGATCTCCTCCGCTATCTCGGTCACATTACGGTAACGTGCGACAACCTCTGGCCACTGTGCCATCACCTCGCGCGCTAATTTGCCGACAATCCGGGAAGCGGGCAGTCCAATCACCATTTGCGCCGCACGGTTCACCTCGATGATCCGACCCTGTTCATCGACTGCAATCACACCATCGCCCATGCTTTGCAGCACCATATCGCGCGCAATCGGGCGAATTTCGAGGAGGCGAAAACCGAACACGCTCCAGGCGATAGCAGTGAGCGACACAGTGAATACAAACGGCGTCAGATCGAGTTTTCCCCAGAGACTCAGATCCGAAAGATAGATGACATTGCCAATCCAGGGAGCGGCAACCGTTACCAGCATGGCGCCGATCTGCCCACGGAACAGGCCTGGCGTCCGGCGGATGAAATCGACAATCAGGTAGGTTCCGGAGAGCAGACACAAATAGGAATATGCAGTATGTACCCAAAACCACGCCCCAAATGTCGAATTGAAGACTGTAAACGGACCATCAGTAATCAGGACCACCGACTGCCAGAACTGGCGGTGATACTCACTCGTCAGAATGACGATCATGGTAATAAGCGGTACAATGCTCAGCAGCCACACCCGGCGGCGGTTGAGCCAGACCCACGAACCGGTGTACTCCGCTGCAAACCACAGCCACGCAACCGGAACCACAACAATGCCAGCAAACTCGAGCCGGACCCACTGTAGTGCGACCGGGAGCGTCTGGCTGCTCAGTTCCATCGCATAACTCACCAACCAGACGAATGTGGCAAATGCGAGGAGGCTCAACGGCAACGCGCCCGGTGTCGTCCGTTTTTTCCACGCATAGCCAGCGATGGCGATTGCAACGATGCCGAGCGCCAGCAAGACACCGTTATAGGGGGTAAGCGTGAAATTCATGCTATCGTTACATTTCTTGCTGAGACGTAATACGCAGATGTTCTAGAGTCCTGCGCTTCTTCGCTTTCCCCAGACCCTCGCAGGTCGAACAGTCACACCCGGTCATTCGTCGGCTATGGCGAAGCGGAACTGGATGTCAGGGCGTGAATGCGTTGCATCAGACGTTCGAAGTCTATCGGCTTGAGTTCGTAGGCGTCACACCCGGATGCAAGCCCTCTAATACGATCTTCCGGCAACGCATAAGCGGTCAGAGCAATGATCGGAATGTGGCACGTCGCTTCATCACTTTTGAGCTGACAGGCGACATCCCAGCCATTCTGTTTTGGCAGCCCCATATCGAGCAGAATGAGATCGGGCATCTCGGTGCGGGCGAGGCGGAGCGCCTCCGATCCATCAATCGCAAGCGTGATCGTGAAACCTTCCCAACGCATGCGTCGCGCGATCATGTCGCGGTTCATGGCGTCGTCTTCAGCAACCAGGATGTGCATGGTACTACTTTCTGGTAGGCGGACAGCGGCTTGCACCTATGAACGATGTTTCGTATTCTTTCGTCTTGCAGTATCATACACTCAGAGCATTTCCAATTCATTTCCAGAAAAATGACACTCTGTTCACTTTGACTCCGTATCACTATCCACTATCGTTATGACGATGCATGAACCGCTCATCCTCATTGTCGGCGCTGCCGACACCGGGCGCGCGCCACTGGCTGCCGCCATGCTGCGACGCCACCTGATACATCACGGCATCCCTGCGCAGGTTGAGTCTGCCGGAGTGCTCGGGCACGACGACGACCCCGCCAGCCCGGACGCGCTGGCGGTTGCGGATCACATGGCGCTCGATCTCAGCGCCCACCGTGCGCGCAGCCTGAGCGACCACCTGGTTGAGAAAGCGGCATTACTGCTGAGCGTCGACAGTGGAATTGCGCGTGTGGCGCGTCTGCGCTTTCCACAGGCGGCGGCGCGCATTCATACCCTGGGAGAACTCGCCGGACGCGATCGCGACATTCCCGACCCCTTCAAGATGCAGATCGGTCCCTGGCTCGTCTATGCGCGCGAAATCGATCAGATGCTGCACCAGGCGCTGCCGCGCATTATTGCCTTTCTTCCCGAACCTTCAGCGCCCTCTGGAGAACCCGGAACTGAGAACCAGGAACCGACCCGCCTCACGACACCCCTTCCCGAACCGGCGGCGGTGGCGGAAGAACGGCGCGCCGCCGCCGAACGTACTGCTCAACTGCTCGACCTGATGACGCGCATTCCCGGCATCGTCGAATGGAGCGCAGCGCGCGAGCAGATAGAACTCGCCACTGCCGCTGCACAGGAGCATCCTGCTGGCGCAACCGATCAGATCACAGCGTACTGCGCCCTCCTCCGCGCTGCGCTTGCGCTGACGCCCGCCTCTCCGGGCGCGGCGCATCTGGCGGCGCTGCGCGACGCCATTGCGCGGCTTGAGCACCCGGTTGGAGCGGGCGACATCAGCGATCTTTCGGCGCGTCTCGGCGCCTGGACATCCCTGCGTTAACAACCTTTCCTTCACATTCGTTACTCCTTGCGTTATAATGCCAGGTAGTTCGTGAAACTCTTCCCAGAGACTCAGGTTACGCTGCGCCATGTCAGGGGTTGAACGCGCCAACCCCTCTCGCGCAGCGAGAGCGAGAGTGTCTATGACCGTGCAATTCTGGCTCTTTGGCCGTCACCCGCCGTTCTTGCGGCGCCTTCTGCACAACCCGATTTCTGCACATTGTTTTGGGTCCTTTCAGATCCGGTTTCGACCCGGCGAGATCCAGAGTGTGTTTGTTGACCGTACTACATATCAAACTCTCTAGAAGGAAGCGATATGGCAGCAGCATTGACGCTCTACCGCACAACAATCGGTAAAAAAGCGGTGATGGCGATTACCGGCTTCATCGGCTACGGGTTCGTTATTTTGCACATGATCGGCAACCTGAAGATTTTCGAGGGCGCGGAAGGCTTCAACGAGTATGCGCACTTCCTGCGCACCGTCGGGTACCCGATGGTGCCAGAGCGTGGCATACTCTGGGTGCTGCGCATCGTTTTGCTGGCATCGGTCATTTTGCATGTCGTTGCCGCCATTCAGTTGACGCGCCTCGATTGGGCGAGCCGCCCGAAAGGGTACCGCGAAACGCGACGAAAACAGGCGACCTTCGCCTCGCTTACCCTGCGCTGGGGCGGGCTGGCTATCTTCCTCTTCATCATCTATCACCTGGCGCACTTTACCTTCGGTCTTGGCATTCCCAACTTTGGCGGTCACGAGACAGCCTATCAGAATGTTGTGGCTGGCTTCTCCAACCCGATCAATGTCATCCTCTACATCGTTGCTGTCGGCGCGCTCGGCATGCACCTGTACCATGGGGTCTGGAGTCTGTTCCAGACTCTCGGGCTCAATGGGCCGCGCACCGATGGTCTCTGGCGCGGTCTGGCGACGCTCTCGGGCATCCTGTTGTTCCTCGGATTCTCGACGGTGCCTGTCGCCGTCATAACTGGACTGGTGCGCTGATGTGTACCAGGGCAAGTGCGATGTGCCATGCCGCAGTTGAAGCACACTAGAAAAGGGAAAAACCCATGACCACCACGGATACCAGGCCGACAACAACCCGGCCCGCGACGGAATATCTCGACCCAAAACTCAACTCGAAAATCCCGGAGGGACCGATTGATCGCAAATGGGAGCGGCACAAGTTCGAAATGAAACTTGTCAGCCCGACGAACCGTCGGCGCTACACGATCATTGTCGTCGGTTCGGGCCTGGCGGGCGCCTCGGCAGCGGCAACCCTGGGAGAAGCCGGGTACAATGTCAAGTGTTACACCTACCACGACAGTCCCCGCCGCGCGCACAGCATCGCCGCGCAGGGCGGCATTAACGCCGCCAAGAATTATCGCAACGACGGCGACAGCGTCTACCGCCTGTTCTACGATACGGTCAAGGGCGGCGACTTCCGCGCGCGTGAGGCGAATGTGCATCGCCTGGCGGAAGTGAGCATGGCGATCATCGATCAGTGTGTGGCGCAGGGGGTGCCGTTCGCTCGCGAGTACTCCGGCTATCTGGACAACCGCTCGTTCGGCGGCGCGCAGGTGGCGCGCACCTTCTACGCCCGCGGGCAAACCGGGCAGCAACTGCTGCTCGGCGCCTACCAGGCGCTCAGCCGCCAGATCGGGCTGGGGCAGGTCAAGATGTTCTCGCGCACCGAAATGCTCGATCTGGTTGTCATTGATGGTCGGGCGCGCGGCATCGTCACGCGCGATATGGTCACTGGCAAGATCGAGTCGCACATGGCCGACGCGGTTGTGCTGGCAACCGGCGGGTACTCGAATGTCTTCTATCTTTCGACCAACGCGAAGGCGTGCAATACGACCGCCATCTGGCGCGCGCATCGCCGTGGCGCCTTCTTCGGCAATCCATGCTTTACCCAGATCCACCCGACCTGCATCCCGGTTAGTGGTGACCATCAGAGCAAACTGACGCTCATGTCGGAGTCGCTGCGCAATGATGGGCGCGTCTGGGTGCCGAAGACGCCTGGCGACAAGCGCCCGCCAAGCGCTATTCCCGAAGATGAGCGCGACTACTACCTGGAGCGCAAGTACCCAAGTTATGGCAACCTGGCGCCGCGCGACATTTCATCGCGCGCAGCCAAGCAGGTGTGCGATGAAGGGCGTGGCGTCGGTCCTGGCGGGCTTGGGGTGTACCTCGACTTCTCCGATGCCATCAAACGCCTGGGGAAGAGGGTGATCGAAGAGCGCTACGGCAACCTCTTCGAGATGTACGAGCGCATCACCGGCGAAAATCCATACGAGACGCCGATGCGCATTTACCCGGCAGTGCACTACACCATGGGCGGTCTGTGGGTCGATTATAACCTGATGAGCACTATCCCCGGTCTGTTCGTCATCGGCGAAGCCAACTTCTCGGACCACGGCGCCAACCGCCTGGGCGCATCGGCATTGATGCAGGGTCTGGCGGACGGCTATTTCATTCTGCCATATACTATCGCCGATTATCTGGCATCGACCAAACTGCCGAAAGTCGATACGACCCACCTCGCCTTCCGCGAAACCGAGGCGGAAGTCGCTGATCGCATAAAACGCTTGCTCAATACCAAAGGCACACGCACGGTCGATATGTTCCACCGCGAACTTGGCAAGATCATGTGGGACTACTGCGGTATGGGGCGGAACGAAGCCGGTCTGAAGCACGCGCTCGAAGTGATCCCGGAACTCCGCGAGCGCTTCTGGAATGAGGTGAAAGTGCCTAGTGAAGGCAATGACATCAATCAGGAACTGGAGAAAGCCGGGCGCGTAGCCGACTTCATGGAGCTTGCCGAGCTGATGTGCATCGATGCGCTCCATCGGGACGAGTCGTGCGGCGGGCACTTCCGTGAGGAACATCAGACGGAAGACGGTGAAGCCGAACGCGACGATGAGAACTTTGCCTATGTGGCTGCCTGGGAGTTCACCGGCCTGGGAACGAAGCCGGTGCTGCATAAGGAGCCGCTGATCTTCGAGTATGTCAAGCCTGCTGTTCGCAGTTATAAGTAATCGCCTGGCGTAGCGCGGGGAAATGCAGGTTGTGCGCCGCGATCGCCGCAACGGTTTCTTTGCGCAACCGCGCCCTGGAATAGAGAGAGCACGCTATGAATCTGACGCTCCATGTCTGGCGACAGAAGAACCCGCAGTCGGAAGGTCGCTTTGTGACCTACCAGGCGAAGGATATCATCCCTGACATGTCATTCCTGGAAATGCTCGACGTGGTCAACCAGGAACTGATTATGAAGGGCGAGGAGCCGATTGCCTTCGAGCACGACTGTCGCGAGGGCATTTGTGGCTCATGCGGTATTGTGATCAACGGGTATCCCCACGGCGGGCATCGGGGAACTACCGCATGCCAGTTGCATATGCGCCACTTCAAGGACGGCGATACGATCACGATCGAGCCGTGGCGGGCGCGCGCCTTCCCGGTGATGAAAGACCTGATCGTGGATCGCTCGGCGTTCGATCGCATTATTCAGGCAGGCGGCTTCATTTCGGCAAACACCGGCGTGGCGCAGGATGCCAATGCTATTCTGGTGCCAAAACAGAATGCTGATGCTGCGATGGATGCGGCAGCATGCATCGGTTGCGGCGCGTGTGTGGCAGCCTGCCCGAATGCTTCTGCCATGCTCTTCACTGCTGCCAAGATTGCGCATCTCGGTCTGTTGCCGCAGGGCCAGCCCGAACGCTACACCCGCGTGGTGCGCATGGTCGAACAGATGGATAAAGAGGGCTTCGGCGGATGCACAAACATCGGCGAGTGCGCCGCTGCCTGCCCGAAAGTGATCCCGCTCGATGTGATTGCCCGAATGAACCGCGACCTGCTCGTGGCGAAGATTAAGGGTGTGAATTAGTTGAAGGTGACGGTCATCCGGGTCAGCCGCCGCGAGAACGCATTCACGCTCCTGGCGCCGCTTGTAACACCGCAACGGGAGTCCGCCCCTGTGATGATCGTCACCTCTGCCCGGCGCTGCACAGGCGCTCTGCACCCCTGGCGCTGATGATGCCACAGTTGGGTTATCTCCCCGTGACCGTTACCTCCGCCCGGCGCTGCGCAGGCGCCCTGCACCCCTGCTGATGAGCATGGAGTGGTTGAGCCATTCCCCCGTGGCGATGGTCATCTGTGCCAGGCAGAGGTGAGGGTGCCGGCACGATTGGTCAGCGGCTGCCAGCGATTGACATCGCCGCTGAAGACATGTGGCCGGCTATCCGCTGGCACGGACGGAGACGGAAGCGTCCACGCAGGTGGACGTCCGGCGGAACGCTTGCCCGGTGCGACTTCAGTCGCCGACGCAGACTCATCGCAGCGAGGACGCGCTTTCTTGCCGCCTGACAATTCATGGCTTAGACCTCAGAGGTGACGATCACCTGAGGTATGGGACATCGGTGCTATGATCTGTGCGTTATGACGCACACTGCGAACCATCGACAGAAATCTGATATTCCTGCTCGCCTGTTTGCCGCCTGCGATGCGCTTGCCGACGGTCTCGGCGCCCTGCCCGGCGATGAACGGCGCCCGGCAGCCGCACTCACGCTGGCACGATTGATGTTGCTCTCATTCCTCCACGTGCGTGGCTGGCTCGATCTGCGCGATCTCGCTCAATCTCTGGAATATGATGATTGCTCTGGTGATGCCATTCTGAGACGCCTGCCCCCCGGCATCATCACGGTGCGTTCTCTTCCCTGTCCAAACACCACTGCACTGCATCAGGCGCTGGCATTGATCCGGGATGCCGCCTGGAGCCTCGATGACCACACTTCCGGCTGCGTGACGCCTGCGACCATGGGGTTCATTTTTGAACGGTATGTCGAGCGGAAACGTGGCGGCGTCTACTACACTGGCGACGATGTCACCGCCTACATTGCGAGTCGCACGATCATTCCGCGCCTGATCGATGCGCTGGGGCCGGCGGCCATCCAGATTGTGACTGATCTCGTTCGGCAAGACCCGCTGCGCTACATTCCTGCTGCGCTTCAGCATGGCAGTGAACAGGAACTGCCGTCCTCGGTTGCCGTCGGCATCGCGGATGTCGCTCAACGCCATATGTGGGACGCCGCTGCTCCTGCCATCTGCGCACTGCCCGGCGAAACCTGGCGCGATGTGATTGCCCGTCGCCGCCGTGTGGGGGAAACGCTCGCTGCACTGCACAAAGGCATCGTCGATCCAGCGGACCTGTTAACTCACAACCTCGACCTGATGCGTCTGATGCGCGACCTCTGTACGATCTGGACCCATGCTCGTCTGGATGATCTCGATACGGCGCTTGCGCAACTGAGCGTGCTCGACCCGACGTGCGGCTCGGGAGCGTTTCTCTGTGTTGCGTTCGACCTGCTGGCAGATCTGGCATCTATCGTTGTTCAACGCCGTATATCTGAAGAGAACGGCGCCGCCTCTCTCGCCAGACGATTGCGAGCAATTGTCGAACACAACCTGTATGGCGTAGACGTGATGCCGGAGGCGGTGGAGATCTGCCGGATGCGACTCTGGCTGCGCCTCGCCGCGTGTGTCGATGACCAGGATTACCTGCACAATTTGCGGTTCAACATCCACGCAGGCGATGCGCTGACCGGTGTACTCGATCAACCAGACAATCTCCGGCGGGATGGCGCGGCTGAACAACGGCGACCGCTGCATTGGCGGGCGACCTTTCCGTCGGTTATGGCAGCAGGAGGATTCGATGTTGTGATCGGCAACCCGCCGTATGTGGTGCGCAGCAGGTTGAGCGACGACCGGCTTCTGCGTCAGTATCAGACTTCAACGACCGGCAATCTCTACGCACTGGTGATTGAGCGCGCGCTGGACCTGCTCCGACCCGGAGGATGGCTTGGCGTCATCGTGCCAATCGCATCAGTCGCCACCGACGGCATGGCGCCATTGCAACGCCTCTATGCGCCGTTGCGCCAGTGGCACAGTCACTATGCCGTGCGACCGGGCAAACTCTTCCCAGATGTCGATATGAACCTGACGATCACCCTGCTGCACAAAACGACAGCGTCGAGTGAACGCTATGTGAGCGGCTATCGACGGTTTCGCTCCTGTGAGCGCGTACATCTGTTCGACACCCTTGGCTACACGCGCCTGCCTCCGCCGGAAGCCATCCGTGGTGCGCTGCCCAAACTCGGTTCGGCGCTGGAAGTTCGGCTGCTCCAGCGCATGCTGGCGCACGGTCGCCGCCTGCGCGACTATGCCGCGCGGGATGGCGCTGTGATCTACTACCACTCAGGCGGTCGCTACTGGCGCAAGGCGCTGCCAGAGAAACTATCGTCGCACTACAAACCGTTGTGCGTTGCGCCAGCCGTTGCGCCCATCGCGCTGGCGCTGCTCAACAGCCAGGTCTTCTACTGGTACTGGATTGCTTTCTCGAACTGCATGGACGTGGTTGCGCGCGAGGTTCTGGAGTTTCCGGTGTTTCGTCTGGAAGACGCCGATCCCGTGCCATTCGCCGGCGCCGTGGATCGCCTGATCACCCTCTACCATGAGAGCGCCACGACGCGCGCGCGCCGCGGTGCGCGCATCCAGACCAGCGAAACAAACATCGACGCGGCGCGCGCGCGCGAGGTCATCGATGCTATCGACCGCCTGCTGGCGCAGCACTACGGTTTCGACGACGAAGAACTCGACTTTGTGCTCAGTTACGACCTGAAGTACCGGCTGGGAACCCGACGAACGCCTCACCGTTGACCATTCGCCAGATGACGCAACGCGCCGCGGGTATCGACGATCCGCTGCGCATGGCGCGCAACCCGTTGCCAGTCATATGTCGAGTGATCGGTGACGATGATGGCACACTCCGCCACGCCGAGCGCCTCATCGAGATCCGGCTCGCAGCGCAGCCGGATACCCTCGACCTGCACCTCGGGCACGTGCGGATCGTGATACATCACCAGTGCGCCCTTCTCGTGCAGCAGGTGAATAATGTCGAGCGCCGGCGACTCGCGCACATCATCGACATCGCGTTTGTAGGCGACCCCCAGCACCAGCACACGACTGCCCCGGACCGCACGCCCGGCATCGTTCAGTGCGTCCTGCACCTTCTGCACCCAGTAGCGCGGCATATCGGTGTTGACCTCGCTCGCCAGGTCGATAAACCGCGCCGTGTAGTTGAGCGTTTTCAATTTCCATGACAGGTAGAGCGGATCGATCGGGATGCAGTGCCCGCCCAGACCAGGTCCAGGCGTGAACTTCATAAACCCGAACGGTTTGGTTGCGGCTGCGTCGATCACTTCCCACACATCCAGGCTAAGTTTGTCGCACATGAGCAGCACTTCGTTGACCAACCCGATATTGACGGCGCGGAAGGTGTTTTCGAGCAACTTGACCATTTCCGCCACTTCCGGGCTGCTTACCGGCACGACGCGCTCGATCGCCGTTTCGTACAACGCGCGCGCCACTTCCAGGCAGGCAGGCGTGACGCCGCCCATTACCTTCGGCGTATTGCGCGTCGTCCAGTCGGTGCGACCGGGATCGACCCGTTCGGGCGAAAACGCCAGGAAATAATCTACGCCGATCTTCAAGCCGCTGGCTTCGAGGCGCGGCAGAATCACCTCGCGCGTCGTGCCGGGGTAGGTCGTGCTTTCCAGAACGATCATCTGACCAGGACGCAGGCGATGCGCGATCTGTTCGGTGACTGCCACAATTGCGGAAATATCGGGATCGCGGGTTTTGCGCAGCGGCGTTGGCACACAGATGCTGATCGCATCCAGTTCCGCGAGCACATCAAAATCGGTGGTGGCGTCGAGCAGGCCATCGGCACGAAGCTGCGCCACCACGCTGGTCGGCACATCGTCGATGTAACTGCGCCCGGCATTGATGGCAGCGACCCGCTCCGCGCTGGCATCGACACCTGTCACGCGCAACCCGGCAGCGCCAAACACAGCAGCCAGCGGCAACCCGACATACCCGACCCCGATAATGCCGACGCGCGCTGAACGATCGGCAATGCGCTGCAACAACCGTTCTCTGGATGATGATGCAGTCATGTACGTGCTCCCTCGTGACAGAACCATGCGACCTGACGTAGGGGCGCCCCCCTGGCGGCGCCCCGGCATCGCCACCGTCCCGGCGACCCCTGGCAGCGCCCCGGCATCGCCACCGTCCCGGCGACCCCCTGGCGGCGCCCGGTGCTCTGGTCACGAACGTGCTTTCTCGTGACGGAACCATGCGAGCGTCCGCGCCAGACCTTCAGTGAGCGAGACGCGCGGCGCATACCCCAGCGTCGCGCGGATCGCGTCGATGCTTGCCTGCGAATGCCGCACATCGCCAGCGCGCGGCGGCTGGTGATCCGGTGCAAGATTGCTGCCCAGCAACTGGTTAATCTGCGCCGCCAGTTCGAGCAGCGAGGTGCGCGCACCGGCGCCGACGTTGAACACCGCCGAGCAATCGGCAGGCGCATCCGCAGCTGCAAGATTGGCGTCCACCACATTCTCGACGTAGGTAAAATCGCGCGACTGCAAGCCGTCACCATAGATGATCGGCGGAAGACCGCGCACCATTCGGTCGATAAAGCGCGGAATAACGGCGGCATACTCAGAATGCGGATCCTGGCGAGGACCGAACACATTGAAATAGCGCAGCGCAATGGTGGAAAGACCATAGACGACGCTGAACGCCATGCAGTACTGTTCGCCCGCCAATTTCGAGACCGCATAGGGCGAGAGCGGATGCGGCGCTTGCGTTTCGACTTTCGGCAGGGTCGGCGTATCGCCGTAGACCGACGATGACGAGGCGAAGACCACCCGGCGCACGCCAGCGTCGCGCGCCGCCGTCAGCACATGCAGCGTCCCAGTCACGTTCACCGCATTCGTGGTAACGGGATCGTCAACCGAGCGCTGCACCGACGCCAGCGCCCCCTGATGAAACACGACCTCGATGCCGGCAACGGCGCGGCGAATGGCATCATTATCGCGCAGGTCGCCTTCGATGATCTCAACATCACCACGAATGTGCGTCAGGTTGTCGTACTGGCCAGTGGAAAAATTGTCGAAGACTCGCACTCGATCCCCGCGTTGCAGCAACGCCTCGACCAGATGCGAGCCAATGAAACCGGCGCCGCCGGTCACCAGAACGTGAGCCATACTTCGTCCTTCACAATCAGGGAACGAACCGATACTCCAACCGTGGCGCGTGTGGTTGCACAATGGCGCGCAACCCCAGCGGATCGGCGGGTTGCAGGTTGCGCTCCAGATTTGCCTGCAACAACTCGCGCAACGTGTTGAACGAGCGATAGCGCACAATCAGCGCATCGGTCAGTCCTGCCAGTTCCTTTGCGCCTTCGATTGCATCTTCGAGATTTCCCAACTCGTCAATCAGTCCGAGCGCCTTCGCCTGCCGTCCGGTGTAGATCCGTCCGTCGGCGAGCCGGATCACATCATCGCGCGCCATCCCGCGCCCCTCGACGATCACATCGACAAATCCCTGGTATGCTTCATCGACAAGCGCGTTCCAGATCGCCTCTTCCTCCGGCTGCGGCGGACGCAGCGGCGAACCGATATCCTTGAGATCGCCGCTTTTGTACACATATTCGCGCAAACCGAGCCGCTCGAAGGCTTCGTCGTAGTTCAGCAACGATACGATGACCCCGAGACTGCCGGTGAGCGTATCCGGGTTGGCATAGATCCGTTCGCCTGCCATCGAGATGTAATACCCGCCACTGGCAGCAACCGTCCCCATCGAGATCACCAGGTACTTATCCTGCTCACGCAGCTTCTTGAGTTCGACGTACAACTCGTTGCTGGCGACAACGCTGCCGCCGGGGCTATCCACCCGCAACACCACCGCCTTCACCCGCGAGTCGTTGGCGGCGGTGCGGATCTGCGACAGCAACTGCTCATGGCTCAACCCCGTGCTGAACAGGCTGTCTCCAGCAGCAGCGCCAATCGCGCCGCTGACCGTGATGATCACGATGCGATTATTTCCTCGTCCAGAGATGACTTCCTCCTGCCATCGGCTGCCAGGAACCGTCGCCGCTGCGCTGCTGCCGCTGTCAAACGCCAGCAGCAGCGCCACGCCGCCGAGCGGCAGAATGGCACATGCCAGCACAATGCCCACGATAATCGAGATCACAACGACCCACGTCCGGTCCTTACGCGGCGCCGGTTGCGCCGGAGGCGCCTGCGGAGGGGTGAAAGGCTCGTTGCTCATCTATCTCCCTTTCCCATATCGATCCAGCGGGCGCTCCTGCTGAGCGCCCCGACATTGCATTCCACACAGGCGACCATCAGGGATAATCCGACCTTGGGGGCAGGTCTGAGACCTGCCCCCAACGCCGCTCTGAGTATGATAGCACATGCCGGTCTCAGGCGACAGTCGTCCGATGATCCCCCTATGCCGTATGTGAGAGCAGGCCGCCTCCCTCACCTCAGGTGCAGTGATGCGTTGACGACGAGCGCCGCGTTTGCCGCCGTCTGACCTGTCATGCCGATCGCGGATACCATAAGGGCGGGTCTGAGACCCGCCCTGCTGCTGTGCTGTCTCGCCCGGACAGGCGCTCAGCGACGAATCGCCGGCAGATAGACGCGGTACACCTGCGCCAGGACGCGCAGGGTGACTGGAGGAAGTGTCGAGTTGCTGACCCGCACCTCGCGATCGCCGGCGCTTGCCACATCGGCAGCGGTCAACGTCGTGCGCAGTTCGGTAGCGCTCACAAAGGTCGTCGGGCGTTCGACGCCGTCAATGACGATCTTGCTGCTCGGATCGAAACCGGCGCCGGAGACAATCAGGAGTGTTCCTGCTTCGCCGACGCCAACGAACGGCGGCATGAGCGCCAGCGCCAGCACCAATTCATACGCGCCCACATCACAGGCGTCCCCCTGCGGTCGGCTGATGCCGCGCTGATCGGTTGCCGGGCATGTCGCTGCTGCGGCGCGGTTGAATGCCGGGCTAGACGCCACGATTGCCATGGTTGGCGTGGGACCGCCATTGTTTGCCAGCGGCGCGAGTTGCGGGTCCTGGAACAGGATTGCCGAGGCTGGCGAGGTGATCAGGTTATTGATGTCATTGTTGAAATCGGGCGTTTTGGTGCGCGGAAACTGAATGTTACCGCCGCCGTTGAGCAGGGAACGGTTTGTGTGGTATCCCTGGAATTCGGTCGTGACCGGGTTGGTGTGGGTTGGATCGAGACGGTTGGAAGCGAAGATCGAACTGGTTAGCGTCACTGCCGCCTCGTTGCTGGCGAAGATCGCGCCGCCCTGAAACGTAGCGAAGTTGCTGGCAAAGGTCGCATGGTTGATGTCGATCGTTCCCCTGCTGATGATCATGCCGCCTCCCTGACCGATGATGTTGGTTCCGGCAGTCGCAGCGCGATTGTCGAAGAACGTCGAGTTGACCACCCGCCCGCGACCATTCACCAATATCCAGACGCCGCCGCCCTGCCGTGCGGCATAGTTGCCGTTGAAGGTCGACTCGCGGATCTCGATGTTGTCCTCATTCACGCCACCTGCCCATTCGTCTTCGATATGGTAGATAGCGCCGCCATGACCTTCGGCGGGCGGCGAGTCGAGCACCCGGTTGTTGCTGAATGTCGAACGGGCATAGATCGCTTTGGTGTTCAGGTTATCGGAGATTGTCACTTTGAGTGCGCCGCCGCCGCGGGTTGCGGTATTCCCATCGAACACGCTGCCGCAGATATCGACGGTGTTGCTGGTGTTCGGGTTGAAACTGTTGCTGACGCCATCGAGATGGATCGCGCCGCCATGCCCGCGAACGACGCCCCCGGCAGTCGCGTCGGAAGCGCGGTTGTTCGTGAATCGCGAATTGTACACCTGCAACCCGGTGGCAATGCCGCCGAATGCGCCGCCGCTGCCCGCCTCATTGTTGATAAACACCGACCCGACGATGACGGTCTCGTAGATATTGCCAGCATAGATCGCGCCGCCCTGGTTGTCTTCGTCGGTGATGCTGGTCGTGCGATTGTTCTCGAAGACCGAGTTGATGATGTGCAGGCGCGTTCCAGGACTCGTCGCCCAGAGCGCTCCGCCGCGCGCTTTGTCGTCCTGCGTCTTTGTCGCGGCTGGCGCGCGCCCGTTGATGAAGCGCATATTCTGGATGATCAGATCGTTGCCGGAGGTTTTGTCAATGTGTGAACCAGGGGTGAACGGCTTTTCAAGAATGCGGCTGACGCCGCCGCCATCGAGCGTAATCAGCCCTTTACCGTCGAGCACAATATCGCGGGTCGCCGAGGTGACCAGCGGCGACGTGATCGGAATCGTGACCGGGTTGGGTCCGCAGTCGAAAGTGATATGCCCGCCAGCCGCAAGCGCCGATTGCAGCGCCGCCTGCGTGCAACTGGTAATCACCGTCGGGGTGACGAGCGTCACCGGCGCGACCGGAGGGGTGCAGGCGGCAGGAGGCGCGCCAGGAGCGCCAGCAGGCTCTGATGCCATGCCGGGCAGTGGGGGAACGGTTATGATGAGACACACGATGGTAAGGCAGATGCACGTCAGCAGACGGCGCCAGCGGCTGGATGGTCGTGAGGCGTTCATTGAGTCACTCATTGATTGATAACGATACGAAATCCCTCGATAGCATAAACCTTTCTTCAACCGTGCTCAATAGTACATCGTCCCTACTTCTGTTCCATGACCCAGGGTTTTCATACGCAGATCAATCAGAAGTTGAACCTGCAGGCATTGGCGCCGCTCCAGCTACCGGCGCGCCGGGTGTCGTTGCGATCGCGGCGACGCAACCTCCTCGCGCAGCCGATTGCCGCGGGCGCAAGCCTGTGCTGAGCACGTGATATCCCCGAGGTGCGTGCCTGACCTGAGCCAGGGCTTCAGATCGCAGCGCGCAAGCCCGGGTTCACATTGACCTTCTCTATCAGGAATATGAGCAACGATACAGGCTGGTACGCATATCGCCCATAACGCGCCGTAATGCCCGCGTTTGCGACAGACAGACATCTGGAGATGTGATACCATATAAGGCAATGCAAACACGGATCGAACAGCATGCACGATGTCGCGTTCTTGTGAGCATATTCCTGGTTGCAGGATTCATCACGGCGTGCGCTGCGCCTGCCAGCTCCGCGCCAGCCGCCCCGATATACGTTCAGGAAGCCTATTTCTACAAGCCGCCACGCGATGGAACAACGGCGGAAGCGCTGGCGGCACGCGCCGATCTGATCATCCTGACGCGCACCGATGAACCGTTCCGCGACGCAGTACGTTCCGCCGGATACGCTGGCGTTATTCTCCAGTACATGCTCGCTGCCGAAGTGAGCGGTCCTGTCGATGCCGTGCGCGCCGACGCCCCCTGCAATTCCGATCATCGCCCGTGGCGCAACCAGGCGGCATTTCGCGTCGGCGAGTTCTGCGCTCTGATCCACCCAAACGACGACTGGTTCCTGCACAACAGCCAGGGCGAGCGTCTCTATACCAATTGGCCCGGTCATACCGGATATTTTTACCACATGAACCCTGCCAGTCCAGGATGGCGCGCCTTTCTGGTTGCTCGCCTTCGCCAGGCGCTCGAAGGCGACGACCGGGAACCTGCGCTGGGATACGATGGCATCTTCCTGGATAACGTCGCGCTGACGCTGTGGAAACTCCACCGACAGGTGAGCAATAGCGATGGCGTGGTGCGCGAATTCGGCTCTGATGAGGCATACCGCGCCGCATGGATCGGATTGCTCGCCGAAGTATCCGACGCGTTGCGCCCTGCATGGCCTGTGTGGGCGAATCTGATTGTGGAGTCTGCCCCGGGTCGTGGTTGGAATGAGTATCTTCCGTACCTGGATGGCGTCATGGTCGAAGCATTCGCCACCGGATGGCGAAACGACGTTCCGCCGGACGCCTGGGAGCGCGGCCTGGCGCAGGCTGAGGAGGTTCTGCGCCAGGAGAAGGGGTATCTCGCGGTGGTGCAGGCGAAGGACCCGTCGCTCCTGCCGTTTGCGCTGGCATCGTATTTCCTGATCGCCGACGGTCGCTACGCCTTCTTCCGCTATGCCGAACGCGGCGACTACGCGATCTTTCCGCGCTACCCGTCGCTCGACACCTCTCTGGGTGCGCCGAAAGGACCGCGCTATCGACAGGACGATGGAACCTGGCGGCGCGATTTTACGTATGGATACGTTGTTGCTGATCCGGTTACCCGAAATGCACAGATCGTTGTTGAGGGACGCGGAGGCGCTGAATAGCCCGGTTGTGTTGCTACGCACTCTCAACGGCGGCAGCCACGCCAAGCGCATCGAGCATCCGCCTGATCTCGTCGATATAGATTGCATTCATGACAATCACGACATCAGGCTGATATGAACGCAAGAACGCTGGCTCAACGACTTGTTGCCCGCTGCCGGCGACATATTTCCCCTGCTTGCGCGGATTAATATCGACCACGTATTCAATCGCGCCCTGATCGCGGAAGATGTTGAGAAAGGTCACACCCTTCGACCCGGCGCCCCAGACGACCACACGCCTGGACTGCTGCGCCAGATCAGTGAGCCGTGTGCGCCAGTGCATCTCTTTCGCGCGGTAGTTGTCGCTAAACGCCGTGACATCGCGCATCATGCGGTCAAAATCAAGACGCGCCCGCGCCGAGAGCGACACGCCGTCTGACGCCGGTCGCGCCTCGATTGCCAGGAACTGTCCGCCGAACTCGTCACGCACATCGAGTGTCTCGAAGCCGGCCATCTCGAACAGATGCACCAGCGACGCCGGGCTGAAGTACGAACAGTGTTCGTAGATGATGTCCCAGATGCCAAGATCGCGCAGCGTCCAGAGCGCGTTGGGCACCTCGAAATACACCACCGGCTGACGATGGTCGCCGATCACGCGGCGCAGGTTCTCGATGAAAGCACGCGGACGTTCGATATGTTCGAGCACGTGACGACACACCATCAGATCAGCAGGTTCGTGGGCATACGCTGCGCCAAAGAAATCAACGACAAAGCGCACATTCGGATCAGCGGCGTCACGAACTGGATCGGGGACAAAACTTTTGTCGAATCCGATGCCGCGATTATTGCCAATCCGGCAGATTTGCCGCAGAAAATCACCTTTACCGCAACCAACCTCGATAATATCCCTACCACGGAGATCGTAGCGCTCAATCAACCGTTCCGCCAGATCAGTCGCATACTGTTGAAAACGTTCTGAGAAGTGCAGCGAATTTTCGTACTCCTGCGAGTAGATCATCAGAGACGGATCGAAGGCGTAGTTGTACACATGACTGCACATCGGGCAATAGCCGAGCGCAATATCGCCGCGCGGCGCCGCTATTGCCGCTGCGCGCGTGTCCCACAACACATTGCAATAGATCGGCGCCTGCTTTATCTCTATAAACAAACACACATCGCCTAAGCCGCAGATAGGGCAGAAATGGGTATTGATCGTCCGTTGAGCGCCGAATGGTGGTGTGGTTGTATTGTTCATCGCTAACCTCGCTGCACGTGATAAAATGCAATCCGATCTTCAGCAAGCGCCTTGCTCATAATCGCAACCAGCGCGCGCGCGTGATGCGTCACATTGAACCGCTCGAGAACATCCTGATACGCACGCTCAATCATACGCTCAACATCTGGCTGGTGAACAGGATCGAGCGCCCAGCGCAACGCTTCGACGTAACTATCGGGCGTGCCGCGCACAATCAGCCCGTTTTCCCCGTGGCGCACGTAATCACGCACGCCCAGCGCATCATTGACGATCACCGGCTTTTTGAGCGCCATTGCATTCAGGTATGTCTGCTGACCGCTGGCGCGGTACGTTCCTGTGCGCAGCGGCACAACAACCAGTGCAGCGCCGCGCAGCAATCGCACGTATTCGTCGGTGGGCACCTGACCTGCGCGCACATTTGGCGGAAGATTCGGGTGATTGTTCAGTTTGCTTGTGGCGAACACGAATGAATGTTCCGGCATCATTCGCGCTGCTTCCACTAGTGGCGCATAGTCGCGAAACGAATTGCCACCGGCAAAAATGTGCGTTCCCGTCTCGACGCACCCCTGCATCTCCTCCTCGGTCAGCGAACACATATAGGGAACAAAGTGCACCTTCGCTTCATCAACGCCCCAGACCAGCGGAAAGAGGCGGCGTTCATCGTTGGAGAGCAATGCATAACGACTGACCGCCCGGTCAGCAAAACGCACGATAATGCGGTCAAGCACAGCGCGCCATCCAGTGTTTGGCGCCCACGCCTCGCCGCAAAAAACGATGGTCGGTCGCCAGCGACGCGGCAGAAAACTCAGGAGGAACACAGCCAGCACTTCCGGTTTGAACCGCCCGCGCCCGGTAAACAACAGCAATCCCTCATACTGTGTCGCCGCCTGCAATACCCCTTTCAGCAGCGCAATCTCGCCCCACAGGTTATAGCCGGTTGCATAGGTCCAGGGGGGCATGGTTATTTTTTCAAACACTGCCGCAAATTCTGGAGCACCCATCAGGTAATCCAGGGTGGTTGCCCATCCTGATCGTCGCAGGAGACTGAGAGCCATTGTATCCTTCAGACCCGTCAGAAAACCATGCCTTATGGACCGGTTACCAGCGGCAACCAGATAGCGAAACGGGACGCACCGGCGCCCGGTATTGCAGTCGGCGTCGCCACGACGGTCGGCGTAGCGCTCACTGTGGGGCTGGACGTCGCCGTAGCAGAGGGCGTGGTGCTCGCTGCGGGGCTGGACGTTGCTGTGGCAGTCGGCGTGGCGCTCGCTGTGGCAGTGGGTGTTGCCGTAGAGGTAGGAGGCGGCTCTTCGGCGCCGATCGGTCGCACCGTGATGTTGCCAAAACTGGCATCGACGTGATGCGCCACCAGCAGCAGCGACCCGCGCGCCAGCGGTTGCTCCCTCGCGGGCGCCACCCCCGCCACCGTCCACCCCGCCGGTTCCGCCGCTCCCGCCCGCCACACCTTCAGCCGGTACCGCTGCGCCCCCCCAGCCTCCGTCTCCACCCGCATCTTGAACACATACGTCTCCCCCATCCGCAACCGCACCCCGCTCTCATCGCGCGCAAACACCGTCGCCGCCCCCGTGTCCAGGTGCAGGTGCATCTCCCGCCGCGCCGAACTCCCGTCCGGGTACCGCTCCAATCGGTACCACCCCAGCGCCCCCAGCGGGTAGTACACCCAGCGCGGCTGCGTCTCCAAGCCCCCCGCCGCGTCCCAGTGCCCCTGCCATCGCAGCACCACCCCTACCCCCGGTCCCCCGCTGTTCGGCCGCTGCCCCCGGTACATATCGATTTCGTGGATCGTCACCGCCACCGTCGCCTCGTAGTCCTCCCACGTCACGTCCCCAAGCGCCAGCAACCGGTCATACCCCGTCGCCGCCGGGCGCACGCTCCCCTCCTCCAACACCCACAACCCGTCCACCGCCTGCGCCGCGTCCCCCACTCGCTCCACCGCGCTCCAGTCAATTGCATCCGGCAGCGGCCACACGGCCCCGGAGGCATACTCCACCGTCACCGTCATCACGCTCACGTTCCCCACCCGGTCCACCGCCCTGATCTCCACCGTGTTCGCCCCCGCCTGCAACTCCCCCCGCTCCAGCTCGATGTTGAACTCCCCTTCCGTGTACACCCGCCGCCAGTTCAGCAACCCGTTCGCGTAACTCCCCGGTCCCAGCATCAGCGACCGCTCTTCCCCCCCGTTCAACCGGTAGCGCAGCGGCCACCCCGCCGTGCCAAAATTCGCAATGGTCGTCTCGAACCCGTCGGCATCGTACACCCGCCCCAGCACATTCACCCACCGCTGCGGGTTCCCGCGCTCCCCGAACCGCTGCACCGCCCCGCCCCACACGTCGATCACCGGCGCGCTCCCCGCCGCGACCGGCAGCGTCCGCACCACCCCGCTGCACTGCGCCGTCTTCCCGCTCGCGTCCGTCGCCGTCAAGCGGTACCAGTAACTCGTCGCCGCCTGTAACCCACTGATGGTGAAGGCGTGCGTCTGCCCCGCCCCGCTCGTCACCCTTCCCCCCGCCGCCGTGCGCGACCCATACCGCACCTCCGCCGTCGTCGCCTCGTCGCTGTACCCCGTTACCGTCAGCGTCGTCCCGCTCAGCGTATGCGGCGGGCACGCCAGCAACGGCGCGTGCTGGTCGGGAAACGCCTGCGCGTCGTCCGCCAGCGGCGCGCTCGCCACGTGAACGTAGTCCACCGCTGCCGTGAACGGCTGCGCATACCGTCCGCTCGCCTCGGCGTTCCCCGCCAACACCCCCACGCTCGTCACGCTCAGCGTCGCCGTCGCATTCGCAAACGTCGTCCAGCTCGCCCCGTCGAACGAGTAGCGAAACTGCCAGCTCGTCCCGCTGCGCGTCATCCGCAGCCACACCGGGTGCCCCGGAGTGGGCAGCGCGCTGAAGCCGAACGTCGTCGCGCTCGCCCCGCTCACCAGTCCGGCGAACAGCCGCACCTGCTCCACCCCCGCGCCGGTCCGCTGGCTCGAAAGGTCGAAGCGCACATACGTCGCATCGTCCGCCTGCGCGATCAGCCCCTGTATGGCGATGTGTCCGCTCACCCGCGAGTTGAACTTCGCAATCACGTCGAAGTCGGCGTCCGGCGCCGCCTGCAGCAGGCGCACCGCCGTGTTGCCGCTCGTCCACGGCTCGTGCGGCGGTCCGTCGGGCACAATCAAGCGGATGTCCGTGCCGGTCAATTCGTAGGCGGCGTCGCCGCGCGGATTGACGAACGTCCAGGGACCCAGCCCGCTCAGGCGGTTGAAGTCGTCGGAGACCAGCGGACCGGAGGCGGGCGGAAGGAGCGCCGCAGGCGCGCCGAGCGCTGGCGCCGGCGTGGGCGTGGCGGCGGCGGTGGTGAAGGTCTGCGGCGGGGTGAAGGCGTTGGTCCCGTCGGCGCGATAGGCGGTGATCCAGAAGCGATAGGTCGTGGCGGGGGCGAGGTCGGGCAGCAGCGCGGTATGGGCGCTGCCGTCGCCGCTGGCGGGGGCGCGCTCGGTCCAGGCGCCGTCGGCGGGACCGTAGAAGACCGCGCCGCCGGCGGGGAGGCTGGTCGTCCAGCGAATGGCGGCGCTATGGGCGCTGGCAGTCACCTGGACATTGGCGATGGTCAGCGCCGCCGGACCCGGTGTCCCATCAGCGGCGGACGCGAGGCTAGAGACAATCGTTGCCAGAGCGAGCAGAATGATGATCGTCGTGCGCATACGTCACTTTCGAGATTGGATGGACATGGCGCAGTTGCGATTGAGCGCGACGCGCCGCAGGTCAGGATGGTTCCGCAAGCGCCCATGCCGTGCGACCGAACATCTCCACCGTCAACACATCTGCCGTTACCCCGAGCGCCATCAGATCGCGCCTGATCTCATCACAGTAGATCGGATTCATAACAATGACCGCATCGGGCTGATAGTCGCGTAAAAACGCCGGACCGACAATCTGCTGACCTGTGCCAGCCATGAATGTGCCATGCTTGTTCGGATTGATATCGACGGTGTACGTAATCTCATGCTCGATCCCCAGCGTAGTGAGGAATGCCACCCCCTTCGATCCCGACCCCCACAGCACAACCCTGCGACCGGCAGCGTACTGCTGTGCCAGATAGTCTCGCCAGCGCTGCAACAGCCGTGGCGCTTCACGGCGAAACGTCTCGACATCGGCGGCAGTGCGTTCCAGATCGTGCTCCAATTCAGGAAACGAACGATCCTTTCCGCTACCGGGCTGCGCTTCGATCATGAGGTACTGGTCGCCATAGTCGCGCCACAGATCGATCACGTCAAAACCGCATTGCCGGAAGAGGCGCGCCAGTGAACCGGGTGTGAAGTAGGAACAGTGCTCGTAGTACACATCCCAAAACCCGATCTCCTCGAGGACGCGGGTGGTATCGGGAATCTGAAAGAAAACCGTGGTGTCTGGACGACCATCAAGGGCGCGCCGTATCGTGCCGACAAACGCCGCCGTATCGTGGATATGCTCCAGCGTCATCTTGCAAACGACGAAATCCGCGTGTAGATGCGCGTATTTTTCCGAATAAAAATCGGTGATGAAGGTCACGCGCTCACTAGGACGCGCCAGACTGCGTTCAGCCACATACGCCGGATCGATACCGATCCCGCGATTCTCGCCCAGTTCGCAGAGTAACGTAACAAACTCACCCTTGCCGCACCCGATTTCGAGGATGTCTTTGCCGTGCAGGTCATACCGCTCGATCAGGCGCTCCGCCAGTCGTCTGGCGAAGGCATTGAACGTCGGCGAGTATCCCTGCGTCTCTTCGTAGCGATCAGAATACTCGTGAAGCGATGGATCAAAGGCAGTATTGCTGATAAATCCGCACGCACGGCAAAAAGCGAGGCGAATATCGCCGCGCGGATAACTGACCGCCTCTTCGCGCGTCGGAAGCAGGAGGACGCTATGCGCCGGCACACGCTCCAGTTCGTAGAAGATGTCCATTCCCGCAGCCCCGCAACCGGGGCACGTTATTGATTGCATTGTCCTGATCTCCTATGGTCGTGTCACGAGCGGCAGCCAGATAGCGTTATCAGGCTCAGAGTCGGTAAGTGGACGCACCGTGATGTTGCCAAAACTGGCATCGACGTGATGCGCCACCAGCAGCAGCGACCCGCGCGCCAGCGGTTGCTCCCTCGCGGGCGCCACCCCCGCCACCGTCCACCCCGCCGGTTCCGCCGCTCCCGCCCGCCACACCTTCAGCCGGTACCGCTGCGCCCCCCCAGCCTCCGTCTCCACCCGCATCTTGAACACATACGTCTCCCCCATCCGCAACCGCACCCCGCTCTCATCGCGCGCAAACACCGTCGCCGCCCCCGTGTCCAGGTGCAGGTGCATCTCCCGCCGCGCCGAACTCCCGTCCGGGTACCGCTCCAATCGGTACCACCCCAGCGCCCCCAGCGGGTAGTACACCCAGCGCGGCTGCGTCTCCAAGCCCCCCGCCGCGTCCCAGTGCCCCTGCCATCGCAGCACCACCCCTACCCCCGGTCCCCCGCTGTTCGGCCGCTGCCCCCGGTACATATCGATTTCGTGGATCGTCACCGCCACCGTCGCCTCGTAGTCCTCCCACGTCACGTCCCCAAGCGCCAGCAACCGGTCATACCCCGTCGCCGCCGGGCGCACGCTCCCCTCCTCCAACACCCACAACCCGTCCACCGCCTGCGCCGCGTCCCCCACTCGCTCCACCGCGCTCCAGTCAATTGCATCCGGCAGCGGCCACACGGCCCCGGAGGCATACTCCACCGTCACCGTCATCACGCTCACGTTCCCCACCCGGTCCACCGCCCTGATCTCCACCGTGTTCGCCCCCGCCTGCAACTCCCCCCGCTCCAGCTCGATGTTGAACTCCCCTTCCGTGTACACCCGCCGCCAGTTCAGCAACCCGTTCGCGTAACTCCCCGGTCCCAGCATCAGCGACCGCTCTTCCCCCCCGTTCAACCGGTAGCGCAGCGGCCACCCCGCCGTGCCAAAATTCGCAATGGTCGTCTCGAACCCGTCGGCATCGTACACCCGCCCCAGCACATTCACCCACCGCTGCGGGTTCCCGCGCTCCCCGAACCGCTGCACCGCCCCGCCCCACACGTCGATCACCGGCGCGCTCCCCGCCGCGACCGGCAGCGTCCGCACCACCCCGCTGCACTGCGCCGTCTTCCCGCTCGCGTCCGTCGCCGTCAAGCGGTACCAGTAACTCGTCGCCGCCTGTAACCCACTGATGGTGAAGGCGTGCGTCTGCCCCGCCCCGCTCGTCACCCTTCCCCCCGCCGCCGTGCGCGACCCATACCGCACCTCCGCCGTCGTCGCCTCGTCGCTGTACCCCGTTACCGTCAGCGTCGTCCCGCTCAGCGTATGCGGCGGGCACGCCAGCAACGGCGCGTGCTGGTCGGGAAACGCCTGCGCGTCGTCCGCCAGCGGCGCGCTCGCCACGTGAACGTAGTCCACCGCTGCCGTGAACGGCTGCGCATACCGTCCGCTCGCCTCGGCGTTCCCCGCCAACACCCCCACGCTCGTCACGCTCAGCGTCGCCGTCGCATTCGCAAACGTCGTCCAGCTCGCCCCGTCGAACGAGTAGCGAAACTGCCAGCTCGTCCCGCTGCGCGTCATCCGCAGCCACACCGGGTGCCCCGGAGTGGGCAGCGCGCTGAAGCCGAACGTCGTCGCGCTCGCCCCGCTCACCAGTCCGGCGAACAGCCGCACCTGCTCCACCCCCGCGCCGGTCCGCTGGCTCGAAAGGTCGAAGCGCACATACGTCGCATCGTCCGCCTGCGCGATCAGCCCCTGTATGGCGATGTGTCCGCTCACCCGCGAGTTGAACTTCGCAATCACGTCGAAGTCGGCGTCCGGCGCCGCCTGCAGCAGGCGCACCGCCGTGTTGCCGCTCGTCCACGGCTCGTGCGGCGGTCCGTCGGGCACAATCAAGCGGATGTCCGTGCCGGTCAATTCGTAGGCGGCGTCGCCGCGCGGATTGACGAACGTCCAGGGACCCAGCCCGCTCAGGCGGTTGAAGTCGTCGGAGACCAGCGGACCGGAGGCGGGCGGAAGGAGCGCCGCAGGCGCGCCGAGCGCTGGCGCCGGCGTGGGCGTGGCGGCGGCGGTGGTGAAGGTCTGCGGCGGGGTGAAGGCGTTGGTCCCGTCGGCGCGATAGGCGGTGATCCAGAAGCGATAGGTCGTGGCGGGGGCGAGGTCGGGCAGCAGCGCGGTATGGGCGCTGCCGTCGCCGCTGGCGGGGGCGCGCTCGGTCCAGGCGCCGTCGGCGGGACCGTAGAAGACCGCGCCGCCGGCGGGGAGGCTGGTCGTCCAGCGAATGGCGGCGCTATGGGCGCTGGCAGTCACCTGGACATTGGCGATGGTCAGCGCCGCCGGACCCGGCGTCCCATCAGCGGCGGACGCGAGGCTAGAGACAACTGTCAACAGCACGAGTGCAACCGTTACAGCGTAGCGCATATCTCACACTCTTGCTCGTGGGCGACCATAAAATGGGAGGCAACTGATGCGCTCCACGCAACCCGGTTGCGGTCCAGCGATTGCAACCGCCTTTGATGAGTCTGCGGACGACCGTCCACCTGCGCGGAAAGGGGATCAGGAGCGGACGCCCGCGAAACGACTGCTTTCCGCATCGCGCCCGACGGCTGAAACCGTGGGCTACGAGATGTCAGGTCCGCCTTCACGGGCGAATGCGGGTGGTACCGGAACTAACGACTCAAGGACCATTGGTCGCCAGCCGCCGCGCGCCGAAGCGAAGGCGCCGCCGCCTGACAATTCACGCCCGGACTCCCATACGAGACGCATCGTTCCGGGCGTCCACAAGAGACTCCTGTGCTACACAATGACAGGACTCGGAATCGGAATAATGAACTTCCCGCCACGTTGGCGATACTCCGCCTGTTGACGCAGAATCTCATCGGCAAAGTTCCACGCCAGCAACAGAACATAATCCGGCTGCTGCTCCAGCAGCGCTGCGGGAGGAACAATCGGCAGGTGGTTGCCGCTCATGAACTTGCCCTGTTTGTAGGGATTCAGATCGGCGACAAAATCAACCAGTTGCGTATCAATCTGGCAATACGCCAGCAGGGTCGTCGCTTTTGCGGCAGCGCCATACGCAGCGATGCGTTTCCCCTGTCCCTTGAGATCGCGCAGCAGCGCCATCAACTCATCTCGAATAGCGCGCACCTGTTCGGCAAACGAGAGATAGAAGTCGATACGATCGACGCCACGCTCGCCTTCCATCGCCAGCAATGCCCGCACGCGCTCGCCAACCGCCTCGTAGCGCGCAACGAACAGGCGCAGCGAGCCGCCATGGATCGACGTGCGCTCGACATCGTTGAGGAACAGCCCATTTGCGCGGAACAAGCGGTCGAGCGCCATCACCGAGAAGTAGCACAGGTGCTGATGGTAGATAGTGTCGAATTCGCAGTGATCGACGAGATCCACCACATACGGGCACTCAATCACCGCAATTCCATCATCCTTGAGCATAATGCGGATACCGCTGACGAAGCCATTGAGGTCTGGCACATGCGCCAGGACATTATTTGCCAGGAAGACATCGGCGGCTTTGCCCTCGCTGCGCAACCGCTGCGCCAGATCACGGGTAAAGAAGGTATTGAGGGTCGGGATGCCGATCTTGCGGGCTGCCTCAGCCGGAGCACGCGCCGGATCGATCCCAAGCACAGGAATGCCGCGCTCGACAAAATTGCGCAGCATATACCCATCGTTACTGGCCGCCTCAACCACCAGGCTCTCCGATCCCAGCGCGCGTGACGCCATGATTGCCTGTGCGCTCTCACCAAAGTGTTTCAGCAACGATTTCGAGACTGACGAGAAGTAGGGGTACTCGGCGTAGAACAGCACCTCCGGATCGACTGTTTCCTGGATCTGCAACAGCGCCGAGTCCGGGCAAAAAACCAGCGTCAGCGGCGCAAACGGCTCCTCGCCGCCGATCTGATCCGCCGTGAGCAAGCGATCTGCCAGGGGGGTCACGCCAAACGACAGAACCGGCAACAAATTGGGCGAACCGCTGGCGCGACAGCGTTCTTCAACGCGGTAAAGCATGGCTCAATTCCTTACAACGAGAAACGCAGTTATGCAGCCTCAGCCGACGCTCCCACAGCCAGCGCCTGTTCCGTGCGCCGCAGTGAGGAGTCGAGGCGTCGCAATGCGATCAGTTTCCGAATATGGTCAATCCGCTTATAGCGCGGACCTTCGAAATCTTCGAGCTTCAGCCCAATCATGCGGTAAGCATCGTACAATTCCTGCGCACCTTTTCGCGCGTCCCAGGCGGGCTGAAAATTCGGCAGCACCCGCTGAATCTTCGAACAATCAACACGGTAATTGCGTTTATCCGGCTGAGCGCCCTCAGCGAACTGAATACGGCAACCTGGCACTGTTTCATACACGATCTGCGCCAGGTCGCGGATGCGGTAGTTGTCCTCGTTGCGTCCGACATTAAACGCTTCGTTGTGGATCAATTCACGCGGCGCTTCCAAAACCGCAATAAACGCGCGCGCGATGTCGGCAATATGCACAATGGGCCGCCAGGGGGTGCCGTCGCTCTTCAGATAGACCAGCCCCGTCGTATATGCCCAGGCGACAAGATTGTTCAGCACCAGGTCGAAGCGCAGACGCGGCGACACGCCATACGCCGTAGCATTCCTCAGATACGTCGGGCTGAAATCGGCATCAGCCAGTTTTGCCAGGTCCTGCTCCACCAGCACTTTCGAGCGTCCATAGGGAGTGACCGGGTTGAACGACGAGGTTTCATCGAGCATATCATCGCCCGCCGCGCCATAGGTGCTGCACGACGACGAGAAGATGAAACGCTTGACCCCCGCCTGTTTCGCCAGCATCGCCAGGCGCACCGACGCCAGGTAGTTGATTTCGCAGGTCAACTGCGGATCGAGGTCACCAAGCGGATCGTTCGATAGACCGGCCAGGTGCATAACAGCGTCGACACCCGCGATGTCGGAGGCTTCGACATCGCGGATATCCTTACGGATCTCCGGCACGTCCAGCGGCGGAGCGCCAAAGGTGCACTCCTCGAACAGATCGCTATCAAGCCCCAGCACCTCATAGCCGCGTTCGAGCAGCATGGGTGTCAGCACCGTTCCGATATATCCTTTGTGTCCCGTCACCAGCACACGCATCGTTGGCATCCTTTCACGTTGAGTGCTTGCCGCTCCTGATGATTGTGAACGCCGGGCTAATCCCAGATTTTCCAGGGCGCATTGCCGCTCTGCCAGAGGCTTTCGAGCAGTTTCTTGTCGCGCAGGGTATCCATACACTGCCAGAACGAGGCGTGCCGGTACGCCATCAACTGGCCCTCGCGCGCCAGGCGCTGCAACGGCTCGCGTTCCCAGGCGGTATCGTCGCCGTCGATGTAATCGAACACCGCCGGTTCGAGCACGAAGAACGCGCCATTGATCCACCCCTCGCCGGTTTGCGGCTTTTCATTGAATTCAGTAATCCGGTCGCCGTCCAGTTCCAGATGACCGAAGCGCGCCGGCGGGCGCACCGCCGTCAGGGTCGCCAGTTTGCCGTGCGAACGGTGAAATTCGAGCAGTGCGTGCAGATTGACGTCCGACACGCCATCGCCCCAGGTCAGCATAAATGTTTCGTTGCCGATATACGGCGCCAGACGCTTGATCCGACCGCCGGTATTGGTCGGAATGCCGGTATCGATCAACTCGACGTTCCAGTCGGGGCGGTAGCCGCCATTCATTTCGACCGCGCCAGAGCGCAGGTTGACCTTCAGGTTGCTGTTGAGCGAGCAGTAATCGACCATGTACTTCTTGATGACCTCGCCTTTGTACCCCAGCGCAATGACGAAATCCTTGAAGCCATAGTACGAATAGTGCATCATGATGTGCCACAGGATCGGGCGCCCGCCGATCTCGACCATCGGCTTCGGTTTGACTTCTGTTTCCTCAGAGAGGCGTGATCCGACGCCTCCGGCAAGAATAGCGACTTTCATAGCGAGTTCCTCCTTGCCATTCGTGTGAAATCGAACGCGCGAATGCGACGTAATGCACGTCTTCCAAGCTGGCGTCCCGCCTGCGCGACATCATTGCCCATTCGCGCCCAGTTGTAATCAGAGGCGACCCAATGCAGCAGCGCGCCATAGCACCGGCGCGCCTCATCAGGCGACAGCGGCGTCTCGCGGATGGCTTTGATATATTCGTACAGCGTGCGAAAGTGCGGCATCACGATTTTGCCTTTGTTGGCGGGATCGAACCAGGCGGCGCGAGCGCGCAGTTTCGCAGCGCGCACCGACTGCTGCGGATGCCGTCGAGAAATGAACAGATGCTCCGGCGCCTCGTAGAACGTTCCCAACAATCCAAGACGCGCCAGCAGAATCCTGTCCGATGGCACATAATTGCCGATCAGCGGCGTGCGCCGGAGCACATCCGCGCGTACAACCCCGAACACCTGAAAACAGGGATGGCCGATGCAGATCAGATCGTGGAACCGCACACTTGCGAGCGGCGAGTCGGTACGCAACCGTTCATCATAGGTGTACAGCGTGTTGCCATTCGCATCGACGACGCGGGTACGGCTGAAGGCGAGCACCATCTGCGGGTCGCGATCGAGCATGGTCACACATCGTTCGAGGAATGTCGGCTCGAGCATATCATCGTGAGCATGCCACTTGAAACAGACTCCGCGCGCCAGCCCGAACACATAATTGAAGTTCCACGCGGCGCCGCGATTGACCTCGTGGCGCACATACCGGATGCGCGGGTCACGCGCTGCGTATTCGCGACCGATTTCAGGCGTGGCGTCATTCGAGGCGTTATCGGAAATGATCAATTCAAAATCACCGAATGTCTGCGTCAACAGAGAATCCAGCGCATGACGGAGATACTGTTGCCCGTTGTACACAGGAAGACCAATACTGACGCGCGGTGCACCATTCATGCGATAGCGTCTCCTCAACTTTTGCCTGAAGCCTATGTGAACACCCGATGTCAGGCGTCATCGCGCACGAAGCGAAGCAATCTCCCCGCCAGACGAAAGATCGCCTGGGTTGCCGTCACACGCCTGAGATGCTTACCTGGACGGCTGGAGCATCAGGCGGGCAGCCACCGAAAGATCGTTCAGCATCTCCCGCCGCGTTCGGCGCAACCACCACTGCATGTGGGCATAACAGAGCAGTCGATCGTGCCAGCTCAACGGCGCCCGGCCGATCACACGCAGCAACTCCCATACCCAGCGCCAGTGGGTCAATTCGATTTTGCCGCGATTCTGCGGGTTGAACCAGACCTGACGCGCCTGATAGTCACGATTCGACTGCACCGATGCCGCTTCGTGATCCCGCCGCAGAAAGAGATATTCCGGCACTTCGTAGAATTCGCCACGCAGGATCAGGTCAGCCAGCAAGATCATGTCAGATGACGAATAACTGCCGATCAGCACGGTTTTGCGCAACACATCCGCGCGCATAACGCCAAAAACGGCATTGATCCAGTTACGGGCTACACGCAGATAGGCGTAATATCTGGCAAACACCGCAGGATGGCGGAAGTGCAGGCTATCTTCGTCGTAGCCCGTGATTTGATCGTTCTCATCGATGAACACCGTTTTTGAGTGGCACAGAACAACACCGGGGTTGGCGTCGAGCACGGCAACACAGCGTTCCAGGTATGTTGGCGCGAGCATATCGTCATGCGCCATCCATTTGAAGTACGTGCCGCGCGCCAATTCAAATACGCGATTATAGTTGGGCGCTGCGCCAATGTTTTGTTCGTTACGAACATACCGCACCCGGCAATCACGAGCGGCATATTCACGGCAAATCTCAGGAGTGGCGTCGCTCGAAGCGTTATCGGAAATGATTAATTCAAAATTATGAAAGGTTTGCAAAAGCAACGAATCCAGCGCTTTCTGGAGATACTTCTCCCCGTTGTAGACTGGAAGACCGATACTGATGATAGGCGTAAAAATATGATTTTCCGTGATCATAAAACTACTCACCGATAGCAATCAACGGGGGCTGCCATATAATCGACACTCCAGCTTTTCTCGATACTATAGTGTGTCACAGGTCGTTTTGCAATTACAACTTCGTTATCCAGGAGCATCCCACCATTGATCTGATTACAAAAATCGTCATCTTCACGAAAACAGGGCGCGCTCAACAATCTCACACACCACGTGCGCAACAGTGATATGCACTTCCTGAATCCGCGCCGTATTCTGCGACGGGACGCACAGGCACAGATCGACCTGACCGATCAGTACTCCACCGGTCGCCCCGGTCAAACCTATCGTTGCCATGCCGCCATCGCGCGCTGCGCGCATGGCTGCGAGCACGCTTGCCGATGCCCCGCTGGTGCTGATGCCGATCACTGCGTCACCCGGTCGACCGAGCGCCTCGACCTGACGGGCGAACACCCGCTCGTAGCCGTAGTCGTTGCCGATCGCCGTCAGAATCGAGGTGTCGGTCGTCAGCGCCATCGCGGGCAGCCCGCGTCGTTCACGGCGAAAGCGGCTGACGAATTCCGCTGCAATATGCTGCGCATCGGCGGCGCTGCCGCCATTGCCGCACAGCAGCACCTTGCCGCCGCGCTGAAAGGTATCGACAATCCGCTCGGCAATCGCCACAATCACCGGCAATTGCGACTCAAGCGTGCGTCGCTTGAGATCGATGCTGGCTTCGATCTCTTCTATCGCCCAGCGCGTGTATGCATCACTTCGTGAGTCCACGCATGCCTTCTTTCCAGACTACACGGGAGTGCGGACAGCACCGGCATTCCTGCCGTTCAACAGACTCTCATACATGATCGTGTAGTGTTCTGCTACCGTATCAATCGCGTACCGATCCTGAATACGCCGACGCGCCCGAGCGCCCCATATTGGCGTTGCGAGCGCTTCTCCCAGCGCCCTCGCCAGCGCGGCGGCGTCCTCTGGCGCAACCAGACGCCCATCGGTCCCATCCTCGATCACTTCTGCCGACCCGCCGACGCGCGTGGCGACGCAAGGCAAACCGCACGCCATCGCTTCGAGCAACGCCACTGGCATACCTTCCGTGCGTGAAGGTAGCACAAATGCATCACAGGCTTGCAGATACGCCGCCGTATCATTCGTGCCGCCGGTGAACACGACAGACTGCGCGATGCCCAATTCGTGCGCCTGACGACTGAGATTATCACGCAACTCGCCGTCTCCCACAATCACCAGATACACATCCGCCAGCGCTGCATCACGTTGCGCCCAGGCGTTCAACAGCACATCCAGCGCTTTCGCAACCGTCAACCGCCCGACGAAGACGACCAATCTTCCGTCCGGAAAGCCAAGCCTGCGCCGCAGCGCGATTCGTTCGTCGCGGGAGGCTGGCGCAAAGCGCTCCGTGTCAACACCATTGGCAATATCCCAGATGCGCTCTTCCTGAACGCCCATCGTGCGCAGTTCATCGTGAATTTCACGGGCGATAGCCACGAAGGCATCGCCCCAGCGTAGCGCCGCTGCAACGCGCAGTTTCCCGGTCAGCGGGCGCAGCCTGGTGAGTTTTGCCACATCACCGCGCGGACCGCGCCCATGCGGGTTGATGACCAGCCGTTTTCCCGGTAGCGCACGCGCCATCAGCGCCAGCGTCATTGGCGAAATCATCTGATGGCAGTGTAGAATCTGGTAGCGATGTCGCTCGCGCGCCAGAAGCGCGAAACCGGCGCTCAGGTAACTCAAGCCCGCAATCGCCCGCCCGCCCTTCATCCCGACGCGATACGTCGGAATACCCTGAACCTCTTCGTATGCCGGCGCACCGGGATACGGGCGGGTGACCGCTATCACGCCGATGCCGCGCGCCCGCAACGCCTGACTGAGCGCCAGCGTATGCGTTTGCGCCCCACCGATGGATGGGTAGAAATCGTGCAGGATCATGGCAACGCCGATGGGCATGGCAATCCTCCGTATCAGCGGTGCAGCCGAGCGACGCGTGTTCGACCGCGCACCGTTGCCAGCGATGCATACAACTGCTCGTGTCCATGCACGTACTGTTTCAGCCCAAATGCGCGGCGCACCTTCTCGCGTCCGCGCCGACCAGCCACGCGCCGACGATCAGGATCGTCGAGCGCCTCAAGCAGCGCCGCTGCCAGCGCCGCGACATCTCCTGGCGGCACAAGCCACCCCTCGACCCCCGGCGTCACCAGGTCGCGGCAACCGCCAACATCGGTCAGCACAACCGGGCGTGCTGCTGCCATGGCTTCGACCGCCGTCACCGGCAGACCTTCCCAGAGGGACGAAAGGGCGAAGATGTGCGTTTCCGCCAGAATTGCAGGAATATCGTGCCGCAGTCCATCGAAGGACACTGCGCGCGCAATACCGAGATCCTGCGCCTGCTGGCGCAACACTGCATCCAGGCGTCCCTCGCCGACGATGCGAAAGCGCGTCTCAGGGCGTTTGTCCAGCGCCAGACGCGCAGCGGCGAGCAGCACATGGCACGCCTTTTGCTCGCTCAGTCGCCCAATTGTGGTCACCGTTGGCGGCACATGGTCAGCGACCCCTTCGGCGATTGCCAGGTACGGTTCCATTGGAACCGAGTTATTAATCGTGACGATTCGTGCTGCCGGAATGCCCCAGCGACGCACATACTCTGCGCCGATGCCCGGCGCCACCATAACCAGGCGCGCCGCGAGCGTTCGGGCAGTCAAGCGTTGCAGCAGGCGTCGATGCCATTTCTGCTGATCGTAGTCGTGCGGAACATTGTGCATTGTCGAAACGACCGGCACACCGGTCGCCGCTCCTACGATCCGCCCCACAATATCGGCGCCGGTCAAATGGGTGTGGATCACATCGATCTGCCGCGTGCGCACCAGGCGAGTGATGGACGACACAACGCGCGGTTCATAGAAACGCCGCACACCGAGCACCGTCAGCGGCAGGCGGGCGGCTTCGAACTCCTGGCGCAGCGGTCCATCGTGCAACGCCACGATATGCCCTTCAAAACGCTGCGGATCGAGACCGGTCAACAATCCGGGAAGCAGGCGCTGCGCCCCGCCGAGCCAGAGGGTTTCGACGATCTGGAGCACGCGGCATCGCTCCTTCATACCATCCCCTTCCATTCTTCAGGAACGTACTGCGCACCACGCAATCGCAGTTTCTGCAACGGAGTGGCATCAATCACGGCAGCATACCCTTCCCGTCCAAGCAACGCACGGATAGCGACACGCATTTTCTCGCGCGTCTCGCCAAAGGGACACAGCAACACTTGCAGAGCGTGGCGGATCTGAACAGTACGAGGCATATTGAAATCGACCGCATACGTAGCACGTACCATTTCGACCATGCTCCAGGCGCGCAACAGCAGCAGCGGGCGCAACCAGAACGGCTGAAACGCGCTGATTGCGCGAAACGCAATCGCCTGCTGCCCGGCAAGACGGCGCCACATATTCTCGTGCGCCAGCCCGCCGCTGTGCCAGCGATAGACGCAGAGCGGTTGATGAATGAAGCCGATGTCCGCCCGCGCTGCGATGCGCGTCCACAAATCCCACTCTTCCGCCCAACGCATTGTCGTATCGAAACCACCGGCAGACACCGCCGCCTCACGACGCACCATCACCTGTGATGGATTGCCGACAATGTTTCGCACCATAACCTCACGGCGCGCACTGACGCCTCGAGGGGGACCAAAGCGTTCGATCGATCGCCGCCCTTTTTCAATCTTCCACATCCAGCGATCACAACTGACGAGCGCCACTGCCGGATGCGTCGCCAGATACGCCGCCTGCACTTCGGTCTTGTTCGGCAACCAGAGATCGTCAGCATCAAGGAAAGCGATCAATTCACCGCTCGTCTCCCAGATCCCACGATTGCGCGCCGATCCGGGACCACGATTCGGCTGATAGATATAGCGCACCCCCTGCGACGCATAGTGTGCAACCACCTGTGCGGTGTCATCAGTCGAGCCATCATCGACGACGACGATCTCATCAGGACGTCGCGTCTGAGCCAGGGCGCTCTCTATCGCGTCGGCGACAAAGTGCGCTGCGTTGAAGGCTGGAATGATTGCACTGACCCGCAACCCGATACTGACAGCCATAGGATGTTCTTGCTCCGCAGACAGACGATCTATGAACGCGCCAGCGCATTACGGACCGCCATCGTCGCCTCGATCAGCGTGTCGCGGCTGAACAGCGCCAGCGCAGCGCTATATGCCACAGCGCCAACCAATGCCGGCACAATCAGACCAATGACGTTGAGCGGCAGCATCGCAGCAACGCTGGCAACAACCAGCGCCATAATGGCAGTCGCAGCAACAATTGGCGCGAGCACACGCAGCATGGCAATAAAACGAAAACCGATCACGCGCTGCACGACGATGCTATCCAGCGCGGTCGATGCCAGCGAGAGCGCCACCATCCCCGCAGCCACGCCATTGATGCCCCATTGCGCGGCGCCCCACAGCACAACAACGACAACCGGCAGCTTGAGCAATGTCAGTTTCGTCAAAATATCAGGACGGTTAATCGATTTGTAAATGATGCCGGGCACATACGCCACCGAGGCAATGCCGATCTCGAGCGCAATCAGTTGCATCGGCACAATCGACGGTCGCCACTCTTCGGTATAGAACGTGCCAAAAAAAGCGGGCGCCAGCAATGCCACCCCGACTGCCGCCGGAAAGGTGAACACCGCCAGGTAGCGCAGGTAACCGAAATACGCCATTTCCAACTGCCGGGCATCGGCCTGCAAACGGGACAGCACCGGGAACGCCACCATTATCACCGTATCGACCGTGCTCCGAATAAAGAGATCGGGAATCCGATACGCAATGGTGTAATACCCGAGCGCGACCCCGCCCAGCACACGCCCGACAATGATATAGTCGATGTTCACCATGAGCGTGCCGAGCAACCCCACGGCGACAATATTCACGCCAAAGCCAAGCATCTCGCGGGCAACACGATGGTCGAACGCGCGACTCGGGCGCCAGCGGACAATCGCCCACGGAATAATCACTTCCAACAATTTGTTGATCAGTTCTGCAACAACCAGACTCCAGACGCCAAACCCCTGCCATGCCATGCCAATTGCCACACCGGCTTTGATCACATTGCGCGCAATACCGGGCAGCAGATAGGCTTTGAAACGCAGATCCCGCTGCAACATCGCCATCGGCGTCGTCCCTGCTCCTACCAGGAGCAACCCGATCGCCAGCACGCGCAGCAACGGCACAATCTGTGGTTCGTTGAAGAAATCAGCAATGAGCGGCGCCAGCATCCAGGCGCCAGCATACAGCACAATACTGCTCCCAATACTGATGACGAACGCGGCATTCTGCGCCTCTTCGATGTTGTCGCGGCGCGCAATCAGCGCGTGACCGACGCCGACGTTGTTGAGGAGATCGAGAAAACCGATAACAATCGTGCAATAGGCAATCACCCCAAACTCTGCTGGCGCGAGCAACCGCGCCAGCACAATCGTGGTGATGAATGTCAGCGCTTTTGTGCTGAGAAATGAGAGAAACGACCAGAACGTGCCACGCATGGCGCGTTTGCCGATCCCCTCGGATTGATTGCTTGCCTCAGCCACCAGATTGCTCCTCAGACCGCAACAGAACCAGCCAGTGAACGCACGTGCACATCCAGACGTCTGCTTGCGCAAGCGACGGTTGAGCGTCCTCACAACGTATGGCGCAGATACAGCCGCCTGCGATATCCATCCACGTATGCAATCCACGCGCCTTCATCACTGGAATGGAGATCGAGCGTATGCATCCCATGGTCATTCCAGCCCAATCGCCCCGGCTCGAGGAGCGCCGCTGAACCGAACGGGCGCTCGGTGTAGCGTTCAAGCGTCAGTTCCGTCACCTCAAACGCCAGCACCCGCCTGCCATAATTCCGCGAACAATCCTGCGCCAACCGGATCAACTGTCCATTCTTGTGCAGCACGCGCCCTGCCGGGCGTGCCATGCGCGCATCACCACGAACAATCGGGCTGTGCGGATGCTCCTGCCAGGGACCGAGGGGTGTTGCGGCGTAATAGAGACGCAGGGTGTCATTGCGTTTGATATTGGTTCCCACCAACATCCACCAGCGCCCCTGATAGAAGAACGGCGTCGGATCGAGGTAGTCGTCGCCCTCCAGCAACGTGGCGGCGTACTCCCAGCGGAATGGGAAGTCAACCGCGCGATACAGGCGCACCTGGCGTTGCGATGCCGTTTCAGGCGTCATGTAGTACGCGCCGTTCCATTGGAATACCAGCGGATACGACAGATGAAACGGCTCGTCCAGCACAATCCGGCAATACTCCCATTCCCGCCCGTTGCGACTCACCGCCACGCCGACCTGACCACGGCGCAGCGTTGCGTGCAGCACCTCGAAGAACAGCCACCAGTCATCGTTGGCGCGCACCAGGAACGGATCGGCGACGAACAGCGCCGGCACATCGCGCACATGCGCCACGGTGAGCACCGGGTTACGGATGCCGCGCAACGGATGCAATGCGCGCAGATCGCTGCCGCCATAGACGCCAATCGCCCAGTCATCCTTGCGCCGTACACGACGCAACAATGGCAATGCTTTGCGGACGGAGGAGAGAAACGTCTGCATTACCGGTTCACTTTCACCGCCTGATCCGCATGCTTCGCCGCCTCACGCTGTGCTATGACCACCAGCGCAACCGCCATGCCAACCTGCAACCAGAGCATATACCCGTACGCGCCGTGCAGAAAGAGCGACGTCACCAGATACCCCAGAAAACCGACCTTCACGGCGACCGAGAGATCGGTCATGCGACGTTCGTCTGCTGCTGCAAAGAGAAGTTCGGCCTTTCGTAAGCGTCCCCACACGGTCGCCAGCAATCCGACAAAGACCGCCAGACCGATGATCCCCTGTTCGGCAGCAACTTCGAGATACAGATTGTGCGCGTCACGCTCGGTATTCGAGCCAGCGCCTTCGATCTCATTGATGTAATCGCGGTAATGGAGACGGTAGTTGCCGCGCCCAACCCCAAAGATCGGATTGTCCGCCGCTATGGTGATCGCAACCTCCGCCTTGACTGATCGCCCCTGAAGCGAGCCATCGGCGAAGGCGCCGGCGCTATTTCCGGGAAGCACCTCATTGAGCGTGCCAAAGCGCGCGCGGAATTCCGGCGGAGCGACATAGAGCAGCGCGCCAATGAGCGGCAGGATGAGCAAATAGCGCGCATCGAGCCGCAAATACATTGCGTAGACACCCAGGACGACCACTGCGCCAAGATACGCGCCGCGCGAGAAGGTCAGACCAATGGCTGCCAGCAACAACAGGAATGCTGCCACACCAAACGACTTCCCGCGCCAGGTGCGTCCATTCAGCGCCGCCCATACCGCCATTGGCGTCAGCACGAGCAGCAACTGCCCGAAATAGTTCGGGTCGTTCACCGTTCCAAATGCGCGCGCTCGATCATCCGTCGTCGTCGAAATCTGACGCACCGCCGCCTGCGCGAATCCCCAATAGTTGTTGTCGTAGGTTTTGGTCATCTCCTGATAGACCGTCAACGCACTCAACGCTGCGCCGACGATCAGCAACCCCCACACGGCGCGCTCGAATGCTCTGCGCGTCGCAAGCAGGTTAAGGATCAACCCGGCAATGACACAGTCCTTAGCCGTATCAACAAGGTTCCTCATCACCGCGTCGGTATCGCGCGCAAACCAGAGACCCGTCGCTCCGACGACCAGGTATGCCAGCATCCACCAGATTACGGGGTCGGACACCAGACCGCGCGGTCGCTCGGAAAGAAATCGCCGCGCCAGCAATACCACGGTCAGCAGGGCGACCATCAATTTCACGACCGAAGGAATACCGTGATACTTGATCAGAACGTCGTGAATGTTGCCCCAGTGGATCACCAGCAGCGCCGCCGCGACATACTCCGGTTTGATGAACGCAATCGCAACAACAACGACTCCTGCAATGCCGCCAAAGAGCAACCACAAGGGAAGGTCGCGCGACACGACCATTCCGACGGCGGTCGATACAGCCACAACCACACAGGCTTGCAGCCAGGCGCGCTGCCAGAGTTCGGCGGCGACCTGAACCGGGTTCTTCAACATGCGTTCCAATTGCATACCACCCTCGCTGTGCTGAGTTATGCTATCGATGACCGTCTCATCGAAGCGACGGCATCGAACGTGCGTCTTACCCGAAGACCGAGGGCGCTGCGTTACTCATCCGTTGACCGTGCTGAAGGCGTCGAAGCGCCAGCCTCGATTGGCGAGAGGAGCGGCTTCTGGGTCGCACCGATATCAATGCCAGGTATGCCAGCACTGCTTCGCAGGCTTTGCAGCACATGCTCCAGTAACGCGAATGCCACTCCCAGGATCAGACCAAAGATGGCGCCCAGCGTCAACAAACGCAGCGGTTGCGGCGCAATCGGCGATGTTGGCGGTGTTGCCGGATCGATTACTTCGACAGCAATGACTTTGTCGTAGTCCTGACCGATCATTTTTTGCGCCACCGTGTTCGCCACCACTGCCGCGAACGCTGGATCGGTGCTCTGCGCACGCACTTCGATCAGGTTCGTCTCCGGCGGCGTGATCGTGCGCACCTGCGCAGCGAACACGGCTTCGACCGGTATGCCAAGATCCTGCGCCACCTCTTCGTGCATCGACATACTGGTGGCTTTGCGCGCAATCGTGTTGATGACATTGCGCCGGGTGAGCGCGTTGATGGTATTGAGGATCTGGTTTGGATCTTCCAGCACGGCGCTTGGCTTCAATTCGATGGTCGTCGAAGCCTGGTACACTGGTTTCTGCAAGAGCACAAACAGCGCTGTGCTCCCCACCGTCAACGCCGTCGCCAGCGCCACCAGCCACCAGTTGCGGATCAGGACGCGAATGAACGTGGACAGACTCATTGATCTTCTTCCTTTCCTACGTTACGCGATGTGACAGATTTACGCGGCACTCTGCTCAGAAATGTTTTGCTCACGTTCGCGCCGCTGAACACGGTTCCAGAGTGACGTTTGGCGTCCGGTCAGAAAACGGTACAGTCCCACGAGCGCTGCACGATTGCCGTTGACCAGGAACGCCGGAATGTAAAACACTTTGCCCAACAGACCTCGACGTTCGTTGCGCCCCCCCACCCACGCCAGCGCGTAGAACCCCATCTGAAGCGCCAGCGTGATCCAGTTGAACGGCGGCGCCAGCCGCGCCAGACCACCCCGCGACGCCGGACGAACCACCGCCGTCAGATTGGCGATCAATACGCCAATCATCGCCAGCGGCACAAGCGGGCGCAGATATTTGTGCGACACAATCTGCCAGACCAGCAGCGGGTTCGACAACGGCAGCATCTTATGCGAATAGCGCATCAACACGAACCGTTGTGCGACAATCCGCGCCCGGCGCTCCTGCTCATCCTGCGCCGAGGCGGAGACCCGCTCAATCGAACGCGCATCAGGCGCGTACACCACGCGATACCCCTGTTTCAGCACGTGCATGGCAATCGCCAGGTCATCCGCCATCAACCGCGCTTCCGGCGGCAACGGCTGTTCCAGCAATGATCGCCGCACCGCCATAATTTCGCCCACTGCGCCGGTGCAACTGCCCAACCGCGTTTCCTGGCGCTTGATGTACGACTCGTACTTCCAGTACAACCCCTCCGAGTCGCCGAGCGCCCCATCACCCTTCGCAATGACTTTGGCGCCGGTCACTGCCCCAATGCGCGGATCGACGAAAGGCGCAACCAGCGCGCGCAGCGCCCCGCCGTCGTACAGGTTATTGGCGTCGGACAGCACGACAATCTCGCCCCACGCCTGCGGCAACGCCCGGATGATCGCCGCCAGTTTGCCAGCGCGCTCAGGACGATAACTCAGATCGACGCCGCGATTGGCGAACCCGGCGACGATTGACGGCGTGGCGTCATCAGACCCGTCGGCGGCGACCAGTATCTGGAGTCTGTCGCGCGGATAATCGAGCGCCAGGCTATTCTCCAGTTTGGCGGCAATCACGCGCTGCTCGTTGTATGCCGCGATCAGCAGCGTCACCGTCGGCAGTTCGGCAGGCAGCCCAAACGACTGCAACGGACGCAACCTTGCCAGAACCGTCAGCAGCGCCGGGTATCCAGCATAGACGTAGCCGACCATCGCCACGCAGAACCAGAACAATCGCCCGCTCATCGCACAACCCCCTGCCACCGGCGCAACGCCGCCCGATAGACTGCATCGGTGCGCTCGAAAAAGCGTTGCCGGGTATACTGCTGCTCGACAGTGCGCAGCCCCTCTTCGCCAAGGCGCCGCGTCAGGCTCGGATTGTCGAGCAACAGGGTGATCTGCTCCGCCAGCGCCTTGCTATCGCCTGCCGGAACGAGAAGACCATTCTCCATCGGACGCACGTGTTCGGGAATGCCGCCGACGTTGGTCGCCACCACCGGTTTGCCGCAGGCGAACGACTCGGTGATCACAATGCCAAACTCCTCCTCCAGCGATGGCAGCGCGGTAAAGGTCGCCAGCGCCATGATTGCGACGGCATCACTGCGAGCGCCGGCGAATATGACGTTCCCCATCACGCCCAGCGCCTGCGCCTCTCGTTCAAGCGCCGCTCGCTCCTCACCATCGCCCACCAGCGCCACCTGAACGTCGGGATGTCGTCGAACCACATCAGGCAATGCGCGTAGCAGATACATGTGCCCCTTGCGCGACACCAGACGCCCGACGCTGACGATGATCGGCGCATTGCCATCCAGGCGCAACTCCTCCAGCAAGCGTCGGCGTTGACCGCCGGACAACGGCGCCGGCACGGTGATGCCGATGGGAATGACCGTGACCCGCTCCGGCGCAATGCCGCACGTCTCGACCACAAACCGCTTCATCATCGCGCTCATCGTGATCGACTGCGCCCCCAGCGCAAATCGCGTCAGACTGCGATTCCGCCATGGCACCTCTTGCAAGGTCGTCACCAGCGGCACGCCGGTCAGGCGCGCTGCCAGCCTGGCTGCCAGCGCAGCAAAGCGATGGTGCGTATTGACCAGATCGATCCGCTCGGCGCGAATAATGCGCGCCAGTGTGAGACCGGACGCCAGCAATCCCGGAATATTCGGCGTCTGTTTTCCTGCGCCAAGGTAGGGCATGAGCGGCAGCCGATCGTAGGATCGCGCAAACCCTGTAATGCGCCTGAGCCAGTCGCCGCCGCCCGATGCGATCACAACGTGATACCCTGCTTCCGCCTGACTCTCCGCCAGCCGGATGAGGTACTCGGTTGCGCCGCCAATCCCCAGACGCGGGCGGACGTGCAGGACACGCAACGGATAATTTGGCGCATCCGTCACCATCGCGACGCCTCAACAGGTTGCGCAGTCAAACCCCGATCCGATGATCGCCAGTCGCGCTCGAACAGCGCGCGTAATTGCTCTGCGCTACGTGCAAGATCGAACTCCCGCAGCACCAGTTGCCTGCCGGCTGCCGCCAGCCGCCGCCCCAGATCCCGGTCGGCGTACAGGCGCGCCAGGGCATCCGCCAGCGCCGCTGCATCACGTTGCGGCACGAGCAGACCGGTTTCGCCATTGCGCACCAGTTCGGGAATGCCGGAGATGGACGTCGCCACGACAGGGACCTCACACGCCATCGCTTCCATCAACGCCACCGGAATGCCTTCCATCTTGCCATTCGGCATCACAACGCTTGGCAACGCCATCACATCAGCCTCACGCACCACCTCGCTGACCCGGTGGCGCGGCAGGGCGCCCATCAAGGTGACCTGCCGCTCAAGCCCCAGGGTGCGGATCTGCGCCTCCAGTTGAGGGCGATCTTCACCCTCACCGACCAGCAGGCAGTGGAACGGAATCTGCCGGTCACGCAATCTGGCGCACGCATCGATCAGATACCGCTGCCCTTTATAGCCGGCCAGGCTGCCCACACAGACGATGGTGAACAGTTCATTAGAGTCGCGCCGCTCACGCGGACGAAAGAGGGTCGGATCGATGCCGCAATGCACAACAATGACGCGCTCTGCAGCCTGCGATCCATACAGATCGACCAGCATCCGGCGATTGAACTCGGAGATCGCCACGACAAAACTGGCAGCGGCGATTTTTTCTCCCAGCATCGAGCGCTCCACGTAGAGATCGTGGGCATGCACCGTGAAACTGTACGGAATGCCGGTGAGCAGATTCACGACATAGGCAAACAGCGCCGGATGTGTTGCATAGTGCGCGTGCAGATGATCGACCTCGCGCTCGACCATGCGGCGCGCCGCATAGGCCGCTTTGGGAACGACCACCAGCGCACGCGAGAGAAACTTCGGCGAGGAGAGATTGCCGCGCACGGACCGCCACCATGCCCGCAGATACGCCGCCGGGCGGCGCATCAGCCAGTAGATCTGCGCATCCAGCACAGGACGTGACCACAACGTACCGTAGTGCGCGCGCTCGACCATCGCCTGCGCATCAGCATGCTGAACCGACGCGCGTTCGCGAATGAGAGGAAAGATTTCAATGCGCATCCCCTGGCGTTCGAGTTCGAGCATCTCGATCAGAATGAAGGTCTCGGTCAGCTTGGGAAAGCGCGACATCGTGTACGCAACGGTGCGCTGGCGCCGTGAGGTCCGGCTCATACATTCACTCACATTCTCTTCGTCTCGTCTCATACGGAGTCTGATATGACATCAATGCGCCCCGCGTCCCTGAAACACCGCCAGGGCGGTTCGGATCAGGATCTCCAGATCCAGCCCCAGACAGCGGTGTTCGATGTACATGATGTCCAGACGCAACCGTTCATCGAACTCGGTACTGGCGCGCCCATATATCTGCCATAAACCGGTCAACCCTGGCTTCACGTCCAGGCGCGCCGTCTGCCAGAGTTGATACGTGCTGGCATCGAACGATGTCGGGCGCGGACCAACCAGACTCATCTCACCGCGCAGCACATTAATGATTTGCGGCAACTCATCGAGGCTGGTCTTGCGCAAAAATCTCCCGACATGCGTCACCCGCGGATCGTTTGTAATTTTGAAATCAGGCCATTGCAACTCGTTGAGGTGCGCCAGTTGCTTTTTCATTTCCTCAGCATTTGGCACCATGGTGCGAAACTTGTACATTTTGAAGCGTCGTCCGCCCTTTCCGGTGCGATTCTGCGTGAAGATCACCGGTCCATCCGGCGACTCAATCTTGATCGCCAGAGCGATAAGCGCAAACAGCGGCAGGATGATGGGCAATGCCAGCAACGACAGGCTCAGGTCCATGATGCGCTTGGCGCGCCGGTAGGCTCGTCCGCGCAACCACTGACGTTCAGGACGGTAGCGCTCGATCCAATCGAGCAAAAATGCGGGTTTGCTACGCTTATCGACAATGCTGGCCATAGACGTCCTCGCACGAATAATTTCAACGCCCTCTTCGATCCGTGTCATTGACCAGCGATCACGCACTCACTTCTGGTGCGCTCATCGCTTCCTGCGCCGGGGCATCGATCGCTTCCTGTCGAGCGTGCCGGAGATTGTGCTCAGCGGTATCGAGCAAATCTTCGAACGTTAACGAATGGTCAGGAAACGCTGCTACGCCATATCTGGCAGTAATGCCCAATCGATCCTGAACCAGATGCACCAGGCGATCCCCAAGCAGTCTGGCTTTGTCTTCCGAGGTTTCGGGCGTCACCAGGATTAGACGACCGGGCTTGCCATCTTCGATGATCAGATCGGTGCGGCGCAAATGGCGGGCAAGCACGCGCGCCGTGACCGCCAGGACATACCGCTGCATCATGGAACGCTGCAAATCCTGGACAAAGCGGTGCATCATCATATTGAGCGATCGCGCATCAGCTTCGAGCACAATCACGCTCAACGGTCGATGCAGACGGCGACTGGCGCTCATCTGCGTCTGCACAAGGTCCTGGGCATCGCCAAGCGAGTGCAACCGGTCGTTCTTATCGCGCAGCGTTATCATCTCAACAGCCTGGCGAAACTCTGCGAGCTCGTCACCCACGCGATGGGCAAGCACCGCAGCGCCCCCCACCAGGATGAACTCAACCAGGGTCAGGTAGATGGAGGTACCGCCGAATTTCGGCGACGGATCGAGCACCAGCCCGATCCCCAGCGCGACCCACCCCAACGCAACGACCAGGAGCGCCGGGCGCTTCTGAAAGAAGCCGAACAACGGCGGCAGCACAACCGCTGCAACCGCAACATACGTGACCGGTTCAAGATCGAGCGTATTGATGCTGCCAAGATCAAGCCGCTCAATATTGAAGCACGCAACCAGCCAGAGGAGAAGCGCGATGAGTCGACCACGTAAGATGTTCATGGCGTCTGTCTCTCTTTCATAGCCTGATCCTGAGAGTCGGAAACCTGTGCGCGGTGGACGTGATAAGGTCGATCAACACTGGCCTGGCGATCGTCAGGATTAGTCATTCCGACGCGCACCCGCAGCATACGCATGTTGTAGCTCAGTCGATAGATCAGATAGCGCCCCAGTTTGCGCCAGCCGCGCTCGAAGTAGCGTCCCGATGTCAACACCGCCAGACGGGGCGCACTGCTGTAGACCACAGGCGTTCTCCGAGCGCGCAGCACGGGACCGATGCTGAAATCGGCCGGCAGGTATCCGGCATCGAACAACTCAATGAACAGATCGCGATCAATGGCGAAGTTGCTGCCGCGAATTGTCGGTATGCCTATGACCCGGCGTTTGAACCAGCGCGTCAGATGATGGATGGCAACCCGCGCTCGCGTGGCAGCATCGTCATTCAAATCACAAAAGTTGACCGGCGTGTACGCAGCGCGAGCGCCGGCGGCGAACTGCTCCACATACCAGTTCAGCAACGCCGTCGGATCCGGAACGCGACAATCGGCATCAATATGAATGGTGAGCGGAGAAGCAGCAACGCGCGCGCCATAAACCCGCGCTGTTACTGCCACACGAATGCCAGGCAGTCGAACATCCGGCTGGCTGACAACGCGCACTCCAGCGCGCTGAAATACGGCAAGATTCGGAGGTTCATCAGAAGGATAATTGTTGACCATCACGATGATCTCGAACGTATATCGCCCCTGATAGTCAAGGAGATCGTTGATGACGACCCAGACGCGTTCGAGATCGGACTGCGCGTTGACGGGAATGACAATCGAGCCATTGGGTCGAGACGATACATCACTGCGCAACCGGTGCACTCTGGAAACCAGGGCGTCCTGTATACCCATCGCGTGTCCTGTACAGATAGGCATCGTTATCAGGTGAGAATATGCATCATCAATTACGGCCCCTGAGTATGTCGACACTTTGTCAGCAACGCACTCGGAGTGCTCATCTGGGAGGATTTTCAGAAGGCTCGGTAACTCTACGATGCTCTATCGATATTTCTAAAATGAAGTGTACTGCAACAAGAGAAGCAAGGGATGACAATCGAGGGCGTAAAAGTGAGAATCCTTTCACCTCTTGCCGGAACAGACATCTGCTTGACACTTTTCTTGCAGTGATGCACGATACGCTGAGACATCTTTCAGTCCATACAGAAGGCGGCTATGGAAACCTCGACCCTCCTCCGCGAAATCTACGAACAACCCGCAGCGCTCCGCCGGCTTATCGACGCCGAATCCGAACACGTTATCAAGTTGGCGCATACATTGAACGCTCGCGGGCATCAGTACGTCGTCATTGCAGCGCGTGGCTCATCAGACAATGCGGCACGCTATGCACAATATCTGATGGGCGCAGCGCTGGGTCTGCCGGTCGCGCTGGCGACCCCGTCGCTCCATACGCGCTATAGTGCACATCTACGTTTCGAGGGCGCGCTGGTCATCGGCATCTCGCAGTCGGGCGCATCACCCGACATCCGCGCCGTGATCGACGACGCACGCAGGGCAGGGGCGCCAACCATCGCAATCACGAACAACCTGGAGTCGCCGCTGGCGCGTGCAGCGGAGTTTACTATTCCGTTGCACGCAGGCGTTGAGCGCAGTATTGCTGCGGCCAAAACCTACACCACCCAACTGGCGGCGCTGGCGCTGCTGACCCTCAGCATGGCGAACGACTACGCCGGCCTTGCGACGCTGCAAACCGTTCCTGATGCGATGGAAGCCACACTCACGCTCGAAGCCTGCATGCACGACATTGCTGGCGCCATGGCGAGCGCAACCGCTGCCGTCACCATCGGGCGCGGCTACCAGTACGCAACTGCCTGGGAAATTGCGCTCAAGTTGAAAGAACTCACGTATGTGGCAGCAGAGCCGTATTCGGCAGCCGATTTTCAGCACGGGCCTATTGCCCTAGTGCGCGAAGATTTTCCGGTCATCCTCGTGGCAACTCAGGGCGCAGTCGCCGATGATCTCACGACCCTCACGATCCGTCTGCGCGACCTTGGCGCCCATCTGATGGTCATCAGCGATGTGCCTGCCATTCTGGAGACGGCGGACCGACCCGCTCCGTTGCCGGTAAGCGTTGAGGAGCGCTTCGCGCCGATGACGACCATTATTGCAGGTCAGTTACTGGCTTTTCATCTTGCCCGTGCGCGTGGTCTCGACCCGGATACCCCTCGCGGACTGCGCAAGGTGACGGAAACCCGGTGAGTCGGTTTGGGGGGGTGAAGGTAGAAGGTGAAAGGCGGAGTTGAATGTTGAACGTTGAACGTGGGCAGGTCGAAGCCTGTCCCCGACCCTTGAGGTTTCTGCCGTCGATTGACAGGAGGTAGGCGGTCGCTCCGCGGACGAGCCGCAGGATGCCTCTTTTTGCCTTCGGCAGAGCGGGACTTATCTTCTTTTATGGTGCGGTGCGGCGGCAAAGCCGCTGCACTCACCACCTTGCCTGATCGGGAGCGCCACGCTGCCACAGGCTCTGCGGGGCTCAAAAAACGCGCCACCACGTAAGTCTTGCGATTGAGGTCCGCCGTGGAGTCTCGCCGGTGGAGCGATCCGTACTCCCCATGTGCGCGTATCCCGACCTCACGGGTCTTGGGGGAACGTGGCAGGTGGCAGGTTGCATGTGGGAAGATGACAGCTTACAGGTGTGGGTGGGTTACCGGTAGAAACGTTGCACCACAACGGCTCGAAGCATCCGGCGCACCTTCGTCTGTGGAACAGGCATTACGAGGTTCACAAATAACGAAGCAATCTCCTCAGTGCAAGGAGATTGCTCCGCCACAGTTATGCCTGGCTATGGGTTCTCCGCTCAGGGCTTGACACAGGCAGGCGCCTGACTCCTGACCCTTAACCCCTGCATCACGGTACAACCGTCATCACACCCTTCATACCGCCGACGTAGTGAGCCGGGTAGGTGCAGATGTACAGATAAGGTGCCAGGCGCAGGCGCCGTGAAGGTGATGGTTTCGCTGCCGCCAGGACCGAGCATCTTCGTTGCGGCAACGATATCCGTTCGATCGGCTAGCAGGAAATCGGGAGGACCGGCGTTGATCGACTCTTCATCGACCTTCGCAGCGACGTCCTCGCCGCCCTTCACAATCACAATATTGTGCTGTTGCGCCGTTGACACGTTCTTGAACGTCAAGGTAATTGTCTGACCTGTGGGAACGGTAAACTCTTTCTTGTCGTATGCCAGGTTCTCGCCATCGGACGCGATCTCGATCGTCGTGCTCGCGCCGCCGCCACTGCCGCCGCCGCCGCCGCCGCCACAGGCAGCCAGCGCGAATGCAGCGACAACCGCAACCATCAGCATCCATAAGGGCTTGTGCATCTTCATACGGCTCCCCTTTACTGGTTTCCAGGTGAACGTGTGTATTCTATCACAATCCATAGAGTTGTCAATTGGTAGTACGCGCTTCGGGTGTAACGGGATGGCTAAGTGACCACAGACGCACAGGCTCCAGGCGCACAGGGATAGAAGGCTCCGCAATTTCGAGCAGGAATGGCGTCTCCTGATCGCGGACAGATATGGTCTTTCCCTCATCGGATGCGCTCTTGAGCAATGCCTCGCGTAACGCCTCCACAAACTCACGCGGACGCGCCGGGCTGACGATGAGCGATGGCGCATCATACCGCGCCACTGCTACGAACCGTTCCCGATGCGTCGCGGCGAAAAACACGCGCCCGTATGGATCGAGGTGAAAGAGACCGTGATACCCGAACACACCGGCATTGAACGAACGGCGCAGACCAAAGCGCGGCACATCCGCCAGCGCGCCCGCCGGTGAGACGCCGGTGATCTGTTTGAAAGGAACACGCAATGCGCGCGCCCAACGCCGCCGAATGATCAACGCATCATTTGCCACCACATAAGCGATTGGTTGTATCGCGTAGTTGAGCGTCAGCCACACCGCCAACGCCAGCGCGACGGCAACCGTGACGACAGCGCCGGTCAGCGCAATACCTGCCACCAGCAGGCCGCTGAGATAGAGAAACAGCGTCGGCAACATCAGCATACCGCCAAGCGTTGCAACGCCGCTGGTGATGCGCTCGGCATAGGAATCGAGCGCTGCCGCAGTGTATGATGTTTCCATGTGTACAAAACCCTGACTATGGTACTGCTTGCACGTTATCCGATGGCGTGGTATACCGTCAGTATACGGCATGTTCCTGAGCAAGCTTGGCACTGCCTGACCTGTCAACGTCCAGGGCATCTGGCATTATGTCACCCGAGCATATTGCGCGCTCACCCAGCCAATCGGCTATTCAACTGCCAGCAGCGGAACGCTGGCTCGACCAACCGACTGCGATCGCCATCGGCGTCCCCCTGGCGCTCAACAGTGTTGCACTTGCAACGACATGGTCGCACTGGTCCCCTGCGGCGCTTGCCATCGGCGTCGGCATGACCATCCTGATCATGCTGAGTGATCGCTTTGCCGTGTATGAGCCGGAAGGCTGGCGACTCACGCCCGCGCCTGTCGTGCTCGTGGCAGGCGCGATGATGAGCGCCTGGTCTCTCGCGCTGATGGCGGCGCTCATCGGCAGCTTGCTGGCAACGCCACGCCTGTGGCGGCGCACGACTCGGGTGATTGCAGTGCGCTCGGTGATCGTCAGCGGCAGCGCCCTGATCGCGCCGATCCTTCAGACGGCGCCCCTGTTCGTTCCTTCGCTGACGCTGGCAACGTTCATTATCGCCGGTTTTTTCCTGGAAGTGCTCCTCGAGGCGGCAGACGACCGACGATGGTCCATCTACTGGCACAGCAGGACAGCATCATTTCAGTGGTATGCGCCTGTCATGGCGCTCAACGGCGCCTTGTTGGGCGCACTCTGGCCCGCCGCACCCGAAGCGCTGCCTTTTGCGCTGGCGCTGCTCGGGTGCGTACAGTTTCTGGCACACAGCCAGGCGCAACAGCGGCATACGACGACCGAATTGACCAATCTGCGTGAGCAACTCAGCGCGCGCACCGAACGCCTCGAGCGCCTTCAGGCGCTGGCAACCGCCATGCTGGCAACCCTCGATGACCGTCGCCAGTTTCACCTGCTCTGCGAACGTCTCGCTGCCCTGCTCGGTGCCGAGGCAGGATGGGTGGCACTCTACGACGGCGATGTACTGCGCGTGATGGCGGTTCACGGTCTGACGCTCCATCAGCCCGATCCGCCACTGGCGGACCAAGAGCGCTACCGCGAAATAACGCAGCGCGGACAGATCGTGCTCATTGCCGATGAACATATCCAGCGCCTGGCGCCGCCCACCGAGTCCGACGATCCTGTCCGCTGGTCAACGCTTCTGGCGCTCCCGCTCAAAACCGACCACGGCGCGCTTGGCATCATCTGTCTGGCATTCGAGCACCTGCGTGGTCTTAACAGCGACGATCAGCGAATCCTGACATCATTCACCCGCCAGGCGGCGGTGGCGATCGACAATACCCGTCTGTTCACCGAGCTGCGCCAGAAGCAGGCGGAACTGATCCAGTCATCGAAACTGGCAGCAGTGGGCACGTTTGCAGCAGGAATCGGACACGAATTCAACAACCTGCTCGGCGGTATGCTTGGCTATGCCGAACTGGGACGCAGCGCCAGCGATATTGCAGAAAAAGACCACGCACTCGACGTCATCCGGCAGGCATCCCAGCGCGGACGGGTCATCACGCGCGGCTTGCTGACCTTCGCGCGGCGCAGCGAGCAGCGCCGCGAAATGCATCATCTTGCCGACATCATCGCCGAGACTCTGACTCTCGTTGAGGTCGATCTGCGGAAACTCAATATTACGCTGGCGCGCCATATCGAACCCACGCCAGCCATTCTCTGCGATGGCGGACAGATTGCTCAGGTTCTGCTGAACCTCGTTACCAACGCACGCGATGCCATCGGGCAGCGTGGCGGAACGATCACGGTGTCGCTCCGGCAGTGCGATGCCTTCGTCGAACTCAGCGTCCGCGACACCGGCGAAGGTATTCCCGAGCATGTGCGTGACCGGATCTTCGAACCGTTCGTCACAACGAAAGGTGCGCTCGGCGCCAGCAGCACTCCTGGGACCGGATTGGGGCTTTCGGTATCCTATGGGATCGTCAAGGATCACGGAGGGGATATTCGGTTTGAAACAGAGACCGGCGTTGGCACGAACATGATTGTGCGCCTGCCGATCCATCCGCCATCGTCGCAATAATCCACGCCATCCATCCTGACGAAGGCGCTTCGCTACTTCAGTTCCGGGAGTTCGATCGGATCCTCGCGCGGCTCGCAGATGCCACAGTAGAGCGCGCGTGCTGTGACAATCGCACGATGGATGTTGCGCTCATCGCGATAGAGCGCCACAATGTGGGGCATCTCGCGCACGCAATCCTTGCAGAGCGCTCGCCCGCAAAAGATGCACATTCCGTGCGCCGGTCGTTCGCAGTGCCAGCAGTTCACAGCGATCCTCCTGAAAAGGCAGTAGCGCGTATTCTGCAAGCGTCATTGTACTCCAGAATCGCCAACGAGCGTTGCGCTGCCTGTGGCGCTGTGGTAAGATGCCAGAGAATATCGCGCGTTCGAGGAGCGATCTTGGATCCCGCCAATCAGCCACCGGATAAATCGCCACCACCGATGCTGTCATTTCGTATTTCACGCGATACGGTCATCCTGCTGGCGGCGCTTCTCTTTCTGGCGTTCGCCATTCTGCTGGCGGTGCTGTTTCCGCCATCGGGAAGCGAACTGGCGCGGGCACGGACGCCTGCCCCCACACTGATGCAGATAACCGCTGCCGTGGTTGAACCGAATCCAATCTCAACACCTGTGCCAACCGTGTTGCCAACCGATACGCCACCCTATCCGCCGCCGGATGTCGCACCGGCGCTCGCGGCGCCATCGCCAACGCCTGATCTCCCGCTGCCGACTGCGGCCCCTGACAGCGCCGGGGGAGCGCCTACGCCAGCGCTTGCCCAGGCGCCCACCCTCGAACCAACGCTTCCCCCTCCGCCCGTGGTGCAACCAACACCGGAACCATCTCCCGTTGCCCCGCCAACGCCAGAACCGCCGCCCGTCGTCGTGCAACCGACAGTGGCGCCGCTTCAGCCAACCCAACCGCCAGCGCCCCGCCCCACTCGCCTTCCACCCACGGCGACGCCGATCCCTGTCGATATCATCCGCAGCACCACCTCCTGGACGCTTGCCCAAAGCCCGATCACGCTGCGCCGCGATACCGTGATCGCAGCCGGCGCCGGGTTGATCATCGAACCGGGAGTCGAGGTGCGTATTCCGCCTGGAATAACCCTCTACGTCGATGGACGCCTGTACGCACTGGGACAGGCGGATCGACCGGTGCGCTTTGTCGGCGCCAGTTTGCCGCGCTGGGAGGGAATCGTCGGACGACCGGGCAGCGACATCGTGCTGGATTACGTTGACGTGCGCGGCGGCGGTGCAGGCGGGACAGTCATTGCATCGGATCGGGGAGCATTGACGATCCGTTCGAGCCGTATCACCGACAACGGCGGTCACGTGCGCGTCGCTGGCGGTCGCATGGAACTGCGCGACAGCGAAATCACGGGGAATGACATGCCATATGGCGCAGCAGTTGAGATCATCTACGAAAGCGGCGGTACGGTCACACTGGCAGGGAACCGTATCGGCGGCAACCGGATGGCGTTCGGCTCGCCCAACGTCCGGATCAGCAGTCGCAGCCCCAACGATACCGTGACGCTCGATATTCAGGGGAATCTGCTCGTCGGTCAGGACGGACCGAATCTCGCGCTGGAGACGAACGGACCGTTGCAGGGCGCTGTGGTATGCAACGGGTTCATCGGCGGCTCGAATGGGCTGAGCATTCTCAGCACGCTGCCGCAGGCGCCCGGTCTGCCATCGCTGACCATTCGCAACAATGCCATTGAGAAGCATACGCCGCCGATCATTCCGATCTATCTGGAGCGCGGCATCGGGCGCGGCGCCACCAGCGACGTGCTCATCGATATGCGCAACAACTGGTGGGGCGCTGTCGAAGGACCGTATGAGCCGGATCGCCACGCCGACGGTCGCGGTGACGCTCCAGGCGATCTCGTGCAGTTCGATCCCTGGCTCACTGAACGCCCCGCCTGCGCCCCTGCACAATGAACAGCGCCTGCCGTGCCCATTTCAGCAATTGACACGATCGTTGCCAGTGCCATTGAACAGCGCATCTTCCCTGGCGCGGTCGTGCTCGTTGCGCGCGATGACGTCATCCTCCACCACGCGGCGTATGGCAGGACGACCTACGACATCGCTGACGGCGCGCCGGTCGAACCTTCGACGATCTACGATATTGCGTCGCTGACCAAGATGTTTACCGCGACTGCGGCGCTGCGCCTGTATGAGGCAGGAAGGCTCGACCTCGACGCGCCGGTCTGCGCCTGTCTGCCCTCCTTCCGCGCTCACCACGTCACCATCCGCCACCTGCTGACGCACACATCTGGTCTCGACCTGCGCCTCTCCACACTCTGCCGCAGCGGGCGGGATGCATTGCTGACGGCGGTGTACAATGCCCTGCTTGCTCATCCTCCTGGCAGTCGCGTCGCCTACACGAATATTAATTCTTTGTTACTGGGCGAGATCGTTGCTACGGTATCCGGGCAACCGCTCGATCGCGCCATCGATGCACTGGTCTGCCGACCGCTGGGTCTGCGGCACACCGGGTTTCGCCCTGATGCTACGCTCCTGACGCGCATCGCACCGACCGAATTCGATGAGGCGTGGCGCGGATGCCTGGTCCACGGCATTGTCCACGACGAAAGCGCGTATACGCTTGGCGGTGTCGCCGGGCACGCCGGTCTTTTCAGCACCGCAGGCGACCTCTGGACATTTTGCCGCGCATGGCTTCCCCCAATGCGCGATCACGCCGATCCCCGCCTGTTGCGACCGGAAACGATTGCGCTGGCGACGCGAAATCACACGCCGGGGCTGGCGCAGGCGTGCGGTCTGGGGTGGATGATCGACCGACCGAACTTCATGGGCGCCGCGCCTGCGGGAAGTTATGGTCATACCGGCTTCACCGGACCGGCGCTGGTGCTTATTCCCCAACACCGCCTGATCATCGTGATCACGAGTAATCGGGTGCATCCTCAACGTAGCGCGCCGCGCCATCACGCCGTGACTGCCGCTATCGTCGCTGCGACGTTCGATAGCATTGCTTCTGGCATTGCTCAGAACGGCTGACGCACCGGCGCAAAGCCTTGCCATCACGTTGTTCGAACGCATATCTGTGCTCACAAAAGCGCAGGTTTGTACAAATCCGCTTGAATCATGCCAGAAAGACGGGTTTACAATGAAACCAGGTATGCTATGATAAGGTGGTTGATACCGTTTCCACATCTAGGTGGGAAGGGCGGGACCTATGGCAGTTACGCGCATTCTGATCGCGGAAGATAACGATCTGGTGGCGCTCACGCTCGAGGAGCAATTGAAAGGGCTTGGCTACGATGTGATCGGAATCGCCCGCACCGGCGCCGAAGCAATTGACCTCGCCGCGCGTCTTGGACCAGATCTGATCATCATGGACATCCGCATGCCCGAAATGGAAGGGACGGAAGCGGCAACGCGGATCAACCAGCAACGTCCGACACCCATTATCATGCTGACCGCATACACCGATCGCGAAACCATTCGCAAGGCGGAACAGGCAGGAGCGCTCAGCTATCTGGTCAAACCGGTCAATGAAGCGGAACTGTCGCCCGCCATCAACATCGCCATGGCGCGTTTCCGCGACTTGCAGGCGCTGCGCGCGCAGGTCCACGAACTGGAAGAGTCGCTCGAAGTGCGCAAACTGATCGAGCGCGCCAAAGGCATACTGATGCAACGTCTTGGGCTGACCGAACGCGACGCCTATGAGCGGCTGCGGCAGCGCGCACGCGATAAACGCGCCAAAATGAAGGATATTGCCCAGGCGATTATCGAAGCGGAAGAACTGCTCGGCTCCGGATCGTGACGATTGACACCATCGTCCAGGTATGGTATATTCGCAGTACATCAGGCATTGAGATAAAGAACGACAGCATCTATGCAACCGCGAAGCGCCTATTTCTTCTGGTTCTGGTATTTTGCCAGCTCACCAAGAGACTGGTTGCTTCGCGTTGAATGAAGTTGAGAGTACCGGAACTCGGAAGGCGTGGAGCAACAGGCTCCACGCCTTCTTGGTTTTCAGGAGCAGGGTATGACGATCTTCTGTCGTGGCATTCGTGGCGCAACCACCTGCGATGAGAACACGCGCGAAGCAATCCTCGAAGCGACGCGCGACCTGTTGCAGCGGATCATTGCCGCCAACGGCGTGCGCCCCGAAGACATCGCCAGCGCTATCTTCAGCACCACGCCCGACCTGACCGCCGAATTCCCGGCAGTCGCCGCGCGCGAACTCGGCTGGCTCGATACGGCGCTGCTCTGCACCCACGAAATGGCGGTTCCGGGCAGTCTGCCGCGCTGTATTCGCGTGCTGATCCACTGGAACACCAGCCGCCGGGCGGACGAGATCATCCACGTGTACATTCGCGGCGCACATACTTTGCGCCCTGACCGCAGCATGACCCATGCCCTGGCAGGGTCATCGGAAGAGTGGAACGGCGGAGGATGAAGCCTCCGCTTTTTTATTCGGCTATGGCTGCATCTGAGTCATAACAGCATCTGAACATCAGGATGATCGATTCTCAGTTCTCAGTTCTCAGTTCTCGGTTCTCGGTTCTCGGTTCTCGGTTCTCGGTTCTCGGTTCTACGGAGGATGCCATGACCGCTCTCGAACTCGATACCGCCGTGCGGCCTCGCCTGCGTCTGGCGCTGCCGCAGCAGAGCCGTCCGTCGTTCATTGAACAACTGTTACCGCTGGCAAAGGAGAATGTGTCTATGATCGTCGTCATGCGCAGCAACGCAACCGAAGAAGAACTGAATGCCGTCCTGGCGCGCGTTCAGGAGCACGGGCTCAAGGGGCGCGTCACCTACGGCGAAGAGCGCAACATCATCGGCGTGATCGGCGCCGCCATCCCGCCAACTCTCCGGGAAGAACTCGAGCGTTTCCCCGGCGTTCAGGAAGCGGTGCGCATCACCCGCCCCTACAAGCTGGTCTCGCGTGAGTTTCATCCCCAGGATACCGTCGTGCAGGTCGGCGACCTCGCGATCGGCGGCGGATCGTTCGTTGTGATCGCCGGACCGTGCGCCGTCGAGAGCGAAGAACAGATTATGACGACTGCATTCGCCGTGCGCGAGGCTGGCGCACATATGCTGCGCGGCGGCGCATTCAAGCCGCGTTCGTCCCCGTACACCTTCCGTGGGTTGGGAGAAGAAGGGTTGCGACTGCTGGCGCAGGCGCGCGCCGAAACCGGTCTGCCGGTCGTCACCGAAGTGATGACGCCAACCGATGTCGATCTGGTGGCGCGCTACGCTGATGTGTTGCAGATCGGCGCGCGCAATATGCAGAACTTCCAGTTGCTGGAGGAAGCCGGGCGCAGCGGCAAACCGGTGCTGCTCAAACGCGGCATGTCGGCGACGATCGAGGAATGGCTGCTCTCCGCCGAGTATATCATTGCGCAGGGCAATCCCAACGTTATTCTGTGCGAGCGCGGCATTCGCACCTTCGAGACCGCCACCCGCAACACGATGGACCTGAATGCGGTGGCGCTCGCCAAACGCCGGAGCCATCTGCCGGTGATCGCCGATCCATCGCATGGAACGGGCAAATGGTACCTGGCGCCGCCGCTGGCGCTGGCATCGCTGGCAGCCGGCGCCGATGGCGTGATGCTCGAGGTGCATCCCGACCCGGATCGGGCGACGTCCGACGGCGGGCAATCGCTGACCTGCGAAAACTTCGCCGCACTGATGCCGCACATGACGGCGCTGGCGAACGTTTTGGGGCGACGCGATGCACGGATGGTGAGCGCGCAGATGTAGATCGCACCCGTATGGGCACGGCGGCGCCGTGCCCCGACGACCTGCCCCAACCCTCAGTACGGGCACGGCAGCGCCACGCCCCGCCGCCCCGCCCCAACCCTCAGTACGGGCACGGCGGCGCCGTGCCCCAACCGCAGCGCCACGCCCCAACCCTCAGTACGGGCACGGCGGCGCCACGCCCCAACATCCGGGCACGGCAGCGCCGTGCCCCAACCGCAACGCCGTGCCCCAACCGCAACGCCACGCCCCAACCGCAGCGCCACCGACCGCAGCGCCACGCCCCGGGCACGGCAGCGCCGTGCCCCAACCGCAGCGCCACGCCCCGACGAGCCGCGCCCCGACGCCGCAGCAACTGGCGCCATCGTTCTTTGGGCACGGCAACGCCGTGCCCCAACATCCGGGCACGGCAACGCCACGCCCCAACATCCGGGCACGGCAACGCCACGCCCCAACATCCGGGCACGGCAGCGCCCCGCCCCAACCGCAGCGCCCCGCCCCAACCGCAACGCCACGCCCCGACGAGCCGCCCCAACCCTCAGTACGGGCACGGCGCTGCCGTGCCCCGCCGCCCCGCCCCAACCGGCGACGATCATTACCAGATGCGCCACCCGTGGTATAATGGCGTAGGTTTCGGCTGTCGCGGTTGGAGAGTCGTCTTTGTGAGCCATCAGTACACGACCCGACGCAAAACGGCAATCACGCTGGCGCTCACAGGAATGCTCATCGCACTCGTCGTGAGCATTCCCCTGACTATCGTTCGAGCACAACAGGTTGTGCAGGTCACGCAGGTCGGGCCGCCGCCGCAAGGCGACCCGGGGACGATCATCACCCTGACGTTCCAGTTGACGAATAACATCAGCGATGCCAACCTATCCATCAGTCCGACGACGACGTTCAACATCACCACGTCGAATGTTCCGGCTGGCGTCACCGTCAGTACGCCAGGACCGGTGCAGGTGGCGAATAACGTCTCCGGAGGAGCAACCCAGCCTTTTGCATTGCAACTGAGTATCGGCAGCGGCGTGACCCCGGGCACCTATAACAACTTGCTGGTTACTGCTTCTGGAACATACAACTCGACATCAGGAGTGCGCACTGTTTCCGCCAGCACCTTCGGCGCCTTCGTCGTGACGGTTGGCGGGCAGACTGCCACGCCGACGCTGTCGCCGACGGTGACGCCAACGCCGACGCGCACGCCAGGTCCGACGCCGACACTGGGTCCGACGTGTCCTGAAGGCGCGCGTGATCCGGGCAACGATCCCGGCAGCGCCCGGCTGGTGCTGATCGACTCGCCGGTGACCCACGGCATCTGCGAGATCGGCGATGAGGATTGGTTCCGCTTCGGCGGCGTCGGCGGCAAAGTCTACACGATTGACATTGAGCGCATGGATGCCGGGCTCGACCTATCGCTCGAACTGTACGACGAGAACGGTCAGCGGCTGGCGTTCAACGATGATTTCTTCAACCGCAATCCGGCGAGTCCCGATCCGAAGGATATCAAGCCGCGCATTCAGTCGTGGCGCGCCCCGCGCGACGGCTTCTACTTCGTGCGCGTCCGCGACACGCTCAGCATTGGCGGCGGCAACCGCACCTATGCCCTCGTCGTGCGCTCCGAAAGTTACGGTCCGACGGCTGCGCTGGTCGGCGAAATCTGCCGCGATCTCTATGAAGACGATGGGCTACCGGAGCAGGCGAAGCTCATCCTGCCGAACGAGATCCATCCTGGTCGGCGGCTCTGCCCGACAGGCGACGCCGATTGGGTGAAGTTCTTCGGCAAGGCAGGCAAGACCTATTATCTCTACACCGACACCCGCCCCTACCGCAACGCGCCGGACTTCAACAATCAAACGCAGGCGGGCGCCGATACGGTGATGTACCTATTCGACCGCGATGGCATTCGCCTGCTCGATTTCAGCGACGATATCGCCGGATCGCTCGACTCGCAGATTCGCTTCGTGCCGCAGGTCGACGGGTTCTACTATGTGCAGATCAAGAACAACGGCGACCTTGGCAACCAGTTCATTCGCTATGATCTGATCTTGCAGTTGTGCATCCCGGACGAGGAGTGCGGACGCGCGCCTCAGCCAGCAGTCCTGCCGACTCCTGGAAGACCGACGCCGACCGTCGCGCCGTTCGATGATCGCACGCCAACACCGACCGGCACACCCACCACAAGCGGTTCGGTCAGCGATGAATCGGGCAGCGCTCAGGACGGAACGGCGCGCGTCTTCGTCAACGGTCCACTGGTCGGGTTCGCCGATGTGGCATTTGATCAACTCTGGCAACGCACCGATCGGGTGGTCGCCAGCGGCAGAGTGCAGCGCAGTTGGATGTGGGGACCGCGCGGCTTGATGGCGCGCGCCGAAAGTTATCAGCAGGCGACCAGCGGCATGCGGCAGGTGCAGTACTTCGATAAGGGGCGGATGGAACTGAACAACCCCTTCGGCGACCGATCAAGCCCCTGGTTTGTCACCTCCGGTCTGCTGGTGATGGAACTGGTCACCGGGCGGATGCAGATTGGCGACACCGAGTTCGTTCAGCGCGAAGCGGCGGCCATCCCGGTCGCCGGCGACATGGATGACCCCAACGCGCCGTTGTACGCCAGTTTTGCCATCGCCATCACACGCGCGGAACCGGATCAGACCGGACAGTTGCCGCGGCTGACCATTGACCGCCAGGGACGCATTGACGCCTATGAAGGACCGGTGCGCGCCGAGACGCGCATTGCGCACTATGTGCCCGAAAGCGGGCATAACATTCCAGCGGTTTTCTGGAACTACCTCAATACGCGCGGGCTGATCTATGATCAGGGACGTTTGCGCAACGATCGCCTGTTCGACTGGCTGTTCGTTCTTGGCTATCCGATCAGCGAACCGTTCTGGATGCGTGTGCGCCTTGGCGGGGTCGAGCGTGATGTGCTGATCCAGTTGTTTGAGCGCCGCACATTGACCTATGTGCCCGACAATCCAGCCGGGTGGCGCGTCGAGATGGGGAATGTCGGACGGCATTACTACCGCTGGCGTTACGGCGAAGACCTTCCGTGAGCATAAAAAGGTCTCCGAGGCGAACGCCTCGGAGACCTGTCCGCTTCAGTCCTTGTAAAAGAAACTGCGCAACACGGGGTGCACCTCCTGAGTAAGTCGATTGCGGCGTCGGAGAGGTTCACTCACTTCACGCATGATCATGCCACAAACTGCGCACCGCTTCAATCAGCCAATAGTCCCGCATGCGACAGGTACCGTTTGTTCGTCATACATAGTCGATGAGACGGGCACAGACGGTGATGGCATCTGACCGGAGCAGTGCATCGGAGATCCATTCGTCGGGGCGCCTTCACGAGACGCCGTTCGACCTTGCGGCGCACATCGTCAGCACGATCGGTCCCCGTCCTCCCGGATCGATCAACGAGGCGAAAGCGGCAGCATTCCTCGATGCGCGTCTCCGTCAGGCAGGGTTACGCCTTTCTGCCGAGTCCTATCGCGCGTTTCGTCTTCCCGGCTACGATGGCATTGTCTGGGGCACACTGGCTGTTCTCGGGGTCATCGGCTTTTACTGGACGCCGCTGCTGGCGACCCTGATCTTTGCGGCGAGTTTTGGGGCGACATTCCTGAGCGAATGGTACAATACGCCTCTTCTGGCGCAGCGCCTCCTGAGCCAGAATGTCATTGCCACCCGCGCTGCCGCCGGAGTCATGCGCTGGCGACTGGTGGTGCTGGCGCCGCTCAGTTCGCCGCCAGCCATCAGACGCGGGCTTGTCGCGTTGGGCACGGGCGCGATCGGGCGTATCGGACGCACCGTTGCGGCAGCGTTGCTTCTGGCGCTGGGCATTGCAGCGAATGCGCCGCTTCCGCTCGATCTCCGCCTATGGCTCTGGTATGCCCAGGCTGCGCCCGCAACCATCCTGCTCGCGCAGGGAGTCGTGGCGCTGGTTGTGCAGCACGCTCCAGCGACCCCGGGAGCGATCAGTTATGCCGGCGCCCTGGCGACGTTGATCGAGAGCGCTGCGCGGATGTCCCATCTCAAGCATACCGAGATCTGGATCGTGGGAATCGGCGCTGGAACGGCTGGCATCGACGATCTGCTGCGCCGTTATCCCTTCGAAGCGCAGCAAACGCTCTTCGTTGGCCTGGATGGCATCGGGCAGGGAACATTGTGCTACCTGGCAGCCGAGGGTCTATTGCGCCAGCGACTGGCGGACGGATTGCTGTTGCGTCTGGCTGCCCGCGTTGTGGACAGCGGGCAGGCGACAGCGCGGCCGTGTGTGTACCGCGGCATCACGTGTGCTGGCATACTGCGCCGTCGAGGGTGGCGCGCCATGGGGATCGCCGCTCTTGATGCCTACCAGCGCATCCCATACCGACACGAACGGCATGATGACCTTTCGCGGCTCGACGCAGCGCACCTCGATAACGCCGCGCGTCTGGTGGTCGGGCTGGCGCGCGCGCTCGATGCCGCCCCATAACCGGGCCTCACGGATGCGGCACACGGAGCACGCAGTTTACCTCTGGCGCGGTAATGGCGGTCGTCGCGCCATCGGGCCAGCGCACCTCAACCGACTCAACGGCGTCCACCCGTCCCAGACCAAAGTGGGCAACCGCTTCCATCTGACACAAATAGCCGCTGCCAGCATCAACGGCGCGCAGTTGCCGCCTGCCGCCAGCAGAGAGGATGACGACAGCGCCGCGCGCCGGTGCGCCTGCGCGTGTCAGCGGCAGCACGCGCAGCCAGGCGTGCTCATTGGGAACAGGCCGGTACAGGCTGAGCGGCTGCAGATCAGCTTCGCCATGACTGATGAGCAATTCGAGCCGTCCATCGTTGTCAAAATCGCCGACTGCGGCGCCGGTGCCCAACCCGGCAGGTTCGAGCGCATCACCCGGATCGATCTTCGCCCACCCATCGCCACGGCGCGCAAACAGGCGGTTTGGTTCGCCAATATTGTTGAAAAAGATCTCCAGCTCGCCATCATTGTCGAAATCGGCAGCGATCACCGTGCGAACCCGCGATGGTTCCGCCATCTCGGCCGGCGCAGCATCGACGAACAGGCCATCCCACTTCTGCAAGCACAGGCGATGTGGACCTTCCCAGTTGCCATAGACCAGATCGAACCGGCCATCGCCATCAAAATCGCCTGCGGCAATTCCCCGACCGTGCTCGTGCGGATCGGGCAAACCGGCGCGACGGGCTATTTCCTCGAATGTGCCATCGCCACGATTGGCAAAGAGCAGATTGGGACCATTCTCATTGACCGTAAAAATATCCATGCGCGACGTCACCAGCGGCAGTGCAATCACACCGCGCCCACCTGTGGTGAAACTGACACCGGCGGCGCTGGCCATATCCTGCACTTCACCGAAGCGGTCGAGTTCATACAGGCGAAATGGTCCGCCATAATTCGCCACAAAGAAGCCATAGCGCCCCGTGCCAAGTCGATCAACCACTGCAACCGAGCGACCGGCGGTGAGGTTGAGCGCCTCACGGTTCTGCGGCAACTCAAACAGGTCGATCCAGCCGGTCTCCTGGAAATCGAACAACCGATCGCCGAAGCGTTTCCGACCGGCAAAGGTATCGGTGTTGAGAACGTAGATCTCCTCTTGACCATCGCCATCGAGATCGCCGGCAGCCACGCCGATCGCCTGGCGTTGGGCATCGGCGAGGGTTTCATCAACCATGTCAACAAACCCGGCGCCATCCCAGCGCAACACGCGATTGGCGCCATCGAAGCCAGCAATGAATAGTTCCCAGGCGCCATCGTCATTCACATCGACCACAGCCACGCCATAGTGGAGGCGCGGCGGGTTGGAACGAATCAGATGGCTGCAATCGATAAACATGGGCATGCCCCTATTGTGCGACATGGCGTGCTACATATGCCCCTGGAGCCAGGCGACGATGGTGTGCGCGATCCGTTCACCGCCCTCGCCGAGGAGCAACTGGTGTCCATATCCTTCCATCCAGACCAGCCGGCAGTCGGTAGCGCCGATATGCCGCGCGACCTGCCCGGCGGAGCGCGGGTCGACCGTTGCATCATCGCGCCCCTGCACCACCAGCGTCGGCGCTATGACGCGCGGCAACATATATCGAGCGTGCCGTTGCAGCAGTGTCAACTGATGAATCGCAGCCAGCGGCACCCGCACCGTGCGCCGCAAGTGCTCACAAACCACCGGATCGTCCAGATCGGCAGCTGGAGCACGGTGGTGAATCAGCGCGCGCAGCGCCGGGTCTTTGAAATCAGCGCCTGCAAAAGGATAGTACCACGAAATGGCGTGCCGCGCGATACCGCTCAGATTCACCAGCAGTTGACCGCGCAGCCTCAGAGCCGGCGCCAGCATAACCAGACGCGTAACCGGCAGATGCGCCGCCAGCGACAGCGCGAGCAAAGCCCCCATCGAGAAGCCAACCGCCACCACCTCCGAGCAACGATGGCGAAGCGTGGCAAACCCCTGCGCCACCGTTTCCGCCCACTGTTGCCACCGGACGCCAGCAAGTTCATCGGGAAGCGCACCATGACCGGGGAGCAATGGCGCGTGCACGCTGTACCCTTCACGAATAAAGGCAGCCGCCAGCGGACGAACTTCCGCCGGATCGCCGCCAAAACCATGGATCAGCAGAATGCCTGGCGAACCTGCCCAAACCGTCATTGACTTCACCTTGTGGCTCCCAGGAAGTGATGCTGCTGCCGCAGTTGGAGCGTATTGAATGGATTCGGTCGGCATGCTGGCATTCCTGTTTCTTGTATTGTAGGCTTGCGCCCTACCATCTGGCAAGGCGTCGGATATCAACAATGACATCCCGATTACAGATGCCGCTTATCAATTCGGTCAATTCACGATTGACAACGATGGCGGAACCTTCTACCATTGTACGTGATTTCCGACAACACCTGAAGCGACTATGGCGCTGCGATTTCAGCAGAAGCTTATTGTTCCAACATCAGCGCGACCGCTGATCGACCGTCCTCACGTCATCGCGCAACTCGACCATGCCATTCGCAGCAAGCGCGTGGTCGCGCTCGCTGCCCCCGCCGGATGGGGCAAAACGACCGCTCTGGCGCAGTAGGTCGCGCACAACACGATGCCCGCTGCATGGTATACGCTGGATAGCGCGGATCGCGATCCACAGGTTTTTCTCGATTATCTGTTGCACAGCGTTGCCGATCTGGCGCCGGGGACGGCGGAGATCGCCGCACGGCTCGCCACAGCCACCCCTCAGAGTCGTGCGGAGATCTCGCAACAGGCGGCGCTGGCGCTCGCCGATGCGCCTGAACACTTCGCCCTGATCCTCGATGATGTGCACGTCCTGGAAGATGACCAGTCGCAACCCATTCCCGGCGTCGCGCTGGTGTTGGCGCTGCTGGCATCAATCGTAGAGTATGCGACGAAATGCCATCTGGTGCTCGCATCGCGCACCCTGCCCGCATTGCACGGGATGGTGCGCATGGTCGCCCAGCAACGCGCTGCGGTTTTCGATTATAGTGTATTACAGTTCCAGCGCGCCGATACGCAGCGTCTTGCAGACGCAACTACAGGGCTGACCCTTTCCGATGAAGCAGCAGACCAGCTGACTGCGGCGGTTGGGGGTTGGATCACCGGCATTGTGCTTTCGCTGGATCAACCACCCATCAGCGGAAGCAGCGTCACCAGCCAGCCGATCGTCGAGCAGCGCCTGGCGGAGATCGCCACGCAACGCGATGCAATCATCGAAGCCAACACAAGCCAGGTGTATGCGTATTTCGCCGAACAGATCCTGGCGCCGCTGCCAACCGACCTGCAACGGTTTCTCGAGGATACCAGCGTGCTGCAGGACCTGTCGCCGCATCGCTGTGATCGGTTGCGGGGCGCGACCAACTCGGCGGGATATCTCGACGATATCAAACGCCGCGGTCTGTTCGTCTCGAGTCGCGCCGGATGGGTATCGTACCACAGTCTGTTTCGTGATTATCTGCGATCGCGCCTGGCGCGCGATCCGCAGCGTCATCGGACACTCCTGCGCGCGGCTGGCGATCTCTATGCCGCTGAAGACGACATCGAACGCGCGCTTGATTGCTATCTGGCGGCCAGCGATTATCAGCAGGCGCTCGACCTGCTGCGATCGGCTGTGCCGCGCCTGCGCCAGCGTTCGCGTCAGATGACCCTGCTTGCGTGCTTTGAGCGTCTGCATCGCTTCCGGTTGACCGGTGACCGCCGCATCCGGGAGACCATGCCGTTCCCGCCGGCGCACACCCCGCACCTGCCAGCAACCCCGCCGGATCTGTTGCTGGCCGAGGCGCGCGTGTATAGCGACCTGGCGCTCTGGGAACGCGCATACCTGGCGCTCCAGATTGCTGAAGCGACCGGAGATGCTCATATTCGTGCAGAAGCGCAGATCCTCTCGGCAGAGGTGCAGGTGCTCCAGGGCGACTACGCCCGCGCGCAACACACGTTGCGCGCCATCGATGTGCCCATGCTCAATGATCGCCTGCGCCTGGAATACGCCATGGCCGCCGGACGCGCGCACATTATGGCGGGAGAGGTCGCCGCCGCCATTACGGCATTGGAACGGGCGCGCGCCATTGCGACAACCCGAGCCGACACGACGGATCATCCCGGTCCGCTTGCGGATATTTACGATAATCTTGGCTGGGCATACGCTGCTCAGGGTGATCGCCAGTCAGCCCTCCGCCATCTCAAGCGCGCCGACGCCTGCTGGCAGGCATCCGGCAATCATGGAAGGCGCGCGCTCACGCTCAACAACATGGGGGTCATGGCGATGGAAGAAGGGCGATATGCCGAAGCGCGCGCAGCATTCGACACCGGACTGGACATCGCCCGGCAGATCGGGTTGCGGCGTGAAGAAACCGTGCTGCTGTGCAGCCTGGCGGAGCTCATGCTCCGTCAGGGTGATGTTGAGCAATCGATCCGTTGCGCCAGCGAGGCGTATGCGCTGGCAACAACGTTCGACATCGCCAGCAGTGCGGAAGCAGCGGCAGCGATCGGGCTCTGGTCCGCTCTCCTCGCCGGCGACAGAGCGGCCGCATCTGTGTGGAGCGACAGGACAGCCGCAATCACAGCGCCATTCCAGCCGGAGGTGCGCGGGCGCCTGGCACTGGCGCGGGCAATGCTGGCAATGCAACAAACCAATCCGGATCCGGAACGTCTTGCCGGTTTTCTGGCTGAGGCGACGGCTTACGAAGCGGCGCTCAGCAATGACGAGCGCGCCTATGCCGCGCTGTTGCGCGCCGATATCGCATGCTCCCGCGCCGGTTGGCAGCGCGCTGCTGAGGAATGGGCGGACTTCGTGGCGCGCGCAGGCGCGCTCTCCGAAACCGTGCTGCATCGTTTTGCAACGGTGCATCGCAAACTCTTCGAAATCGCAGCGCCTCACACCCCGCTTGCTGCTCGCGCGATCGCGGTCTTCCGTCAAACCGCGCCCATACGCTGGCGGATCACCGCGCTTGGCGGATTCGCGTGCCTCGTCGATGGCACGCCGGTCGAACTTTCGCAACTGCACCGCGCGCTCCTGATCCGACTCCTTGATGCCGGTCCCCAGGGACTGGCGGTCGAGCGCCTCTGGGAGACAGTCTGGGGAGACGATAACGTTTCGATGCCCGCGTTGCACCAGGCGCTGCGCCGGTTGCGCCTGCAAACCAGGCTGGCTGTTTCGGCGCGCGAGGGTGCGGTCGCCATTCGCAGTGGATGGGACGCCATTGACTACGATGTCCGCGAACTGGAGCGCGCCCTCGAAACCCCAACCCGACCTGAGTCCATCCAGCGCGCCATGGCGCTCTACCGCGGCGAGTTTCTTCCCGGAGCGCTGCTCAGCGCCAGTCTATGGGTCGAGTCGCGGCGGGCGCATCTCCAGCAGCGCTATCTGGATGCGATTGAACAGTTCGCCCAATCCATCGAGCGTGATGCGCCACAACAGGCGATGTTCTATTACCAGCACGTGTTGCAGATCGACGGGTGCCGCGAGCACACTGCCGCGCAATTGATGCGCCTGGCAGCCCGCTCTGGCAATCGCACCCTGGTTGCCACCACATTTGAACACCTCAAATGCGCGCTTCGAACACTGGGCGCCTCGCCGGAACCGGGGACGGCGGCATTGTATCAGCAATTGACTTAATGCACGGCAAACTGATGGCGGTATAATCGCGCATAGAACCCGCCGCGCATCAGCAACGTTTCGTGATCGCCATCTTCGACGATCTTCCCCCGGTGCAGGACAATAATCCGGTCCGCGTTGCGGATCGTCGAGAGGCGGTGAGCGATCACAATGCTGGTGCGGGTACGCAGGATACGGTCCAACGCTTCCTGGATCAAGAGTTCGGTAGCGCTATCGATGCTCGATGTCGCTTCGTCGAGCGCCAGCACCCCCTCTGGGCTGAGCGCCAGTGCACGCGCCAGCGCCAGCAGTTGGCGCTGCCCGACCGACAGATTGGCGCCGCCTGGCAACACTTCAAACTCGTAACCGCCAGGAAGCCGTTCAATAAACGGCGCCGCATTCGCCAGTTCTGCGGCTCGCCGCACATCGGCGTCGCTGATATCGTCATGAAATAAGCGGATATTGTGGGCAATCGTTCCCGAAAGGCAGATCGGGTCCTGGGGCACCACGGCAACACAGCGCCGGAGCGCGCTGAGGTCCATCCGGCGAATATCGACGCCATCAAGCAGAACCTGCCCCTGTTGGGGATCGTAGAACCGCGCCAGCAACGCAACCAGGCTCGATTTCCCCGCGCCCGTTGCGCCGACAATCGCCACATTCTGTCCGGCGGGTATCGAAAGGGAGACATCACGCAACACTGGCTCCTCTGGCACATACGAGAAACTGACGTTGCGCAGTTCAATCGCCCCGCGCACCCGCGGCAACACGACCGGATCGGGCGGAGCGACGATCGCTGGCGTCCTCTGCAACGTTGCGTACAGGCGTTCAGCGGCGCCCAACGCGATCTGCACCGTGTTATACTGTTCACCCAACCGCAGGATCGGCTGGAATGCCCGCTCGGTGTACTGCACAAAGGCAACCAGCATGCCGAGCGTCGCCCATCCTGCCAGCACTCCCTGCCCGCCCCCATACAGCACGAGCGCCAGACCGACCGACGACAGGATCTCCTGTGACGCCAGAAACAGCGCGCTCTGGCGGCGCAACGCCAGCAATGCACGGCGATACGCCATGTTGTAGCCATCGAACTCTTCTGCGCTCGCCTGTTGCGCGCCAAACCATTGAATCACCGTCATCCCGGCGATACGTTCACTCAAAAAGGCGCTGGCACGCGCCAGCGCTGTGCGCTCACCGGTTGAAGAACGCCGAACGCGCTGCCGGAAGAACCGCGTCACCAGCGCCAATACCGGCAACACTGCCAGCGACAACAAGGCAAGACGCCAGTTCACCGCAAGCATGACCCCGACAATCACCAGCAGGGTGACGCTTTCCACCAGAATGGTCACCACACTGCTCGACAGCAGCGCATTGATGGTATCCACATCGCTGGTCAGGCGCGTGACCAGATCGCCCGTCGGTGTACGCCCAAAGAACGCCTGATCCTGGCGGGTTATCTGCTCGAACAGCCGCATGCGCAAATCAGCCAGCGCGCGCTGACCGGCCATCTGGAGCAACAATGTGTAGACATACTGCAATCCGAACAGAGCAAGCGCCACAGCGCCGTAGAGCGCCGCAATGATCCACAGACCATCGGTGTCGCCACGCGCGATCGGTCCATCAATGGCCTGCTGCATCAACGCTGGCGGAGCTGCATTCAACGCAGCGGTCGCCAGCAGAATAAGCAACGCCAGCGCCAAGATTCGCCAGTGTGGCGCCATCGTGCTGGCAAACAGCGCCACCAGCGCTGCATCCTGTCTGCGCACCGCCACTGGTCGCGTTGCAGAAGACTCGTCGGTCATTCGTTCGACTCCTCAGCCTCTTCAGCCTGGCGCAATTCACGACGATACATCGCCGCGTACCGTCCATTGAGCGCCAGCAGCGACTGATGATCACCCAGTTCAACCATGCGTCCATCGCGCAGAACCATGATCTGATCGGCATCGCGCACGGCTGCCATGCGTTGACTGACGATCAATACGGTGCGACCCTCACGCGCCGCCGCGAGTTCGCGCATAATTTCGGCAGCCGTTTGGGTATCGACGCTCGACAGCGTATCGTCGAGCAGCAGGATCGCCGGATTGCGCACCAGCGCGCGTGCAATCGCAGTGCGTTGCTTCTGCCCTCCTGAAAGCGTCGCGCCGCGCTCCCCGACAATCGTCGCCAGACCCTGCGGCAACTGCGCCAGATCGTTCGTCAGACGCGCTGCATAAGCGGCGCGATGCACCAGTTCATCGGGCACACGAGTCAAGCCGAGGGTGATGTTGTCTCGCACCGACATGCTGAAGAGCAACGGCTCCTGCGGCACATACGCCACATAGCGACGCAGCGTTTCCAGCCGTATGCTGCGGATGTCGACCCCGCCGATCGTGAGGCGCCCTTCATCCGGGTCGCGCACACGCCCAACGAGACTCAGCAGCGTACTCTTCCCTGATCCTGTCGCGCCGACGATGCCAATAGTCGCGCCTGCCGGAACCCGCAGATTGATGTCGCGTACAATCCAGGGACCATCACCGGAGGCGCGCACACCCACGCCCTCGAAACAGATATCGCCGGAAGGCATGTGCGTTATCGCGTCCGGCGAATCCACAATACGCGGACGCCGCCGCAGCACGTCACCAATGCGTCCGGCAGCCGCACTCCCCTGTTGCAGGCGCTCATACGCCTGGCTGAGTTGCTGCGCCGCCGCACTGAGCAACCCCAGATAGACAATAAACTGAACATACTGACCGACCGAAATCGTTCCGCCAACCACCAGGGCGCCGCCAATGCCAAGCACGAGCGCAGCCGCCAGACGCACCACCAGACCGGGTAATGGAGCAATTGCGGCGGAACGCAGCGCAAAATCGAGATTGCTCTGCACATAGTCATCATTCCTGCGTTGAAACGCCGCCGCCATGGGACGTTCCTGCGCATATGCCGCCAGCATCCGCATGGCGCTCAGATGCTCGTGAGCAAACGCCGAAACATGCGCCATTCGCTGCTGCACTTTGTCGAAGGCGTGCTCCAATACGCGCCCCAAAACGATCTGCGCTCCAAGACTGGCGAAGAGCATCGCAACCACCAGGATCGCCAGCAGCGGGCTGGTCAACGCCATCAGCCCTGTTCCAATCACCAGCAGAAACAGCGCATGCATCGACATCTGGAAGCCAGCACTGTAGAAGCGCCAGATGTAAATGAAATCGTTCGAGGCGCGCGAGAGCAGTTCGCCGACGCCGTAGCTTTGAATCGTCGCCTGATCGAAAAGCAACATCCGGGCAAACAGGTCCTGGCTCATGCCATAACTGACCCCCACCGCGATCTGGCCGGTCAGCATACGGAGCAGATACCTGAACACCGCGAGCGTCGTCGCCAGCGCGACGAGACCGACAGCGTACCACACCAGCAGATCGATGCGAATGCCAGCCAGGACGTCGTCAATCGCACGCCCGAGCAACGCCGGGCTGAAGGCGCTGGCTGAGGCGCTGATCAGGGCATAGATCGTCCCTACCATCAAATGCCCCCGATATGGAGTCATATACGGAAGAAGAAAGCGAAGTCCGAAGTGTTTCATTGGTGCACATGCTGAGCGCTACGATACCCTTGCGTAAACGTCGGGCGCGGCGCAAGTTTACACGATATTAACCTATTGAGTCAATCAACAGTCACTGACGAGTCAACCGTATGCACTATTTTTATACCAGTTCCAGCGAGCACTCCAGCCCTGATTGTCACGAGCGCATATTTGTAAGGAGGCAACCCACCATGCGGTCGAAGATCCTGCGAGCACTTGCAGCGGCACTCCTGGTTGGCACGATCGCGGCAGCAGCCATGGCGCCCCTTGCGCCGCCCCCCATTCGTGGACCGTCAACGACCATTGCAAATTGGTAAGGCATGACCCTGTTTGCCGTCTATCTTTTCTGTGCGCTCGTCGGAGCGATCATCGCGCTCTGGCGAGCGCCGGCCTGGCCGCGTTACAATCTTCTGCTGGCAATTGCTGCCGTACCACAGATCGGCCACGTGCTTGGCATACGCATCAGTGAGATGTTCATCGTGTCGGTCGTGGCAATGCTCCTGTGGTGCGTCTGTAACTACCGGATCGCTGGCGTCCCGGTGGTCGCTGGCGGCGCGGCGCTTAACATGCTGGCGATGGCCTGGCACGGCGGCGCTATGCCGGTACGGGCGGACATCCTGGCAGATCTGGGGTATCATTTCGATGCCGGCGTTCTTCTGGAAGGCTCGAAGGACGTTGTCGTTCACGGATCGCCGCTCTGGCTTCTCTCTGACTGGTTGCCGCTCACCACTGACTTCGTCACCCTCATCATCAGTCCTGGCGATCTGCTGATCGTCGGCGGCGTCCTGGTATGGCTATTGTTCAGTCGCCCATTCGAGTCGGAAAGGAAACCTCCAATGCTCGCGTTCTGTACACCTGCTGCATCGGCTGAAAAGCGTCCTCGTCTGGTTCAGGGGCACAGTGCACGACCGGCGCTGACCCGCCTGGCGCTGCTGGCAGCCGCTGACCCGGCTCTGGCGGAGCGATTGCTCCACGATCCCCTCGACGCTGCTGATGCCCATCCACACTACCACGTGACGCTCGATGCGCACGATCGCGCAACGCTGGCAGCCATCTGCGCGCGTGCGCGGACCGTCGGCGAATTCCTAGGCGAGCTTGCTGCTGAAGTCGACGGAACGTAGCGCTGTTATGACGCGAACGGCGAATGTTCACCCACACGTCACATCTGGCGGGAAGGCGTCAGCGATCAGGGCAGGCATTGAATCCGCTGCATCATCATAGAAGGCACATCGCCATGAATAGCGGAGGCGAATTTCAACATCTTGCGTCGCCGCCCGATGACGTTCTGACCATGTTGCCTCAGATTGTCGATGCACCCGACACTGAAGGTCTTGCACAAGCCCTTCACGACGCCATCATTCGTCTTCTCCCCGATACACGGGTTGACCTCTTCGTTCTCGACAAGTCGGCAGAGCGCCTGCTGATCACCTGCGGTAAACAGGATCTGTCAGCGCCGTCTGCAATTCGCAGCGTGTCGCCATTCATCGCCTGGTTGAAACAGCACGGCTACCAGACGGACATTGTGCCACTGACGGTTGCCAATCAACTGCAGGGACGGATGGTTGTGTCGCAACACACTGCTGGAAACCAGCGACACGACCTCACGATCATCGATCGAATTGCACCGGTTGTGGGACTCTGGTTAGCCGCCCACCATCGTCTGATAGCCCTCGAAGAAAGCGAGCGACAACTGCGCGCGGCGCACGAGCGATTACGCCAGATCGAGGAACTGCGGCTTCGCGCAATCCTGGCTGCCGGCGCAGCACACGACATTGGCAATCTCTTCGCCTCAGTACTGGGGCACGCTCAGTTGCTGCAGCAAGCAGCGCCGTCCCATCTGCAGGACGATCTCAAGACAATCGAGCAGGCTGCCAGAGATGGGCATCATCTCTTACGGCGTCTGCTCACCATTCGCAGCACCAACTACCCGGCAGAAGCGACAACATCGCCGGTGCTGCTTCCGGCAGTGGTCCACGACGCATTGCGGTTGACCCAGCCATTTTGGGGAAGCCGTCGTTCTGTGACGGTCAACATCGCGCTGGCGCCCATTCCGCCAGTACGTGGTCATCCGGCGGATCTGCGGGAAGTTTTGATCAATCTCATCCTGAACGGCGTGTCAGCCATGCCAGAGGGCGGCGCGCTCACCGTGCGCACCTACAGCAGCGGCGAACGCGCCGTTGTCGAGATCAGCGACACCGGCGTTGGAATCGCACCTGCGCATCAGAGCGCCATTTTCCAGCCCTTTGTGACGAATCGCAACACGGGAAGCGGCCTGGGGTTGAGCATCAGTCGGACCATCATCGAAAGTTATGGCGGCGCCATCAGTGTCTCGAGTGTGCCGGGACACGGCACAACGTTTACTATTAGCCTGCCGCTGGCGCATACCGCCGATGTAGCGCCTGAACCGACCGCCGTGCGTTGTGCCGCACCGTAGCCTGACGCTAGCGATGGCGGAAAATAAGCATCCCTCCGGCGACGATCATCAGCAGCGGAAAGACGATATCGGCATCGATGCCGAACTGTTCAGCCAGAAAGATCAGGCCCAGACCGATCAGGGTGATCCCTGCCCAATTCAGCCGCCGACGGGGCGCCGGTTTCGTGAGGTTCATTGGCGACGCGGCGGGGTCCAGGCTCAGATTGATCGTCTGCCCTGTGTTAGGCGGCTCGGCAGATGCATCGGCAAACGGCGCCTCGGCGTACCCGGACTGCCGGGCATACCGGGCTTGATATGCCTGACGACTGAACACAGCGCTCTGTTCTTCCATCTGTTGCCCTGCGCCAGAGAACGCAGAGGCGCCAGGCGGCGCCTTCGGCATAATGATCCACAGGATTGGATAGAGCAGAAAACCAATGCCGCTGGTCAGGGTGACCAGCACAAAGATCAGGCGAACAATCACCGGATCAATCTGAAAATATTCGCCAAGGCCGCCGCACACGCCGGCAATGACTGCATCACGACGACTACGCACCAGACGAGACTTCATGACGATCGCAAACCTTTCAGGGGCCGCCACGCGACCAGAACGTGTTGTTTCTGGCAATGAGACGCAAAAGATTAATAGATTGTTGCAGCGCTGCAACCTCAGAACGTAATGCGACGCCGGCGCAATGCAATGCTCTGGAGCAATCCGATCGCCGCCAGTGTTGTCAGCGTGAAACTGCCGCCATAGGAGACAAACGGCAACGGGATGCCAGTGATCGGCATAATGCTCATATTCATGCCAACATTGACAAGGACGTGACACAAGAGCATCGCTGCCACTCCGACCGCAATCAGCCGCCCGAATGGATCGCGCGCGGTCTGAGAGATTGCCAGCATCTGCCAGAGTGCTATTCCCAGGAATACGAGGAGCAATGTCGCACCGATGAATCCCAACTCTTCACCGGTGATCGCAAAGATGAAATCGGAGTACTGCACCGGTAAGTAGTTGCCCTGGCTCAACAAGCCGTGCGTCCATCCGCGCCCGGTCAAACCGCCTGACCCGATCGCCGTCAGCGACTGCATAATGTTCCAGGCGCCCTGTTTCAGTTCCGGGTCGTACTTCAGTGGATCGATGAAGATCAGAAGGCGCGTCCGTTGATATGGTTGCAGGACATGCGTCCACCCATAGATGGCTGCCGGTATGGCCACGACAAACAACAGAGCAAATTGTTGCCAGCGCACGCCGGCTGCCAGCGCCATTGCGAGCCAGATGGCGCCGAAGACCATTGCCGTGCCAAAATCGGGTTGCAGAAAGACCAGCGCCGTAGGGATGCCGACGAGGATCAGGCTCGTAATGACCACACGCCATGCGTATGGTTGGCGTTCATTACGCGACCAGTACGCCGCCAGGGCAAGGATGACCAGCAGTTTCGCCGGTTCCGAGGGCTGAAACGTCCGAATCCCGAGGTCGATCCAGCTTTGCGCGCCGGAACTGACCTGACCGATCACCAGCACCAACCCCAGCAGCGCCACAGCGCCAAGATAGAATGGCACGATCCAGGCTTCAAAAACGTGGTAGTCGAGCGCGGTAAGAAACGCCATAGCGGCGCATCCGACCAGAAGATTGACCAGGTGCCGCGAAAAATATCCTTGGGTCAGCGGGTCGCGCAGGGTGGCGCTATACACCATGGCAGCGCCGAAGCCCAGCAGGATGACCACGCAGAGGAGCAGCGGAAAATTGTAATCACGCCAGGTTTTAACCATACGTCTCTTCGAGATGCAGCAACACCGATATTATACCAGTGATGAGTGACGAGTGATCGGCGGCAGGTCTGGCAGGGATCGCAGATGCATGATCGGACGAATGGCAAACGCAGTGAACGACGCTATCGGCGCTGTGCCCATCCGAAGATGAGGAGCGGATCCGGTGGAGGGCGGCAAACCTGACGCTTGCTATCGAAGCGTGACTGCTCCCGTCTGGCATGCTACGGTTTATGATCGTGTCACAAGCGGTATCCAGAGATACGGCCTGCCGCGAACGACGCTGAGGGTCATTGTGTTGTTTGCGGGCGCCGGGTCACGCTGCGTCGATGAAACCGTTGCAGTCGCCGTGCTCACGCCGCCGGGTGATGGAACCCGCAGCGAAATGGTGATCGCCGGAGCGACGCCGCTTGCTGAGAGAGCGCCGCGACCGCATGCAACGACGCCGGCAATGATGCAGTCCCATCCGATCCCGCCGGTTTGCAGATTCGTTGCACCTGGCGGCGGGGTAAATTGAACCTGCACACTGCCGGCTGCACCAGGACCAGCGTTCAGCACGACGACCGAGTACGTCAGCACGCCGCCGGGCTCGACCGGATTCGGTTGTGCGGTCAGGATCACCGAGAGGTCGGCATCCCCCAGAACAGGCGCCTCATACGCGCCCATATCACAGATTGCGAGTCCGTTGCCATCACCATCGACAGGGCGCACCACGCCGCGCTGATCGGTTGCAGCGCACGAACTTCCAACCGCCGGGTCGCCTGTGTCGATGGCTGGGCTGCCGCTCAGCAGCGCCACAGTTGGCGTTGGTCCTCCATTATCGAGCAATACGCCGGGTCGCGCACTGACGCCAATGATATTGCCGCTCAGATTGCCAACAAGCGTGCAGCCAGCGTTGCGATGGATCAGATTGTACCCCTGGGATTCGAGGATATTGAAGCAATCTGGATTGACCCGCTCCGGCGTTGGGCTGAGGTCGTCATTGTCGGAAATAATCGTATTGCGCAGACGCAGTTGATTGATAACCTGCGCATCGACACGCACCGAGACGCCGCCGCCCTCGCCGATGTCATTGCGGTCGTCGTCGGCGGTGTTGCGCACGATGGTGACATTATGGAGCGTCACTGAGCTTTTCGGCGGGTTGATGAGCGCCTGATCGAGCGATACGCTGATGCCGCCGCCGCTATTGCCGGCGCTATTGCCGGTAATCGTCACGTTGGTCAGCGATGCGTCGCCGCCGTTGAACACACTCACCGCCCCACCAAGGCTGGCTGCGCGATTGCCGGTGAACGTCACTCGCTCAATCGTGGCGCTGGCGCTGGCAAGGTTCACCCCATCACCGAGCACCTCGATGCCGCCGCCGCGCCCCGCCCGTCCGTCGCGCACCACACTGTCGCGTAGGGTCAGGCTCGTTCCCGGCGCCGCCAGAGTCACGCCGCCGCTGTCGGGAACATCACCGCTGCCACGCAAGGTCACGCCAGTGATCGTGACTGCGGAGGCTGCGAGGAGATGAACGACACGATCGCCGCTGACAGCGATAATGGTCGTCGTAGCGGCGCTGGCGCCAGTCAGCGTCACATGATCGCGGATGTCGAGGTCGCCATCGGCATTGTCATTTTCCAGCGTTGTGGTAAGCGTCAGCGTATAGGTCCCGGCTGGAAGAATGATCGTATCGGCGCCGGGATTGGCATTGGCGGCGCTGATCGCCTCACGCAACGAACAATCGGCGCCGCACACGCCATCGGCGGTATCGACCGTTTTGGTAACGGTAAATGTTTGTGGCGCCGCCATTGCCGGCTCAACCGCCAACGATGCCGCGATCATCAGCAGGATCAGCAGAGCGACACAGCAGCGCATATGAGACAATGAGCGCATCGCGCACCTCGCACAACCAGAATCAGCGGCTTTATGGGATTGTACTACGAATGCGATAGCGGTTCTATAGTACTGTCGTGCTCTCTCCTGACCAGTGTTTGACACTCCCCCTGCAGCGTGCTATACTATGCATCGCCATGGGGGTGTAGCTCAGTTGGGAGAGCGCGACAATCGCACTGTCGAGGTCAGGGGTTCGAGCCCCCTCACCTCCACCAGGGCGCGGGGCAGTAGCTCAGTTGGGAGAGCGCAACGCTGGCAGTGTTGAGGTCAGGGGTTCGATCCCCCTCTGCTCCACCAGAAGAGACGGCAGGCGCGAATGCCTGCCGTCTTCATTTATGGCGACTGTCGTCCAGGCAAAACGCACCAACAGAGGCACGATGATGCGCGCAGATGCTCTCTTTTTCCTGGCTCCCAACCAGGTGCAATGTGGCACGGTCAATGTTCCCGAACCCGCACAGGGCGAACTGCTCGTCGAAGCCATCTACACCTGTATCAGTCCTGGCGCCGAACTGCGCACGCTTGCCGGTCTGCAAGCCGGAACCCCTGGATGGCCCCTGATACCCGGATACTCAATGGTCGGTCGGGTCGTGCGGGCCGGTCCTGCGACACCGCACACCCCCGGCGAGATCGTTTTCTGCAAGGGAACACGGCGCGCCGACGCGCATCCATAGAGCACATAAGCATCGCGCAGAATCACGCCGGCTCGTTCATAATACGTTCGTAGCAGACCGGGCAAATCGTGTGACTGAACGACACATCGGCATGCGTTTCGAGGTAGGTCGCCACGCTCACCCAATCGCCTCGCTCGTCACGAATCCGGCTGCCGCACCACGCGCAGATCGGAATAATCCCGCTCAGGGTCTTGATCGTGGCGAGGGCTGCTTCCAGTGCCGCATGCTTCTGTTCGAGATCACGGTAGAGTCTTCGAAGAGTCAGGTGAGTATTGATACGTGCCAGCACCACCTCGACATTGATCGGCTTGGTAATATAATCGACGGCGCCAGCGCGCAACCCGGTCACTTCATCGATCGAATCGGTCAGCGCCGTCATCAGAATGACCGGAATATCCTTCGTGCACGGATCGGCTTTCAGGCGGCGACAGGTCTCAAAGCCATCTATTCCCGGCATCATAACGTCGAGAACGATCAGATCGGGTTGCACATCGATAGCCGTTTGCACAGCGACATCGCCGCGTTCATTCAGCAACACCTTGTAGCCAGCGCGCCGCAATCCCGTGAAGAGCAGCGCCAGATTGGCAGGCGTGTCATCAACCACAAGAATCGTGTCTGGCGCTTGACTCATCTCATCCCTCGGCGCTGGATTTTTTCAGAAATTCCTGTAACTGACCGATCTGAAAATGTTCCAGAAAGTAGTGCACCTGTGCAGCGAATGAGGCCGTCTGCGGCATTTCCTGCACCAGAGTGTCGATCATGTACTGAAGAGCGTCGATATCGCCAATACGCGCCAGTTCACCCAGCGCATCAAGCGTCGCGCGCGGCGGTATGGATGCTGCGTGAGGCGACAGACCCATAGACTGTTCAGCATAGCGCCATTCGAACCAGGAAAGATGGCGCCGAAGCGTTTCGAGCAGAACGGTTCGATCAATCGGTTTGGGTATGAACGCCTGCGCGCCAGCATTCAGGCTCTGAAGGCGATCGTCTGGATACGCGCTGGCAGAACTCACAATCAGCACCAGGCGGTCATTCGCGGCGCACTGGCGAACACGCCGGATTATGTCCGATCCATCCAGTTCCGGCATCACCAGATCCAGAATGACGACATCGGGTTTGAACTCAGCAATCTGCTTCAGCCCATCGATCCCGTCCTGCGCCTCAGCCGTCGTGATCCCCACTGGTTGCAGCATCTCACGGACAATGGCACGGCTATCGGGATGGTCATCGACAATCAGCACGCGCGGCGCAGGACCTGCAACGCCGACGATCTGACGCTCGACCGGCACAGCGACAGCAGACTCGTTCTGTGCCACCGGCAGCGGAATGTCGAACCAGAAGCGACTCCCCGCGCCTGGCGTGCTCTCCACCCGCAACGCGCCACGCATCAACGCGACCAGTTCGCGCGCAATCGCCAGACCCAAACCGGTTCCTTTTTCTCGCGTGTGAACGCCCAACTGCTCGAACGGGCTGAAAATCACGTCGAGATGTTCAGGCGCAATCCCGATGCCGGTATCGATCACCTGGAACCGGATACAATCCCGCTGATCGGGCGACACCTCGACCTTAAGGGTAACCACTCCCTTTTGCGTGAACTTGATCGCATTGCTCAAGAGATTGACCAACACCTGCCACAGGCGTTTCTCATCACCCACCACCAGACGCGGCAGGTTCGCAATGTCCTGCACGAACACCAGATTTCTGGCAACCGCCCGTTCCTCCATCATATCGCATATCGTCGCAAGCATGGCGTAGATATCGAACAGACCTGACTGCAACCCGATCTTTCCAGCTTCGATCTTTGCCAGATCGAGCAAATCATCGATAAGGTTGAGCAACTGCTCACCACTGGACCGGATGACCTGCAGGCTTTTCTGCGCATGAGCGGGGAGTGCGGGGTCGTTGTGCAGGATCTGAGCGTAGCCAAGAATGCTATTGAGCGGCGTGCGCAACTCGTGGCTGATATTGGAGAGGAAGACGCTTTTGGCGCGACTGGCTGCTTCGGCGGAGCGCCGCGCTTCTTCTGCTAACTCTTTGGCAGCCCGCAAGGACTCTTCAATGGCGCGTTGCTCAGTAATGTCGAACATCAACCCCAAAATCGCAGTTACGACGCCATCAACATGGACAGGCGCGATGATTTGTTTGAACAGACGAGGCTGACCCTGAGCCAGGAGGGTATGCTCGAAAGACACCGTTCTTCCTTCCAATGCCCAAGCCGTATACGGCGCCCACTCCGCCTGCGTGACATCAACGCTTTCGCCCTGCTGAGCGCCGCCGATCAGCGCCCGCATGACAGAGTTTTGCATAATATATCTGCCATCAGCATCCTGCGCCCATAGCGCAACCGGCATATGCTCGACGAGCGTGTGCAGACGCGCCTCGCTCTCACGCCGCGCATACTCCGACTGGCGATAGTCGCGCCAGAGGAAGACCGATTGCAGGGCGCTGCTGATCTCCTGCGCCAGCATTTGATAGACCTCGCCTTCGCGCGTTCCAACCCGCGCGACCATATACCCGAAATCACGCAGCCCAAAAAAGAGGGGATTGACGGACATCGCATATGGTTGCCGATCCTGGAACGCCATATCGGGCAGAATCCGGCGTGTCGGAAAGCGGATCCCATCTGGCGGCAGCGGCGTCTTCTGCCCATTCTGCAATGCCAGCACCACCCGCGCGGACTCAGGGAGATCCTGTGACGTCGTTGTCTTTGGGAAATCATCGAACAGGACAAGATAGCACTCCCTGATCCGCAATTCGTACAGACGCTGCGCCAGCACCTCGAGCAGATGATTGACATCCTGCGTAACGATCATGGCCTGGCTGATGTCGAGCAATGTATGAGCTTGCCCGGCAATCCTGGCGCGCAGGTTGATCCTGGCGCGCTCACGTTCTTGCGTGAGCGCCAGACGAACCCGCTGTAAGAACAGGAGATTCGTCTGTAGCAGGTCATCCGGATGATCCAGCACCGAAGCCACCAGATAGAACAATTCTGAGATCAGGTCGTTCCAGTGAGCCATCTCCTGGCGGGAACGCTTACGCGAAAGTTCTTTCTCGAACAAAATCCAGAATTGATCGCGCTGCTGATTACTTTTGTCCAGCGTTCCGAGGAACAGGCTCTCGATCAACCGATCCATCCAGGAGAGATCGATCACAGCGCGCATCGACTCGCGCAGATGCGTGATATGGGCAATCAAGCGATCATTCAATGACGCACGCGGAACCAGCGCTGTTGCGGGAGAGAGGGCTGCGTCGTCTACCGGGCTATTCTGCGGGCGCGACGCGGGCCAGTCGAGCGACCAGCATCCACAGGAGCGGCGAACGATCAGCCGGGATGGAATTTCGATCCGATCGGGCACAGTTTTCCCATCAATCATAGTAAAGAGGGCTTCGACGGCGGCAACGCCAGCTTCATAGAATGGCTTCGCCATGACGGTGATCGGCAACTCCAGCGTCTGTGCATCCAGATGATCATTGAACCCGGCGACTGCCACGTCGTCGGGGATGCGCACGCCATACTCCTGTAATGTTTGCAGTGCGCCAATCGCGTAATCGATCTCGGAGCCAATCACGGCATCAAAGTCGATGCCAGGGCGCATGCGCCGGTTGCCGATCAGCGTGTGCACTGCTTCGATGCCAACTATTTTTCCCCATCGAGATGCATGATGCACAAGGGCGGGGTCGAAGGGAAGCGCATGCCGCTGAAGCGTCTCCTGGTATGCCAGAAAGCGTTCCTCACTCTCAAGATGGCGCGCAGGACCACGAATGAAGACAATACAGCGCCGCTGATGACGCTCAATCATATGTTCGAGCAATGCGGCCATACCCTGGCGTGTATCCGTCACAACCGAGGGGATGCCTTCAATATACCCTTCATAGTTCACGATCGGCAATCGCCGATACGGGGCAATGAACTCTTCCATCTCGGCTTCATCGAGATTCATGCCGAACCCGACCCTGCTGCCGCTCCAGGTAATAAGCCCATCGAGACGCGAATCGCTCGCCAGTGAGAAAAACGACTGTGCTGGCAGCACATGGAGATACGGCACCTTGAGCAACGGTTGTCCACGGGTCGGCAGCGTTCCACCCATGAAGCAGAGCAGATTCGCGTCGCGTTGGCGCGCAGCATCAATGACGCCCAGCCAGAACGGTTGATGGACAATCGTCGTCAGCAGTCCAATGGTTGGGCGTGCTGCGTGAAGCGTCCTGCCAGGCATAGACGAGCCTGCGATCATTGATAACCTGCCACTAACATCTCAACCTGTTCCGGCGGCAACGCCTGGCCAAAGAGCCATCCCTGAGCATACTCACAGCGCAATGCGCGCAACTCATTCGCCTGTTCTGCGGTTTCGACGCCTTCAGCAACGACGGTCATTCCCAACGAATGCGCCAGGGTTATGATCGCTTTGACTATCTCGCGATGTCCGCGCGCTACACTGAGTTGACCGATAAATATCCGATCGATCTTCAGGGTGTCCACCGGAAACTGGCTCAGATAACTGAGCGATGAATAGCCGGTGCCAAAATCGTCGATGCACACACCGACACCCAGCGATCGGAGTTCTGCCAGTTGCGCCGCCGCCGTCTCACGATGGGTGATAAAAGCATTCTCAGTAATCTCCAGTTTGATCGCGCGCGCTGGCAGATTGTTCGTGGCAATGGTATTGGCGATTTGATCCATCAGATCGGGTTGCGCCAGTTGATGCGCCGAGAGATTGACATTCACCCACACATCGGCGCGATGCGGATAGCGAGTATGCCACCTGCGCACCTGAAGGCAGGCTTCCTGCAACATCCACTGACCGATGACACCGATCAATCCAATCTCTTCCGCCAGAGGAATGAACTGATCGGGAGGAATAAGGCCATAATTGGGATGATGCCAGCGCGCCAGCGCTTCAACGGCGACCACTCTTCCAGTGGCAAGCGCCACAATCGGCTGGTAGTAGACACGCAACTCACCGCGCTCAATCGCACTACGCAGATCGTTCTCGAGCTGGAAATGACTGAGCGCTTTCTGGCGCATATCTGGATTGAACATGACATGGCGCGCACGTCGCCCCATCTTTGCCTGATACATTGCCGTATCGGCATCGCGCGCTATCTCCTCGGCTCGCTCGTATCCCTGATCGCTCAACACCAGACCGATGCTCACTGTCGTGTAGACTGTTCGATCGCCAATGGTCAACGGTGCACGCAATGCCTGCTGGATGCGCTCAGCGATCCATTCGGCTTCTTCTGGCGCATTCAACTGATCGAGCATCACGGCGAACTCATCGCCGCCCAACCGCGCCACCGTATCACCTGGACTCAGGACACTCTCCAGCCGTCGCGCGACGACGACCAGCAACTCATCGCCGGCGGCGTGCCCCAGGCTGTCATTGATCGTTTTGAAGCGATCGAGATCGAGAAACAGCACGGCAAACAAATGCCGTTCGCGCTGCGATCGTTTGAGCGCAAGGCTCAATCGGTCCATAAAGAGGGTGCGATTGGGTAACCCGGTCAGCGCATCGTGGAGGGCGCCATACGCCAGTTGCTCCTCCGCGCGTTTTCGATCGGTAATATCGGTTTGCGACCCAACCATCCGCGTCGCTCGGCCACTCGCATCCCACATCGCAATGCCACGGCAGAGCATCCAGCGATAGACTCCGTCTCGATGGAGCATGCGATACTCAAGATCGAACGACGTAATCAAACGACGGGTGTGCGCTATGAGGCGCTGTTCGACCCGTTCGCGATCATCGGGATGGATTCGGCTGAACCATTCATCGGGCGATGTGCCGATCTCCTCATCGCTATACCCCAACATCGCCTTCCAGCGCGGCGCAAAATAGATCCTGCCGTTGACGAGATCCCAATCCCACAATCCATCGTTGGCGCCCTGCGCCGCCAGGGCATACCGCTCTTCGCTGGCGCGCAGCGCCGCCTCAGCCCGTTTGGCTTCGGTCACATCGCGCACAATTGCCACACTCCCGCTCAAGCCGCCTGCATCGCGGAGCGGGCGGGCAGTGATACTCAACCATTGCTCCGCAAGGGTATCGATCGCGGGAAGGTGCACTTCCGCCGCATTGACCGATTCACCGTGGAGCGCCCGCGCAAATGGCAGATCATGCGGGGTCAACCAGAAACAACCATCAGACGACTGAGCCACCGGGGTATCAGGCGCATTCGGCAACAGGCTCGCCAGGCGATCACCGAGGATCTGAACCGCAGCAGGATTGTAGTGGATCAATTGTCCCTCGGTGTCGGTGACAACCACCGCATCGCCCATACTGTCGAGAATTGCGAGCAAGAGATTCGTTTGCCGCCGGAGGGTTTCCTCGGAGCGTTTCAACGCCTCAGCGCGTTGCTCTGCCAGCATGGTGCGTTCCGTGACGCGCTGCTCGAGCGCCAGGTTCAGCGCGCGCAACTCTTCTTCCGCGCGCAACCGCTCGCGCTGCTCCTCTTCGAGGCGATTGAGCATCGCCTGCAGTGTCTGATCAACCGCTTCGAGACCGGCATGCTCCCGGATCGCCTGCTGGATCGCCGGATCATGAGCGGTAACAGGATGATCCACTGCCGTGCTGAGCAATTGCAGCCGCATACGCAGGTACGCCTGTTCGGCGTCGCGCAACCGCTTCTGCTCCAGGCAGGCGTTGACGCGCGCATGCAGAATCGCTGCATTGAACGGCTTGCCCAGATAGTCGGCAGCGCCGAGTTCGATGCAGTACGCAACCAGATCGAGATCTTGATCGCCAGAAATGACGATGACGGGAATGTTACGCAACGCAGAATCTGATTTGAGCGTCGCAAGCACACGATCGCCCCGCATGCCAGGCATCAAAATGTCGAGCAGGATCAGGTCGAACGCTTGCTGCTGCACTGCTTCGAGCGCCTGAATGCCGTCGGATCGAACCACTACTGTGTGACCGGCGCGTTCCAACTGCTGCGCCAGCGCATTGCGAATATAGTCGTGATCATCAACGACAAGAATGTGACCAGAGGAAGGCATAGAGTCTCAAGGATGCTTCTCGATTGTCGTGCAACTTTGATACTATACCGCTGTTTATGCGCTGGCGCAAACACAGATGACATTTGGAGCGCAATCGTGAACTGACAGGAGGGTGAGCACTCCGCATGCTATCCTGCGACCGACGCGCGCGCGCGCTCGCTGGTTGACGCTGAGCGCGCGGACCTGATGATTTTTGAGTCCATATTCCGCGATCCGCCTACCCGCCTGGCGACCGAAGTCGCGGGCTACGGTTGCGCAGCCTGCCTGCGCAGGCTCGCGCGGCTGATACCGGATTCATTCCTCAAACTCCAGAATGCCCGCGTTGAGCACACGAAGCCCTGCCGGCGCAGTGCCGCCTGGAGTATCCATATACGCCAGGACAAGCCAATGGAGGTTGAATATCTATTCCACTATACCCCTGACCGCCCGGCGACTAACGTCACGGACGACACGAAGCGAAGCCCGCCGGCGCAGACCAGACCGGGCTATAACGGAATTAATGACTCAAAGACCACTACCATCGGTGGCATAGCAGGACTCCGCCTGACCGGCGCCTTCCCCGGGAAAGGCGCTGGGCGACTATCTCGTGCCTGCATCTCACATCAACGAATTCGCATATACTTCGAACTCAGGATATAATCGAAAATGTCAACACCAGGTATCAGTTTGCGCGCGAAGCGGGCGCGTTGGAGCGATAAACACCGGTTATCGACGTTGTGCGCGATAGAGCGTCGATGCGCTGTGACTTTGCACGGCAAACATCCGACAAAAGGAGATGCGGTGTGTTCGAGGGCTTCAGAAAGTTCATTATGCGCGGCAACGTGGTCGATCTGGCCGTCGGCGTGGTGATTGGCACGGCATTCGGCGCGGTTGTTGACTCATTGGTCAAGGACGTGTTGATGGCCATCATTGCCACGCTGGTAGGGCAACCAGACTTCTCGAGCGTTCTGGTATTCGGAGCGGTACGGTTTGGCGCCTTTCTTACCGCCATCATCAACTTTCTGCTGATCGCCGCTGCCATTTACTTCTTTGTCGTTGTGCCGATCAATAAGCTGAATAGTTTGATCAGGAAACCCGAACCGCCACCCGCGCCGCCGGAATCATCAGCCGAAGAGAAACTCCTGACCGAAATCCGCGACCTGCTGCGACAAAACATAACCCGTTCTTAACGAGCGCTTGATGAACCTCCTGTAGGGTTAAGAACCAGAAATTGCCGGTCGAACATTCAGCGACGAATGTTCGATACTGATGACACGAGGTGCGCAATGCTCGACACCTTAAGCGTCGTCATTCCGACGCGAAACGAAGCAGCATTGATCGACAGATTTCTCGCTGCCCTTCCCGCCTCAGTGGAACTGATCGTCGTCGATGCCAGCGACGATGAGACCCCCACCATCATCGAGCGCACACGACCGCACAACACCCAGGTTATTCGCTGCCCTGCCGGCATTGCGGAAGCGCGTGAGATCGGCGCAACCGCTGCACGCGGCGAGTGGTTGATCTTCAGCGATGCCGATGTGCGTTTCGCGGCAGGCTATTTCGACCGCTTCGCGCGCTATGCCGGCGCCGATGCCGTCTACGGTCCCAAATTTGCCACCACAGCATACCGGTGGTACAGCACGCTCTTCACCAGCGGGCAGCGCGTGGCGCATACCCTTGGCTTCCCGGCGGCATCCGGCTCGAACATGGCCGTCAGGCGCGACGTGCTGAAGGCCATTGGCGGCTTCCGTTGCGACCTGCCAGTCAATGAAGACAGCGAACTCTTCCTGCGTCTTGCCCATCGCGGCTATCGCGTCCGGTTCGCCGCCGATCTCGCGGTCTATTCACTCGACGATCGCCGGCTGCGGCGTGGTGCGGTGCGCAAACTGGCGCATAGCACTGCGCGGTGCGCACTGATTGCGCTGGGGATGCGCGTACCCCTCCCACAACGCCTTCTGCGCCACGATTGGGGATACTGGAGCATGACGCGCCGATGACTCCACCGCCTGCTACGGTGCGTCGGACGCTGTTTCTCGCCGGCGCGCTTTCCCTCGTCCTTCTGATCATCGTCATCGGACGGAGCGCCGCCGCCCAACGTGTCTTCAGCGCCGCTTCTCCCGACGAAGCGGCAGCCGTGCTGCGCGGTTTCGGTCTGTGGACGCCGCTGGTCAGCGTGCTGTTGATGGTCGTGCAATCGGTGCTGGCGCCGCTGCCCGGCTCGCTGGTTGCCGCAGCGAACGGCGCGATCTATGGCGTCTGGTGGGGAACGCTGCTCTCCTGGGTTGGCGGTATGGCAGGCGGGTTCGTGACCTATGCGCTCGGACGCTGGTCTGGCGACATCCTGGAGCAGCGCTGGAAGGATTCATCCCTCTGGCAGCGATTGATGGATATCGGCGCGTCACGCGGCTTCTGGATCGTCCTGATTGCCAGAATGACGCCGATTGTATCACTCGATGTTATCGGGTATCTGGCAGGCATCGCGCGCATGCCGCTTCCATCGTACCTTCTTGCGAACGCTATCGGCATCATCCCTGGCATGCTGGCGTACACCGTGATCGGCAGCGAACTGATCCAGGGACGCGCCCTCTCCTGGCAGATCGCCCTGGCGCTGTTCCTGCTCGTGGTGCTGTTCGTCGCCGGGCGGCGCTGGTTACGAACGTTGAACGTCGAACGTGCGAATGTTGAACGGTAAAGGTGTTAAGAACGTGGGAAGGCGAGCAGGTGCGCGTTGCACGTGGAACGTGGCACGTGGCACGTGGGCAGGGACAGGCACGGGCGCGGCGCTGCCGCGCCCGCAGAGCCGGCAGGACGGCGGGCAGGTGGGCGTTGCACGTGGCACGTGGGCAGGGACAGGTACGGGCGCGGCGCTGCCGCGCCCGCAGAGCCGGCAGGACGGCGGGCAGGTGCGAAGGTAAAAGGGTACAGGTGGAAGGCAGGAAGATGTCACGCTTAACCCCTAACCCCTAACCCATTCTTTTCCTTCCCTTATCCTCCCGTTAACACCTTCATAGCCAAAGCGCAATCCAGGTGTGCTAGGGTTGCGGATGGTGCGGCAAGCAAACACGTGGGAGCGCAGGAATGCGGATAGCACTGATCACCGAGACCTTTCTGCCCAACGTCAACGGCATCGTCACGACCCTGTGTCGCCTGCTGGAGCATGTGCAGCACGAAGGGCACGAAGCGCTGCTGTTTGCGCCGCAGGGCGCTCCTGAGCGCTATGCTGGCGCGCAGGTCATTCCGCTGCGCGGCATTCCATTCCCGCTCTACCCCGACATCCGCTTTACGCCGCCGCAACCAGGCATCGTGCCCGCACTCCGGCAGTTCCGCCCCGATCTGATTCACCTTGCCGGATTGATGGTTCTTGGTCCTGCGGCGCGTTTTGCTGCGCGACAGTTGCGCATCCCTGCGATCGCAACGTATCACACCGATCTGCCGGCGTACAGCGTCCACTACGGGTTGGGCGCGCTACGCCAGGCGGCGTATTCATATCTGCGCTGGATCCACAATGCCTGTGCGCTGACCCTATGTCCGTCCTCGGCGATCCTGGCGGATCTGCGCAAGCGGGGATTTCGACGGCTCCGCCTCTGGGGTCGTGGCGTCGATACGGTCCGGTTCCATCCGGCGCATCGGCGTGAGGACTGGCGCACGGCGATCGGAGCGCGCGCCAATGAGCGCGTGTTACTCTACGTCGGGCGTCTGGCAGCCGAAAAACGGCTCGATCTGCTGGCGGAAGCGTTGCGCGACATGGAGGGCATCCGTCTGGTGCTGGTTGGCGACGGACCGGCGCGATCACAGCTTGAACGTCGTTTTGCAGGCATGCCGGTGACCTTCACCGGCTTTCTTGATGGGCACGATCTGGCAGTTACATATGCCAGTTCCGATGTATTTGTCTTTCCATCCGATACCGAGACATTCGGACAGGTAGTACAGGAAGCGATGGCATCAGGACTGCCGGTTGTTGCAGCGCGCGCCGGCGGCGTCATCGACCTGGTGCGCGACGAGCAAACTGGCGTCTTCTTTGCGCCAGGGTCGGCGTATGGTTTGCGCACGGCAGTCAGCAGACTGATCGCCAGCCCCGGTCTGAGCAGCGCATATGGACAGGCGGGGCGCGCCGCCGCCGAACAGCGGTCCTGGACCCGAGTGCTCGATGAACTGATGGGATATTATCGGCGTGCGCTGCGCTGGCGTCCGCGCCTGCTGGCGCCCAGGAGAGCCTGGTCATGACAATCTGGAGCAGGGCAGACATTCACGTTCACACCCGCTACAGCGACGGGCACAGTTCGGTTGCGCAGGTGCTCGAATATGCCGATCATATCGGGTTGCGCGTCATCGCCATCACCGACCATGACACGATCGATGGCGCACTCGAAGCACGGCGCATGGCGCGCGGTTTCGATGTCGAGGTGATCGTCGGCGAAGAGGTGTCTACCGCCGATGGTCACCTGCTGGTGTTGTTCCTCGAACGCGCGCTCCCCCCAGGACAACCCGCACCTGAAACGATTGCCGCCGCCCACGAGCAGGGTGCGCTTTGCATCGTTGCACATCCCTTCGACTGGCTGGTCTCATCGTTTGGCGCTGCGCTGCTCCGTTACTGCGGCGGCGACAACCCAACGTGGCCCGTCGATGGCGTCGAGGTGTTCAACGCCAGTCTGCCGTTGCCCGGAATGAATGCGCGCGCTGCGTCCGTGGCCGCCATGCTTGGTCTGCCTGCCTGCGGCGGAAGCGATGCGCACCACTTTTCGACCGTAGGGCTTGGCTATACCCTCTTCCCCGGCGCCACTGCCGATGACCTCCGTCAGGCGATGATCTGCGGCAACGTGCGGGCTGGCGGACGGTCGTGGGCTGCCGGACACTATGCCGCCGTCGCAAGCCTGCGCGCCCGCCGGGGGCTTGCCCGCGCCGCGCGCGCCGTCACGCGCCCGGTGCGTGCCATCGGCAGCCGGTGAGAAAAACGCCTGCCCGCCCAGTCGCAGACTACGGGAAGCGCAGCGCCTGCGCGGACGCAACCGGGCAGTGCCGGGTTATTGTCTCAAAAACCACAACCGTCGGGCTAATCGCACAAAGGGCGCTAACGCACCCTCATCAAGGAGCGCACAAATACTCACAGACAGGCCCGCTGGCGCGGGTCTTCGGGCGATCAGCGCTATCACGGAGGCGCTGCTTACGATGCCTTTGAGTGCACACAAAGGCGCAAAGGCACAAAGATGCTTGTATCATTGGGATAGCGTTCTGTGTGGATGCCGCCCCACTGCCTGGGTGACGGTCATCTGCGCCTGATTGTGCTATACTCAGCAGCGAATACGCTGAACAGTCTGTTCTTGCGCAGAAAACGCAACTGTTCACGTCTGGAGGTAAACGATGCCGCCGGTCGCCCAAAACGGGGGTTCGGGAGCAGCCCCCGAAAAGAAGAAGCAGTGGCGGAAGGACCTCGGCAAGCGCCAATACACGGCGTTCCGCCGCGCCAGGCGCTGCGCATAACGCCTGCGCTTCCAGAAGAGCGTGAACCATTCCTGAAGGACAGAACGTGTGGCTGTCGTCGTCGAAAACCTGGACGCCGCTCGATCAACGCTCAGCGACCTGCTGCGTCAGGATTACCATGTTGAACACGACGATCTGATCGCCGATTTCTTCGACGCCGACCGTGCGGCAGTGCGCGTGCTCGCGTCGGGGTGGGGAACCATCGACGGCGTGCTGGTGCATCGACCGGAGACGCACTTTGCTGCCACAATGCGCGCACTGGTTGTTGCCGCCCACGAACGCGCGCTGCGCGATCTCCTCCTGGCTGCGCCGCGCGCCGATGTGCTGCTATTTCTGGCGGCTGGGGCGTGGACGCTGCCGACGCTCGCTGAACTGTTCGACGGGCGCGAAGTTGCGCCGCGCCCGCCGTTGAGCTACCCCGGCATTCATCTGTTTGCTGGCGTCCATCGCGGCAGCGGGGCGCTCCCCGCCATCGAGGACGACGCCCTGTTTCGCGGTCCACCCCTGGCGCGCGCCGCCCTGCCGCGCCCGGCTGGCGGGCAGACCCTCAGCAGCGCCAGAGACCAGGTCGTCGCCCGGTTGCGCGACCTTGGCAACGCGGCAGGGCGGCGCGCGCGCGGTCAGTTTCTCGCCGAGGGAGTTCTGCTCGCCTCCCGCGCCCTCGACGATCTGCCGGTCGAAGACCTTTTCTACACCGGCGAGATGCTGCGCGACCCGGCAGGTGCGGCGCTGCTCCGGCACGCGGCAGACCTGGGTGTGCCCACGTACCGCATTTCCGAAGGGCTGATGGGGCTGATCACCCCCACCCGTCCGATCCCCGGCGTCATCACAGCGGTCTGGGGGCGGGTGCGTGATGTCGCCGACTACCGCCCCGGCAGGCGCGCCGTCATCCTGGTAACGGAGCAGATCAACAACCCCGAAAACCTGGGCATGACGCTGCGCACCGCCGACGCCGCCGGAGTTGAGGCGGTTGTCGTGGCAGGCAGCGGCGCCGACCCGCTCCACCGCGAATGCGTTCGCGCCGCGCGCGGCGCCGTGGGACGCATCCCGATCTACGCCTGCGCCGATCTTTCTGCCTGGATCGGGCAATTACGCGCACATGGCATCCACGTCGTCGGCGCAACCGGCAACGTCGAGCGCACCCTGTACGATGCCGATCTGCCCCTGCCGCTGGCGATCATCGTCGGCAACGAAACCGAGGGACTGACCGACGCGACGCTGGCGGCCTGCTCATCGCTCGCGCGCATCCCGATGGCGCCCGGGCAGGATTCATTGAACGTCGGCGTGGCAGCGGGGGTGATTCTGTATGAAATTGTGCGGCGAAGGTTGAACGTTGCACGTTGAACGTTGTGCAGTGCGCATCGCCGCGTGAACGTTGAATGTTGAATGTTGAATGTTGTGCAGTGCGCATCGCCATCGTAGGGGCGCCCCCCTATGCGCGCCCGCACGGGCATCTTCGGCGCATCCGACCAGCGGGCAGGCACGGGGGACCTGCCCCCACGCAGGGGGCGCATTGGTCGTAGGGACGCCCCCCTGTGCGCGCCCGCACGGGCATCTTCGGCGCATCCGACCAGCGGGCAGGCACGGGGGACCTGCCCCCACGCAGGGGGCGCATTGGTCGTAGGGACGCCCCCCTGTGCGCGCCCGCACGGGCATCTTCGGCGCATCCGACCAGCGGGCAGGCACGGGGGACCTGCCCCCACGCAGGGGGCGCATTGGTCGTAGGGACGCCCCCCTGTGCGCGCCCGCAGTCGTAGGGGCGCCCCCCTGTGCGCGCTCGCACGGGCATCTTCGGCGCATCCGACCAGCGGGCAGGCACGGGGGACCTGCCCC
>ERZ1685331.6-NODE-6-length-86280-cov-20.235906_pt1 | contig 86280 bp, 75 predicted proteins | sample MGYA00580194_ERZ1685331 | MGnify/ENA primary metagenome ERZ1685331 (study PRJEB41501, sample SAMN08275520) | hot springs metagenome | biome: alkaline hot spring; material: microbial mat | place: Russia: Ush-Beldyr | collected 2015-07 | depth 0.5 m m ...
GAGGGGCGCGCCCCGACGTTCCGTTCCATACGGTGCGTGGGCGCCCACGGGGGGGCGCCCCTACATTCCGTCCCGCACGGTGCACGGGCGCCCACGGGGGGCACCGACCACCCCCGCCTGCGCCAGCGTAGGGGCAGGTCCCCTGTGCCTGCCCACAGTGGGCGCCCACGGGGAGCGCCGACCGCCCCCGCCTGCGCCAGCGTAGGGGCAGGTCCCCTGTGCCTGCCCGCCAGGGTCCTGCCATCGGGCGCCCACGGGGCGCGCCCCGACGGTTGGTACTTGCGCGGGCGCCCCTACATCTGATCGTCGCCTGTGAGCAGGAATGCGCGCAGTGCAGCGTGGTACGCCTCCGGCTGTTCGATCATCGGGATATGGCCGCACTGCTCGATCAGCGCCAGGCGCGGACGGCGCATCGTCTGCGCCGCCGCCTGGAGCGACTCCGGCGGCATAATCTGGTCGCCAGCGCCGCCGATCAGCAGCGCTGGCTGCGGCGCGGTGCGGAATGCGTCGAACACCTGTGGATCGCCAATGCTTGCGACCGCCATCAGGTGCGCCCGCAGATCCATCTTCGTCAGATCGACGATCCCTTCCTGAAGCATCCACTTCTCGCGCAGGCCATTCTCGATAAAGCGCGCCGCCATCATCTGCGGCAGCGGCGGCACGCATAACAGCGCGGTTGCGAATGGCCGCCAGAGTTCGACCCACGGCGCGATCAGGTTGAGCCAGGGATACCCAACGCGCAGCGTCAGATCGAGCGGCGCACGCGCGAGTGCAAAGATTATGCGCTCGATCTCATTCCCGATTGCACCCAGCGAGGTCATTACCAGGCGTCTCACCCGCTGCGGCTGGCTGGCTGCCAGATAGACCGCCACCGCCGCGCCATACGAATGACCGTTGATGTCGAATGTCGTCAGTCCGAGCGCATCGGCAAACTCAAGGACCGTCTGCGCCTGCCGGGCAACCGTTCCTGCCTCGGGCAGCGCCGGCGAGTCGCCAAAGCCTGGCAGATCGAGCGCATACACGCGAAACTCGGCAGATAGATCAGCCAGGGTGATGAGCCAGTAGCGCGACGATGCCGCCCAACCGTGGAGCAGGATGAGCGGCGGACCATGCCCGGCGGCGCGGTATGCCAGCGGACCGTGCGACAGTTCGATGACCTGCGGAGCGCCGATCAGTTCACGCAGGAGCGTTGAAGGCGCAGCCGCCTGATCGTGGATGGACAGACGCAGCCCCTGACCGCGACGCAACGTTTCGTCGCCCGATCCAGGGGACGGGGCATCCGCATCGGACGACGTAACCGACAGGCGCAACCCCTGGCCACGGCGGATGGGCATCTGGTTATCGGATGGATGTTCGGCGCTCATCTTCACCTCTGGTGATTCAATCGCAACTCGAGTTCGTCAGCCAGCGCGCTGTACGCCTGCGCGCCGGCGCTTCCGGGTGCGTACCGGTGGATCGGCACGCCGGCAGTCGGCGCTTCGGCAAGTTTGACATTCATCGGTATGACGGTCTGAAACACGAGCGCACCGTAGCGCTCGCGCACCTGCCGCTCGATCTCGTGGCTCAGATTCGTGCGGCGGTCGGCGAGGGTGCAGAGCACGCCGCCGATGGCGAGTTCCGGGTTGATCTCGCGCACCAGGTCGATCGTCTGCTCGAGTTGCGGCATCGCTTTGAGCGCATAGGCGTGGAGTTGCAGCGGCACCAGCACACGCTGCGCAGCGGCGAGCGCATTGAGCGAGAATAACCCGAGCGAGGGCGGCGGGTCGATCAGAATGTAGTCGTAGGTGTCGCGCGCAGCGCGTAACGCCTTGCGCAGCAACAGTTCACGCCCGACGCGCCCGGCGAGTTCGAGTTCCGCGCCCGCCAGCAGCAGCGATGAGGGGATCAGATCGACGCCGTCGTCGGTCGTGATGGTTGCGAATGCGCTGCCGCGCTCCGGGTTGAGCAGCACCTCATAGACGCTGTATTCCAATTGCGACGGATCGACGCCAAGCCCCTGCGTCAGGTTCGCCTGCGGATCGATGTCGATCAGCAACACGCGCCGCCCGCGCGCTGCGAGCGCCACGCCCAGACTCAGCGCGGTGGTCGTTTTACCGACCCCGCCCTTCTGCATCGCCAGCGTGATAATCGGCCCCATAGATTATGTCGCCTTGAGAGGGAAGGTTCCAGTGCGGCACAACGCGCTCCAGGGCTATTATAGCACGTGCGTGGCGCACCGCGTTACACTCCCGGTCGCGGCAGGGTGAAGACCTCGCCGAGACGGGCGTACTCATCGCCGCTCAGTCGCGCCACCGGGTTCAGCCGCAGCGGATCGACCGTGCCATCGGGGCGCAGCAGGTCGCGGCGGATGTGGAAGCGCACGACACGTCCGATAATCATGGTGTAACTGCTGCCCTCGACCGGCACGATCTGTGTGACTTTCACTTCCATCGCCACCGGCGCTGCCGCGACGCGCGGCGGGCGCACATCGACCGATGGCGCCGCTTCGAGGCCCGCGCGCTCGAACTCGTTCTCGCCATACGCCCAGTCGCCGGAGGTGATATTCATCTGCGGCGCCAGATCTTCGCTGACGATGTTCAGCACCATTTCGCCGGTTTCGGCGACGTTGCGCAGCGTATCTTTGATCGCGCCAGCGCGGCGGCTGACTGAGATCATGACGAATGGCATCGGCCCGCCGACCGCATTGAAGAATGAAAACGGCGCCAGATTGATCGACCCGTCGGCGCCAATGGTCGAAGCCCAGCCGATCGGGCGCGGTACGACGCTGCTGATCAACAGGCGATAGGCATCGCGCGGCGGCATGGCTTCGGGAACAAAAGAGACCATATCCATACTGTTTCCTATCACAATGTATATGGGTCATACACTCCCGATCACACGGCTCATTATACTGCCATGATGTGCGTATCTCGGTCGGGGGGGCGGGTCTCGGTCGGGGGGGCGGGTCTCAGACCCGCCCCTACGACGTGCGTATCTCGGTCGGGGGGGCGGGTCTGAGACCTGCCCCTACACGGATGGCCGATTTGTAACCGTCGTCGATTGCCGTGCCTGCGCACCGGACCTGCCGCTGGTCTCGTCGGGGCGGGGGTGAGACCTGCCGCTGGTCTCGTCGGGGCGGGGGTGAGACCTGCCCCTAACTGTGCTACAATCGCAGCAGTGGATGTTCAGACGGCGAGTGGGAACACGCTTATGCGGCTGCGAATCTACATTGGGCGAACGCCGGATACAGCGCGTGAACGGATTGTGCTGCGCGAACGAGCGCTGACCCTGGCGCGCAGCGCACGTCAGTTGCCGACGGAGGGAACATGCACCGTTGCATTCAACATCATCGCCGGCGCCGACCCGCCGCTGGCGCAGATCGACTTGTTGATCCTGCGGGCAACGGCGGTGATTGTCGGGGCGCTGCGCTCCTATGCGGGTCCCATCGATGCGCCGCCGGGGGGCGTCTGGCGGGATCGCGCCAGTGGCCAGCCAATTCTCGAAGAGGACGGCGCGCATCCGCTGCACCGGTTACGCCAGCAACGCGACGCGGTTCAGATGAGCCTCAACGCCGCTGCTGCACGGCTCGGCATCGCAACCGCCAACCCGCATCCGTTTAAGCAGGTGATTGGGGTGCTCATCGGTGTTCCGGCGCTGCCCGCCGACTCGCACATTTCGCTCGATGTCGACGACCACCGCGATCATTTGAAGGTGTGCAGTTTCGACGAACTTCCCGGCGTTGCCGTAATGTCGCACAGCGGCGTGACGCTGCCCGACGAGGTGATCCACACAATCGCCGCTACTCTGTTCGGTTGCCGGTTGTGGTACGACGATCGCTTCCTCTTCGAACTGACGCCGCCGCGGTTTCGCTTATCTATTCACCCACCGGGAGGCGCACCGGTATCGATTCCGCTCTACGAAGGGGAAACGATCGTAGGACGCAGGAGGTCGCCAAAGGGGAATGAGCGGCGTATTCCTGTGCTCAACGATGACCTTGTGTCGAGCGATCATCTGTACATCATTTGCAGTGACGACGAGACGGTCGCAATTCGTGACGCCAGCAAGAACGGTACGTGGGTAACACGACCAGACGGACTGGCGGAACATCTGCGTCATGCAACGTGTACGATTTCTGCAGGAACACGCCTGCGACTTGGAACAACCGATCTCACCCTGGAGCGCGTATGAGTAAACGTTTCTGGCTGCTGAAAACCGAACCGGACTGCTACGCCTGGAGCGACCTGGTGCGCGACGGTCGGACAGTCTGGGACGGCGTGGCGAACAATGTGGCGCTCAAGTATCTGCGCGAGATGCAACCGGGGGACGAGGCGCTGATTTACCACACCGGCGACGAGCGACGCGCCGTCGGGCGGGCGGAAGTGATCAGCGCGCCTTATCCCGATCCGCACCAGAGCGATCCGCGCATGGTCGTCATCGACGTGCGCCCGCTGGCGCCGCTGCCGCATCCGGTGACGCTGGCGGACATCAAAGCCGAGCCGGCGTTCGCCGACTTTGCGCTGGTGCGCCAGTCGCGCCTTTCGGTCGTGCCGGTGACCGAAGCGCAGTGGCAGCGACTGCTGGCGATGGCAGGCGCCGCCAGCAACGGGGAGTGACCATTCACTGCTCAACCGACAATCCTACCCGCCCGGCAAGGTTGGTGAACGTGGCGCGCGCCGCTTCCGAGGTGAAGCCCCAGGCGAGCAGCGTGAAATAGTTCGACAGCCAGTCGCTGCCGAAGGTCGGGTTCTGGATGTACAACTCGTTGTACCCCGTCCACCCCCAGAGGGTGATCAGAATGAGGAACTGCGCCAGGCGGAAGCCATAGAGCCGGATCCGCGCCCAGGGCAGACTCGCCGGAAAACCGGCTGCGGCGGGTTGCGACGTCACAGCCGGTTCGGAACGGGGAAGATCAAGCGCGATCCGGGGGAATTGCGGCGCAATCTCTTCGATCACCAGCGCCGCCGCCCGCCCTGCCGCCTGCCCTGACCGACCGCTAAGCAGCGCCGACTCCGGCGCGCCTTGCGGCAGCAATGTCTTAAGTTCGGTGTTGAGGCTGGCGAGGGCATCGCTAAGCGCCTGGTAATTCGGTCGGTCATTCGCCGATTCGGGCAGCAATGTCTCGATCTGCCGCGCTAGTTGATCGATCCGCGTCTGGTAAGGACTCTTCTCGGCCGGCGTCAGTGCGGTAGCATCGAGAATCTTCTGCAAATTTTTATGTCGAGTAGCGAGGTGCAGGAAGTCGTTGATCTGCACAATCACCTCATTCAGACGGTTTTGAATCTCACTCAGATCGGTCATTGTCGGCGCTGACTCCTCGATCTGCCCGATGAGGCGCTGGATCTCCGCAGCGTATGCCGGGCGGCCCTGGGCATCGGGCTGAAGCATGGCGCGCGCCTGAGCGATCTGCGCCTGAAGCGCGCGCCACGACTCGAGCCAGCCGAGCCAGCGGGTCAGCACCTGTTCTGCGCGTTCATACTCCTGCTGCGCCTCTGCAAGTTTACCCGTTCGCACCCAGGCATCCGCCAGATTGAGGTGCTGGCGCAAAGCGCGACGCACGGCATCGGGCAAACCGGAAGCGGCAGTCACCCGCGCCGCCAGACGCTCGATGCGCACCGCCAGATCGTCGCGTTGTCGTCCACCGCCCAGGTAGGTCGAAACCAGCGCGGCAACCGCCACGCCGCCGATCAGCGCAACAAACGGCGGACCCGGCGGATCCTTGATCGTGACCGTGACCGGAATCTGGAGCGACGATGGGATGCCATCGGCGTCATAGTTCAGCCAGATTGTGCCATTGTACGCTCCGCTGCGCGCATTGGCGAACGACACAGTCACCGTCAGCGTCAGCGGTCTGCCCGCCTCGACGCGCGCCGGAAGCGGCGCGACGGTGATCAGACCGGTGATCGTCGCGGCATTGTCAAGCCGCACAAAATCGGAGACCAGCGCTTCTGCGCCGGAGATTGGCGTCGCTGCACTGATGAAAAGAATCCGTTCCTGCGGCGGATCGCCCAGCGTTCCGGCGACCGTCAGTGATGGCGGATTGCTCGACGCCGTCTGTGCCAATGCACCGATAGGACGCAGGAGCGCCAGCGCACCCATACCGGCAAGCGTCAGGAGGAGCGCAGGAACGACCACGCGCAGCCAGGGCGCATGCTGAGCAGGGATCATAGCAAGGTTCTCCGTGAGACAGGCGGCACAGACGCACGCAGTATACACGAAATCCGTGATATTTTGTATGTGAGCGACGACAGCGGCTACGGCAACCTGTACCTGATCGACACGCCTGATTTCGATGCGCTGCCGCCGCCGCCGTCAATCTGACGCTCCTGACTGGCAACGAATGCGCAGCGAATCTGGATGGCGCCCCTTTTGGCTCGCCAGGCTCAACACTCCGACTCCGCGCCGCGCGCAGCATTCCGTAGACCTGGCTGCGCAGAGTGCGACTCGCGCAGCCATCGAGTCCGTGGCTCTGATGCCTGGCAATAATCGCATGCGCTCAGCGGCGCCGGTGAGATAACGCCGGTCGGGCGGGTGGCGGCGCTGCTCCTGGTTGCCACACCGGCGCGCACAATCGCCGCCGTCAGTGGAACGCCGCCGAAGAAGGGGAATGAATTGCTCAAAAACCATACGTCGCGGGCTACGGAATGCGAAACCCGCACGGGTTCGACCGGGGTTCGCGTGCGCTGGCGTTATCGGGAAACATGACCCGGTTATCTACTGCCGGAATCGATCCAGGGCGAATGCGATCGCCTGTTGCAGCGTGCTGCGCGTCACAATATCGCGCATATCAATGCCGATATGCACCAGCGTCTGCGCAATTTCGGGGCGGATGCCGCTCAACACCACCTGCGCGCCGAGCAATCGCACCGCGTGCGCCGCGTGGAGCAGCGCTCCAGCAACCTGTGTATCCATCACTTTAACGCCGGTAATGTCCAGGATCGCCAGTGAAGCATGGTACTCACCCACTCCATGGAGGAGCGAGTCCATGATCTGCTGCGCACGGTTGCTATCGACGGTGCCGATGATCGGCATGACCACCACATCGGATGAGATCGGCAGGAGCGGGGTGGAGAGTTCGCGCAATGCTGCGCGCTGCGCCTCGATCACCTGCTCCTGAACCTCGCGCTCGCGCAGAGCGCGTTCAACCTTTTGCCGTTTAGAAATATCACGCATGATGCCGGTAACGTAGGTTAGTTTCCCATCCGCATCATGGTGCGCCAGCAGCACCTGCGAGACCGGAATCTCCGCGCCGCGCGCATTGACTATGGCCACATCGCCGCTCCAGTATCCGTAGCGATCTGCCGTCGGAATAGCTTCGTCGTAGATGATCTTCGCCGCCCAGGCAGGGTGAAAATCAGCAATCTGCATACCGGCGAGATCGGCATCGGACGAGAGGTCGCGCAGTCGCCGACCGGCTTTGTTCATATAGACTACCCGCCCCTGTGCGTCCGCCATGCTGATGATATCCGGCGTATTCTCCAGGATTTCCATCAGGCGCGCCGTCTCCTGTTCCGCCTTCTTGCGCTCGGTGATGTCCTGAATAGCGCCGATCAGTCCGACGACACGTCCATCAGAATCGAAGATCGGCGCTTTTGAGAACTGAACAAACCGGCTTTCGCCGCTGGCGGACCGCACTTCGGCTTCGTAGACTTGCGCGGTGCGCTGGCGCATGAGGTTCAGATCCGCCTGATGATACACCTCCGCCAGGTGCGGCGGCGCCACGTCGTAGGAGGTCTTGCCGATAATCTCGGCGCGCGTGTATCCCAGGAACGCGGCGAATGCCTCGTTGCACCCGACATAGCGCCCTTCGGCATCCTTGTAGAAGATCGGCACGGTCAGTGCATCGAGCACATGCTGCACATCAAAGTTCGCCATCAGTGCACCGGAAGAAGCCTCGGATTGAGCCAACCGGTCCTCCAGCTCTGCGACACGCCGGCGCAGACGCGCCAGTTCGGCTTCGGTCTCGTGATTGGTCGTCGTGAGCGACATGCAAGCCACCTCATTGTGTCACGTCAATCCAACCAGGCGTGGTGATGCCTGGTTGCGTTCAGTGTACCGCAATGCCGACCGGAAAATAACCATGGTTCGATTACAGATGCATAACCTTTTCTCAACCATTCTGCAATGATCGCGGAGGGCGATGTTGAGTCGAGGCGGGCATGACGTTCGATTCCAGGGTGGCATTGCTACTCTGGAGCGGGTCACGCTCAACGGCAGCCAGCAGTGGATTGCCATCCGTGGCAGTGACGCATCCGGTCCGGCGCTGTTCTTCCTGGCTGGCGGACCGGGTATGATTTTGCCCTGAATTGGGCGCACGAACTTCGTTCAGGTGATGACTGAGACGGCGTCGGCGAGGACCAGAACGAAATGATCACGCATAGTGCATCTCGCGTTCTCCAGGATGGCTCAGGCATTCGGCGCCTCAAACGCAGCCCAGATCATCAGCAGGAAACTCACGTAGTTGATTGGCGTGCGAATAGCGTTCAGGCTATTCCATGTTGTGCGCGCATTCTCCCAATCGGCAGGCGGGGCGGCAGGGTCCCAGGTCAGCACGGCGTTGTTGATCGGCACATTGAGCACAATGGTGAACACGCCGACCCCAAAGAAAAAGAGCGCCCACCCCAACGCTGTCAGCCACCAATAGGCGGTGTGGCGCTCCTGCCGCAGGCGCACCAGCGGATAGAGCGGCAACAGCATGGAGAGACTCGCCACCACGATGACGCCGGTGGGAAAGGCATCCAGCGCGCGAATCAACCCCTGTTCCACCCTTGTGTACTCGGTGGCGCTCAGGGTCGCCAGCACAGGAATCACGCCCTGCTCGAAGGTGTAGAGTAATCCCGCGAATAAGCCGATGCCAAAGGTGAACAGCGCGTGGACGATACGAATGCTTCGCACAGGAACGCTCCCTTCTATGTTCTACCACAAAGGCGGCTCGAAGATTTTGAGCGCCAGAATGATCACCACCAACACGCCCATGGCCGCGCCGACCTGATTGGAACGCCGCGCCAGCGCGCGATACTGCGCATCGTCCGCCCCCCTGGCTTCCAGCATGGTGATCTGTTGACTGAGCAGGGGCGTATATACGCCATATGCGAGCGCCATCGCCAACACATAGAGCCCAATTGCCACCCACAAGAATGGTGCGACCGGCTTGCCCATGACAATCATCAGGGCGCCGGTCGCGCCGCCCGCCAGATAACAGGGGTTGGCAACGTAATCGTCAATAAACTTGACCCCGCGCAAAGCAAAAGGCAGGCTGGCGGCATTGTTTGTGCCGCGCACAATCCAGATGACGTAACTCGCGTTCAGTCCAACCGCGATCATTGTGGTGAAGATATGCACAAAAACAAGGAGTGTGTAGAGCAAAGGTTGGGCGCCTTCAGGTGACGGGTGCATAGCGAACCTCCATTGACGGGCATTGCATACTGCGACTATAATCAAAACTGGCTGGACGGTCTATGGCAATTCGTCTGTTTTTCTTTGCTTTCTGTCCAGAGTTATGGATTCGCTGACCCACATCTTGCATACGGTGCGCCTGAAGAGCAGCGTATACTGCCGCTCCGAGCTTGGCGCGCCGTGGGGATTGCACTTTGCGCCATGTTCGTGCGCCGTCTTCCATGTGCTGCATCGGGGAAAGGGGTATCTCTGCGTGGCAGGCGATGACGGATTGCTGCCGTTGCACGAGGGCGATGTCGTGCTCCTGCCGGGAGGCGAAGAACATTCGATTGTGGAAACGCCCGATGCGCCGCTCTTTCGCAATCTGGAACTCGACCAGTGGGGCGAGTGCGCCCTGATGCGCTGGAGCGACGCTCCCACAGCGGTGATCCTGTGCGGCACGTTCGATTTTGAGCATATCGGAACGTATTCGCTGCTGAAGCATCTGCCCCGTGTGGTCCATATCCCGCACAGCGAGGGCAGCGCGCTCAGCAGCATCCTGGCGCTGATGGCATCTGAAGCGGAAGCCGCGCGACCTGCGAAAGAGTTGGTGCTGCGTCGCCTGGCGGACGTTTTGTTTATTCAGGTCATCCTGCGCTGGGTGGAGATGCAGGGGGTGGAGCGCAGCGGCTGGCTCGGCGCGCTGCACGACCCGCTGATTGGCAAGGCGCTGGAGCTGATCCACACGCAACCCCAGCATTCCTGGACAGTCGCCTCGCTGGCGCGAGCAGTCGCCTGTTCGCGGTCGCTCTTTGCCGCGCGTTTTGCTGCACTGGCAGGAGAACCGCCGATGGAATACCTCCGGCGCTGGCGCATACAGTTGGCGATGCGCCTGCTGACAGAACATGCCCACGTCAGCGCAGGCGACATTGCTGCGAAGGTCGGGTATCGTTCTGAAGCGGCGTTCAGCAAAGCCTTCAAACGCGCATTGGGCGTCGCTCCGGGAGCATACCGGAAGCAATATGTCGCAACGCCGGAGTAATCGTAACTGTTCATGCTCTTCCTGAGAGCGCAGGCGCTATGTGCAGCATCCTGGGGCGGCGGGGCGCCATGCGTTGGCGCTTGCTGAGGCCATTCCGCCGCCGCTGCTCCTTCTCGGGGGCTGCCCCCGAACCCCCGTTTTGGACAGCCGGCGGCATCGTTTCCCCCAAACCGTGAACAGTTGCTGTCAGGCGCAGACATGATGTGTCAGGCGGCAGCCCGCCGCACCGCCCGACGCTGAACCGTCGGGCTGAGCGCACGAAGGGCGCTGCCGCGCCCTTGTCCTGGTGGGGATGCATAGCCGGAGCCAGCCCCGCTGACGCGGGGCTTCGTTCGCTCAGCGCGGGCGTTCTCGTCCGCGCGATGCCGTCTGCCAGGAACGCGATGGTTCCTGGCAGTTCATGACCGAACCCGTTGCTGTCATCAACACTTGACTCCGTCGTCGCTCAGTGGTACAATGCTGCCAGGTTATGCGATGAGGCTCGCAGAACGCCGCTCGCCGGCTGATAGCCTCTACGGAAACGACCGTTTCGGTCTGCCGTAGAGGCTTTTTGCTTGAAGAGGAGAAGCGCCTGTGAAACTGGTCGGGAGACGCATCATGATGAATAGCGCTCTTATGAATATTATTGTCATTGCCGTGGGAGCGGCGATCGGCGCTAATCTGCGCTACAGTCTGTCGCTCTGGGCGGCGCAGCGCTGGGGCGCATCATTTCCGTATGGTACACTGATCGTCAATGTGATCGGTAGTTTTGTCATCGGGTTGGTGCTGGTGCTGGCGACCACGCGCCTGAGTCTGAGCGAACCGGTGCGCCTGCTGATTGTCACCGGGTTACTTGGCGGTTTTACGACGTTCTCCAGCCTGAGTTTCGAGACCTATTCGCTCATCACCAACGACAGCTGGCAGGCGGCGGGCATCTACCTGGCGAGCAGTTTCGGGCTTGGCATGGCCGGCGTCTTCCTGGGCGCCGGCGTCGCGCGGCTGCTGCCGTAGCAAGGAGGATCAACGTGGATCTGAGCGGCAATGCACAGCAGGTCTGGATTTTTCTGGGCGAGAGCGATCAGTGGCAGGGGCGCCCGCTCTCGCTTGCGCTCCTCGAAATGCTCAAGCGCAACGGCATCGCCGGTGGCACGGTACTGCGCGGCATCGCCGGGTATGGCGCGCACAGTTTCATCCACACGGCGTCGCTCGTCGAACTGAGCAGCGATCTGCCGATCATTGTGACGTTCGTGGATCGCCCTGACCGGGTGGCGCGGGTGATGCCCGAAATCATGAGCATGGTGCGCGAAGGGCTGATCACAACGACACCGGTCGAGGTGCTCAAATACACCTCGCGCGCGATTGGTCCCTTCCCTGCACACCTGACGGTCGCCGACGTTATGACCCGCCAGGTGGTCAGTGTGCGTCCCGATGCGCCGATTGCCGAGATCGTGGAACTGTTGATCAATCGCGCCCTGCGGTCGGCGCCGGTCGTTAATGAAGCGAATCGTGTCGTGGGTATCATCACCGACGGCGATCTGCTCAGCCGTGGCGGCGCCGAACTGCCGCTCGCGTTGCAGCGTGAATTATCGCTGGCGGAGCGCGCCGCGACGGTTGAGACGCTTGCCGAACGTCCCCACACGGCGGCAGACCTGATGACGCCCAACCCGGTCACGCTGCCAATGACGACGCCACTGGCGGAAGCGGCGGCGATCATGGCGGATCGCGGCTTGAAGCGCATCCCGGTGGTCGATGAGCAGCACCGGCTGGTCGGCATGGTCAGCCGCTACGATCTCCTCGCCACCGTCGCTGAGGGGTTGCACCAGCGCCCTGCGGCGCGGATCGCGCCATCAGACGGGGCGCCGCAGACAGTTGGCGAAATTATGATGACCGGCATTCCGACGGTGCGCCCGGATACGCCGCTGGCGGAAACCCTTGACCGTTTGCTCGAAACCGACAAACGCCGCGTTGTGGTTGTCGATGACCATCAACACGTCGTCGGAATCATCACCGACGGCGACGTGCTGCGGCGCGCGGCGAAGCGGGTGCGACCCGGCGCGCTGCGCGCTCTGGCGGCCTGGTTCGGCGGCGGCGCCCGCCCGCCAGGTCTCGAAGTCGCTGCTGAAGGACGCACTGCCGCTGATGTGATGACCAGCCCGGTGATCACGTTGCCGACTGACGCGCCAATCACCGATGCTGTGCGGCTGATGATGACGCACAAAATCAAGCGTATCCCGATCATTGACGCTGAAGGGCGCTTTGCTGGCATGGTCGGGCGCGCCGGGGTGCTGGCGGCGTTGAGCCGGAGCGCCTGACGCCGGTTAGCGCAATCGCAGGCGCGTGATCTGGCCGTCGGCGCTGCCAACGATTGCAACGAGTGTATCTGGTGCAGGAACGAGGCAGGTCAGCGCCGTGATGCTCTGGCAGGCTGTTTCCTGCACAACACGCGGACACGGATCGAGGATGCCTTCAATGAGCAGTAATCGGTCTGCCAGACCAGCGATCAGTGTTGTAGCGTCAATGCACACCAGCGCATTGATCGGTTGACCGTCCGTGGCGACTCCTGGCATCTCGCACCAACTTCTTCCCTTATCACGCGAAACCAGCAGTGCGCCGCCTTCCGTCCCGGCGTACACAGTAACATCCTGCGCTGAACAAGGCGACGCCGCCAGACAGAGCGCCGGATCGTCATCACGGGGAAACGCTGACATGCGCCACGAACGGCCGCCGTTCACGCTGGAGAACACGCCAGTTTCAGTCGCTGCAAAAACCGTGTCATCAACCGCGAATGCGGGGGAGAGCGCCAGATCGATGATGCGGTGATCCAGCAAACCGATATTCCACGGCGCCCAATGTTCGCCGTGATCAATGGAACGAAACACTCCATCTTCGGCTGTGCCCGCAAGGACAACGCCATCACGTGCATAGTCGGGAGAAACGACGAGCGCCGTCACGAGCGGTAGCGGACGCGGCAACACGCTTACACGCTGCAGTGCGCCGCTGGCAGTGAGACGCGCCACGTATCCGTAACCGCCGACGAATACCGCATCCCCTTGGGGCATGACTGCCAGAGCCGTGATCGAAGACGCTGCACTCGGTGTCGCCTCGACAGGCAGGGATGTCCAGCCCGTACCATTGGCAGCAATGAAGAGACCAGACCGGCGACCGGCAAACAACGTGCCGTTCGGGGTCGCCGCCAGCGCATAGACCGGATCAGGCTCGTCAGAAGCAATGTTCATGGTTCAACGGACGCGGGAGGCGAACGGCGGTAGACCTGCGCTTCAATGGTCAATGCCAGCGCCGCACTGCCGCCAGCCGCACGAACAGCGGCGATCAGGGTCGCAACCGGGTCGAGGATTCCGGCACAGCGCATATCTGTCAATCTACCGGAACGCACATCGAAACCATGTCCTGCCGGCAGAGAATCGAGCATTCTGATGATTGCGCCCGCATCATAGCCAGCGTTAGCGACGATCACGCGGGCAGGTGCGGCCAGCGCGCGCCGCCACATGGCGCATGCCGCTTCTCCATCACGATCGGCGCTGGCGGCATGCACCGCCTGGCGACATGCCAGCAGCGCCGCGCCGCCGCCAGGGACGACGCCGGAGCGCAGTGCGCCCCGCAGAACGCTTACAGCGCGCTGCACCAGTGCAATGTGTGCTGATGTCTCAGCGGCGGTCGCACCGCATACCCGCACAACTGCGTTTCCGCCGTTCAAACGCCCGATCCGCTGCTGGAGATCACGGCGCGTCGGTGGATTGTCTGTGCTCTCGAATGCCTGGCGCAACGTCTCGAAACGCGACCGGACTGTGCGTGGATCACCGTTGCCGCGGGCAAGCCCGACATGAGTGTTGTTCGCCCAGGCGCGCCGCACCTGCCCCAGGTGAGCCAGCGTGATGGCGGAAAGCATGGCGCCCGCCTCCCGACGCAGCGGAATGCCGCCGGTCAATACGGCAACATCTTCGAGCGCTGCGATCTGCTCCTCACGCCGTAACCCTGGCACGCGCACTGCGAAGGATGGAAGGGCGCCAGTGCGACGGTTAACCTCCAGAAGCGCCAGCGCCTCGTCGGAGAGGTGATCGACAATCAGCACGAGCGCCCGCGCTCCCGCAGCCAGCGCCAGTTCCATCGCGCGGAGCAGGTCGTGAGAATTGGCGACCTCCAGATCGCTGATCACCACTGCTGCCTGTTCCAGCTCAATCTGACGCGGCGTGCTTTCCACTTCGAAGCGCGGCGACAGAATGGCGCTCTCATAGACGGCGCCTTCGACATATTCCCGCTCGATCCCAGGGCGAAGACCGGAGCGCACCTCGATGCATCCCCCGGCGCCCATAATGTCCAGGACCTCGCCGAGCGTTGCAGCGATATACGTGTCAACGCACAGGCTTTCGGCGACGCGCGTTATCTGCGGGCGTCCTTCGAGGGGTATCGCCTGCGCTGCCAGCGCTGTGCAGATCGCCTCCGTCAGAGCGTCCAGATGGCGGCGTAAACGCATCGGGTCGCTACCGGCAGCGATAGACCGCATGCCCTGTTCGAGCAGTTCATGGAACATGACAGCCGCTGTCGCCGTTCCATCACCAACCTCTTCGTGCAGCCGCCAGACCATATGACGCACGAACATTGCGCCTGGATCAGCGCACTCATCCGCCAGTCGCACCATCCGCCGCGCAATCAGCCCGCCGCTGTCGAGCCACTCCGGTTCCCGTCCGATGCCACGCTCAGGCGCAACCAGCACGCCGCGCGGAAACGGACCGAGCGTCGGACGCAATACGTTCGCCATGCGTCGCACGCCACGTAAAAAATGCCGTTGCGCCGCTGGCTGAAACAGAACGTGCGGTCGCCGGAACATACAGCGCTGCCTCATTGAGATGTATCAGGAACCAACGACGGTCTCCCATGAATACTGCGGTTCCCATCCGAGCACCTGCGCAGCGCGGGTGCAATCGAGCGGCGAGGAACGTCCCCCGAAATGCGATGTAACTGTTGCCGGCATGGCATCGATGCGTTGCAGAAGATCCAGCGTCGGTTCGCGCACGAGGGTGTCGCGCGCGGCGATGTAGAGCGCGTGAAACCCTTCAGGACGGCGGTCGATAGCCAGCCGACACGCGCGCGCCGCATCGCGGGCATCGACATATGCCCAGAAGTTGAACGCGTTATTAAGCGGATCATCCCACGCGCGCTTCAATTCCGTCGCATACGCATCCGGCGGAAGAATGTATGAAAAACGCAGCGCCACAATCGACATGCGCGGATCGCGTCGGGCAAAGCCGCGCCCAAGCTCCTCCAGCACGATCTTCGATAACCCGTAGGCGTCCTGTGCCAATAGCGGATGGGTTTCATCGATGGGCATGCGTTCAGGACGAATAGGACGGAATGCAAAGGGGAAACCAAGCGTGGACTCGCTGCTCGCAAGGACAAGCGTGCGCACGCCCAGAACACACGCAGCCTGCAAAACATTGAACGTCGAGAGCGTATTCACACGATACACCACATCGGGGGGATTTTCACCGGGCCACGGAATGGCAGCCAGATGAATGACAGCATCCTTCCCCTCGAGCACGCCAAACGTCTGCCCCAGATCGGTCAGGTCGGCGTAGAAGGTGTGCGCCTGACTCGATGGGCGCAGGTCCACATTCGTCACGCGATACCCGTGATCGAGCAGTTCGGGAATGACCCACCGACCGGCTTTGCCGCTGCCTCCCGTCACCAGCACATGCATCTTGACCACCTTTACCTGCACTCAGTGAGTGTCGCCGGATACCCGGCGAGCGACTCACACCCATCCGCTGTCAGGATATAGTCACCTTCGAGCCGCATGCCGCCGTGTTCAGGATGGTAGATTCCTGGTTCAATGGCAATGACCATCCCTTCTGCCAGAAGAGCGGCGTTTGCCGGAAGAATCCAGGGCGGCTCAACCGTCAGCACCCCAAAGCCGTGACCGGTGTGATGCTGATAACACCACGGTCCATATCCTGCTGTTTCGATGAACTGGCGCACCAGCCGATCAATGTCAGCCGCTGCAACGCCGGGCTGGAGGGCGCGTTCTGCTGCTGCCAGCGCCTGCTCCAGCGCCAGGTGCTGCCTTCGCTGCGCATCGGTCGCGGCGCCGACGACGAAACAGCGGGTATAGTCTGCCACATAACCGCCGAGATTGGGAAACAGATCGATCAGCACAACGTCGCCAGGCGCCAGGCTGCGGCTCGTCGGCTGCGGCTCACTGGCGAGGGTGCGCGGGCCTGAACCAAACACGCACTCGACGACTGGCGGCGCGCCGAGCGCCAGGGACAGTTCGGCGACAATCGCTGCATACACCTCCAGCTCGCTCGCTCCGGGGCGAATGGCGAGCGCCGCTGCGGCGAAGGCGCGGTCGAGCATGGCAACGCGCTCGCGGATTGCCTGGTGCGCGGCGGCGTCCTTGATGAGGGTCGCCGGAAACAAAACGTGGCGTGCATCGCACAGGCGCACATCATCCGCCAGACCCAGCGCAACGCTTGCCGGAAGCGCATCGAGCGCCGCGCCGACGATGGCGCTGTGCAACCCGGCATCCGATAGCGCCTCACGCAAGGCGATAATAGCCTGATCGACCGCTGGCGTCAACGCATCGCTGTGCCAGGCATCGAAGAGCAGCGACTGATCCCAGATACGTTCAGGCGCTTCAGGGTCAGATGGCGCAACGAGGATGGCTCTCCTTGGTCCGATGACCAGGAAAACCGGCGCTCCGGGAGCAGGCATCCACCCGCTCAGGTGAAAGATGTAGGGCGCTTGGTTGACAATCAGCCCGTGTAACCCGGCGTCGGCGACAGCCTGGTTCAGGGTTGCCAGCCGATGTGCATAGATGGTCATACGTGGTCCGCCCCCGATACCCGGTGATCGACGCGCGGCGGAAAGGTCACCGTTTTCCACCAGCGTCCAAACTCGATCAACTTCTCAATCGTCGCTTCCAGCAACTGCCGTCCTTTTTCGGGCGTCGCCAGCGATGGCGCGCCCTCAGCGCCACTCTTCGACCGCTGGCTCCAGAACTCCATGAAATGCACCAGACTGCCCCCGGCAAAATCGTCCGAACGCCAGGGACGGTAATCCGGCGCAAATTCGTCCTGAGTCCGATCATGCCGCACCAGATCGGGACGCAAATACATATACTCCGACGTCTCGAACTCGCAGGCATGCGCTGTGCCGCCAATTGGCGACTCGCGGATCTCCGCCAGTTTCGCGCGCGCCAGGTTCCAGTGATCGAGCGTGGCGCACATGGCGGTCGTGTGATTGGTGATCATCCGGGTGGCGACTTCGCAGATCGAGCGGTTGCTGCCATGACCGTTCACCAGGACGATTCGCTTGAACCCCTGACGGGCGAAACTGTGTCCGATATCGAACAGATACTCGATCAGCACCGTCGGACGGATTGCAATCGTGCCCGGAAAATCCATCACATGCTCTGAAAAGGCGTAATAGATCGGCGGCACGGACAGCAGATCTTCTGGTGCGCGCCGTGCCGCTTCTTCACAGACATAGGTCACCTGAACGACATCAACGTCGATGGGCAGGTGCGGTCCGTGCGTTTCGAGTTGACCGACTGGAATAAGGACGACACGCTGTTCGAGCACAGCATCATTCACTTCTTCGTGAGTCATGACGGCGTAGAGATGCTTGCGCATAGCGGCTCCTGCGATGCTATCCAAGAATTGCCAGCGTTCGGGTATCAGTGACATCTGAGAGGATGACCGGTCCCTTGTCCGTTACCAGCACCCGGTCCTCGATATGAAACGGCGCGCCGTGTTCATCGAGGACGAGATAATCATATGCCAGCACCATGTTTGGTTGCAGCATGCGCTGATCGGCGGGTTGCAGGATTGGCGGCTCGCGGAATGCCAGCCCGGTGCTATGCCCGACTTTCTCCGAAATCAACCGCATTCCATGCCGCTCGACATGCCGCTGGCAGGCAGCGTACACATCACAGGCGCGCACCCCTGGCTGCAACAGTTCCAGCGTGCTGTGGTAGATGTCGGCAAAGCGAACGTAGGAGTCAATCTGCTGCGGCGTTGCTTCCGCCATCGCCGCCATGCGCAGAATGATGCACCAGTAGCCGAGAACGCTGCACTTGGCGCCGTAGCGCAGCATCTCACCGCGCCGGATCGGTTGGTGACCGCTCAGATGATGCATGACCGGTGCATTTGGTCCCGCCGCGACGATCCCGTCCGGCCCGGCAACTTCGTCCTGCATCAGCGTCAGCAGATTGGCGACGATTCGCCTGGCAAATGCGCGTTCAGTTTCATCGGGGCGAGCAAGCGCGGCAGCCAGGTGCGCCGCGCGATCCATAACCCACGCCACGCGATGAAGCAACGCGATTTCGTCGGCGGTTTTGATCATGCGCGCTTCGGTGAACACCTCCTCGCCGTCGGTAAAACAGGCTTCCGGCAGCATTCGCGTCAGCTCCTGAAACGCCACTGCCGGGAAAAAGCGCAGCTCCACGCCGATTCGTCCGCGCTGCAATCCCTGCCTGGCAATGGTCTCTGCAAGCGTCGCCACCGGCGACTGACCAAATTCTGCATAATAGGAGACAGCGACAACCTGTGCATCGCGTTCGACCTTATCGCGTTCCCCGCCCCAGATGACCAGATGTGATGCGCCATCGGCGCCGGTTAGCGTCATCACCAGGCGATCCGGGATCAACGTCTGCGTGTAGAGATCGAGACCGCTGGTGTAGGTGACGTTCGTCGGCGTCACGGCGACGAGCGCATCGAAGCCAGATCGATGCATGCCCTCGACAAGAGCGGTTCGGTTACAGAAAGCTGCGCCAGTCATAGGAGATTTCACTCAGTACTTTGTGGCGATCTTCGCCAGCAATCCGCCATCGGCGATCAACACGGCGCCGGTGATGAGCGCCGCCGCCGGGCTTGCCAGAAACACAACCGCTGTTGCAATTTCATCGGGCGAAGCGACGCGCCCAAGGGGAACCGCTTCCGCCGCTTCCTGCTGAATTGTCAGTGGAACCTCACTGCGATCCTTCCCTTCCCACATCATCGGCGTATCGATGCTCCCCGGCACAATGCAGTTGACTCGCACTCCGCGATCGGCCAGATCGAGCGCCATGGCTCTGGTCAACCCGATAATCCCCGCCTTCGACGCTGTGTATGCCGTCAGGCCCTGGAGAGTCGCGTATGCCAGCACCGACGACATATTGATGATGGCGCCGCCGCGATCAAGCATGTGGGGCGCCACGGCGCGCGCGCAGTAGTAATGACCAAGCAGATTGATGCGGATGATTCGCTCCCACTCGTCGATGGGCTGTTCCCAGAACCGACCGCCGGAACTGATGCCGGCGTTGTTGAAGAGAATGTCGGTGCGCCCATAATAGCGCAGGGTCTCCTCAACCAGATGATCAACCTGCGCCGGATCGGAAACATCGGCAGCGACAAACCGGGCGATCCCGCCATCGGCGTCGATGGCGGCGGCAGCGGGTTCACCAAGGCTGGCGCGCCTGTCCGTCAACACCACTGCTGCGCCGCGAGCAGCGAAAAGGCGCGCAGTCGCCAGCCCGATGCCCGATGTTGCGCCGGTGACAATCGCAACCTGCCCATCGAAGCGCATGCTGAGATCCACCATACGACGCTCCCGTATTCAGACGACGTGGCGCGGCTGCGACGGCGCCCAGACCAGCGCCGCCGGATCGCCGGGATACACTGATGCAACCATCTGACACGCGCCAGCCACGCCATCGCATGGTGCAACGATGCACTCAACCGGTTCGCCAAAGGGATCGATGAGTATGCCCAGCGTTTGTCCGCAGATCACGTGGTCACCGGGCGCGAAGCGGCGCTCGAACAGTCCGCCTGCCAGCGCGTGAATCCAGCGCAACTCCCAGTAGCGCGGCCCGGCGACACACTCTGGCGGATCGGTGATCATTCGCAAATGCTGCATGACCCGCATGACACCGGTTACATAACGCTGCCAGTTGGCAGGGTCGATCATGCCCATACCGCCGATTTCCCCTTCGATTGCCGGAATGCCGCGCTGCGCCAGAGCAGCGATCAGCACGCCTGGCAACAGCGGCAGCGGCACGAGATCAGGAAACCCAAAGGCAAGCGCCGCTGCGTGTGATGCCTGCCCGACCGGACCGGGAATGTCCACGAATTCCATCCACGGCAGCAACGCGCCCAGCGCACCAAGACCGTGCAACGACACCACCAGCGTGACATCTGCCAGAAGGGTGTGCACAATCAGATATGCCAGCCGCTCAGAAATGGTCCCGTCGGGACGACCCGGAAAGACGCGGTTGAGATCGAGGCCATCGAGCGGACTTCGCCGTGTGCGCGCGGCAAACGCCGCCATGTTCGCCACCGGAATCAACAGCATGGTTCCGGTCAGACGTTGCTGCTCAACGACCGCGCTCACCGCCTGAACCGCACGGATGCCTTCCAGTTCATCGCCGTGCACCCCGGCAATGACCGCAAGCCGGGGACCGTCGGTAGCGCCACAGATGATCTCGAGCGGAACCGTCAGTGGCGTACCATCGAGCGCTGGCGCGATAACGCAGCGCATACGTTCGCGGCGCAAGGGGCGATAGCGCAAATCTGGTTTCGTGACTGTCTGGACCATGCGTGTTCCATCACCAGCATCGAGGAGGCGGCAGAGGGTAAAGATCAGTTTGTCTGATGAACTGACGATAGTGTAGCACGGGCGCTTCGGCGTGTCAATCGTATATCGGGCGCAGTCCTGGACCGGGCGGTGCAGTGGATGCACGCGGTAGCACCCACGCCAGGTCATCGAAGGCGACTGATCGGGGTTCATCCGTCTCAATCCGTGCGTTCCTGTGCACCGTACAACCGGAGTTTTCCAACGTCCTTGCCTGTCCTTGACAGCACAGAGTCCGTATGCTACACTCCTTGCGGATTGCCAGTTTGTCTGATATTATGACAGCAACAATATGACGTTTAAGTCTGCATCACGCAAAACCCTTGCCGAATCGGTTGTCGAGCAGTTCCTTGATCAGTTCCGTCGGGGCGAACTGAAGCCTGGCGACCGCCTGCCGACCGAACGCGAACTGATGGAGCAGTTTGGCGTCGGGCGCTCGACAGTGCGAGAAGCGCTTCAGGGGCTTGCCCGCTTGAACCTCATCGAAGGTCGTCCTGGCGTCGGCACGGTCGTCAAGTCCCTCGATGTCACATCATACCTGCGCCCCGATATTTTCTCGGTGTTGCTGGGCGACGGCAGCGCAGCCGAACTGCTCGAAGCGCGCGAAATTATCGAAGTCGCCATTATCGGGCTGGCGGCGCAACGCGCCAACGAGCAGGATCTGGCGGCGCTCGAAACCATGCTCGCCACAGCAGAGGAAGCGCTGGAACGAGGCGAACCGACCTATGAACTTTCGGCGTTGTTCCACGTCGGGCTGGCGCAGGCGGCGCACAACAACCTGTTGCTCAATATTATGCTATCGCTCTACGAGTTATTGCGCGCACGCGGCAGGCAGACCGTCGATCTCTACAGTTACCTGCGCTGGGAGATCGATTCGCATCGTGAACTGTTCGAATTGGTGCGCGCTGGCGATGTCGAGGGTGCGCGTCAGGCAATGGACGCGCATCTGCGCCATGCGGCGCATCGCCTGGGCGAAATTGCTGACGATGCCGCATGATTCGCGCCTGAGGCTGACTGCTCTCTAATAGAAGATCAGCCAGTAAAGGTTCTGCGCCGTCCAGAGCTGGGAGGGATGCCATGAAGATTGTCGGCATGCAGGTTTTCGTTGTTGATGCCGACTGGCGGGACTGGGTTTTTGTCAAGATCACCACTGATGAAGGGGTCGCCGGCGTCGGGGAAGCCACCCTGCCAGGGCAGGAGCATGCTGTGGTTGCGATGTTGCAGGAGATCAAGAGTTACCTGCTCGGCAGGGATCCGTTTCGGATCGAGAACCACTGGCGCAACCTGTATCATAGCAGCTACTTTCGTGGCGTCGTGTTCCTCGCCGCTCTGGGCGGAGTGGAGATGGCGTTGTGGGACATCCTCGGCAAGGCGCTCAACGTCCCGGTCTACACCCTGCTTGGCGGTCCCTGCCGCACTCGCGTGCGCTGCTACACCCACATTAGCGAAGAAACGTCCGGTCATTCAATCGAACAACGGGTTGAAGAGGCGCGTGCTGCGGTCGCCGAGGGATGGACAGCGCTGAAATGGGATCCGCTGCCGGCGAATTTCCTCACGTTGACGCCAGCGCAGGTGCGGTATGTTGTTCGTCAGATCCAGGCGGTGCGCGAGGCAGTCGGCGATGATGTGGACCTCCTGATCGAATGTCATGGACGGTTGGACTCCGCCACGGCTATTCAGCTTGCGCGTGAAATCGCTCCGTTGCGCCCGCTGTTCATCGAAGAACCGACGCCGCCAGAGCATCTCGATGCACTGGCGCACGTCGCCGCTCATGCGCCAATACCGCTCGCGGTGGGAGAACGCGTCTTCACAGCGGCGGGTTTCTGGGAAATCCTTGATCGTCATCTGGTCAGCTACATTCAACCCGACGTCATTTTCGTCGGCGGGCTGCTGGCGTGCAAGAAGATCGCTGCGCTTGCCGAGGCGCGCGCTGTCGGTGTGGCGCCGCACAATCCGCATGGTCCGGTTTGCACGGCGGCAACGCTTCATCTGGTCGCCAACCTGCCCAATTTCAGCGTCCAGGAGATGCCTGCCGATGATTATCTCTGGTCTGCCTCCTGGCGCGACGAGTTCCTCGTCGATCCAGAGCCGGTGCGCGCCCGGAATGGGTTTCTGGAATTGCCAGCCGCTCCCGGTCTGGGCATCGAACTGAATGAAGTCGCAATCGCGCGTTACCCGCCGCGCGTGCGATCGTGGGGCGTCTCGTTTCAGGCGGAAAGTGCCATCATCGATTGACCGCAGAGCGGGGTGCATCCATGTTCGATTATGACGCACTGGCGCACGCATACGACCAGTGGCTCACCTATCCCTCGTATGACCTCGGTCACGACATCCCGTATGAGGAATACCTGCTGCGCATCGCCAGAGCGCGGCGCCTGATGGAAGCGCACAACCTCGATGCGCTGGCAATCACGAGCAGTGCGGTTGGATGGTGGTTCACCAGCCTGCGCGAACCGCACGAATGGCACGATCAGTGCCAGGCGCGCTCGACCTGGTTCATTCTGACCCACAACGGCGACTACCTCTACATGCCGCCGACAGCGGCTGGCGAGCATTTCAATACCACGCGCCGGACAACGTGGGTCAGCGAGATTCGCGCGATTGTCGAACGGGTTGATCCCGCCGAACAACCGCGCGCCGAAATCTGGGGACTCTGGCAGATGCCGCGTATCTTTGCCGATCTTGGACTCCTGCGCGCGCGCGTCGGCTTCGAACTCGGCGAGTGCATGACGCTGGGGATGGCGGTCAATGATTTCCTGCGGCTGCGCGACATGTTGCCGCACGCGCAACTGGTCGATGGTTCGCCCGTCATTCGTCGTCTGATGCAGGTTCATACCCCGCTCGAAATCGAGCGCGCCCGCCTGGCATGCGAAGCCGGGGTCTGGATCCACGAGCAGACGCTGCATATCTTGGAGCCAGGCATGTCGGAGCGCGAGTTTCATCAGCGCCTGGCTGCAGCGTTTGCTGCGCAGTACAGCGACCGCGCCTACGCCTATACACCGATCGGCGCGTGGGACATTCGCAATCCGGTCAGCAGCGACTCGGCGCTCTTCCACGCGATCGCCACTGATCGTATCTTTCGCCATGGCGATACGGTCTCCCGCTGTCTCAGCGGCGTGACATATGCCGGCTACTGGGGTGATGTCGATCGCGTCTGGCACATCGGGCGACCGCGAGCCGCAGTTGACTACTGGTATCGGGTGGCGTGGGAGTGCGTTCGCGCCATGGAAGCAGTCGTTCGCCCCGGCGTGCGCTGCTCGGATGTGTACGCCGCCTGCGCCCATATGGAGCAGCGCCTTGGATTACCACAGCGGCTAACGGGACGCATCGGACACGGTTTGTTCAACACTGGCGGCATCTCGGTGCACCCTGACTGTCATCTCATGCTCGAGCCGGGCATGATCGTGTCGTGCGAGCCAATCTTTGCCAATGAATGGGGATGGTTCGATCTTGAAGATCAATTCATCGTCACAGAGACGGGATGCGAACCTCTCCACCGCCGGGCGCCGGAAACGATTCCTGTGATTGCATAGTGGACGCAGAGGAGAGCGTATGAAGATCACGCGCATCGATTGCCACGTTCTTGTTGTGCCGGACGTCGATACCGGCGCCAGTTCTTCGGCGCAAGACAATCTGGTGGTTGAGGTGCACACCGACGAGGGGATTGTTGGGATCGGCGAGACGGACGTCAATCCCTGGATTGCGCGTGAGTGCATTCGGGCGCGCGGTACGCATTCGATGGGGTTGGGGATCGAGGAAATGCTGATCGGCGCCGATCCGCTGCAACCTGAAGCCGTCTGGCAGAAATTGTACACCGGATCGAAGATGAATGGCCGGCGCGGTGCGTTGATTTGTGCACTCGGCGCGATCGATATGGCGCTCTGGGACATCAAAGGCAAAGCGCTGGGGGTTCCCATCTATACGCTCCTTGGCGGCACCGTGAAAGAGAGTATCGTGCCGTATGCTTCGTTGCTGCCAACCGGTCGCACCCTGGCGGAGTACGCCGCCTCGCTGGTCGAAAAGGTGCGGCGTGCGCGCGAGGAGTTCGGCTATCGGGCCGCCAAGCTTGAGGTGTGCATCAACGGACCGTATGCGCACAATGGATTGAACGAGCGCGATGAGCATGTGATTGATATCGTCGCCGCCTGCCGCGAAGCGGTCGGATCGGACTTCACGCTCATGGTGGATGTCGCCTACGCCTGGAGCGATCCCAAGCAGGCGCTGCGGGTGTTGCATCAACTGGAGCCCTACGATATCTTCTTTCTGGAAACGCCGCTCGACATCGATAATCTGGACGGGCACGCTTTTCTGGTTGATCACTCGCCGGTTCGGATTGCCGCCGGAGAGTGGCAGAACACCCACTGGGAGTTTCTCGATCTGGCGGATCGCGGCAAGATCGACGTGCTGCAACCCGATATCGGACGGGTCGGCGGCTTTACTGAGGCGCGCAAAGTCTGCCAGATCGCCGCTGATCGCGGGCGATTGATCGTCCCGCACTGCTGGAAGAGCGGCATCGGCATTGTGGCGAGCGCACATCTTGCCGCTGCCACGACGTGCTGCCCCTACATCGAGTTTCTGCCCGCCGAGCTCTCGGAGTCGGCGCTGCGGAAGGAACTCGTGGCGGATGAACTGCGCCTGATCGATGGTGTCATTCCGCTGCCGCAGCGCCCTGGCCTCGGCATCGAACTCAACCGCGACGCACTCCACAAGTTCCGTGCGGACTGACAGCGTCAGCCGTCACGGAATGGGAGCAAGCCCGGTGCGCGTCTCATCATTGGTGATAACGCGCGTCGGCGTCAGTTTGATGATCACATGCGGATTGTTGATCATTTGCGCAGGGGTCGGCGATTGCACCCCTTCCTCGCCGAGATATTTGGTGTAAATGCGGCGCGCCATCGCGCGGGCATACTCCGGGTCATCGATCAATTCGGCGCGTCCTTCAAGAGTCACCGCCTTGAAGCGCAATCCGCCCTGCGTGATATCCACTGCAATCGCACAATTTGGGTTGGCGCGCAAGTTATTGGCTTTGACCGATGTGGGGGGCGTCTCCATGTACATGCTGGTCCCATCCCACCAGAACCACATCGGCGCAATATGCGGCCGGCCATCGGGCCGCACCGTGGCGATCCGGGCGATATGCGGCTCTGCCAGGAATGCGTCGATTTCCGCCTGCGAGAGTGTCGCCATAGGACCTCCTGACCGGAACTAACCAGGATTGCCGCACGAACATCCCTGCAAATCCTTGAGTTTTTGCAGAGTTTCCGTCTTGACCTGCGCCATCGCTTCCTCCGGCGTCCGATTCAGGCGCAGCACCCCATCGATGGCTTCGCCGAGCAGGTTGGAATACTCGGCGGCGACCGGATTCATTGGCATCATGGTCGTCAACGGGCGTTGACCATTGATAATCTCGCGCGCTGCTTTCATCCAGGGGTGCCCCAGGCGTTCGTCGTTGATCATGCTCTTGCGCACCGGCATTTCCCTGAACTTTGAACGCACAGCGATCTGGTATTCGGTCGAGAGGTAGTAGCGCAGCGCTTCCCACGACCAGTCCGGGTGTTTCGTGCCTGCCGGAATCACCCAGGGCCACGACCACCAGGCAATCGCGCTGTCACCGGCGCGTTTGCTGGCTGGTGCCGGTGGCGGTGCGGCGGCGTTGTACTGCTCGCCATACTTCCAGTCGGGGAAGAAATCGAAGATCGACTGGCCTGTCCAATCACCACTGACCTGCATAACCGCATTGCCAGCCAGCCACGGGTTCTGCGCTCCTTCACCGGCGCCAAGACCCGACGACCAGCGGAGCAGATTGTCGGCGCCATACTGCTTTACCTGCGCGACCAGATCGTTCAGCGCTGCCAGCACGCCAGGATGATCCGGGGTTGGCTGTTCGGCGTTCACATCCCAGATCTCGCCGCCAAAATTGGCAATCCACGCAAAATACTCCCACAACCAGTTCGGCAGACGCATGCCGAGGCGCTCGATGGACCCATCGGCGCTTGTTTTGGTGAGGTCCTTCGCCCACTGCCACATCTCGTCGGTATCCTGCGGCAGCACATCGGCAGACTTCCCGATCTCGGAGAAATAGGTCGGTCGCGTCCAGAGCAGGAACACGCCTGCTGAGTCGACCATTCCCCAGATCTTGCCGTCCATGCGGCAGGTGTCCATAATGCCGGGGGCGTAGTCATCGAGCGGAAATTTGCTCTGGGCAATGTAATCATCGAGCGGAATAATGACATTGCGGCGCGCCCATGCCCCCATCCGTTCAACGCAATCCCAGGTGTGGAACAGATCAGGCGGCGTGCCGGCAGCGGCAGCCGTGATGAAAGCATCACAATCCTGACCCGCTACCGGTTCGATCGTCACGCCAGGATAGGCTTTGGAAAAACGGGCAATGACATCGTTGGTAAATTGTAGCGCCGGTTCATAGTCGTTTCCCCACCAGTAAACGATTTTGATCGGCTCGGCAGGATTGCTCATGAGAGGAGTGAAACCCTCAATGGTTTCGCCCTGCGGGAGTGGAATCGGCGTAACCGTCGGACCGACAGCGGTCGCTGCCGGCTGCGGCGCGGCGGTGGCGCCAGGAGCAGGCGTTCCGGCACCGCTCTGAGGCGCACCGCCACACGCAGCCACGAGCGAACTGGCTGCTCCAACTCCTGCCATTTTCAGCAACTGGCGACGGGAGAGTTTGGGCGTACTCATTGCATATCACCTCCTGAGGACTTCAGCGCTTCGCCATCGACCAACGTCTGCACGAGCGCCGCAGATACAGACGCGAGTCGCTACTTCAAGCCGGTTGTGACAATGCCGCGGATGAACGTCTTCTGCGCTGCCAGAAAGAGCAGGATCATCGGTAGCGTGTAGAGCGTGGCCGCCGCCATCATCGCGCCAAGCGCCGTACCGCCTGCGCCGTAGCGCTGCGTAAATCCCTGCATCCCAAGCGACAGAGTCCAGAGATCACGATCTTTGAGGTAGATCAACGGACCCATGAAATCGTTATATGTCCAGATGAAACTGAACGCAACCAGCGTCGCCAACGCGGGTTTCGCCAGCGGCATGACGATCCGCAGGTAGATGCCAAAATGTGAGGCGCCATCGATGCGGGCTGCATCGATCAGGTCCCTGGGGATGGTTACAAAGAACTGCCGCATCAGAAAAATAAAGAACGCATCACCGAACAATGCAGGAACCGTCAGCGGCAAGAAGGTATTGACCCATCCCAGGCGGCTGTAGATGATAAACAACGGAATGATCGTCACCTGAACCGGCAGCATCATCGTCGCCAGCACCAGCGCAAACAACACGCGCCGACCGGGCCAGTCGATATGTGAGAGCGCATATGCTACCACTGTGCACGAGACCAGGCGCGCCAGCGCCACCGACACGGCAATGATCAGAGTGTTCAGCATGTAGCGGGGAAAATTGACATACGTCACACCGTAATAGTAGTTGATCCACATGACCGGATCAGGGATCAGGCGCGGCGGGATGGCAACCATTTGATCCGGCGACTTAAGCGATGTCGAAATGAGCCATGCCCAGGGAAAGAGGAACAGCACGCCGCCCCCGCTACCAGCAGATACAGAAACAGACGGCTCAGGAGTCGGCGGACCGTCGTCAGGCGCATCTGCCGCCGAACCGTCACGCTCTGGTTGGAGACTGTCGCGCTCATATCCGTTTCCATCACATCACATCGTAGAACGTCCAGCGGCGGAGACCGCGCAGGATCAGCCAGGTCACCAGCGCCGTGATGACAAACAGGATCCACGCCATAGCGGCGGCATACCCCATATTGAGATACTGGAACCCCTGAACGTAGAGGTACAATCCATAGAAAAGCAGTGATCCTTCTGGCGCCCCCGGATTGCTGCCGACGCCGCCAATGATATACGCTTCGGTGAAGAATTGGAGCGACCAGATGATCCCGGTAATAAGCTGAAACAGCGTAACGGGAGAAATCATCGGCAGAGTGATGTTCCAGAAGCGCTGCAATCGCCCGGCGCCATCAATTTCGGCGGCCTCGTACAGTTCGTGTGGAACGCCCTGCAATGCCGCCAGATAGATGACGGTCATCGCGCCGACAGCCCACAGTTGCATCAGAATGACGCTGGGTTTCGACCAGAGCGGATTGGTAAACCAGAGCGGTCCCGCGATACCGATGGCGCGCAGCGCATTGTTGATCAGTCCGAGTTCCGGGTTGAGCATCCAGCGCCAGAGGAGCGCCAGCGCCACCGGCGGCATCAGCGTCGGCAGGATGTACACTGTGCGCCAGAGCGCCTGACCACGGATCTTGATGTTGAGCAACAGCGCACACGCCAGGGCGAACGCCAGTTGCGCCGGGATGCCGATCAGCGTCAAAAATGCGCTGTTGAACAATGCCTTGGGAAAGAAACGATCATTCGTAAACAGATCGATGTAATTTTTCAGCCCGATCCAGCGCGGCTCGAGCGGGATGTCGTAGCGCGTAAAACTGTAGTACAGCGTCGTCAGCATCGGGTAGATGATAATCACAATCAGACCAATCAGCCATGGCGCTGAGAAGAGTAATCCCGCCAGGAATTCCCGCCGTGCGTGTTTGCTCCATTTGATTCGCCTCGCTGGTGATGAAGCATCAGCATAACCTGCCATGATGTTTGCTCCACACCTCATGCGCTGGATCGGCGGTACGGGAAACGGAGATCAGGAACGATTCCGTAACCGGGTTGCACCTCTCCCCCGCCAGAAGACAACCACAGTCGTATTGTAAGAATGTCAGACCAATTGGGAGGTTGGCGCAAGTTTACTCCATGATGATGGCAATGTCAAGACATGCAAACAACCGGCGCCAACCCTTTCCCATCTGTCGCAACCTGTGCTAAACTATTGTAGCAACCGTACCCTTGCTGTGCACTGTTCGTCTCCACTTGCGTCCAGAATACACGCCGCCGCTTTCGGCGATAATCGGGCATCTTTCCAGACGCTGCGTCTGCCACCCGGCGCACGCCGGGCATGCGCAGGATGTGAGATTGCACTATGACCGACGCCAACAAAATCATCTACTCTATGATTCGGGTCGGCAAGGTCGTGCCGCCGAACCGGCAGGTGCTCAAGGATATTTCGCTCTCATACTTCTACGGCGCCAAGATCGGTGTCATTGGTCTCAACGGCTCCGGTAAATCAACACTGCTGCGCATCATGGCGGGCGTGGACCGCGATTTCTTCGGCGAAACCGTCATCGCGCCGGGATATACGGTCGGTTTTCTGGAACAGGAGCCGCGCCTCGATGACACGCTCACAGTCAGGCAAACGGTCGAGCAGGGGGTGCAGCAGATCGTCGATCTGCTCCGACGCTACGATGAGGTCAACGAACGATTCAGCGATCCGGACGCCGATGTGGACGCGCTGATTGCCGAGCAGGCGGCATTGCAGGAGCAACTCGACCACCTGGACGCCTGGGACCTCGATAGTCGCCTGGAGTTGGCGATGGATGCGCTGCGCTGTCCGCCAGGCGACACGCCGGTTGCAGTGTTGTCGGGCGGCGAGCGGCGGCGTGTTGCGCTCTGCCGTCTGCTGCTGCAAAAACCGGATATTCTGCTCCTCGACGAACCGACCAACCACCTCGACGCCGAGTCGGTCGCCTGGCTTGAACGGCATCTGCAAGACTATCCGGGCACGGTGATCTGCGTCACGCATGACCGCCGGTTTTTGAACAATGTCGCCGAATGGATTCTGGAACTGGACCGCGGGATGGGTATCCCCTGGCGCGGCAACTACTCGTCCTGGCTGGCGCAGAAGCAGCAACAGATCGCCGCTGCTGAAAAAGCCGAGAGTCAGCGGCAGAAAACCCTGGCGCGCGAACTGGAGTGGATCAATGCTGCGCCACGCGCGCGTCAGACCAAGAGCAAAGCGCGCATCGCCGCCTACGAGCAACTTCTCAGCCAGAGCGCCGAACGCGCCGAACGCGACCTGGAAATCTACATCCCGCCCGGTCCGCGCCTTGGCGACCTGGTGATTCGCGCTGAGCGCGTGACGAAAGCGTATGGCGACAAACTGCTCTACGACGATCTGACCTTCGATGTGCCGCCAGGAGCAATTGTCGGCGTGATTGGACCGAACGGCGCCGGCAAAACGACCCTCTTCCGCATGATCACCGGGCAGGAACAACCTGATAGCGGCACGTTGATCGTCGGTCCGTCGGTAAAACTGGGGTATGTCGATCAGAGCCGCGAAACATTGAACCCGGATCGCACCGTCTGGGAAGAAATCTCCGGCGGCGATGAGGTCATCACGCTTGGCAACCGCCAGGTTAACTCGCGCTCGTATGTGGCGCGCTTCAACTTCACCGGCGCCGATCAGCAGAAGTACGTCGGAACCCTCTCCGGCGGCGAACGTAACCGGGTGCATCTGGCGAAGGTGCTCCGTTCAGGGGCGAATGTGCTGCTGCTCGACGAGCCGACCAACGATCTCGATGTCCATACCCTGCGCGCCCTCGAAGACGCGCTGATCAATTTCGCCGGGTGTGCGATTATCATCTCGCACGACCGCTGGTTTCTCGATCGTGTCGCGACCCACATCCTGGCGTTTGAGAATGAGTCCAGCGTGATCTGGTTTCCCGGCGCCTACAGCGAATACGAGGAGGACCGCCGTCGTCGCCTCGGCAAGGCAGCCGATCAGCCGCACCGCACGGTGTATCGCCGTCTGACGCGCGGATGAGACCCGCTACCGTTACCGATCCTTCTCTTCGTGTTGCTCAACCGTTACCGCTCCATTGTAAAGTTAAGGGTAAAGTTGCGTAGAGCCGCGCCGTGATGTGTTTCACGGGACCGCAAGAGGAGGATTCCGCCCATGGAAACGTCAGTTGTCACGGAAGTTCCGGCGTATGTGAAGAATGAGAAACTCATCCGTTGGACTCAGGAGATGGTTGACCTGTGCAAACCGGACCGCGTCCACTGGTGCGACGGCTCGACAGCAGAGTATGATGCGCTCTGTGAGCAACTCGTCCGGGCGGGAACATTCATTCGCCTGAACCGGGAAAAGTGGCCCGGATGCTTCCTGGCGCGCTCTGATCCCAGCGATGTGGCGCGCGTCGAGGATCGTACCTTTATTTGCAGCGTCAGCCGCAGCGACGCAGGACCGACCAACAACTGGATGGCGCCCAGAGAGATGAAAGAGACGCTCATTCCGTTGTTCGACGGCTCGATGCGCGGGCGCACCATGTATGTTATTCCGTTCTGCATGGGACCAATCGGCTCGCCGCTAGCCCAGATCGGCGTTCAGGTGACCGACTCAGCGTATGTGGTCGTCAATATGTGGATCATGACGCGCATCGGCAAGCAGGTCATCGAGGCGCTCGGCGATGGCGATTTTGTTCCCTGTCTGCACTCGGTCGGCGCACCACTGGCGCCAGGGCAGAAAGATGTTCCATGGCCTTGCAATCCGACGATCAAATACATCGTCCACTTCCCGGAAGAGCGGATGATCTGGTCGTATGGCAGCGGCTACGGCGGCAATGCGCTGCTGGGCAAGAAGTGTCTGGCGCTGCGCATCGCCTCGGTCATCGCGCGCGATGAGGGATGGCTTGCCGAGCATATGCTCATTCTGGGGGTCAAAGATCCGCAGGGACGCAAGACATATGTGGCTGCCGCCTTTCCCAGCGCCTGCGGCAAGACCAACTTCGCCATGCTCATTCCACCCAAACCGTTCCTGGACGAAGGATGGGAAGTGACAACCGTCGGCGACGACATCGCCTGGATCAAACCGGGATCTGACGGGCGTCTGTATGCTATCAACCCGGAGCGGGGCTATTTTGGCGTCGCGCCCGGCACGTCGTATGAAACCAATCCGAACGCTATGGTTGCCCTGTCGCGCAATTCTATCTTCACCAACGTTGCGCTGACGCCTGACGGCGGCATCTGGTGGGAAGGAATGACGAAAGAACCGCCGCCGGAGGCGATCGACTGGCAGGGAGAGCACTGGACGCCAGACTCAGGCAGAAGAGCAGCTCATCCAAATGCGCGCTTCACTGCTCCGGCTTGGCAGAACCCGGCAATCGATCCGGATTGGGAGAACCCACAGGGCGTTCCCATTCGCGCGTTCATCTTCGGCGGACGCCGCAGCACGGTGGTGCCGCTCGTCTATCAGTCGTTCAACTGGACCTTCGGCGTCTACCTGGCGGCAACCATGGGTTCGGAGATGACCGCCGCCGCCTTCGGCAAGATTGGCGAAGTGCGCCGCGATCCGATGGCGATGCTGCCGTTCTGCGGCTACCACATGGGCGATTACTTCAACCACTGGCTGCAGTTTGGGCGCACCATTCCCAACCCGCCACGCATCTTCAGCGTCAACTGGTTCCGCAAGAATGCTGATGGCAATTTCCTCTGGCCCGGCTTTGGCGAGAATATGCGCGTGCTCAAGTGGATCGTCGAGCGCGCCAACGGTCGTGCCGTCGGCATCGAAAGCCCGATTGGCTGGATGCCGCGCTGCGACGACATCGACTGGCGCGGGCTGGAGAACTTCAGTGAGGAACAGTTCACCGAGTTGATGGCGGTCGATCGCGAGCAATGGTCACAGGAGATTCTGCTGCACGAAGAACTATTCCTGCGGCTCTACGACCGGCTGCCCAAGGAGTTCCGCTCCGTCCGCGACCTGCTGCTCTCGGCGCTCTGGCGCTCGCCGGAGCACTGGGACCTGCTCGATGGCGGTCACTGAGGCGGTCAGAATGTGAACACCTCCCGAACGATTAATGGTCGGTTATCAGTGCGCGTGGCGCCATCTCCTCACATGGACGGAAGACCACTCTAACGGCCAACTGTCGGGCAGCCTCCCACAGGTTCCAAACCTGCGGGAGGTTTTTGCTGAGACCGCTGCAACAACGCGCTCCTCTGCCGTGATACAATCACGCTCACGCTACGCTATACCACTGAGAGGATGCCACGATGCATGATACGATCATTCGCTTTGGCGTCGTTGGCGCAGGGAGTGTCGCTGTGCGCGGCTTACTGCCGCATCTCAGTCAGCCGGATGTTCATGACCGCGTGCGACTGCTTGCCGTGTGCGACCCGGCGCCTGGTCGTGCTGAGGCGGCAGCAGCCCGGTTTGGATGTGAGTATGCCTTCACGGACTACGACGACATGCTGGTGGCTGGCGTCGTTGATGCCATCACGATTGCAACGCCGATAGGTTTGCACTACGAGCAGGGCAAGAAAGCGCTCGATGCCGGTCTCCACGTCCATTTCAACAAAACGATGACCACGACGGTCGCCGAAGCCGGCGATCTGATTGAGCGCGCAGCGGCGCAAGGCCTCAAGGTCGTTGCATCGCCGGGAGAAATGTTGCGCCCGCATAATCAGCGCGTCAAACAGTTGATTGCCGAAGGCGCCATTGGCACGCTCTGCTGGGCGGCCTGTGGCGCAGCGTTTGGGCGCTACCACGAGGAAGAAGCGGTTCGTCATGGCGCCGATCCCCTCACGAATATCGATCCGACCTGGTACTATCGCAAGCCTGGCGGCGGTCCGCTGTATGATATGACTGTGTACAGCCTGCATGCGTTGACCGGCATTCTCGGTCCTGCCCGGCGCGTCACGGCGCTGTCGGGCGTGCGCTTGCGCGAACGCGAGTTCAGAGGCGTTCTGCATCCGGTTGATGCTGATGATAATACCCTGATCCTGATCGACTTCGGCGACAGCCTCTTTGCGCTGGCATATGGTACGCCAGCGGGCATGCTGACCGAGGGATTTGGCGGAAGTTATTTTGGCACGACCGGATCGATCATCGGTCGTCGACTCAATGGACAGCCCTTCGATTATCCAGGGCGCGCCGAAGCGGAGTCGCATCCTCAAGGCGATCAGATTCTGCTGCCCCACGTCACTGGGGTGCATCGTGACATTGAGGAACAACACGTGTGGGAGGACATTATGCAGTTGATCGATTGGATCCGCGACGGCACTCCCACGATCGTGACGGCTGAACATGCCCGCCATGTTATCGAGATTATCGAGGCGGCGTACCGCGCCGCTGAAACCGGACAGACGCAGGAATTGCGCACTGCATTCTGATCAACTAGTACTATCGGTAGTCCTGTGCATAGTACCAGTGTTTTCATGAAAAAGATACCTTTGTATGATTGCTGTGGCGCGGCACATTGCGTATAGTAGAGATGTAGTCGGTCGTCAACCCACACAACCATCCCTGCCGACTACGACAGGACGCTCAGGCTTACGAGATCGCGCACTTACGTCGCACTCTGGCAACCCAGCCGACATCGCAGCCTATCTCGTACCAACGCGCCAGCCCGCCTTACCAGGTACCAGTACGTTGCTACGCAGCGCAGAAGCCTGAGCACGAGCCGGACGATAATAGCCCTGGCAGCCGCCAGGGCTATTATCATGGGCGTCAGCGCGGAACCGGCACGCCAGGTATCCGGGTGCGAATGCGGTAGATCGACGTGCGCGCAGTGATGTAGAGCGTTTGCCGATCCGCATCTCCCCAGGCGCAATTCGCCGGACGCTCGGGCGTCACAATCACGCCCAGCCACGTTCCGTCCGGCTCGAAGACCCAGACGCCGGTCGCTCCAGTCACATACAGATTCCCCGCGACATCGACCTTCATGCCATCGGGAGAGCCGGGCTGTGGATGATCCATATCGGCGAAGATGCGCGAATTCGCCAGGCGACCGTCGGGCAACACCTCGAAGGCGCGCACATGCCGGCGTGGTGAGTCATCGATGTAGAGGATCGTTTCATCGGGCGAAAACGCCAGACCGTTAGGACGGTCGAAATCATCGACCAGCAGTTCGATGGTTCCGCCCGGCAGAATGCGATAGACGCCGTTGCACGGTTGCTCGCGCTCTTCAGGGGTAATGCCGTAGGGTGGATCGGTAAAGTAGATCGTGCCATCCGACCTGACCACCACATCGTTTGGACTGTTGAGACGCTTTTCGCCATACCTGTCCGCCAGGGTCACCGGCTCGGCGCCGGGTTCAGCCCGCGAGACGCGCCGGTTGCCATGCTCACAGGCAATGATGCGCCCCTGCCCGTCAAGGGTCAGCCCATTCGAGTTGCCGCTTGGTTCACGCCAGACAGAGACGCCTTCGGTGGGATGCCAGCGGTACTGGCGGTTGGCGGGGATGTCCGAGAAGATTAAGAAGCCATCGGGATGCCAGACCGGACCTTCGGTGAACTCGAAGCCGCTGGCGACTTGCTCAGGATCGCCGGGCTCGATCAAGGACTTTAATTTCATTGCAGACGCCGTTTTCTTTCTTGAGCGAAGCGGTTCCCCCATATCGTAGCATAGTCGTCTGGCAGTGACAATGATCGTGCACGCTTGCATAAATCTGTTAAGACTATTAAGCTGGTGAGAATGGTTAACGCAGGCGGATGCGCTCTTCTCCGTCAGGAGCATATGCAGTGGCACAGGCTGTGAACGATCTGATCGCCGAACTTCATCAGGAGCTCGAAGCGTTACGCATTGACCGGGAGCGCGACCGGCGGGCGTTCGAACTGCTGCGCACGATCAGCATCGCCTGCCTGGGCAAGCCCAGCGCCCGCGCTATCTTTGAAGCCATTCATCAGGCGCTTCAGCCGGTATTCGGCTACGATGCAGCATACTTTGCAGTATGTGATCCCAATCATCGAGAAATGTTTCGAGCGGCGCTCCTGGTCGATGAGGAGAGCGTCGAATATCTCGAACATATGCCATATGGCCCGCTGACCGGCATGCTGGTGCGGCAGCGTCAACCATTGCTGTTTCACGATCTGCTGCACGAACGCGATACACTGGCGATCCAACCAGAGCGATTTGGCAATCAGCAGAAGCGTTCACGCTCCTGGATGGGAACACCACTGCTGCTCGGGTATGAAACGGTCGGTGTCATTTCGGTGCAAAGTTATCAACCCGGCGTGTATGATCGCGATAGCCTCGATCTGTTGCAACGCATCGGCAATCTGCTGGCAGTTGCGCTTGAGAACGCCGCGCTGGTGGAACAGCAACGCGCACTGGGCGATGAATTGACAGCACAGATTGCGGCGCGTACCCGCGAATTGGGAACGATGACGGCGCTTGCCGAAGAATTGGCGCTCCAGCGACCGTTGTCCGAGTTGCTGAATCGCGCCCTGTTTTTACTGGTGGAGCATCTCGCTATGAGCGGCGGAGCCGTTCGATTGCTGACCCCTGATGGCGTCGAACTGACTCTTGCTGCCGCTTACGGTTTTCCGCCAGAATATGCCGATCAACTGGCGCGCATCCCGGTTGCGGGCAGTCTGATGCGTACGGTCATCCAGGAGCGTCGTCCGTTGATCCTTGATGATGCTGCGCAGAGCGATCACTGGCAGCGCGTTGGGTTGCACTATCGCTCGCTGATCGCAGTTCCGCTCCAGATCGGTGACCGGGTGCTCGGGTCTCTGCTGCTTGTGAATGCGCAGCAGCGCGCCATTCACGAGCAGGAGATTGAGTTCGTGCGCGCGGTTGGATATCAGATCGCAATCGCTATCGAGAATGCGCGCCTGTTTGCCGAGCGTGAACGTCAGGTCGCCGAATTGTCGGCGCTGAGCGACATCAGCCAGGCAGCGAGCACCACACTGGAGTTGCGCACGCTGCTGCGCCACATTGCGCGCGCGCTCGCGCGATTCATGCGCGCGGACGTTTTTTCGGTAGCGGTGTACGATGCCGAACGGGACCTGATCAGCGATGGGTTATCGATTGATGAAGGCGAGGAACATTCCTTCTGGCAGTTTCAACCGCCGCCGCCGGACTCGCTGACCGCGTGGGTGCTGCGTCACCGGCGCGCCCTGCGCTTCGACAATCTGCTTGAAGAGATAGGGCGGTACCCGGAATTGCGCCTACACGCCATCGGTGCGCAGCGTATAGCGTCGTCGTGGCTCGGTATGCCGCTGATTGGGCGCGAAGGACAGCCGATCGGCGTCTTGACGGTTCAGGCATATTCACCGCATGCGTTCGACGACCGTGACGAGCGATTCCTGGCGGCGGTCGCGCGCCAGGTAGCGTTGCACGTGCAGAACGTTATGCTGTTTGTCGCAGAGCAGGAGGCGCGGCGTACCGCCGATACGCTGCGCGAAGTGGCGCGTGTGCTGAGTGCAGCGTTCAGTTCAGGCGAAGTGCTGAAAGTGATCCTGCGCGAACTGAAAACGGTCATTCCCTACGATAGCGCCTCGATTATGCTGCGTGAGGGGAATATGCTGCGCGCCGCCGCGGTTGCTCCGGAGCATATCGCCACGCGCCTGGATACGATGAATCGCCCGCTGAACGAACCGGGCGCCGCTGTCTGGGTGGTGAAGCACAAACAACCGCTGCTGATCGAGGACGTCAGCGCATCGCACATCTGGGCGCCCAAACCGCGGCTCAGCGACATTCAATCGTGGATCGGCGTGCCGCTCGTCGTCAAGGGCGAAGTGCTCGGTGTGCTGAACATCGATTCGAGCAAAAAAGGGCGTTTTACCCAGCGCGACGTCGGAGTGGCGCAGGTCTTCGCCGACAGCGCCGCCATTGCCATTGAAAACGCCCGCCTGTACGCGGAGTCGATTGCGCGGCGCGAACAGGAACTGGAGATCGCGCGCCGCATTCAGTCGAACCTGTTTCCACGCGAGTTGCCGCGCCGCCACGGGATTGCACTGGCGGCGCGCTGCCTGCCAGCCCGCGAGGTCGGCGGCGATTTCTTCGATTGTTTTGCGCTTGGCGAGCGCCGTTCAATCGCGGTGATGATCGGCGATGCGTCGGGCAAGAGCGTGGCAGGAGCATTGCTGATGGCGATAGCGCGGTCGGTCGGTCGCGCTGAAGCGTTCGATCACGAAGAGCCGGCGCTGGTGCTGCGTGAAACGAATCGGAGCGTGGCGCACGACGTGCCGCGCGGCACCTTTGTGGCGCTCTGCTATGCGACGATCGATCCGTCGGGGCACATGGCGGTGGCAAACGCCGGGCAATTGACGCCGGTGCTGCTGCATCCCAACGGCGCACTCCGGTACCTCTATCCGCCGGGACCGACCCTGCCGCTCGGCATTCAGATCGATATGGGGTATGAGGCGCTTGCTGTCGATCTGGCGCCGGGCGATACGGTGCTGTTCTTTACCGATGGGCTGGTCGAAGCGCACAATGCCGCTGGTGAGTTATTCGGTTTCGAGCGCCTCGATGCACTCCTGACAGCGCACGTCGGTCTTCCGCCCGATGCACTGATCGACTGCATCATCGCTGAAGTGATGGCATTCATCGGCAATACCGTGCAACACGACGATATCACCCTGGTCGTGGTGCAGTTCGGCGGGGACCGGGCTCAGGAAGAGGAGAAGGAGTCGTCAGGTTTCCAGATGGGCATTTAGCCGTTATACACAACGCCGCCGCTGCGCAGGTACCAGTCGAGCACCTCAGCGGCTTCGGCGCGCAGCACCTGGCGCACGACCATAATGCCCCGCTGTTCCAGGTAGGCGTATGATTCGGGAAACACCGGTCCTTCATCGAAACCGACGCGCTCGGCGTCGTCGCGCGTCGCGCCGCAGACCAGGCGCTGCACGCCGCTCCAGAGGATCGCGCCGAGGCACATCGCACACGGTTCACACGAGGTCACCAGGTCATACGCTGCGTCGGCAGCGCGCAGCGTGTACGATCCTACACGCGCCTGAGCGAACATCAGCGCCACCACTTCGGCGTGCAGCACCGCGTTGTTGAGGCGCGTCACGCTGTTGACGCCAGCCGCAACGAGCACACCGTCACCGGAGCGAAACACCGCTGCAGCGAACGGTCCGCCCGTCCCTCGCGCAACATTTTCGCGCGCCAGATCGATGACGAACCGCATTCGGTCCTCATCGCCCTGAAGCCGGATTGGCGCTGTCAGTCGCTCGTTCAGCCAACCGGGCAGGGTGATAGTGAGTGTACCGACCATGTCTGTATTCATAGCGCATGGTATTATACGATTTCTGTATGGACGCTGCTGAAAGCCAGGAGAAAGCTATGGACGCTTCCGATGGATGGAGTGAACGCGACTCGGCGGTCTTTATCGATCTTGGGCGCTACGCTGTGCCCGGTCGTGAGGATCAATTTCGCACGATATGCAGCCTGATCCCGCCACGCGCCACACCCTGGCTGGCGCTCGATCTCTGTTGCGGCGAAGGGTTGCTCTGCGAAGAACTGCTGAAATGTCACACCGCCGCCAGTGTTGTCGGGATGGATGCCTCACCGACCATGCTGGCGCGCGCTGCCGCCCGCCTCGCTGCATACGGAGAACGCTTTCGGGTTCGGCAGTTCGACCTCGCAGCGCACGACTGGCGCGATCCCGAGACGCGGGCGCATGCCATCGTTTCATCGCTGGCGATCCATCATCTGAGCGATGACGGCAAACGGCAACTTTACCGCGATCTGTTCGCCATGCTCAATCCTGGCGGCGTTCTCATCATTGCCGATCTGGTGCAACCCGCCGATGCACGCGCCGTCGCACTGGCGGCTGATGAGTGGGATCAGGCGGTGCGTGAGCGCGCACTGATGCTCGACGGCAATCTGGCGGGATTCGAAGCGTTCGAGCGCGAGCAGTGGAACATGTACCGGTACCCGGACACCGATCCTATCCCATACGACACCCCATCGCGGCTGTACGATCAACTGCGCTGGCTGGAGGAAGCCGGTTTTGCGGGAGTTGACGTGTACTGGATGCGTGCCGGGCACGCGATTTTTGGAGGAGTTCGCCCTGAGCGCTGACGGATTCAGGGAGCGCCCGCCTGAAGCGCCAGCAGCACGAAAGCGACAACCAGCGCCGCCGCAGCGACGATGCGCAGCGAGTCGGCAATGCGGCGCAGGCGCGCGGCGCGTATCGCTTGCGGACCTTCGTCGTCCCAGAGGCGCGCGGCGTTTGCCTGAATGAAGGCGCGCGCGTAGCCTGCGTGGCGCAGGCGGTACTCACGCCATTCCGGCTCAAAGCGGCGCATCTGTCGGTCGCCGAAATCGAACGCCGCTGTGATGGATGTCGGCGGCAGCGTGGCGCTGGCGCGCCATGCGTTCATTGCCTGTACGGCGAACCAGCCGGCGAAGACGGTGCATCCAGTTGCGATCGCAGCGGCGAAGGTCAGTGTGGAGCGCCATCCGCCAGCCAGTTCATTCCAGATGAACACAGCAAAGACCAGCGCAGCAGCGAGGGCGACAAGCGCAACGACGCCATACATGGCAACGGTCGTTCGCAATGGGGACGGAGGCGGTTCGGTTGCCGCACGTTCCGCCATATGACGCGCAGCGCATGCGGTACAAAACGGCACATTGATCGAGGCGATGTGAAATGTCGTCACGCCGCGCGCCGTATCAGTCACGACGCCTCGGCGACGACGTTCACGCGCAAAGACGCGCTCCACACGCAGCGGGACGCCAGCGGCAGCGCCGCAGGCAGGGCAGCGCGGCGGCAGCGCAATATCGCGCAACCGTCCACGCACTCTCACCAGCGTCACCTGTTCTGCGTCTGTCATACCGGCACACGAATCAGCCGCAACCGTCGCCGCGCCTGCGACTGACGATGGTAGCGGATCCCCAGTTCGTAATACCCGATCAGTTGATCCATGGTTGCCTGCCAGCGACGGTTGCGCGCATGCTCGAGCGCCCCCTGGCGCAGTCGCGTGTGCAGGTCGGGAGAGTCGCGCAATAACCGCACCCGTTCGCGCATCTGCATCGGATCGTTCGGATCATAAACCAGTGCATTGATCCCATCACGCAGCGTATCGACCAGACCGCCGGTCAGCGAGCCAACCACCGGAAGACCGCATGCCATCGCCTCGAGCGGCGCCATGCCAAACGTTTCGCTGGTCGAGGGAAACACCAGCACGTCTGCTGACGCATACGCCGCCGCCACGTCATCGCCGCGCAGGTACCCGGTAAACACGGTTCCCGTGCCGGCGAAATACGCCTGCATCTGATCGAGTTCAGGACCGCCGCCAACCAGCGCCAGGCGGACCCCCTCCATTCCGCAGATCGCGTCGCGCAGCAGGTGAACATTCTTCTCGCGCGTGATCCGCCCGACATAGACTGCCAGAAAATCGTCGGGGCGACCGCCGCTGAGCCGCTCCCGCATCGCATCACTGCGAAGATCGGGGTGAAATCGTTCCGTATCAACGCCGCGATGCCACCAACGCACCCGCCGGTACCCGCGTTCGCGCACCTGTTGGAGCATGGCGCTCGAAGGAACCAGATTCAGATCGGCGAAATTGTGACCGGTGCGGAACAGCCACCAGGCGATTGGCACACCCCACGCGCCGACGTAGTGCGTGGTGTAACTAGTGATGTCCATATGCGCCGACGCAACCAGCGGCAGGTTGAACATCTTTGCCAGCGTCATGCCGGTGGGACCGAGGAAGGCGGGATTGACGACGTGGACGAGGTGGGGCTGAAATGCGCGCAACTCACGCACAATTTTGCCGCTCGGCAGATTGATGCGGAGTTCGGGATAGAGCCAGAACCGGGGCCCGCCGGTGCGCACCAGGCGATGCCCGGCATACGTCTCGGGCATATCGGGAGGACCGAAGAGCAACACGTCGTGTCCTTTGTTGCGCAGGTGTTGGAGCGCGAGAGAGAGGACCGAGACCACGCCATCGATCTTGGGGAGGAAGGTCTCCGTAAAAATGGCAATCCGCATAAAAGCATCCTGTCACAATCAGGCTTACACGGATTATACCATTTTTCACAGATCCAATGTCAGCGCCTCCTGCGGCGAGCGGCAGGTGTGGACATCGGGGAGCGTTATGTCCAGTGATGCAAGTGTTGCAGCAACCGCAGGAGAAATACCGCTGATCGCCACCTGGCATCCGACCAGTCGCAGCGCCTGCGCCGCCTGGATCAAACTACGCGCCACTGATTCATCGACGTGTGAGACGCCAGCAATATCAAGAATAACGAGACGCGCACGCTGGCGTGTGACCGTCTCCAGCAGTCGTGTGTTCAGCGCCTGTGCGCGACGTGCATCGAGGCGACCGACCAGCGGCGCCAGCAGTACGCCGTCTGCAATCGAGATCGCCGGCGTTTCCAGATCGGAGATCAACTGTAGCAACCGCTCCTGTTCGGCGTTGCGCTGTTCGAGTTCCTCGGCGCGCTGCTGCGCAAGCGCCAACGCATCCGCCGTGCGCGCCCGTTCCTCCTCAGCCATTCGACGCGCTGCTTCCAGCCGCTGTGCATTGTCCACCGCCAGACGACTGAGCGCCATGCCGCCGGCAAGCACGGCATAGACTGCCAGGTTGACCGGTCGAGTATAGACGCCGCTCCACTCGCCGCGGACAAGCAGGATGGCCAGCAGCAGCGCTGCATTGATCAGCAGCCAGCGCGGACCGGTAAGCACCAGCGCAACGACCATCGGAGCAGCGTGGAGCAGATCCATCTGCTGTGAGATATACGGTTCTTCGGTTAAGAAGGCCACCAGGAGCGTTATTGCGAGTGAGGTTGTATGGCGAGCGTACTCCCATCCGCGGCGGTATGCGATCAGTAAGCCGGCTGCCAGTAACGCAGCAGCGGCATACCCGATACGTGTGCTTAACAAGGCTTCACGACCGAGTGTGTCGATCAGACTGACGAGAGCGCCCGCCAGTATCAGGATGAACAGCAGCGTATTAATCTGTCGTTGCGTCAATCCCATCTCTGCCTGCTCCTTCCTCCGCTCGGTAGACGCAGTAATACTATTATAGACGCGTGTCATTGATAGAAGTAGAGTTCGACGTTATCCTCGGAGACGCCATTCCATTGTCCGTTTCGTATACCACGCCATGAGTTGGACGAGGCTGCGTCCACGCCGACGAGCAGTACTCCCTACTCCCCGCATCCCTACTCCCCACCAGTGTGGTACAATACAGCCATGCATCGCCTGTGGTGCGCGCTGGCGCTGGCAGTGTCGCTGGCTGCCTGTGCGCCGGAAGCTCCAATACCAGCGCCGGAGACGTCGATCCCTGCGCCGCTCGCGCCGGGTGCGGCGCTGCCTGATGCTCCATCGCCGTCTTCCCCTGATGCCACGCCAGTCCCCGCGCCGCCTGACGTCACGCCGACCCCTGTCGCTTCTCCCGGTGAGGCGCTCGCGCGCGGGCTGGAACGGCGCGCTGCCGGTGATTATGACGCGGCTGCCGAGGCGTTTTTCGCTGCTATGAATGCTGCGCCAGGGACGCCGGTCGGTCGTGCGGCGCGTTTCTACCTGGCGGAAAGTTTCGCCCTCCGCGAACGCTGGACGTCGGCGGTCGAGGCGCTCAACACCTTTGTTGCCGATGGCGCGCAGGACGAATTGACGACGCAGGCATGGTTCTGGATTGCGCGCAGTCACGAGGAGGCCGGGTCGCACGCGGCAGCGGTTGCGGCGTATGAGCAGTACCGCGCCTTTGGCACGCCGGCGGCGCCGTATGCGCGTATGCGTCAGGCAGCGCAGGAAGGGGCGCTCGGTCGTCTTGAGGACGCAGCGGCAGGGTACGAGGCGGTCGCGCGGAGCGAGATTGCGCGTGGACAGCGCGCTGCGGCGTATGAAGCGGCGATCCGCACCCGCCGCACTCTGGGGCAGAATGATGTGGCGCTGCAACTCGCTGTCGAACTGCTGGCGCTGGCGCAGCAGCCAGAGTACCGCGCCCGCCTGTTGATCGAACTCGCGGATCTGCCCCGCTCCCAGGGAGACGTGGTGACGGCGCGCGCCTGGCTGGTTGAGGGTCTTGAGCGCGCGCCGGGGTTGCCGGCGGCGCTGGCGGCAGTGGAGCGGCTCGGCGCCGATCCTGAGATCGCCCTTTCGCCTGAATTGATTGCGCGCGTCTACGAAGCGCACGGTCGCTGGACCGATGCGCTCGCTGCGCTCGATGCCGCGCTCGCCAGCGCCGATGCGCCGCAGCGCACCGATCTGCTACGGCGGCGGGCGCTGGCGTTGCGCGAATTGGGGAACGTTACGGCGGCGCTGGAAGGGTTCGACGCTGCGATTGCTGCGGCTGGCGAGAGCGACGCGGGCATCCAGGCGCGCCTCGACCGGATTCAGACCGTTGGGCAGAGTGGCGCCACCGAAGCCGCCATTCAGGGGTACCGCGATTTTGCGGCGGCGCTGCCGGACGACCCGCGCGCGCCGGAGGCGTTGCGCCGCGCGGCAGTGTTGCTCGACCGGCTTGGCAATGCAGACGCTGCGGCGCAGCAGCGGATCGATCTGGGACGACGCTATCCGGCGCTGCCCCCGGCGCAGGAAGCCTGGTTCGCCGGCGGGTTGCACCTGTTTGCGTCGGGGCAGGCGGCGCAGGCGCGGCAGGTGTGGGAAGAACTGACCGCCGCCACGTCGGGGAGCGCAGCGCTGCGGGCGCGCTACTGGGCAGCGCGCGCGGCGCTTGCCGCTGGCGACACAGACGAAGGGCGCGCCGCGCTGGAACAGATCATCGCCGCCGCGCCAGACTCCTATCCCGCCGCGCGCGCGCGCGCCATCCTCAACCGCCAGGAAAGCGGCGCGCTGCCGCTTGATGCGCCGATCAGCGCCGACGACTGGCGGGCCGTCGAGGAGTGGCTTGCCGCGTGGGCTGGCGCGCCCCCGCCGGACCTGCCAGACCCGGCAAGCGATCCGGCAGTGCAGCGCGCGCTCGACCTCGAAGCGCTCAATCTGCGGGTCGAGGCGATGGCGGAGTGGTCATCGGCGCTCGCGGCACGCAACGATAATCCGTATGCGCTCTATCTTCTCGGACGGTATGCCCACGACCGTGGCGCTGCCAGTGTAGCGTTGCGCGCTGCCAACCGCCTGGTGCGCCTGGCGCCGGGCGGCGATCCGGCGGGTGCACCCCTGGCGCTGCGGCGACTCCTCTACCCTGTGCCCTTCACGCCGGTCGTGCTGGCGCGCGCGCGTGAGTTCGGCGTCGATCCAGCATTCATGTTCGCGCTGTTGCGCCAGGAGAGCGCCTTCGACCCTGCGGCGACCTCGTGGGCCGGAGCGCGCGGGCTGGCGCAGGTGATGCCCGCCACCGGTCAGGGGATCGCGCAGGCGCTGAGTGTGAGTGGCTTCCGCGAGATTGACCTCTACCGGCCCGATCTGAGTGTGCGGTTCGGCGCGTTCTACATCAGTCGCCAGATCGCGGCGATGAACGGCAGCCTGGAGGGGGCGCTTGCGGCGTACAACGGCGGACCCGGCAATGCGCGGCGCTGGTCGGGGGGCGCGCCGATTACCGACCCGGACCTCTTCGCTGAGCGGATCGACTTCTCCGAGACCAGAAATTATGTCAAGTCTGTAATTGCCCAGTATGATGTGTACCGGCGGCTCTACCGCTGGAGCGAAGAATTATCACAGCACCAGTCTGCGCTCACGCACCAGGCGCTGCTTGGTCTTCTTGAACAGATCGTCGTAGCTCAGGCGACCCATGGTAATCTCGTACTTGTACGCCTGCAACATCTTGTGGATCTCGGCGTCGAGCAGCTCTTCGACCATCAGTTCGTCAGTCATGATCTGCTGCACCGCCAGGCGCAACTGGCTGTCGTCGCCACGAAACATGACGCCGTCCACTTCCGCCAGGTAATCGACAAGCGCCGCCGCCAATTGCTCGACTTTGGCGGGTGAAAGTTTCATGGGCGCCTCCTTTCTCCGCAGGACTCAGACCCGCCCCACGACGTTTCTTCTGGTATCATACCAGATAGGAGACCATCACATGTTCACCCTCAAGCTAGAACTCCGCGAAAATGAAGCGGATGCTCCGCCGCATGTTCAGGATGTATATTATGAAGAAGACAACGCTGAAAACGATTGAGATGACGCGGCGGATTCGGGATGCTCACTACGAGCAACTCAAGGAGAAAAGCCACGCGGAGCGCATTGCCTTCTATCGTGCCAAAGCGCGCGCCTTTCGGAAGAAAGCTGACGCTGTACTGCAAGACCAGCAGAACACGGCAGTCCCACCTACGTCCTGATAGCGCCGGAAGAGAAGTATCTCGCCGCCAGGTTCGGCGAAGAATACCGTGGGTACGCCGCCTCAGTGCACCGGTGGATTGGGCGCGCCCGGCGTAACACGGAGCAAAACTGTAGGAATACGCCAATGAAAACGCGCGCAACTCTGGCGCTTATTGCACTGGCGATCCCGCTCGTCGCGTGCGAAGCGACGCCAGGCGCCTCTGCCACTCCATCGCTTGATCAAAGGGAACGGACCTGGCTGTCGCAGAATATCACCTCGTATCGCACAGAAGTCCTGGTCGTGCGAAGTGTGTGGCATACTCACGTCCTGCCGTGATCGATGCAGATTGGTCCTGGCGCGTTACAGCCTTTGAAGTCCTGAACTGATATGTCGGGGGACCGAATGGAATTTTCTATATCACACATGTGCAGCGCGTCGCAACCGCGCGACCGAATCGCACAATGCCTCGTCGGTGTCGCGCCCGAAACCGCCTGATTTGGGAACCCCGCCGATTTCGAGAATGGCAGCTCCCCGATACCCGCGCTTCCGTAGTTCACGGAAGCGCGCTGCGAAGTCGATGTTTCCCTGTCCCAGTGGCAGATGATGGTTGACCGCCGGCAGTGGCGTATCGGAGACGTGGAGTAGCGTCATGCGCTGCGCGAGGTCGAGCCAGTCGTCGAGTTCGGCGGGCGGGGTATGGTTCATGTCCCATACGAACCCCAGTGCGGGCGCTGCGTCGAGCGCCTGGGTGATTGCCTCGATCCGCGCGAAGAGCGGCACGTCTGGTTCGTTGTGCTCGAGCGCAAGGGTAAAACCGTGGATGCCTGCCAGCTCGACTCCGGCGCGCAGCGCGTCGATCAGCGCCAATTCCAGCGCGCGCAGGTCGGCAGTGGTCAGGCGCATTGCTGGCGCAAAGTGCCAGTGCACATGGCGGATTGCCAGCGCCCGAATGGCGTCCAGATTGTTGCGCAGCACGTCGAGCGGCGTCGTGCCAGAGACGGTGCGCCCGTTCGCCCCCACGCGCACGACAATTTCCATCACTGCGGACATGTCGTTGCTGATGAGCATGTCACCAACCGCTGCGAGCGGCATGCCAAGGTATGCAGCGTCGATGCCCTGCTCGCGCCCGTGGATCTGGATGCAATCGCACCCAAGACTCCGCGCAAAAGTGATCTCCTGTAACACCGGGCGCCAGTTAACCGGGAACAGGCGCGCGTTGATGCCAATGGCGACAGGTTGTGCGGGCTGGCTCATACAGTATATCTCGAAAAGGTTGACGCAAAGACGCAAAGGTTTGCGGTAATACTACCTCATGTTGCGTCTGCGCGCCTTTGCCTCAACCCCTGTGAACATCCTCCAGTGGTACGGCGTTCGATGACTGTGTGGATGTTTAGGTGTCATTGGCTGAAACCTGAACCCATCTTCTGCCATCAGAGCCAGATCGCGCAGGCAGGTGTCGCATCCCATAGCCGCGACTTCGGTCGCCAGGCGAGATGGTTCATCTCTCTGTCAGGCTCAACCTGTACCATCCTCCTTCATCACCGCCGCTACGGTGCGGCGTGCAACGTCTTCCCAGCGGCAGTGTTCCAGCACCCAGGCGCGCCCGCGCGCTCCGAGCGCGCGCCGCAGCGCGCGGTTTTCCAGCAGGAGATCGAGCGCGGCGGCAAACTCGGCGAATCCGTCGAAACTCAGCCCGCCGCCGCTGGCTTCGACCGCCTCGCGGGTGACGTCGCAGCGCGCATTGACCAGCGCTGGCGCGCCCTGCAACCACGACTCCATCAGCACAATTGAGAAACTCTCGTAGGTCGAGGGCTGAATGAAGACATCAGCGGCGGCATAGGCGTCGTGACGCTCCTGCACGCTAACGTCCCCCAGGTCGAGGACAATCGCCTTCAGCGGCGGCGGGATGTCCGCCGGATCACGCCCGGTCAGCACCAGGGTCAGCGGCGTTCCCCGTCGCGCCCAGTATTCGCGCAGGTACATGAGCAGCAGCGGAAAGTTCTTCGCGGCGTCGCGCCGACCAGCATAGCGCAGCACCGGACCATGCAACCCGTGCTGCGCGCGGAATGCTGCGCCGTCACCGCGCGGTGTCAGGTCAATCCCTTCACCCGCCATCACCACCCGGTCGGGCGGGAGATCGTAGAGGCGCAGCGCAAGCGCGCGTTCAGCGGGACTGTTGGCAAGCACGCGCCGGGTGTGGCGGAACATCCAGCGGTAGGTGCTGTAGCGCGCATACGGCTCGTCGTGCAGACACGGCAGCAGATGCCCGCGTTCTCCGGCGAGCAGCGTTCCCCAGAAAGTCGTTGGGAACGGGTAGGGCATAAAAATGAAGCGCCGCCTGTTGCGCTCGGCAGCAATGGCATCGAGGAGCGTGTCGCTTGACGCCAGCGACGCCAGTAGACGTTGCTCATGATCGGGAAAGTCAATCCAGTCAGCGGGGAGTCCGATGCGCTGCACGGCTGCCGGAATGTACGGATCGTGGGGAGCGGGACGCGGCGGGGTGAGAGGAAAGCGCCGCACCAGCACGCCATCGACGACCTCGGCGCCGGTGCGGTAGTACGGAACCGGCGGGCTGAACGAATCGCGCCCGTCGGTCGTCCAGACCTCAACCGGCACGCCGAGCGCGTGGATCGCCGCAGCAAGCTGGCGCGCCTGCGTCTCGGCGCCGCCAGCCGTGTCAGGACCAAACCAGGGAATAACGATGGTAATGGCATCGGGCATAACGGTCACGTGAGCAGTCTTGAAAGTGCACCAGACCTCAAGGTCTGAGCGTGAATTGCCTGGCGGCAGCCTGCCGTGCCGCTCGATGCTGAAACGTCGGGCTGATCGCACGAAGGGCGCATCCGCGCCCTCGCCACGACGCGCAGATGTCCGCACCCAATCCTGCTGGCGCGGGCATGATGACTTTCTCAAAAATCATCCGGTACGGTGTTTCCTGCCAATCATACTGAATCCCGCTTATCGTCGTCGCTGGCGCGAGGCGCGGAACGCGGCGACATCGGCGCGGAAGGCAGCATCGACGCGAATCAGGGTGCGCAACGCGGTGGTCAACGCATCGTTAGCGGCGTTCTGCTGCTCGACAATCGGATTGATCAGCCAGCGCAGGTACTGGCGCACGATCCGGTTGTGCAACGCAATCGCTTTTTCGACGATCGTGCGACCGGTGAGGGGCCAGTGGGCCGTGACGATTTGCCGCGATTGTGCATTGGTCAGCGCATCGTGCAGTTCCAATTCTATGAAGCGAGCCGGAGGCTCCACAGCGGCGCGATCGCGCACCTGCGCCATGAGATCGGCATAGGTTGGCGCAGATGCAGGGTCGATGTCGACGTCGGAAGGTGCTTCAACTGCGGCACTGCCGCCAGTGTCATCATTGTCCCTTTCATGGTGCGCATGGGGCTGAATGTTCGCGCCGGCTTCCTGCTGTTCCGCCACGTGCCGCGCCAATTCCTGGTACGCTTCCGCCAGCAGGCGCAGGGTGCGCGCAGCAGCATCGTTGAACGCATTCTGCTGCTCGACGATCGGGTTGATGTACCAGCGCAGGTAGCGCCGCACGACTCTGTTGACCAGCGCCATCGCCTTTTGCGGCAGAGTGCGCCCGGTGAGGGGCCAGTGCGCGCTGACAACCCGCGTGATTTCGAGATCGTCGAGACTGCGCTGCAATGCGCGTCGCAGCGCGTCATCGCCAATCTGACGGCGGGCAGCGTGTTGCGCGCGCACCCCGGCGCGCAACTGTTCGAGAACGGCGGCGACATCAGGCGCGCCGCCGGATGAATGTGATTGATTGTCGGTCATGCGTTGTCAAAGGTATGAATTTCAATGTTCAGGCGCTTCACACAAACTGGCGCTCGCTCTACACACCGGAGCAGCGTATCGGTCAGGAGGCGCGGCTGTGGTCGAATGGGCGAAAAGAACAGGTGACTCTTGCACGGGCTGTCGCTTGCGCCGAAACCTGGAGCGATCGTCTGTACCACCCGCTCGGCGCTCAGCGCATCGACCCACAGGCGCTCGAGTCGCTCCGAACAGGCGACACACCAGGCTTCTTCCAGGTGTCCCTGGGTGCGCAAATAGTCGATATGCCAGTGCGGGCGCGCCTTTTCCCGGCGAACATGGTACGCCAGGCGCGCCGGCATCCCGCCAGGACCGAAGGCGCTGCCGACGTACAGGTAGTACCCGGCGGGAAAATCGAGCGCGCCGAGTTTGCCGACGGGCAAGCCGACAATGTCGCGTTCGAGCCGCAGAATGAGCAGGTAGGTTCCCTTCACGGTTCCTCTATACTGCTATTGCCGCCCACTCATTGTACCGCACGTCCAGCGTCTCCTGCACTTCGACCATCTCGATTCCCAGCGATGTCACGCGCTGAACGTCACCTGCGGCGCTGGCAGCATTCAATGCTTCTTCAAGATCGCGGAGTTTCGCTTCGAGACCGGCGATCTCCTCTTCCAGCGCCGCCAGACGGCGTTGCCGCCGGCGTTCTTCCCGTTCCTGCTCACGATTGAGCGCGCGTATCTCCTTTGCCGACGAAACAGCGCGCGGCTCGTGCGCCGGTTCGCGTTTCTGCAAACCATTCGTCGGCAGCGCTCCTGTGTCGGACGCGGCGTCGCGCGCGGCAACATACCCGGAATACGTGCCGTCGAACACCTCGATGGCGCCATCGCGCACCATCCAGATCGTGTCGGCGACGGCATCGACGAAGTAGCGGTCGTGCGAGACGAAGAGCACTGTGCCGTCGTACTCGTTCAGCACTGTTTCGAGCGCCTCGCGCGCGTCGATGTCGAGATGGTTGGTCGGCTCGTCGAGCACCAGCAGATTTCCGCCAAGCAGCATCAACTGCGCCAGCGCCACCCGGCTGCGTTCTCCGCCAGAGAGATCGGCAATGCGTTTGTAGACGTCGTCGCCGCTGAAGAGGAAGCGCCCCAGCAGCGTGCGCGCCTCGGCTTCCTTCATGTCCGATCGAATGCGGCGGATTTCGTCGATGATCGTCTGCTCCATCCGCAACCCCTCGTGCGCCTGGGCATAGTAGACGATCTTAATGTTGCTCCCCAGGCGCGCCCGCCCGCGTAATGGCGGCAGGTCACCGGCGATCGTGCGCAGCAGGGTCGTCTTGCCGCAGCCGTTCGGTCCCATCAGCGCCACTCGCTGCCCGCGCCAGATTTCGAGGTCGGGGACATGGAGCAGCGTCAGTGGTTGTGCGTCGGCGGCAGGTCGCTCATATCCGATCGTCAACCCTTCGATCTTCAGCACCAGGTCGGCGCCGCGCAGATTCGAGCCAAGTTTGAACGCAAGTTTCTTCTGTTGCTCGGGCCGGGCAATCAGCCCTTCGGTGCGCCCCGAACCGCCTTCCCAACCTTCCTTCAGGCGCTCCAGGCGTCGTTCGCGCCCGCGTGCCTGTTTGCTAAGCTGGCTGTTCTTGAAACGGCGGATGAACTCTTCGGTGCGGGCGATCTCTTCCTGCTGCGCACGATACTGTTTCAGTTGCAGTTCGAGCCGTGCAGCTTTCAGTTCCAGATAGCGCTGGTAAGGCGCGGGATAATCGCCATCGAGACGGTTGAACGCAAGATCGAGCGTGCGGGTCGTCACCCGGTCGAGAAAGTAGCGGTCGTGCGAGACGACGATCAGCGTGCCATCCCAGTCGCGCAGATAACGTTCGAGCCATTCGAGCGCCGCCAGATCGAGATGGTTGGTCGGCTCATCGAGCAGCAGCACATCAGGGTCAGCCAGAAGCGCAGCCGCGAGTGCGGCGCGGGTCTTCTGCCCGCCACTGAAACGCGCCACCGGTTCGTGGCGCTGCGCTGCGGTAAATCCCAGACCATCGAGGATCATAGCGATCCGCCGGTCGATGTCGTAGCCGCCAGCGTGCTCGAAGCAGTGGAGCGCTTCGCCGTAACGCTCCATCAGGTCATCATGGTCGGGACGGGCTGAGTCTGTGAGCGTAGTTTCGAGCGCGATGATTTCATCGCGCAGCGCGTTGAGATACGCGAGTGAGGCATGCATCTCTTCGAGCAGCGTGCGCCGGCTGTCGAAGCGCGCTTCCTGCGCCAGATACGCCAGGCGCGCCCCGCGCGCCAGATGGACGCCCCCGGCGGTCGGCGTCTCCTGCCCGGCAATGATTCGCAGCAGGGTGCTTTTGCCCGCGCCGTTGACCCCGACAATCGCCGCTTTATCGCCGCGCGCGATCTGAAAACTGACGTTGCGGAAGATCAGTTCAGCGCCGTAGTATTTGGTTAGATTGCCAACCGTGATGATTGACACAAGCGCTCTCCGGGTTCAGGCGTGAATTGTCAGGCGGCAGCGTCATTGCTCCAACGCGCCTGGACTGGTGACCGGTGAACATGCACAACATAAGCCGGCATCCGCCCTGCGCCCGGCCGCCGATGAACTTTGAAACATACCCCGCTATCCGCCTACCCGTCCGACAACTGAAGTCGCGGGCTATGGGAAGCGAATCCCGCGAAGGCGGGCTAGACCGGGCTATAGTGGATTATTTTCGCAAACATCATGAGCCGCAGGCTACGGTTGCGAAGCCTGCCTGCGCAGACTATATGCGCTTTTGCATCTTCGCATCAACCACCTGCACATGTCACAAAAACCGGCGCAGCGGTGTTTCAGGTATGATTATAACAAACCATGGCGCAGGAGCGATGATAGCGACAGCGAGTGACCGGAAGATGGCGGCACACGAGAGCGATGGTGCGTTGCTCGAACGGCTCCGAGGCGGCGACGAGGCGGCGTTCGAGCAACTGTTCGTGCGCCATTATGCGACGGTGTACCGCGTGCTGTACGGGCTGACCGGGAAACGCGAGGCAGCGGAGGACGCGGCGCAGGAGACGTTTCTGACCCTCTACCGTCGACCGCCATCGCCCAATCAGCCGTTGCGCCCCTGGCTCTGTCGAGTTGCACTCAACACCGCACGCAACACCCTGCGCAGCGAACGGCGGGACGCTGCACGTATCGAGCGGGTAGCGCACACGCCGGTTGCCGAAGATCCTTCCGAGGCAGCGGAGCGCGCCGAGGAGCGCGATCAGGTGCGCTCCGTCCTGGCGACCCTGCCGCAGCGCCAGGCGCACCTGCTGCTCCTGCGCCATGCCGGGTTGTCGTATGCCGAGGTTGCCGCTGTACTCGACCTTGCGCCTGGTTCGATCGGCACGCTCCTGACCCGCGCTGAACGCGCTTTTGCGGAAGCGTATGTGCGGCATCGATCCGCCGGTACGGAAGATCAATTGCCTGGAAAGCAGGTGCAGCCATGACCAGATGCTACGACGATGGCGCGTTGCGCGCCGGACTGGACGGCGAACTCCCGGCGGAGACGCTGCGCACGCAGCAGGAGCACCTGGCGGTATGCCCGGAGTGCCGCACCCGCTGCACGGAACTGAAGACGCTGGCGGACCAGACAGCGTTACTGTTACACGCAGCGCCGCCTGACGTTCCCGTGGCGCTGACTGCGCTGCGCCGCCATATCGACCGTGAGCGACCGGCATTGGTTGGAAGTCGCTCATCTCACCCACGATCATCATCGCAAAGGAGTGTTCCCATGACCTCGACACGCATATGGCGTCCCTGGATGGGATGGGCGGCTGCGCTGGCAGTCGTTCTGGCGCTGCTGGCGTTCCCGCCGGTGCGCGCCATCGCCGATCAACTGCTGAATGTATTCCGCGTCCAGAACGTGGTCTTCGTCCCGGTCACCAGCGAGCGGATGGAGCAGTTGCAGCAACTCAACTTTGATGAGCAGACGCTGTTCATCGCCCCGCCGAAGCAGACCGGCGGCTCGTCCGAGGTGCGCACAGTTGCATCCCTGAGCGAAGCGGCGGCGCTCGTCGGGTTCGCGCCAGCGCAGCCAGCGTTACCCCGTCCGGCGTCGAGCGCCGAGTTTGCCGTGACCGACCGCGCGACCTTCGAGTTTCAGGTGAATGTCGAGTCGGCGCGTGAACTGCTCCGTCTGGCAGGCGTCAGTGATGTCACACTGCCGGACGCGCTCGGCGCCGCGCCGATTATCGCCGAGATGTCCCCTGCGGTCAGCGCCCGCTATGCCGGCGATGGCTACGAGGTAATGCTGATGCAGGGCGTCAGCCCGCAAGTGACCCTGCCCGCTGGCGTGGAGATGCAGCAACTGGGGTACGCTGCACTGCGCATGCTCGGCATGGAACCGCGTCAGGCGGCGGCGCTTGCTGCGCAGATCGACTGGCGCACCACGCTGGTCTTCCCCTTCCCGGCAGACATCAACTCCCTGCGCCAGGTGTCGGTTGGCGGCTCGCCGGGGTTGCTGGTAAGCGGGCAGCATCAGGGCGAGCGATACCAGAGCCTCTACTGGCAGCGCAGCGAGCGGTTCTACGTGCTGTCGGGGAGCGGATTGACCGTCGAGGCGTTCCTGACGATGGCGGAGTCGGTGCGGTAGGGTTGCAGGCGAGAGGCGAGAGACGGAAGGCAAGAGGTAGAGACGTTGCCCTGCAATGTCTCAAGGGCAGAGGCGATGTGCAACATGCGCCCGACGCTGCGTGCCCCTTCGTGCCCTTCGTGGATAAACATCATGCCCGACTATGTGATTGAAACAACCGGTCTGCGCAAAGTCTACGGCGCAAAAGTCGCAGTCGCCGACCTGACGCTTCAGGTGCCGCGCGGCGAGGTCTTTGCCTTCCTGGGACCAAACGGCGCCGGGAAGAGCACGGCGGTCAAGATGCTCCTGGGGTTGGTGACGCCGACGGAGGGCAGCGCGCGTGTGCTGGGCGCTGCCCCCGCCGATCCGCGCGCAATGGCGCGGATCGGCTTCCTGCCTGAGCACTTCCGCTTCCACGAATGGCTACAGGCCAGCGAATTTCTCGACCTGCACGCTCGTCTGAGCAATCTCCCTGTGTCGGTGCGGCAACGGCGCATCCCCGACGTGCTGGCGCTCGTCGGATTGTCGGAGCACGCGCAGCGCCCGCTCGCCGATTTCTCGAAAGGCATGCTCCAGCGTATCGGGCTGGCGCAGGCGCTCATTCACGAACCGGAACTGGTGTTTCTCGATGAACCAACCTCGGCGCTCGACCCGTTTGGACGCATGCTGGTGCGCAACATTATCCGTGATTTGCGTGTGCGTGGCACGACGGTATTCCTCAACTCCCATCTGCTCAGCGAAGTCGAGATGACGTGTGATCGGGCGGCGTTCATCCGCTCAGGGCGCGTGCTGCGCACCCTGAGCCTGCACGACGCCGCAGCCGGTAGAGTGCGCGTGGCGCTGCGGGTCGCAGGGGCGTCGAACGGACTGGCAGCATCCCTGGCGGCATTCTGCGCCAATGGCAACACGCCGCAGGAAACGTCGCCAGGGATGATTGAACTGGAAGTCGCCAGCGAGGACGCACTGCCACAGATCGCTGAGCATATCGTTGCGAGCGGCGCTCGTCTCTACGCCCTCACGCCGCAGCGCGTCTCGCTCGAACAACTCTTCCTCGAAATTGTCGGCGCCGACGACAGCGGGCAGTGAGAGTCTCCACCACGCACATTCCTCACCCGCACGGAGGACCGCGTTCATCCGCGCATACGGATACTGGTTCGGCGAGTCTACGGGTGACGGTCACATGCCAGCAGCGTTGCCATCGCCGGGACCGCTGACAGGGCGCATGCCTCCCGCGCCTGCCCGCAGGTCCATCACCTGCACCCTCAGACGTGGTATGATATGCCTGGATCACTCCACTATCACGAGGTCCGTGCATGGAACGTCTTGGACTCATCGGGCTGGGGCGCATGGGTCAGGCGATGGCGGGGCGTCTGCTGGCGGCAGGGTTCCCGCTGACGGTTCATAATCGAACACGCTCACGCGCGAATGCACTGGTTGCTGCTGGCGCGGTCTGGGCAGATACCCCTGCGGAAGTTGCAGCGCGCAGCGACATCATCTTCACCATTCTGACCGATGAGCAGGCGGTCGAAACCGTCTATCGCGGTCAAGAAGGGTTGCTTGCCACAGATGCGCCCGGTCGCCTGTTCATCGAAATGAGCACCATCCGCACTGCCACGATCCTGACGCTGGCTGAGGCAGTCGAGCAGCGCGGCGCGCATCTGCTTGACGCACCGGTGTCTGGCACCGTCGCTCCGGCGCGTGAGGGGCAACTGCTGGCGCTGGTCGGTGGCAGAATCTCTGATGTGGAACGCGCCCGACCGGCGCTTCAGGTATTGAGCCGGCGCATCATTCACCTTGGGGGGCAGGGCGCTGGCATAACCATGAAACTGGCGCTCAATATGACGATGGCGTGCTTCTGGGGTGCGCTTGCCGAGTCGCTCGCTATGGGGCGGCAGTTTGGGCTGAGTCTTGAGGCAATGCTCGATGTCTATCTGGACTCGCCGGTGGCGCTGCCCGCGCTGCGCAGCAAAACGCCGACGCTCCTGGGCGAAACGCGCGAAGTGGCGTTCGATGTCACCGGCGTGCGCAAAGATTTGCGATCAATGGTCGCAACGGCGCAGGATGCCGGTGTACCCGCGCCGGTTGCGTCGGCAGCGCTGGCGCATTTCGCCGCCGCCACGGCTGCCGGGTATGGCGAGCGCGATCTTGCAGCAGTGGTGGACTACCTGGCGGATATGGCGCGTCGCACGGCGCGCCCTGCATTCACGTTGGGCGAGCCATGATCATCACGATACGCCCCTTTACCGGCGCCGCTGACATTGAGCGGATGATCACACTGGCGCAGACCTTCCCTGATCACTGTCTGCGCGCGGTTGACCTGCCGTATCGTCTGGCATCGTGGGCGCTCGACAATCCGCGCAATGCCAGCCTGTGGGAAGACAGAGCAGGAAATCTGTTGGGATTCGCAGTGCTCCAGTTGCCGTGGCATTCGCTCGACACATGCGCTCATCCGGCGGCGTGCGAAGCGGGCATCGAAGAGTTGATGCTGGTGTGGGCAACGGAACGGGCGCAGGAAATTGCCGATCAGATCAATCGAGCGTTGACGTTGTATGTGGATGCGTTCGAGCACGATCTGGAGCGTCTGGCGCTCCTTGCAGCGCACGGGTTTGCACCAGATTATCCCTCGATGATCCGAATGGCGCGTTCACTCGACCGGGTGCTGCCGACGCCAATCCTGCCGGACGGGTTTACGTTGCGCCCGATTGACGGCATGCGCGAGGTGCACGAGTATGTCGCGCTGCACCGCGCCGCGTTTGGCGCCGCCGACATGACGATTGAATGGCGCAAACGCACGTTGTGCATGTCGCAGTACATCCCGGAACTCGATGTGGTCGCCGTTGCGCCGGATGGTCGCCTGGCTGCGTTCTGCATCTGCTGGCTCGGACCAAAAGAGGGTGAAGGATACATCGAACCGCTTGGCGTGCATCCTGATTTCGCCGGGCTTGGGCTTGGCCGTGCGGTCTTGCTCGAAGGTCTGTGGCGCTTGCAGGCGCACGGCGCAGTGATCGCGTTGATCGACCGCTACGAAGGTGATGAAAGTGCGCGTACATTATTTGAGTCGCTCGGTTTCCGTACTCGTTTGCGGACGGTGACCTATACCCGTCGTTTTCACGTCATTCAGAAAGCCGTGTGAATACGTATGACCGAAGACCTCGCTCCGACGCTGACCGGTGACTATATCGAATTGCGACCGCTCCCTGCGCACGATCTGCCGCGCCTGCTGAAGGTGTACCAGGGAACGCCGCTCTATTTCGACGGTCTGGGAGACCGTGCGGATCGCCTGACGCTCGATGATGTGCGCGCCCAATGGCAGCGGGCGCAGGAAGCGTCGGATCGGGTGCTGTTCGGCGTGTATCATCCGGTCACCGGTCTGCTGATCGGCGCAATGGATGTGCAGATCGGGGCGCCGCGACCGGACTCGGCAGCGGTCTGGTTGTTGATCTGGGGCGGGTTTCAGCGCCAGGGGTATGGGCAGGAGTGCATGGCGCTCATTGAGTCCTGGCTGATTCCAGAGAAGGTCAGCACTCTGTGCGCGATTGCGACCCATAATGAGGAGGGGGTTTCCTTCCTCGAATTGCAGGGCTTCCGCCGAACGGACCTTCCCGCCGAACCACCCATCGGTCGCGGTGAGGCGTTCTGGATGTGCTGGTAGGACGTCATTGGTTATGTTGAACCACAGAGGCGCAGAGGGCGCAGAACATTCGTAGGCGAGGCGCCGCCACGCTCCTACTGTGACCGTCCCATGTTCAACGTTCAACGTGTAACGTGTAACGTTCCCACCTTCAACCTTCAACCCCTCTCGCCTCTCACCTCTCACAACACATGCACCGGGTCGATATCGATCACCCATCCTGGCGGCAGGCGCAGCGCGTTGAGGAGCGGCGTCGGGTCGGCGGCGCGCAGGATAAGGTGCCAGCGATAACGGTTGCGCTGGATGCGGAAGAAGGCTGGCGCCGGTCCAATGAGGCTCCAGTCATCGGTGAGGCGTTTTGTTGCCAGTGTGCGAATCTCGTCCGCCAGCGACTCGGCGGCGCGCCGTGCGCGCGCGTCACTGCCAGCGCCATACACAAAGCGTACCAGGCGAGTGAAAGGGGGATAGCCGGTCTGACGGCGAAAGGCGATTTCCTCCTTGTAGAAGGCGTGGTAATCGTGCTCCTGCGCAGCGCGAATGGCATAGTGCTCGGGTGCGTAGGTCTGAATGACGACTCTGGCGCCTTCTGCGCGCCGTCCTGCCCGACCAGCGACCTGTGTCAGCAGTTGAAAGGTGCGTTCACCGGCGCGAAAATCGGGAAGGTATAGCCCGGTATCAGCGGCGACCACGCCAACCATGCCTACCATCGGCAGATCGAGACCTTTGGCGATCATCTGCGTGCCAACCAGCACATCCGCTTCGCGGCGCAGGAATTGATCGAGCAGGCGATCATGATCCCCTTTCCGCCCGACGCTATCGCGATCCCAGCGCAACGCACGCGCTTCCGGGAAGAGTGACGCAATCTCGTCGACCACCCGCTGCGTGCCGATGCCAAATGATTTGACGCGGGAACTCCAGCACTGCGGGCAGATCGCCGGCGGCAATTCACGATGGTTGCACGTATGGCAGACGAGCAGGCTGGCGGATGCGGGAGTGCGGGCATCGCGCTGCTGCCCGGCGGTCTCCTGATGCAGCGTCAATGGTGAGGAGCAGTTTGGGCAGGCGATGACGTGGCCGCAATCGCGGCACATGGAGAACGATGCCGAGCCGCGCCGGTTGAGAAACAGGATCGCCTGTTCGCCGTGTTCGAGTGTTTCCGCCAGCCCCTCCTGAAGCGCGCGGCTGAAGATCGAACGGTTATTCTCCGCCAGTTCGCGCCGCATGTCCACCACGGTCACCAGCGGCAGAGGCAATGTGCGGGTGTGTGGCAATCCATCGGGTCCATTAACCATCGCAACACGATCCGTCAATTCCAGCAACCGCAACGTGCCGGTGCGCGCGGCGGCATAACTCTCGACCGATGGCGTGGCGCTGCCGAGAATGAGAACGCTGTCGGTGATGCTCGCCAGGCGCTGTGCAACATCGCGAGCGTGATAGCGTGGTGCGGCGTCGTGTTTGTACGACGGCTCGTGCTCCTCGTCAACAATGATCAACCCCAGGTTGGGGAGCGGCGCGAAGACGGCAGAGCGTGATCCAATAGCAATGCCGACATCGCCGCGGCGCAATCGCCGCCACTGATCGTACCGTTCGCCGGTTGCGAGTTCACTGTGCAGCACCGCCAGACGGCCAGGAAAGCGCGCCGCAAAGCGCCGCACCAGTTGGGTCGTCAGAGCGATTTCGGGGGTCAACACGAGCGCCTGTCGTCCCAGGCGCAATGCGCGCGCAATAGCGCGCAGGTAGAGTTCGGTCTTGCCACTGCCAGTAACCCCATGCAAAAGAAAGTGCGCTGGCGTGGCATGAGCGTGGCGGTCTGACGACTGCGCTGCCAGGCGGTCGATAGCGCCAGTTATCTCGTCCCATGCTTTCTGCTGCCCCAGACTCAGCGCCGGCGGCGTGTCGGGCGCAACAACGATATGCGCAAGCGGGTCGCGCCATACCTCACGCGCAATCATTTCGATCAGTCCCCGGCGCTCGAGGGCGCGCAGCGTACCGGCATCGGCGGCTGTGGCGGCAAGCGCCTCAGAAGCTGGCACAGGCTCAGGGTGGTCGATCAGATATGCCGCCAGGGCGCGTTGCCGGGGCGCGCGCGCGAGGGTTTCCAGTGCAGCGCGCGCTTCATCTGACGAAACAGTGAGACGCACCATGCGTTCAGTACGTGGCCGCGCGCGCGCCCGGCTGAGGATCATGCCGCGCTCGATGAATCCGCGTTCGCGCAACGCCGCGTAGATTGCCCGGAGTTCGGCGTCGCTACCGCGTAGATGCCTGCGCAGATCGCGTTCGGTCATTTCGCCGCTGCGACGCAACAGGTAGAGCACATCGCGCTCGCCAGGAGGCAACGCGCCCAGCGTGACGCTATGCCCTTCCACCGTTGCACGCCAGGACGTCTCAGATTCGCGGGTGACGCCAGGCGGCAGCATGAGGGTCAGCGCTTCGTACAACGACACCCGATAATACCCGGAAATCCAGCGTGCCAGCCGAATCTGCGCTGGCGTCAGCGACACTTCCGGGTCCGCAATATCGATCAGGTCGCGCAATGTCGGCGTCTGTCGATCAGGAGGGTTGGAAGGATAGGTCCGAAGAATGGGCAGGCTGAAGGTTGCTTCGGAGTCGTTCAGGTTGTCGCCCTGTGCATGGAGATCGAGCACAATACCCTGCACGTGCCGCTGGCGCAGCGGCGCCCACACGAGATGACCGGCGTGGATAATGGTGTGCAATGGTGGCGGCACCCGATAGGTAAATACCGCATCGGCGCCCACGGCGACATCGGCAATCAGTTCCACAGTCATGCCACCAGTGTAACACACGTGTTTCGGCATCGTGCAACACGAAACACGAAGGGCAGGTCGGAGACCTGCCCTTCCGCCTCAGCCCTGCCCGCGTGCCGTCTGCGGGGTCAGGACGAAGGGGCAGGTCGCAGCCCTGCCCTTCCGCCTCAGCCCTGCCCGCGTGCCGTCTGCGGGGTCAAGACGAAGGGGCAGGTCGCAGCCCTGCCCTTCCGCCTCAGCCCTGCCCGCGTGCCGTCTGCGGGGTCAAGACGAAGGGGCAGGCGCAGCCCTGCCCTTCCGCCTCAGCCCTGCCCGCGTGCCGTCTGCGGGGTTTGGTTCGATCCGCCGGGTGTCGTGCAACACTACGTCGTGCTCGACGGGGAAGGCGTCGGCGTCACCGGTGCGCCCCACCCGCCGCGACCGTGGAAACCACGACCGCGCGGGGTAAACAGCAGTGATCCCTTCTGCTGCAGGTTGGTGTAAATCGCGTCCGCCTGCGCCTGCGTCAGGCTTCCGTTGGCAACCGCCTGATCCAGTTGGGTTTTGGCGGCTGTCAGGGCAGCGTTAATCACATCCTGCTCGGCAATCCCCTTCGACTGAGCGACCTGCGCCAGCGTCTGTCCGCTCCGCAGTTGGGCGATCAGGTCGGTGGCGGTCATGCCCAGTTTTTGCGCGGCGGCGTCGAGCATTGCCTGGCGGACATTCACCAGCGCCTGCTTGCCCGGTCCTTTGCCACGCCCACGGCCCCACAGCACACCGACATCGCCGGCCTGCAGGCGCGCCTTGAGCGCATCACCCTGCGCCTGGGTCAGCGTCCCCTGTTGCACGGCGTTGTCGATCGTCTTGCCGCCCGCCGTCTGGATCGCGCTATCGAGCGTTGTGCGCTGAATGTTCAGGGCTGCGGCAAGCTGGTCGAGGAAATCGTTCCACAGCGATGCACCAGGCATGACGGACTGCGTCGTGGGCGATGACTGCGCACTGGCGGTCGTTGCGGAAACGAGCTGACCGATGGCGATGCCAAGAACGAGTCCCAGGGCGATCGCACCGATAGTGAGTAAGCGGGACAGTTTCATACCTTCATCTCCTCCATATGTATCGAGCGTAGTGCGGCAACATTTACCGCTGATCCTATGGTAGAAAAAGATTGTTAGGAAGATGTTCAGGGTGTTTGAGGAGGAGATGAAGAATGAAGCAAGCCTCCCGCAGGTTTGCACCTGCGGGAGGCTATGTGGCGGGGAGGGAGGGATTCGAACCCTCGAGGGGATTGCTCCCCTAGCGGTTTAGCAAACCGCCGCACTAGGCCAACTATGCGACCTCCCCGTGCGGAGTGAGCCAGACTGTTCCGGTGGCGGAGGGGGTGGGATTCGAACCCACGGGCCTTGTTGAAGGGCCGGTCGTTTTCAAGACGACTGCATTACAACCACTCTGCCACCCCTCCCATCGAATGAAACGCCTGACAACGGTTCATTGTTGGGGTGGCAGGCGGGACAGGAATCGAACCTGCAACCTGCGGATTTGGAGGCCGCTGCTCTGCCAATTGAGCTACCCGCCTGCATCGCCGAACATAATAGCATATCAATGCCATTTTCGCAAGATCGGGCAATGCGCCGGCGCGCGTTACAATGCAAAGCCAAAATTGTTCTGATTCCCATTCCCGCCAAATGCATCGATCGTGGTTTGCGCAATGCTGTGAACGATGCGGACAATCGCAGCCTCCAGCAGCGCGAAGGGTTTGCGGTCACCCCGTTCTGGAGGGGCGAATTTCCGCGCCGCTTCGAAGTACCAGTGAATGTGAGAAATCAGATGGATTTGTTCCACATGGTATCGTTGCAGGATAGGCCACCCCCAACGATACTCGCGTTCGATCACAGCAATCGATTGCAGCCGCAAGACGACCTGTATCAGGCGGTGAAAACGGCGAGGAGTGCGTTCGTATGCCAGTTGCTGAAACTCGGTTGCGTCGGGCCGGGCTGGATCGTAACAGAGCGATGGAAATGTGTCTATGAGCCGTTCAGTAACAGCACGACAGATATGCTCACGCCGCGCGTCGAGCAATGCCGCGTATTGCTCTCCTCGAACCGCAAGCCATTCATTCAGTGGGACCATGACCCGCTCCTTTTCGGTCGTGAAAGCCCACACTGCCAGGAAGAGCCAGATAGTCGCATCGACTATCTCGATGGCCAGAGGTATGAAATTATGCTTCTCTTAGCCTACCACAAACAGCCGCCAAAGAAAAGACCGAACTTGCGCTATTTTTCGCTCATTTTTTCACGCATGATAGCAACGCCGGAACTCGTGCCGATCCGATCCGCGCCAGCGGCGATCATGGCGCGCGCGTCCGCCAGGGTGCGAATGCCGCCAGCAGCTTTGACCCGCGCGCGGTCACCGACAACAGTGCGCATCAGTGCAACGTCTTCGATCGTGGCGCCGCCAGACGCGAAGCCGGTGGAGGTCTTGACGAAGTCGGCGCCTGCCTCGACTGCCAGCATGCACGCGCGGCGCTTTTCAGCATCGGACAGCAATGCCGTTTCGATGATCACCTTGCAGATCGCGCCGCCTGCATGGGCTGCCTCGACGACACTGCGAATGTCGCTGCGGACGTGACCGTCATCACCGCCTTTGAGATGACCGATGCTGATGACCATGTCGATCTCGCGCGCGCCATCGGCGATGGCCTGGCGCGTCTCAAATACTTTGGCGGCGGTGCTGTTCGCGCCGAGCGGAAATCCGGCGACTGAGCAGACCGCAGTGGCGCTGCCCGCGAGTAGCGCCGCCGCCTGTGCAACGTGCACCGGGTTGACGCAGACAGCGACAAAACCATATGTGCGCGCCTCTTCGCACAACTGAGTGATCTGCTGTGGTGTTGCATCAGGTTTCAGCAGCGTATGGTCGATCATGCGTGCAATGTCCATGATTGTTGCTCCTGGATGTGAAGAACCAAGAACCAAGAACCCAGAACTGAGAACCCAGAACTGAGAACCCAGAACCCAGAACCAAGAACCAAGAACCAAGAACCAAGAACCAAGAACTGAGAACCGATGTGCCCTGGCGTGAGATTATTTGAAAGGTATTGGGGTTAGGCGCATGCTTTTGCCTGTACCCCTAACCTGCCCGCGATGCACCTGCAACCTTCTTCCCACCTTCCACTTCTGCACCTCTGCGCCTTTGTGTGAGTCGTTACGTTCGTGCCTGGTTCAACCTGTGGAAGTCAGACGCGGCAGGGTCAACAGGGCGTGCGGCACGTCGAGGAACTCGAGCGGGGCGTCGGGCGCCAGGTTGAAGGTTGTGCGCGCCAGGCAATCCGCCAGCGCGATGCCCGCTGCCATATCGGGGACGGCATGCAGGTGGCAGGCGCGTACAACATCCGGGTGTTGTGCCCCAACCACGATGATCGGATGACGCACCAGCACCTGCGCCAGAATGTAGGCGCGCTGTGCGCCAGCCGGGAAGCCGGTGCGCCGCAGGTCGTCCAGCAGGTGCTGCGGTGATGCGGCGTTCGAGAGCGCGTCGAAGAAACGGCGTTCGCCAGCGCCCTCACCAGCGCCTTCCGGGATTGGAGCAGGCAACAGAATGGGCGCGCCAGGAAGAAGCGGGGTGCGTTCCGTCAGCGCCAGATAGGTCGCCGCACGACTCGCCTGATACAGGTTGATCGCCTTGGGTCCGTCGACTCCGGCATGCGCGATGTGGACCGGCTGCGCCACCGGCGCCTCGTAGATCGCGCGCGCCTGCGTCACCAGATAATCGTGGACAAGCGCCGGTGGTCCGGCGGCGATCATCAGGGGCGTGCCCGTTTCGCCAAGGATGGTGTTGATGATGTAGCGCAACCGGGCGCGTTCGCCGCCAGCGCGCACAAATGCCTGGAATGGGTTTCCGTCGATTGCTCCCAATCGTGTCCCTCGATGATCGAGCATGGTGGGTCCGTGTGTGGCGCTGATCGTCGCCTCGCCGCCGCAGCCGATGACAACGGTTTTGGCGCCGCCGGAATAGCCCGCGTACTGGTGCGGCTCGACGACGCCGGTCGCCAGCAGCAGGTCGGACTCGATGCAGCGACGATTAACAACCAGGGGAATGCCGTCGATAACGCCAAGATCGACGAGATCGCCAGGATCGAGGGCGTTGTGGTCGATGATCCGGTAGCGGGCGACGATCGCCGCTCCCAGTTTGGCAAGGCGTTCGGCAGGAGTCGAAGGGCGATGCAGACCGGTGGCGCAGATCAGGGTAATGTCATCGGGTGCGACACCGCACTGTTCGAGTTCGCTGAGCAAATCACCAACGAGCCGTTCATCCGGGCAGGCGCGGGTGGCATCGGTGAACGCAATTGTCACACGCATACCAGGGTGCGCAAGGTCGGCGAGGCGCTGATCGCCGATGATCTGCGTGGCAGGTTGCGACGCTTCCGGTTCGCGGCTGACAGCGCGCGTGATGCGCCAGGATGGCGGCAACTCCCCCGAGTCGTTCATGGTCTTCTCCGTCAATCGGGCCAGTCAACGATGACGAATATGCTGTCGCCGTCGATCCAGGTTTCGTAGGTCGGAATGCGAATGCCAACCGGCGGAACGATGGCTTTTCCGGTGCGGACGTTGTAGGTCCAGCCGTGCCATGGGCAGGTGACTGTCTCATCGATGAGCACGCCAGCCGAAAGTGGTCCTCCTTCGTGACGGCACGAATCGCTGAAGGCATAGATCACACCACCGACGTTCGCCAGCGCAATCGGCAGCCCGTCGATTTCGACGTAGATCATGCGACCGGGAGGAATGTCGCTGAGTGCGGCGACGCGGACGATTTCACGAGCCATACAGGGGGTATTGTAGCATGCAGGAAGGAATGGTGTATAATAACAGGCGATAGGTGAGAGGCACGAGGTGCGTTGGTGGCGCCGTTGCAAAACAACGGCGCCACCAACGCACCAGCACCGCCACAAACACGGGGAGGTCGCATAGTGGACTAGTGCGCGGCACTGGAAATGCCGTAGGGGGTAACACCCCCTCGCGGGTTCAAATCCCGCCCTCCCCGCCAGCAGGGGCGCCCACAAGGGCGCCCCTGCGTTTCGATGTGACCATCACCTGTCACGGTTGACCAATGGCGACCGAAGCGGTCATATTCCAGCGCAGGCGCGCATCGTGCTGAGTGGGGATGATGATCACGCGATAGGTAATATCCCCCTGGCGATTCTCGCCAAGTTCACGAATGCGCATCACACGTCCTTGCATTTCGACACCGGGCAGGGCGTCGAAGGTGATCGTGACCGGCGCATCGGGTTGCACCTTGACGATGCTCAGTTCGGTCAGGTCGGTCGTTTCGATCTGCCAGGCGGACGGATCGCCGATAGTGATCAGTGCGGCGCCAGGCGTCACATATTCGCCTGGTTTGATATTGACCGCAGCGACCAGGCCGCCGAACGGCGCACGCAGGGTCATTTCGTCGAGTTGCGTCTGCGCGGCAAGGAGCGCAGCAGTAGCGCGGCGCACCTCGGCTTCCGCCTCGGCGATCTGAGCAGCGGTCGGTCCGGCTTTCAGGCGCGCCAGGTTTGCCCGCGCTTCCGCCAGCGCCGCTTCCGCGACAGCGATAGCGCCGGCGCGCTCTTCACCGCGGAGTTTGTCGAGGCGCGCCTGTGCATCGGCGACTTCGGCGCGCGCCGCAGCGAGTTCGTCGTTGTTCGTGCTGCGCAGCACGCGGTCGTATGCCGCCTGTGTTTCGATGACGCGCTGCTCGGCGGCGCTGACGCCAACCGCCTCCGCCTGGCGGGCTGCGTCGTATGCCACACGCGCCTGCTCGACGCTGCTCTCGGCGCTGCGCAGCGCTGTTTCCGCCTGCACGAACGCATCGTAGAACTTGCGCTTCTCGGCTTCGTTCAAGCCATACCCCAGCGTCGGGTGATTACCGTCCCTCTGGACGGCCTCCCACTCATTTTTGGCGACCACCCAGGCTGATTGGGCGCGCGTGAGCGCGTCAACCGCCTGGTCCATACGCAGGCGAGCATCGGTCTTGGCAGCCGAGAGGCGCGCCCTTTCGGCTTCGAGCGTCGCGCGCGCTTCGTCGAGGCGGGCTTTCGCCTGGATGACTTCGGGGCGATTTTCGGCGCGTTCGAGTTCCGCCAGGCGCGCGCGCGCCTGCTGGAGCCGTGCTTCGGCAGCCAGGATGTCGCGATCAGTGACATTGCCGCGCACCTGCTGCACCTGCGCTTCAGCCCGCCGAACCTGCGCTTCAGCAGCCATAATCTCTTCTTCGGTTGATCCCGCCTTCAGACGCGCCAGCGCCGCCTCAGCGCGCGCCTTATCGGCTTCCGCCTGCGCCAGCGCCGCCTCCTGCCGCCGGGTGTCGAGCCGGAGCAGCGCCTGCTGTGGCTGCACCATATCGCCTTCTGCAACCAGCACCTCTGCCACGACACCGTTGCTGTTCATTGCCAGTGCAGCGCTACGCACCGGCGCCACGCGCCCTTCAGCGACCACACGCTCATCAGCGCGTACCGGCGGAACGGGAGTGGGTTGGGTGGTGGTCGCCTGACCGCCACAGGCGGTCAGCGCCAGCAGCGCCGCCGCCACAACGATTGTGTGTTTGATGGAAAACCGGACCATGCGCCTGCCTCACTCTCTTTGAGACGCATAACAAGAAACCTATGACGCGCTGGCTTCCGCCGCGCGGGTGGATGCATCACGTTCGTTTGCGACCTGATCGATGGCATGGCGAGTCGTTTCCGACTCCGACAGCAGTGTGTGAAACTCCTGATGATCGAGTACGGCAACCTCGCAACCGGTGGCGAAACTGGCGCGCACACTGGCAGTACGACGCCCTTCGCGCAGCAGCCCGATTTCACCAAAGTAGGCGCCGCTGCTCAGGTGGTTGACGATGATTTCGCCGCCGTCGGGATGCTCGATGAAGACTTCAACCTCGCCTTTGGTAATGATGTAGAAGTTGTCGGCGGGTTCGCCCTGTTCGAGAATGATTGCGCCGGGAGCGTAGGTGTGGGTCTCGGCGTGACGCATCACCCAACCCAGTTGGTCGAGCGTCAGAGTGGAGAGCGCCCGCGCAACATACTCATTGACGATCCGCCCGTCGGCAATGATCACAGCCCGGCTGACCCGCCGCGCCATGTCGCTATCGTGGGTGACCATCAGAATAGTTTTGCCCTGATCGACCAGGCGCTCGAACAGCGCAAACACCTGCTGCGCCGTTTTTGAGTCGAGATTGCCGGTCGGTTCGTCTGCCAGAATGATCGGCGGGTCGTTGGCAAGGGCGCGGGCGATTGCGACGCGCTGCTGCTGGCCGCCAGAAATGGCGGAAGGGAGTTTGTGCGCCTGATCGGTCATGCCGACCTGATCGAGCAGCATCATCGCCCGTTCGCGTCGTTCGCGCGGCGTAAACATGTTGCAGAAGTCCATCGGCAGCATCACGTTTTCGACCAGCGAAAGCGCTGGCAGCAACTGGAAGAATTGAAATACGATTCCGACATTGCGCCCGCGCCAGACGGCCATTTCGCTCTCGTTTAGCGTATGTACGGCAGTATCGCCAATGAACACCTCGCCCGACGTTGGCCGGTCGATGCCGGAGATCATGTTCATGAGCGTGGATTTTCCGCTGCCCGATTTGCCAATAATCGCTACAAACTCACCACGATCGACATTGAGCATGATGTTGTCGAGTGCAGTGAATGGTCCTGCCGCTGTCTCGAAGATTTTGGTGACGCCGCGCAGTTCGATGAGGGTTGTATTGCCGTTATGGTATGCGCCGTCCACGTGTGCGGCAACAGGTGCTGTTTTACGCTGAAACCAGCCTTTGAACACAATGCGCTCCTTCTGTCATCATGCAGCCGTTATACAGCGGTACGTCTGCTGAGACCCCCTCTGCCTTGTTCGACGCAGAAGGGCGTGAATTGTTGCGAGTTTTCGCGTTTCCGGCAGCAGTATAGCGCCGATCGACGTGGTTCACTAGAGACGAACGGAGGATCGCAAGGGTGAATTGTGATGGTCAGGCATCGGTCGAAGGTGGTATGCCGTTTGGAAGGGGTTGAAGGTTAAGGCGTCACACCTGCCCAAATGCCGCACGGCGCAGCAGGGCATGTTCCGCGCCAGCCGCTGCAATCAGGGTGCGCCGCACCTTTCCCGGCACACGCGCAAACAGACGCAGCATAGTGCGCACTAACTCCGTTGTGCTCAGCGTATCCGACAGATACCCCATCCACTCGCGGCGCGGCAGGCTAAAGAACGACTCGAAGAACGCCTGGATTGTCACGCTGTCACACCGCATCAGGCTTGCCAGCCCGAACAGGTAGAGTTGCCGTCGCCGGAGACGCGCCGGTGACCAGAGCGCCTGCCATCCGGCGCGCGCCGCGCTGAGCGGGGTTGCGCCTGTTGCGCCGAGCGCCTGCGCAATCGCCTGCGCCACTTCAGGAGCGCGACGCAGCGCCTTGCCGACCATGTAGCCCGACGGCGGATGCACCATGCTCGCTGCGCCACCGAACCCTATCATCGGTTGGTCAAGATATGGCAGCGGATTGTTCATCGGGAAGAGACAACGCTCGATATGCGCCACCCGCTGCACTGCCACGCCGCCGGCGTCCAGCCGCCGCCGCAGCCGCCGTTCGAGGGTCGAGAGCGGTACGCCGGGAACATGCGCCAGCGACGTTTCTTCCACAAAGAACTGCCCGTCCCCAAGGTCCATGGCGTACAGGAACGTCGGCGGCTCGCGCTGTTCTTCCGGCGTCAGATGATCGGCGCGATAATCCATCAGCACCATTTGACCAGGTTGCACCGGCGGCGTAGAACATTCGCCGACAATGCCATACGCCGCCTGGCGCGCCACCTGCGATGCCGTTGGGCGACGGAGCAGCGCCGGTGAATGCCCGCTGGCGTCCACCACCAACCGCGCTGCAAACACGCATCCGTCGCGGGTCGTCACCAGCGAGTGCGACGCGCAATGCTCAACGGCAGCGGCGACGCCGGTATGCCACACAACTCCACGGCGCTCACCGCGTTCAAGCAGATACTGCTGCAATCGCCGGTTGTCGAACAGCCCATATTCCCGCCGGAGCGGGATCGTCCGGCGTCCGGCGTGCACTACGACATCCGACCAGCGATAGCCCAATGTAGCGCGCAGTTCCGGCGCTGGCAGCTCATCGAGCCATACGCCATATGTGTTCTGCCATGGCTTCGTCGGCGCCGTCGCTGATAGCCCCGCGACGCGCAGACCGGTGTCGCTCAACGCCGCAGCGATTGCCAGCCCTGTCGGACCGGCGCCTACAACCAGCACATCATCCATGGTCAAATCAGGAACTTCCCCTCTTTGTAGATCAGTCGTCCGTCAGCATACGCCTCGCCCTGACGCATATCGCAGATCATATCCCAGTGGAGCGCCGATGTATTGCGCGATCCGGTCTCCGGGTAGCCGGCGCCAAGCGCCAGGTGAACCGTGCCGCCGATCTTCTCGTCGAACAGGATATTGCGACTGAAGCGCGTAATGTCGTAGTTCGTTCCGAAGGCGACCTCGCCCAACCGCCGCGCCCCTTCGTCCATATCGAGCAGTGAGTGAAGCAGGTCTTCGCCCTTCGCCGCCGTCGCCCTGACGACTTTACCGTCCTCGAACCACAAACGGATGTCCTCGACTTCACGCCCGGCATAGATCGCCGGGAAACTGTAGCGGATGTACCCCTGGGTTGCTGTTTCGTCGCAACTGGAGAAGACCTCGCCATCAGGGAAATTCCGGTCGCCTGCGCAGTTGATCCAGGCGCGCCCGGCAATGCGGTAGGTCAGATCGGTATCTGGCGCAACCAGGCGAATGACGCTGCATGTGTTCAGAAAGTCGGCGATCCGCTGTTGTTCCTGGAGCGTCTTGCGCCATTCGGCAACCGGATCATCGTAGTGCAGTTTGCAGGCGCGGTAAACAAACTCTTCAAAATCGCTCAACGACATATCGGCGTCCTGCGCGGCAGCGTTGGTCGGGAAGAGCGTCACGCACCAGTTGAGCGTTCCTTCGGCGGAGCGCTGCATCACACGCTTCTGGAGGTCGCTCAACGCCTGGCGACGCAGCGCAATCTTGTGCGGGTCGACTCCCGAAAGCGCGCGGGTATTCTCGCTCGCCATAATGCGAACAGTGGCGTTAATCTCCTCAATCTCCTGGCGCATCATCGGCGAGACATACCCGATCTGCGCATCGGAGCCGTGGCGCAGAAGCAATTCATCGGTTTCTTCGAGGGTCATCGCCAGATACGGGTTGGCGCCCGCCAACAACGCCGCTTTGTACAACGCACGCACCAGCGGCGCGGCGGCTGGCGGCGTGATAATGCGAAACAGATCGCCGGGCTTGAGCGCCAGCGAATAGCGCACCAGCACCTGCGCCATTTTTTCAACACGTGGATCAGCCATGACGGTCACCTTTCATCGTCACAATCTCATGGAGCACTGCCCGCAGCGCTTCGGTATCATACCGGATTGTATCCTGCTTGTTCCACAATGCGCGTCGTGGTCCTACTGCTTCGGTCAGTTCACGCACCAGCGGCGTCACGCCAAGTGCACGGATGGCCGCAATTTCATCATCGTCAGGGCGTAGCAGGTGCAAACCTTCCTCCGCATATGAACGAAGCGCTGCCGGATCGGGATTGCTGGCATTGAGCAGCGCCACATCGAGCGCGCCCGCACCCAGCGTCTCGACGACTCGCCGCACATGGTCGATGCAACGGTAGCCATCCGTCTGCCCCGGCTGTGTTGTCGAGTTGCAGATATACACAACCATCCCCCGGCACTCGGCGAGCGCTTCCGCCACACCGGCGAACTGAACGCAGGCGAGCACCGAGGTCCAGAGACTCCCCGGACCGAGCGTCACCAGGTCGGCATTGCGGATCGCGTCGAGCGCTGGAGGATAGGCAGTCGCCGGTTCACGCAGGAAAAGCCGCGCAATTGGAGGTTTGCCAGGCGCGCGCGCCTCGAACTCCCCCTCGACTCGCGTACCGTCGACGAGTTCGGCGCACAGCGTTGTATTGGCGACGCTTACCGGCAGCACCCGAACCGTCGCGGCGGCGAGGTGCGCTGTATGCTCGATGGCAGCGGCAAAATCGCCAGTCACACGGGTCAGCGCAGCGATCAGTAGATTGCCGAACGCCATGCCTTCCAGCGCCGGAGTCCCAGCGCCGTCGAAACGGTGACTCAACGTTTCCGCCATCAATTGGTCGTCGGCAAATGCCGCGATGGTTGCGCGCAGGTCGCCGGGGGCGGGCATATTGCCGATCTGCCGCGCCAACCCGGTCGAGCGACCGGTATCGGTCACAGCAATCACTGCTGTCCGCGACGCAGCAAACGGCGCAACGGCGTGCAACACGTGGGTTGCTCCACCTCCGCCGCCAATGGCGACCACATGAATATGCCGCTCGTGCGGTTGGCGATCCATCATCGAAACCTATCCTGATCCTGGCGTAGATGCATGAACGCTGGGAAGAGACGCGCCCGGTATTATACCAGTTTCGGGGTTATGGTCGAGGCGCCAGGGTTACGAAGCGGTGGATAGCGCCGTTACGGCGCAACGGCGTAAGATCACAGACATGAGAGGGTTGAACGGTCGAAGGTTGCAGGTCGGAAGGTTGTACGTTCAGGTAGCGCCGTTGCAATGCAACGGCGCCAATCTGCACAATGAGCGCGAAATGACGCCAGTTGTGCGCGATCGTAAGTTGCTCCTACTGACTCAACACATCCTGCGGCGAACGCGCAACGGTAATCGAGTCCATCTGTACGCCAAGCGCGGTGATCGTCTGCGCCATTGCCGGAGAAATACCGGTGATCGCCGCCTGACACCCGATTAATTCGAGCGCCTGCGCCGTCTGGAGCAGACTTTGCGTCACCAGTGTATCGAATGCCGGGACGCCGGCCACATCGATGATCATCAGGCGGGTATGCCGGGCGCTGGCGACAGTGAGCAGGCGGCGCAGCAACGCATTGGCGCGCTGGCTATCAATCTGACCGACCAGCGGCGCCAGCATCACGCCGTTGGCAATCTCGACCACCGGTGTTTCCAGCGTTGCGACCAGATCGCGCAGCATCTGCTCAGTTTCCTGCAAGCGCGCCGTCTGGCGCTCCAGTTCGGCGGCGCGTTCTTCGGCAAGGCGCGCATTCCCCTGAGCAAGCGCAGCGTCCCGGGCAGCGCATTGTGCCAGTGCGCCAAGCCGCTGCAACAGGTACATACAAGGCACAACCGCAATATTGACAGCGCACAGGTACACAACCCCCGCTCCGATCCAGTCCGGTGCGGTATTTAGCGTTTCGATCTGTTGGGGAGGGATGGACAGAACACCCTGAATGTGCAACCCTCCAACGATGCCAAACGCCAGCAGCGACACGATGAGCATTGCGATGCCGCCGCGTACACCGAACAACGCGGCTGCCAGCACCACTGTACCTATCCAGAATACACGACCACTTCCCAGTAACCCGTCAGTCGACAGGATTAACGTGCTAAGCGCAACCAGGATGATCAACAATGTCAGCGCGCGCGCCACGAAGCCGATGCGCTGCACAAAAGCGATAATCAGCACAATCAGGTACGCCGCAGTATACGCAACCAGGTAGGGAATAGCATCTGCCCCAAGCGCGTTGTAGTCCGACCAACCACCACCAATGATCGTGACGAACCCGACAACCGCCAGAACCCATAGCAAGCCATTCAGAAGACGAAGACGCCAGTGATGGAGCAACCGCATCGAATCAGGCGAAGGCGACCCGATCGGGATTGTCAGACTCATCGTTCAACCCCCTGTCCAGCAGTAAGGGCAGGTCTGCGACCTGCCCCAACAAAGAAAGTACACAGATATTGCAGGAGAAAACATGTGCATGCTGACGCGCCCTGACATCCCGATCACCGTCTCTGTCCGTGCCCCGAACGTGCCCCCACCACCTGTAGCGCCTCCTGCGGGTCGCGCACGGTTCGCATCTCGTCCAGGCGCACGCCCGGCTGGCTTAGGGTCACGGCTGTTTCCGCAGTAATACCGGTCAGCGTGACTTGACTGCCGAGCAATCAGAAGACGAAGACGCCAGTGATGGAGCAACCGCATCGAATCAGGCGAAGGCGACCCGATCGGGATTGTCAGACTCATCGTTCAACCCCCTGTCCAGCAGTAAGGGCAGGTCTGCGACCTGCCCCAACAAAGAAAGTACACAGATATTGCAGGAGAAAACATGTGCATGCTGACGCGCCCTGACATCCCGATCACCGTCTCTGTCCGTGCCCCGAACGTGCCCCCACCACCTGTAGCGCCTCCTGCGGGTCGCGCACGGTTCGCATCTCGTCCAGGCGCACGCCCGGCTGGCTTAGGGTCACGGCTGTTTCCGCAGTAATACCGGTCAGCGTGACTTGACTGCCGATCAAACGGATGGACTGCGCCGTGCGGATCAGCAACTGCGCCACTGTGGTATCGACCAGCGGTACGCCGGCAATGTCGATAATCACCGCATGCGCACGCTTCTCATGCACTGCGTGGAGCAGTCGCTGCGTGAGTTGCGTAGCGCGGCGGCTATCCAGGCGACCGACAACCGGCGCCAGCAACACTCCTTCGCCAATTGTGATAATCGGCGTTTCCAGCGCGCTGACCAGGTCGAGCAACTGTTTTTGTTCGGCATACTGCTGCTCGATGGTGCGTTGCGCCTCCTCCGCCTGCCGCCGAGCGGCGTCGGCTTCGGCGGCGCGGTTGTCTGCCAGCGCGACGTCCTGATCAGAAATAGCGAGCAACCGGTCGCTCAGGAGCCAGATCACCACCAGGAGTGTTACAATTCCGATGCTGCTAACGAGCGGCAATGCATTGCCGATAATAACACGATCAACCAGAGACGGCGGAACAAAACTGGCAAGGAATGCTCCAGCGACGATGCTTGCTCCAGCACTCGTCAGGATGGACAGACGATGTCGCCCCAGGCAGATCAACACAAGTGGAACCAGTAAGAAGGGTAAAGCAACCAGTGTTTGTTCCGGAAACAGAAACACGCTTGTAACCACAGCGCCATCGATACCGACCGCGAGCGGGATGACCGCCTTCCACAACGCAACACGACTCAGCAGCGCCAGGGTTGCCAGGCTCCCTCCAAGCCCCAAAGCGATAACGCCGAGATACAGCGCGAAGCCCGCAACATTCTGAGTCACCAGCATCATGATCGTGACGAGGAGGAACGAAGAACACCCGCTCACCACGAGCGTCATTGAAATAAGCCGGATTAACTTCCGACGTGCGTTAACGGCAAATTCTGAACCAGTAGTCATAATTTTCACAAGAGCATGCATTACAGAATGCGGTCTCAGTATACATTTCCCTGCAGCCGGAGTCAAGATCACTACAGAATCGGAATTGTTACAGTCTCGCAATATTGTACCCTGACCGTATCAGATACAATGGAACTCCGAGAAGTAATCCCCAACAGAGGCATCTTTCATACCCATGCCTCCACGATGCGCAAAGGAGACATTGCGACATGACAATCGAGCCCTGGTACTGGCAGGCGGTCGAAGCCATCAATTACCCGTTTACACCTCGTCTACCTCTGGAAGCATCCTGGCTAGAATCAGAGATTATCCTCTGGTATTGTGCTCACCATCTCGCTCAGGATCAGGCGCAAGAGCAGCGTTTGCGTTCCGCGCTCCTGGCAGAGTTTATTTCGCGCGCAAACGAGGATGTGCCACGCCCGATGTTGCGCCTGATAGGATTGTGGACAGTCTGGTTCTTTCTGCTTGATGATCTGACGGATGCCATGCCTTCGGTCGAAATGCTGGCAAATCTGCACGTGCGGATCATTGCAGTCTCTAGTGGAGGCGGGAGCCGTACTGATGACCACCCATTGATACGCGCAGCAGCAGACCTGAGCACTTTGCTCCGACAGCATGCGGGATCGGTCACGCTTGTTCGTTTCCAGCGTGCGCTCGCCCAGACGCTGGAAGCGCACCTCTGGGAAGTCTCCACACGGATTGCTGGTGTTCAACCAGACAGTGCCACATACACAAATATGCGCCTCTGGTCTGGCGCATTTTTCCCAATGATCGCGCTCGCAGATGTCGCGCGAGGTTTTGTGTTGCCATCATATATCTTCGAGCATGCAATCGTCCAGGAATTGATCCGCACCGCTACCCAGGCGGTGTTATGGTACAATGATCTCTGGTCATATCCGAAAGAAATCCAGATTCACAAGGCGCCCCACAATATTGTGCATATTCTTGCGCACGAGCGCCAGGTATCCCTGTCAAAAGCGCTTTCTCTGGCAATTATCCAACATGACGAGGCAGTCCAGCGATTTCTGCGCCTCAAAAAACAGATACGGCATCTTGACGACAATGAGCATACCGTCTCGCGTTTTGTGGAGAGCATCGAGGGCTGGCTGCGCGCAACGCAAGACTGGTCACGCCGGACTGATCGTTACAGATAGCAGATAGGCGGCTCCTTCCGTGCTTGAAATTACTTTCTGGATTCCATCTCCATTCTCGCTTCTCACTCCTCACCCCCCCGACGCCTCCACCAGGTCAAAAGCGCGCACAGCATCCGCCTCTGCTCGCCGCAGCGCCGCTTCGTCGCGCCCGCCACCATCGTCGAGTCCGGCGCGATCGCCGCGCGTCATGGCGAACACGGCGCGCAACACCTCTTCCTGATCGGCGCCCAGGCTCACCTTGCGACGCGCCATGACTTTGCGCGCAACCTCGATCATCGACTGAATGCGGTACTCGCGGAAGACCTCGCCGCCCCACGTGAACGGCGGGATGGTCTTAGGTGCGAAATGAACGCCGAAGATATTCGAGCCGGTCCCAACGACGGCGCCGCCATTCAGATGCACGCCAATCCCCAGTTTGACATGATCGGCAAGGAAGCAGCCCAACTTGAGAATGCCGCTGTCGAGTTGACCAAACCCTTCGATCACCATGCGGATCGAACCATAGGTATTCTTCAGATCGCTGTTGGTCGTCATCGCGCCGATATTGACCCATTCGCCAAGGTACGAGTGCCCGAGAAAGCCATCGTGGTGCTTGTTGCTGTACCCCTGAACAATGCTCGCCTCGACTTCGCCGCCGATGCGACAGACCGGTCCGATGCTCGTTTCGCCGCGTATGCGCGCACTGGCGATCAACGAGCCAGGACCAATATAGGCGGGACCCTGAATGAACGAAAACGGTTCGAGACGCGCGGCGTCGATCACGATCGGACCGTCGCGCGCATCGAGCGCCAGCGGCGGTTCGAGGCGCGCATCCCGATGGAAGAACACCTGCTTTGGGTTGCTGACGACAATCGAGGGATGATCCGGTGAGCGATCCGCGGCGCTGAACCATCCATCCTGCTCAACAAGCAGCGGAACATCGCGCACGACCTGCTCGCCGTTCAACGCAATCAAATCCCAGGGAAAGGTGAGCAGGCGCGTCTCGACTTCAACAAGGCGCCCAAAACGCCGCAGTTCCGTCAGCGCCGCTTCGGCGCGCTGATCCAGCAGATAGGGCAGCACCGCGCTCGCCAGCCGTGGCGTCAGACGCGCGCCGAGCAGCACAGGACCGCCAAGCAGCGCGTGACCGGCATCAGCGATATAAACCGTTCCTGGCGGTTCATCGCACAGGTCGGGCAGCCAGCGGGCATCGAGGGTGCGTGCATTCACAAATGTAAGCGGCGCACTTTGACTGAGCAGCGCCAGGGGCCAGCGCCCGACGCCGTGGGCGCGCGCCAGGTGCGGACGGCAGATAACTGCTGGCGGCTTGCCGGTCAGCGCCCGCACACGCTCGCGCAATGTGAAAATGCCGCAGCGCAGATCGCACACTGGTCGTGTATGCGTCAGTGGCAGAAATGTGCGGCATCCCTCATCTTCAAAAATCACGATCGTCTCATCAGCCATAGCAGAACCTGCCATCTGTGGGAATTATCTGCGTTTCCAGACCTCCAGAATTGCAGTTGCCAGTTTTTCGGGGTCGTGCCGCAGCACGCGCACTGTGCGTCCCTCGCCGGGATGGTCGAGCGACGCCGTCAACTGCACCACTGCCGTCGCCAGGTCCGCCTCAATGACTTTTGCGCCCTCGACCAGGATATCGTGCGTGGTAATCCGGTCGGTCGTGCTGACGGCGGTTTCTTCATATTCTTCGGGCGAGAGAAAGACCGGCGTTTGCCGGGCTGCCGCATAGATCCGGCGCACCTCGGCGTCGATGCGCGGCGTATTCACCAGCACATAATCGGGGGTAAATCCGCCAAAGCGCACAATCTGGCGCACGTGATCACCGACGCTGTATCCGGTCGTCATACCGGGTTCCGTCATCAGGCTGCAAATGTAGATTTTGCACGCCTTGCTGTGGCGGATGGCATCACGCAGGTCGGGAATGAGCAGGTTGGGCAGAATGCTTTCATAAAGGCTGCCGGGACCAAACACAATCACATCGGCGGACGTGATAGCATCGAGCGCCACCTGTGTCACCGGCAATGGCGCGGCGCATGGTCCCTCTTCATTGCCGACATAGATGTTGACGACATGCCGCTCTACCAGATGCTCATCGTGTGCGATATTGTGCTTGACATTGAAACGCTGCCCGTCGTCGAGTTCGACGAAGACCTCGTGCGGCTCAGGGGTCGGCACGACAAAGACGACATTCTCGAAGTTGAACAGGCTCGATGCGCGGTAGTAATACTCGACCGGGTCCTGCACGGGGGTGATGCAGGTCAAGCGTTGCGCCGATCGTCCGAGGCTGGCGGTGATCAGGAGTCCAGCGCCCCCCGAAATCACGGTCATCCGGGGAGGCGTCTGGTCGCGCTGATACGCCAGCACCATCTCGCCGCTGGTATCGACCCGGGTGTTGAGCGGGATGACCGCCACGCCGCTAAGCTGCCAGATGCCGACGGCGAGGGTCATCAATCCCAGCGCGGCGAACACCAGTCCGCGCGCCCACAATGGCAGGAATTGGAGCGTGATGAATGAAAAGATCGGCGGCAGCGTCGCGGTGCGGTAGACGAAGATGAAGAAGTATGCAACGCCAAGCGAAAGGAAGACGATCCCGACAAACGTCAGGGCTAGCGGACGGATGAGGCGCCGGAGTGAACTCAGGCGTTGCACAATGCGTTGCATGTCGATCTTGCACTCCTGATAAACGGGTCACGTCCCCTGCGATTGACGCAATTTATCGCGCAGTGCGCGCAGTTTCACGTTCCGTCGCGCCACCAACTCAACGAGCAGGAGCGCCGCCAGCGGTGCGTCGCCAATTCCGCCGCTGCGCCCGATGGTTGGTTGCCCGTCTTCTGTGACGCCGACGAGCAACTGATGCGCTGCGCGCGCTTCGGCGATGCGCGCCGCCGGTTGTTCCGCAAACTCGACACTCAAACCAGTTTGCGCTTCCCAGGCGCGCACCCACACTGCCGACGCCGCTGAAGCAGGAGCGATAACCAGCCCGCGCTGGCGATACTGACGGTTGAGATACTGTGCCAGAAGCAGCGCGATGTCAAGGTGCGGCGCCAGCTCGCCATCATTGTCCACCACCCCTAGCGCGCGACCATCAGCCGATATCGCAACACCCAGGTGTGAGTCGCTTTCGCGCACGAGTTTACGCAGACGCACAAGCGGCGCCGTATGCGGATGCGGCGCCTGGCGACCAAACCAGGCGTCCGGGTCGCGGTTAATTTCGATCGTTTTGGTTTGTGCGCCATCGCCGAGGACTGTCGGGATGACGCCCCCTGTTGCGCCATTCATAACATCCACAAAGATGGTGAGAGACGTTTGACGCGCCAGATCAACATCAATCGCCTGGCGCAGACTCTCGATATAGGTCCGGCGCACATCGACCGTATCGGCATCGGGGGCATCAACCGGAAACGGTGGAGGTTCAGACGGTGAAGCATCATCGACAAACGGGGTCAAACCAGGCGCCGGTGCGATGACGATCAGCCCATTGAGCCAGTAATCGCGACTCCCGGCAGACACGATCACCGCACAATCGGCAATGCCGCGATCAAGCGCGATATCGATGGCCGGACGCGGCAGCGGCGTTGAACCAAGGAGGACGCGCACACCACGGGCGCGCAGCCCCTGGTAGCAATCGGCAGCGATCTGCGCCGAAAGAAAGCGGGTGTCATATGCGACCAGGCAACTCCAGCCACGCGCATTGAAGAGATCGGCAAGCGCCGCATACCGCCGGCGCACCGCATCGAGTGTAAAATCCGCAGCGACGGCGCCTTCCCAGCAGTACGTATATCGCACGATTTGCATATCCGAAAACTGACGGATCGAATACGTTATTTCGCATGCGCTTACCGCGCGGCTGTGAACTCGCGCAACGTGCCGATCATCATATCGCGGATCTCGTGCACGCGCTCCAACGTGCGCGCCTCGAAACGGGTCGTGATTGCCGGTTCGGTATTCGACGCGCGCAGAACCCCCCAACCATCGCCAAAGTCGACGCGCACGCCGTCAACATCGACGACCGGGTAGCGTGCAGCAAAGTAGTCGCGCACGAATTCGATCGCTTTGAACTTCGTCTCTTCGTCGAATGGCAGACGCCCTTCCGAGAGCGATGGCAGAGGTGGAAACGGCGCCAGCGCCTCAGCAAGCGTTTGCCCGCTCTTTTCCAGCGCATCGAGCAGCATGCAACCGGCAAAGATGCCATCATCGTGAAAATGGTGTTCGACGGCGCCAAACACATGACCGCTCAACTCGCCAGCCAGCGGCGCTCCCACCTCGCGCATCTTCGCCGAGAGGTTCGAATAACCGGTTCGCCACATCACCGGCGTGCCGCCAAAGGCGCGAATGGCGTCGATCAACACCACGCTACACTTCACATCGAACACGATCGGCGCCGGTCCGCGCGCCAGCGCCTGCTTTGCCAGCACGATCAGGTAGCGGTCAGCGAAGACTATCTCGCCATTGCCGTCGACCACGCCCAGACGGTCGCCATCGCCGTCGAGCCCGATGCCCATGTCGGCGCCGGTCTCGCGCACGGCGCGAATCAGGTCCTGAACATTCTCCTCTTTGAGCGGGTCGGGATGATGGTTGGGAAATGTGCCGTCGGGTTCGATAAACAGCGGAACGACCTCGCAGCCAATCGCTTCCAACGCGCGCACGCCGAGCGGACCGGCGACCCCGTTCCCGCCGTCGAGCACGACTCTGGGTTTTCGTTGAAGCGCGATATGGCGGGTCACATCGCGCACATACGCTTCCGCCACGTCGATCTGCTCACAGGCGCCATTCCCGGAAGCGAACGAACCGCTCATGGCAATCCGTCCCACTTCCTGAATCTGATCGCTGCTGAGCGGCGTTCCGCCATACACCGGATCGGAGAGACGCAGTTTCAAGCCGTTGAAATGCGGCGGATTGTGGCTTGCTGTCACAACCGCGCCGCCATCCGCGCGCAGGAAGGAGACGGCAAAATACATCAACGGCGTCGGCGCCATCCCAATATCGACGACATCGCATCCGCTGCGACGCAGACCATCGATCAGCGCCGCCGCATACGCTGGCGAGGTCAGGCGTGCATCGCGCGCCACCACAATCCGGCGTCGCTCGCGCTGCCGAAAGAATGTTCCACTGGCGCGTCCCAGTGTTCGATACACCTCTTCGGAAAGATCGCGATCAACCACGCCGCGAATGTCGTATGCGCGAAAAATGGAAGGATGTATATTCGTCATCAAAGGCGCTCCTTGTGCGACCCGGCAATCGCCAGACTTCAGCGCTCGTATTGTAGTACCAACGTACAATCATAGCAACCTGGAGTTTGGGTCAGGGCGATGGGCTTTGGGAAGGCGATGAGACCTTGACCTTTATTCCAACGATAGCCATCAGCGCCCAAAATGTAATTGCCAGGTCCGGCACGAAGTAGAAGCGATCAACCAGCCCGTGAACGAGCGCGGCAGTCATTGCCGCCAGTGCGCCCAAAGCCATCAGATCACGACGTTCACGCACAGCGCTGAAGGCATGCCGGTAGAAGCGCAGCAGCAGCCAGCCGAACGCCAGCACGCCCATCGGTCCGACATTGATCCAGGCATCGAGCAGCAAGTTATGCGGGTGAGCAGCATATTCCTCGCTCGTGCCACGCAGCGATGGATCGATCCGGCTACGCCCAAATGCCGGGTTGTGGTAGTAGTAGAATTGGTCGAGTCCCAACCCAAGCGGATACTGCTGAAGGTACACGAGCGACTCGCGCCACAGGAGTAAACGCGCATCGACGCTCCCTCCGCCAGGACCGCCGCGCAGTGTCAGCGCCAGACCGGTAACCGCTGCGATCACAACGCCAGCAAGCGCCAGAGCCGACCAGCGCATGGACCGCCGATCCGGCAATCTGAAGAGGAACCAACCCACACCAATGACGGCTGCCGCAACAGCGCTCGCCAGCCATGCGCCGCGTGAAAAGGACGCTGCAACTCCTGTCAGGGACGGCAACACGCAGATGGCGAAGAAGAGCGACGTTGCTCTGGCGTATGCGACACCGCGCGTATCGGTTATCGGCGCAGAGCGCTTCTCGCCCCGCACGCCAATGGCGAGCGCCGCAGCCAGGGGCCAGACCCGCTCCAGGTAAAGCCCCAGATTATTGGGGTGACCATAGACCGATGTCACCCGCCGCACGCCATCTACAACGATGACATTTTCGCTGAATGCGCGCTTCTCGCCGATCAACGGCGCCAGGTCCAACCCGGCGAACTGTAACGCGCCGATGGTCGCCACCCACGCGCCGCTCAACGCCAGCGCGCCAGCCAGAAGCATACGCGGCATTCTGGTGACGTGAACAAGCGCATAGAAGAGCAGTGGCTCGAAGATCAGCCAGCGAAACTCGCGCAGCGCTGCGCCGCGTCCTTCGGGAACCGCCAGCGCCACGCCGATGACGCCTGCCAGCGCCAGGAGCGCATGCGGCGCATACGCGGCGCTCTTTACGCGAGCGTGTTGAACCAATGCCTGCCAGTCGGGTCTATTCCGACTCTGGACCTGCCGGATCATCCATTGCCCCGCCACTGCGGCAGCCGTGACCAGGAGTGCGATTTCGTGGAGCGGAAAAAGCCACGTTCGACCGGCAGCCTCGATGGAGGTCGGCATCAGATAGAGCGGCGCGGCAAGTATGACACAGACCAGACCGCCAACCGGCTGCGCGAGCGTGAGCAGGGCGAAGAGCGCCAGACCTGTAAGGCGGAGCGGGAACGGCAAAGCACTGAGGTGAAAGAACGCCAGGCACAGTGCCATGATCACAGCAGCGGGCAGGAGCGCCGGGTGAGTCAGACGTCGATAGAGGCTGACAACCTTCATGAATGGAATGCTTTCGACATTCAGTGACTTTCAAATCATCTCACACAAAGGCACAAAGGCGCCAGAATCGCCCGAATGCCCGGATGGCAGGGGTCACTGCGAGTTGCCGTGCTCCTCAGGCGGCAGGTTTCGCAAAGCTTCGTCGCTCGTGCTCCTCGCAATAATTGGGTGTCAGAATGCCTAAACATTCCCCTCTCTTCCTGCGTCCCCCAAAGAACTCTACACTTGTGAGGGCGCCCACAGGGGAGCGCGGGCGCCCACGGTGGGGCGCCCCTCCCCCTGGCGATGCGCCGGGCGCCCACAGGGGGGCGCCCCTCCCCCTGGCGATGCGTCGGGTGCCCACAGGGGGGGCGCCAACCGCCCCCGCCCGCGCCCATTTCGGGACGGCCCCTGTGCCTGCCCGCAAGGGGGGCCCACAGGGGGGCGCCCCGACGTTCCGTCCCGTACGGTACGTGGGCGCCCACGGGGGGCGCCCCGACTGCACCAACGCTGCCTGGCCGTTGCAGGCATCTGGCGCCGCTGTCACCTTCGCGCGACATGTCGCCCGATCGCAATCATCATCAACGCTCCAACATACGCCAGCGCCAGCGTGATCACCGCAGGCGTCAGCGTCCATATCCAAGGCAGCGGTCGCTCTCGTCCGACAACAAAGATCTGCGGCGGTGCGGCGCTCCAAATCTCGAAGGTATGCACATCATCAGTCAGTCCCGAAGCGACAACCACCAGACTGCTATCGCCTGATGGCGTGATCCATCGCGTCGCCCCGCCATCAATGCTGACTTCCGCAGGCGCAGTGAGACGAATGGCGAGTGATTGCCCGGTAAAGCGCGCGCGCCATCTTCCCTCTTCGACTGTCTCGACCGCCGGGTGACGCCAGGAATGCGCGCCTGTGCCGGCGATCGCGCCATCCGCAGCATAGGCGCGCACTGCATCGTAGGCGGGCAGCGGCTGAAAATCGCGGTCAACCAGCGCAAAATAGGGCGTCGGATCGGCGGGGTCCGGTTCACGGTAGCCGCCCCAGCGCAGGAACCAGATATTCATGACCCCCATCCAGGGCCACTCCCTGCGCGCGCGTTTCAGTTGTCCCACCAGATATGCGCCCTTCATTTCCTCAGAAACCGGCGGTCCCCAGGTGCTGCGCGCCGGTTCCGGGATATGGTCGGGCGCGCTGTTGTAGCCGAACTCACTGATCCACACGGCTTTGTCGCCGTCACCATGTCGTTCCATCACCTCGCGCAGCAGCACGACGCGCGACACATCGATGCGGGTATCGATTGGACGATCAAGATCGCTGAAGGGCGCATCCGGTCGCCAGCGCAACCGGATGTAGCGGTTCTCGTCGGGCGGTTGCCCCAACCCATACGCCTGCGCCGACATAATGTCGAAGTATGGCGCGCCGCCTGCGCGGTACACACGGTCGAGATACTCCAGTTCACTTATCGGCGCGATACGTGGCTCTTTGCCATCGGTCGGCGACAGGCCGGGGAACAGGATGACGACCTCGGGATTGGCAGCGCGCGCCGCAGTTGCGGCATCCCGCAACAGTTCGACGAAGCGTTCAGGCTCCGGCAAGCGCCAGCTCCACTCATACGCCAGGTTGGGCTCGTTCCAGATCTGAATGAACCGCACCTGCCCGCGGTAGCGGGATGCGACCGCCGCCACAAAGTCGGCGTAGTCGGCATAGTTTTCCGGTGGTCCGGTCGAATTGGCATTTTCGAGCAGCCCGGCTTGAAAACGCGGATCGGCGTCGTCATTCGGGCGCGCCCACTGCGGCGCGCGGTCGATGCGCACGATCAACTCCAGCCCCAGACGCTGCGCCTCCGCAACGATAAAATCGTACTTCTCCCACGAACTGCGCACCCGATCAGGATTGCGGCGATCGACAAAATCGCCCTTGCCGTGGATTTCGATATCGTCCCAGGGCATCTGGATGCGCACAAAATGCGCTCCCATTGCGCGCGCCAGTTCGAGGGTGCGCGTGACATTGGCGGCATCGGGTTCGAACTGGAGATTGAACGCATTCACGCCGATCTGCGGAACATCAGCCCACGGAATTGGCGTATCAGACGGCGTATATGTCACGCCACGGTTGACTTCATTGTCGAACCAGGTAAACACAGCCAGCGCGGCAGCCAATATCCCGATGACCGCTCCATACGCAACCAATCGAACCATGTGCTCTCCTCTTTAACCAGGCAGGGAGTATAGCGGCAGCGCAGGGAAGCGTCAAATGCATGAGGCATGGGGCGAGAGGCGAGAGGGTTGTACGTGGCAGGTGGCAGATGGCGGTGCGCGTAGGGGCGCCCCCTCCGTCGACGCCCAAACGGGGGAGGGGGAGGGGCGCCCCCCCGTGGGCGCCCAAACGGGGGAGGGGGAGGGGCGCCCCCCGTGGGCGCCCATTGCGGGCAGGCACAGGGGCCTGCCCCTACGATGGCGCGGGCGGGGGCGGTTGGCGCCCCCCCGTGGGCGCCCATTGCGGGCAGGCACAGGGGCCTGCCCCTACGATGGCGC
>ERZ1685331.7-NODE-7-length-82901-cov-20.359426_pt1 | contig 82901 bp, 53 predicted proteins | sample MGYA00580194_ERZ1685331 | MGnify/ENA primary metagenome ERZ1685331 (study PRJEB41501, sample SAMN08275520) | hot springs metagenome | biome: alkaline hot spring; material: microbial mat | place: Russia: Ush-Beldyr | collected 2015-07 | depth 0.5 m m ...
GTGGGGATGAGCGTACGGTGCGCCCCTACCTGTGCCCCGTGCGGGGATGCGCCTGCGGCGCGTGGGCGCGGCAGCGGCGCGCCCCTACCTGTGCCCCGTGGGGGGGTGCGCCCACGGTGCGCCCCTACCTGTGCCCCGTGTGGGGATGCGCCTACGGTGCGCCCCTACCTGCCCCGTGCGGGGGCGCCCCTACTGGTCAGTCATTTTCCCTCGCGCAACGTTCAACTCTTCTGCGGCGTTATTTGATCGACTGGCGAGCCGCAGTTCTTCGACCGCCGCCATGATCTGTGGGTCGTTCTCGAATGCGTAGCGCCACCAGTCAACCTCGACGACCCGGTCGGGTTGCACCCCCTGCCCTTCGAGCAACGAACCGTCGGGCAGGCGGAAGACCAGTTCCGCCAGCCAGAAGCGTGAACCGTCATCGAGATCATACCCGATCAGATTTTCGGTGTTGCCGGCGCTCGGCGTACCGATCACCCGCGCCCGTCCGCGGAACTGCATGCCGGCGGCAAACATTTCGGCGGCGCTGGCAGTTTCATCGCTGGTCAATACGATGATCGGCATCTGTTCGAGCAGCGGCAGCGTCTTGCCGGACGGCACATCGATGCTGTAGGAGCGATCGCGTCCGCTGCTGCTGCCGATGGTTCCTCCATCGATGAATAATCCGAGTGTGCGCCGCAGCATGTCGAGGCGTCCGCCGCCGTTGGTGCGCACATCCAGAATCAGTCCATCGAGCGGACCGGATTGATAGAGCGACATAATGGCGTCGGTCACGCGCTCATCAAGCGCCGAGATATTGAAGGTGTCGATCAGAACCACGCCAATGTCGGTTCCTGGCACGCGACGCGCCTCGACAGTCGGAAAAGCGTCGGGAGGGATGACCTGACGAATGACCGTCACATCGCGTATTGCACCGGTGGTGTCGATGATTCGGAGTTGCACCGGCGTTCCGGGTTGCCCGCGCACGACGGTGATCGGACCGCCGGGACCGAAGGTGACCGTGTCGCTGACCGGCACGCCATTGACGGCAATGATCAGATCGCGCGGCTGAAGTCCTGCCTGTTCCGCCGGACCACCGGGAGCGAGGCGCGTGATCAGAATCCCTTCCTCCAGCTCGCGGATCATGGCGCCAATGCCAGCATACGCCACTCCGCCATCGAAACGAGCCGCTTCTTCCGCCACTTCCTGGGGCGTGTCGAAGCGCGTATGGTCATCGCCAAGCCGCCCGACCATCTCTTCGATGAGCGCGTAGAAATCCGCTTCCGAAGCGGCGCGCGCAATGCGCGGCTCAAACTCCCTGCGCACCGCCTCCCAGTCGACGCCGCCGTAGTCTTCGTACACATACCGGTCGCGCACCAGTGTCCAGACGTCCTCGAAAACCGCCTGGCGCTCATTCGCGCTTAGTGGCGCAAGCGTAGGGGTTGGCAGAAGCGGGTATGGCGTGACCGTCGGCGTTGCAGTTGGCGCCGGGGTTGGCGTTGCGGTGGGAGTCGGGGGTGGCGTGTCGGTTGGCGTAAGCGATGGCAGCGGCGTCGATGGAGGTGGAGGCGCTGGCGTTGCAACAGGCGCTGGGCGTAGCGTTACAGGCAGGTTGCCGCATCCCGCCAGCACAACAACGATCAGCACAATGATGGAGCGGAGACAACGAATCATCATGGCTCCATTGTACACGAGAAAATGCAGCCGCGCGTCCTGTTTCAGGTGCGGTCATCATGAGTCAGGAACGACTGCTATGCGTCTATCCGCCCGGCGACTCAAGCAACGGGCTGCGGGAAGCAAAGCCCGCCTGTGCAGGCTGAACCGCGCTATACCGGATGAATTTCCTTAAAAACCATAACGTCTGCACGAAGCGCACGAAGCCCCGCTGTCACGGGTCTGCCCGACGCGGAGGGTGCAGGAGCGCGCCTGGCGCCATCAGCCCGACGCTGAGCCGTCGGGCTGATGCAGTCGTCTGGCAATGCATTCCTGAACCATCGTGTTTCACGGAGCGACGCCGCGCGCCAGCCAGAGGATGCCCATGCCGCTGAATGCAACCGTCATCAGCGCCATCTGAAGCGAGATCAGTTCCGCTATCCAGCCGACGAGCGGCGCGCAAACAACGAAAGAGAGGTAGGTCACTGCCATAATCGCGCCGGTCACCGCGCCGCTGTTGCCGGGAGCCTGGCGCGCCGCCTCGCTCAGCGCCGTTGGGACGACGCCGGCGACTCCCAGACCGGTGAGGGCAAAAGCAGCAACCGCAGCCGGAATCGAGTTGGGGATCATCAGCAACAAACCGGCGTGATGACCAGCACGCCCGATGTCAGCAACGAAGTGCGGGCGCCGAACCGCGCAAAGAACGGCGCATTTACCAGTCTACCGGCAAACATTGTTCCATTGAAGAGCGCATATGCTGCACCGCCGACGAGTGCCGCTGCGCCAAGAGCACGCAGGTACATGACCGACCAGGTGTTGGCGACGCTCTCTCCCACCACGCCAAACATGCTCAATACAGCGAACGCAAGCAGCGTGCGTCGATCAATCAACAGGCGCAACGCGGCGCCGGCGCCGTTGTGGTTTGGGTTGAAAGGCGCCGCAGGCGGATAACGCACCGGCAGCGTCGTCAGCAGGGCGACAGCGCACAATCCAGCGAGCAGCCAGAGGACATGCGCATACGTCCAGCCTGTCTGCAACAGCCCGCCGGTGGCAAGCGCACCAATCACTGCGCCGCCGCTGAAGCCGGCGTGCATCAGGTTCATCACAGGACGCTGCGTCTGTTGCTCCCAATCGAGCGTTGCACTGTTCATTGCCATCTCGACCGCACCGAACCCCAAACCACTCAGCGCCAGTGCAATGGCGAACCCCCAAAGGTTACTCGCGACGGCAAGCCCCAGTGACGAGAGTCCAAGCACAATGAGACCGGCGATAGCGAGGTGTTTCTTGCCGAACGTCACCGTCAGCGGACCGCCGAGGATCAGCAATCCCATCGCAATGAGCGGCGGCAGCAACTGGACTGATCCGAACGCGCCTTCACTGATGCGCAACGTGCGGATAATGTCGGACCAGAGCACCCCTTGCCCGCCAATTGTTACGCCGAAGAGCACGAAATAGATCATCAGCAGCGCCAGTGCTGCACCTGGATGCCAGACAATCGATGAGGAAGAGAGACTGCGCGTGAGGGTTTTCTGATCCACGGAGACTCCTGGACGCAACGACTGCGATGCCTGGTTATGATACCACAGGCAACGATGTCAGTGCGCCTGGCAGCAGGGGCGCCTGTAATGGGCGCAGAGGAAGTCCGGGGAGAGGCGCTCCACTCTCAACGATAGAGTTTTTTCAGGAGCAGGGGTGTGTGCGGCGTCCCGAAGCCTTTTTCTCCTCACCCCACGCCCCCTCTCCAGCACCGCTGAAGAGAGAAAGTCGAGGCATTCTGCTGCCTGAAAACGGGTGATTCAACACGAGGGCTTGCCAGAAAAATCCACACCTGTATAAAGGGTGACCCGGCGCACCGGGTCGCCCCAGGGAACCAGGGAACGTATCACCGTACAACCAGCGGCAGCATTACCTGGAAGCGCACCGGTACTGTGATCGCATTCGACTCGCCGCCGCCAGGCGCCGGGTTGAAGACCGTGACGCTTCCATCGCCTGCGGCGCCGCGTTGCGCTGCCGGGAGTATCGCCTGCACCTGCGTTGCGCTGACGAAGGTCGTTGTGAGCGGTGTTCCATTCCAGCGCACGACCGAATTTGTGACAAAGTTACTGCCGGTGACCGTCAGAATAACATCACTGTCCCCCACCGATATGAGGTCTGGCGAGACGCTGCTGATCGCCGGTGCCGGATTGCTCGTCTGAATGGTGAACGTCGCCGCGCCGGACGTGCCGCCGCCGGGAGCGGGGTTGAAGACGGTTACATTCGCCGTGCCCGCTGCGGCAATGTCGCTGGCGGGGATGGCAGCAGTCAGTTGCGTGCCGGAGACGAACGTGGTGGTGCGGTCGCTGCCGTTCCAGCGCACCACCGAGCCGCTAACGAAGTTCGTGCCGGTGATGGTGAGGGTGAAGCCGGGACCGCCTGCAACCGCCGTGGACGGAGTGATCGCCGTGATCGTCGGCATCGGGTTGTTGATGGTGAACGTCGCCGCGCCGGACGTGCCGCCGCCGGGAGCGGGGTTGAAGACGGTTACATTCGCCGTGCCCGCTGCGGCAATGTCGCTGGCGGGGATGGCAGCAGTCAGTTGCGTGCCGGAGACGAACGTGGTGGTGCGGTCGCTGCCGTTCCAGCGCACCACCGAGCCGCTAACGAAGTTCGTGCCGGTGATGGTGAGGGTGAAGCCGGGACCGCCTGCAATCGCCGTGGATGGACTGATGCTGCTGATCGTGGGCATCGGGTTGTTGATGGTGAACGCAGCCGTATTCGATGTAAGACCCCCCGGATTGACGACGGTCACATTCGCCGTACCCGCTGCGGCAATGTCGCTGGCGGGGATGGTCGCGGTCAGTTGGGTGCTGGAGATATATGTCGTTGTGCGCGGGCTGCCATTCCAGTGCACGACCGAGCGATCCGACCCTGTGCCGTCGATGAAGCCGCTGCCGTTGACCGTCAGCGTGAACGTGCCGCCGCCAGCGGTTGCTGAGTTCGGATTCAGGCTTGTAATTTGCGGTGTGGGAATCTCCGAGCCACAGATGACAAATGGCAGCTCAACAATATTGCCAGCATTCGTATAATCGCCACGTGGCGCCCATGTTCCCGGCTCGCCGCCGGTCAGGTCGAGCTGGCGCGCATTGTTGCTGAGACCAGTGCTGACTGGAGGAACCCACGGACCGCTGAGTCCCTCGCTCCCTGCCATGCCCCACTCGAGCCAGTAGGTTCCGGTCAGCAGCGTGGTGACCGTAAAGGGCCAGTTGAGCGTAACCGCCATGATCGGGCGGGATGTTTGCGTCAGGTCACCGGCAAGCACACGGTAGACATTCGTCCACGCATTGGACGTGATCGTTCCGTTGCCCGGACCGGCGATCACCGTGCCGCCGTCGCCGGGCACGCCATTCCACAGGCGCAGATCGACCACTCCTGTGATGGTCGAGGTAGTGCCGCTGTTGATCTGGTAGGCGTAGAGTGTTATCTCAGAAGGTCGCCATCCATTGCCTGTCACGGTGAAGTCGTCCGCCAGGCGCGCGCGCGGGGGACCGGCAGGAACGCTTTGTATGCGTGTTGGATCCACGAGATACCCGAAGCCGGTATCAGTGCCTTGAGGTGAGCTGGTATCAGCGCCTCCCGCTCCGTTGCCGGTTCCCGTAATGAACGACCCATTGGTAAAGAGCGGCGTGGCAGAGCACGATGGCTGCACATTGGCGCGCGCCGGGCGCGGAATGAGACCGGCGCCGCCAATCAGCCCCACGACAAGACTGACAATTGTCAGCGTGCGGATGAAGAGATTGAAAGAAATGGGTTTCATTGCGCCCCTCCTGCTGGATGATTGGCATGCGCCTGTGAAGCGGCAGTGCAAGTGTGCAAGCGAAAGATTGTGCGCAGATGCTCCCGCATGAGCAAACCGTTCAACACGTGCCCCCGTCCTGTGCTTGACGTGATCGTAGCGCCGCTGAGTGAACAGCGGATGAACGGATTGCGATCGCAAAGCGCAATAACGGTTGTTGGTGGTAGAAATGCGGGGTTGCACGTTGAAGGTGCGAAGGTTGCAGGTTGAAGGGGAAACGTTGAATGTTGCACGTTGAAGGTGCGAACGTTGCAGGTTGCAGGGGCGAAGGTGGCGCATTGAACGTTGAACGCATCAATCCCTGATCCCTAACCCCCTTACCCGGTTCTCAGTTCTCAGTTCCTGGTTCCTGGTTCCCGGTTCTTCCTCCACGCATACATCCGCCCTCGTTCCACAAACCCCAGGCTGGCGTAGAACTGGCGCGCTGGTTGATCTTCCGGTTCACTGCCATAGAACACCGTCGCCAGGTGCGCATCGTACCCTTGCAGGCGACGCAGTCCTTCCAGCACAAGTGCGCGCGCCAGCCCGTGGCGGCGATGAGCGGCGCGGCAGCCGAGCGGTTCAATCTCGCCAGTGCGGTTGATCGGGTCGAGCCACACGGTACAGAACGCCGCAACAGTTCCATCGTCGGCAACCGCGATCAGGTCGAGATCGGAACGGTACGTGGAGGCATGGATTGCGGCGCGGTATTTGGCAACGCTCATCCGCGACAGTGCAAAAGCGTCGCGGTGCGCTTCGACGCGGGCATACACGTCTTCTTCACCCTGAACGTGGCGAATGGTGTAGCCAGCCGGCACATCCGGCTCCGGCACATGCTCGTGCAGGTCGCGCACGCTGAGCGACAGGAAATGGTCTGTGCGCACATACCCGCGCTGCGCCAGCAGATCGTTACGGTACGCATCGTGTTCATAACTCCAGACCGACACGTGTGGATTTGGATCATCAACGGCGAGACGGCTCAGGTGCTCGACCCAATCGAGCATCGCCGGTTCGATGGCGCGGTATGCCGGATGCACAAGCATGTCCGCCTGATGCTCACTGGGCCAGGTAAACCCGACCAGCGCGCCCTGATGGTCGAACCAGAGCCGGATGCGCGCATTCAAGTCGTGAGTGTCCTCATCGGTGAAGCGCCACCAGTCCAGGTCGCCGACGTGACAGTAGACAAGCGGACCTTCAAGCGCCTCGATTTCCGCCAGCAACTGGCGCATTCGCGCATAATCATCTTCACTGGCGTAGAGGCGTGATGTGACTGCCATAGGGCACAACCATACCTATCGCAAACCAGCAGCGGCAGGGCGTTCGGTAAGCCAGGCTTCGTCGGCTGGCACGAGCGGTGGCGGTGGTGGCGGATTGCGGTAATCGACGCGCAGATCGTACCGTCCTTTCTCATATGCGTCGCTTAAGGCTGCGCTCAGGTCGAGCGGAACGTCGGGATCGGGTGCGCGGAGCGGAACCGGTACGACGGGCAATAGGTCTTGCAGTTGAACGGGCCAGATTTCAACCCGCGGACGCTGATCGGCGCGTCTGAGCATGACGACAGACGGCGTTGGAGGCCAGGATGTCGCCAGCGAGGGTCGTCGTCTGCCACGCAGCCGATCGATTTCGAGCAAATGGATCGGGCTGCGGATGATCGCTCGACGCTTGCGTTCGTAGGCGTCGGCAGCATCGGCGCCTGAGCGTTTGTTCGCTGGCGAGAGCACTTCAATCGCCGTCACAACTGTTTCATCGCCGACGGTGCGCACTTCAAGGCGACTGTAGCGTGTTTCAATCTCAACTTCCAGCGCTCCAACCACAGGCGCCAGCGCCACAGTCGCAGCGGTCATGCTACTCTGTTGATCACGCTCGACAATCGCGATGCCGGGAACGAGAAAGCGGGAAAGATCGATGTCGATAGTCTCGAGAATGCCGTATAGGGTACAACGACCGCCACATATCGTGGGCTGAGACGGGGCTGGAGTTGCCGGCGCATGGCGGCAATCAGCCCGGCATGCACATCGGTCCAGATCGCCGTTGCTTCCAGATATGGGTCCATGCCGGGGAACGGTGATGGCATACACGCTTCCACAGAGTATTGTATCACGCATACGGGCGCGCAGGGCGCAGTCGCACATTGGCAGGAATCGCTGATCGCTGCGGGCTGATGAGCGTTAAGATAATGTGTGCATGAGCGTGGAGATCATTGGTATGCCAGTGAGTGGTAAAGTCTACACCCTCCCGTGCTGCGCCCATGCTTCCAGCCCGGCGCGAATGAGCGCTGTTCCTGACGCAACGCTGATGGCGCTGCCGGGACCGGCGCCGTACACGGAAACCACTGCAAACGCGCCAACCTTGCCGGTCGCCATGACAGCCTTGATCGCCCTGTTCACGTCCGCCAGTCCCGGTCCGTTCGGCTCGCGGGTGGCGTGGTTCGGCACGAGCGCAGCGTCGAGGATGTTGGAGTCGATGTGCAGGTAGAGCACGTCGCAGGATGCCGTGAGCGACGCCAGTGGACCGGCGAAGTCGTTGACATCAGCGATGGCGGTTTCGGTGGCGCGGATGAGTTGCGCTTCGGGCGGGTCGAGGTTGCGCACATCAACCAGAAGGATGCGGTCGGTCGGCAGCGGTGCGCTCATGCCCGCCAGATCGCGCCACTGTGACAGCGCCAGCCCGGCGCACACCGCTACCGGCATTCCTCCAAGCATTCCTGAAAGGGTCGTGCGCGGCGTATTGTAGTCGCCGTGTGCGTCGAACCAGACCAGCCCGATTCGCGCGTGCGGTCCGCAGGAGCGTTGCAGCCCGGCGACAACGCCGACGGCGTGGGTACAGTCGCCATCGGGCGGGGCCATGGTCAACGTTGGCGTTGTCGGCGTCGGGGTCGTCGGGGCGTAGGGGCAGGGCGTAGTAGGGGCAGGGCGTAGGGGCAGGTCTGAGACCTGCCCCTACGCCGACCGGACCCGATGCCGACCGGACCCGATGCCGACCGGACCCGATGCCGACCCGACCCGATGCCAGGTGACGCACCGGCAGGTTGATCGTCGGGTATGCGGAATGGGGCGGAGCGACCGTATCGGGCGGGGCCATGGTCAACGTTGGCGTTGTCGGCGTCGGGGCAGGTCTCAGACCTGCCCTGACAGAGACCTGTCCGATGGAGACATTGGCGATTACGATGATGGTTCCAACCGCACGCGGATTGTTTTGATTTCGAATGGACGCACATTGCACCGCACGCTATGACCGTCCACGGTCACCGGTCCGGTCTCGCGCTCCAGGAGATCGACCTCTACCGCCGACTCGACTGGTTGCCCGAAATCAAGGCGCGCCGGACCGCGCTGGTTGTGGGCTTCGTACATGCGCACAATCAGACCGTCGCCGTCGTCCGCCGTCTTGATTGTCTCGACGATCACGTGATCGCTGTCGACGCGCAGGAAGGAGCGTCCTTCCGCCGGGATTTCGCCGGTGATGGTCACCGGGCGCAGCGGCGCATTCAGTTCATATGCGCGCCGGGTGACCTGCGCCTCGCGCCAGTCGCCGGCGTGCGGCAGCAGGCTGTAGGTAAAGCGGTGCAGCCCGCGGTCCGCCTGCGGATCGGGGATGACTGCCGATTTGAGCAGCGAGATGCCCAAGGTGTTGTGGAGCAGGCTGTGCCCGTACTTTCCATTGTTCAGCAGCGCCACGCCATACCTGCCTTCACTCAGGTCGATCCAGCGGTGGGCGCAGACCTCGAAGCGCGCCCAATCCCAACTGGTGTTGCGGTGCATCGGGCGCTCAACCGCGCCGAATTGAATCTCGCAGGTTGCGTGGGCGGCGTTGAGCCGCAATGGGAAGAGGACGCGCAGGAGACTCTGGCGCTCCTGCCAGTCCACTTCAGTCTCGAAGTCGATCCGGCGGTTATTGCGCCACAGGCTGATCCGCTGGCGGATCGCGCTTCTGCCGAAACGTCGTACAATCTCGACGGTCGCGCGCAGCGGTCCTTCCTCGGTCACCCGCCATTCGCTGATGTCGTGGATGGGATACGGCTTCTCCAGATAGAACGGATCGATGTCCCAGGCGTCCCAGAACATCGGTCGGTCTTCGTAGAGCACAAGTTGGTTGCCGGTGGCGCCTTCGGCGATGATCTCGCGTTCGTAGCGGGCGTCGTAGAGCGACCCGATCTCGCCATTGGCGTCGAACTCGATACGGAACTCGTCGGACGCCAGGTAGTCGCGGCGGGCGATGAACGGCGCTGCCGGGGATGCGGGAAGCGCAGCATGGAGCGCGGCATACCCGAATGCCGGGACAGTTGCCTCAACCAGCAACGCGCGCGTTCCATCGATCTGTTCGATGACCTGCGCCGGCTCCTCGACCGACGGCTGGCGCTGGTCTTCGAGCGGAATGGCGACACACTCCGTCCGATCCCAGCCGAGGCTGTTGAACACCGCCAGGTGCGGCACAGCGCCATTGACATCGCTGCCGGTCAGATCGGTAATCGCGGCATGGCGCACCGTCTCGGCTGTGTCGCGCACATCGGCGAACTGTTGGTCGCTCTCGCTGTAAACCAGCGGCACGGAGCTGCCGGGCAGAATGTCGTGGAACTGATTGAGCAGCACCGTGCGCCAGGCGGCGTCGAGGTCCCTCTGGCGGCTCACTGCGCCCTGTGTAACTGCCCAGGCATTGAGCCATTCGGCTTCGCGCAGCAGCAATTCCGCCTGGCGGTTGTTCTGCTTGGTGCGCGCCTGACTCGTATAGGTGCCGCGATGGTACTCCAGATATAATTCGCCGACCCACACCGGCAGTCGCGGGTTATTCCAGACGCGCTGCCGCAGACGCTGGAAGTACTGCTCGACGCGACCGGGCTGCACCACCGGGAACCCCGGCAGGTCTGCCATCACCCGCGCCAGTTCGAGCATCTCTTCCGTAGGACCGCCGCCGCCGTCACCGTGCCCGTAGATGTAGAGCACCTCGTCGTTGATATCTTTCTGGCGGTAGTGGTTCCATGTGCCGAAGACTTCGGAAGGCAGCATGCTGCCGTTGTAGGTGTAGAACTGTGCTTCAGTCGGGTTGGGTTTCACCGGCGCAGAGGTTGCGGTCACAAAGTGCGCCAGCACTTCCGAGCCGTCGATGCCGCGCCAGCGGAAGGTATCGTAGGGCATACGGTTGAACTGGTTCCAGCTAATCTTCGTGGTCATGAAGCAGGAGATGCCTGCCAGCCGCATGATCTGCGGCAGCGCCGCCGAGTAGCCGAACACGTCGGGGAGCCAGACGACATGCTCGATACGACCGAACTCTCCCTCGAAGAAGCGCACCCCATGCACAACCTGGCGCACCAGCGATTCGCCGCTGGTGACGTTGCAATCCGGTTCGAGCCACATCGCGCCGACCGGTTCGAAGCGCCCCTCCGCCACGCGCTGCCGCAACCGCTCGTAGAGTTCCGGGTCGTCCTGCTTGAGGAATGCGTAGGTCTGCGGCTGGCTCATGCTGAAGTGGTACTCCGGGTAGCGCTCCATCAGGTGCAGCGCGGTTGCGACCGTATGCGCGATTTTCTGATGAGTACGCCAGAGGGGCCAGAGCCAGGCGACATCCATATGTGCATGGCCCGTCGCCACGATGATCGGGCGCTGCCCCGGCTCCAGGTTGGCCGTCAACGTTTCGCGCAGAAAGGTCAGCGCCGCGTTTGCCGAGATCTCGAAACGCTCGCTCTGCCACCCCTCGCGCAAGTCGAGCAGGTTGTAGGCGCGGTTGATCCGGTCGAGCAGCGCATGCTTCTCCGAGTCGCTGTCGCGGTAGGTGGGGAGAGCATCGAGAATGGCGTACATGACGGCTGCCAGGCGACCGATAATTTCACTGCGCAGTTGCAATTCCAGCCCGCCAAATGGACGGCGGTAGGGCGTGTAGCAGCGGATCAACAATTCGTGTTCGCCCTCGTGTGCGTGTTCGGGGAGCAGGATCGCCGGATGCGGCTCATCAATCCCGGCGAGCGTCGTTCCATTCAGGTAGGCGATGCCTTCGACACCCGCATGCGCCTCGCCCGACCAGCGCATGCGCAGCAGCGCCTGGCGACCGCGCCATTCTTCGGGAATGCGGATCGTGGCGCGCAGCCAGTGGGTATGCCCGCCATCGACCGGCATGCCCCACGGGAGCGGTTCATCGGGTTTATCGGGGTTGTGCGGGTCGCCGCCCCACCGTTCGCCGACCTCCAGCGGACGCCAGGATGGATCGTCGGAAGGCGGCGGCGGGTCCATGGCATTATCGGGAGGCGCGCCAGGCGCCGGACAGGTGAAGACCCCGGTGATCGGGCGCGTGTCGCGGATGATGGCGGCGCGCATCTCCTCCAGGCGCGCCTTCAGTTTTTCGACGATGAAGAAGAGCATGGCAGCAGATCCTTTGGCAAGAACGAACAGGGTCTATCTTACCACGGGTTGTAGGAGTGAGAGACAAGCAGCGTGATGGGACGCTGGTCGAAGGGTACAGGTTGAAGGTGGGAAGGCGGAAAGAGAGGTTGTGCATTGAACGTTACACATTGAATATTGCGCGTTGAGATCGGGAAAGTAAAAGGTGGAGGCGCGCACGGCAGCGCGCCTATGCGTAGCAGGTCTTTGCGCCTTTGGGTGCGATCGAGCAAATCGAGGTCAGAAGCGTATAATACTGTCACGCCGCAAAGAATATCGCAGGACGTGAAGTCGTCGTGCGGGATGCCGCCGGTTGCGGCGACCTGCTCACGCGCTTCGCGCAGGTCGCGCTGGAAGTAGCGCGAGTATGCCAGCGCCAGACGTTCGAGTTCTGCATCGTCGTCGATCGGCAGCAGAACAGCGACGGGCTTGCCGTTTCCGGCGATCGCTACCGGTTCTTCTTCGCTTGCTTTGATACAGGCGCGCAGGTTGGCTTTCACGTCCGGCAACCGATGTGATTGTCACAGACGTATCTCATCTTCGCCTGGCGTGATGTGTCTTTGCGTCCGATCACCAGGATAGATACCTCACGCTGTTCTCTGTCCACATCGCAGGAGATGCGAACCTGTTCTTCGGGCCACAGCGCCCATACTCAACGGTCGATGTTGCTGACCGTAATCAGCCGCTCCAGCCGCATCAGAGCGGCGCCGCTCTCCAGGCTCCGCCGCGCCTGTTCCAGCCCGTCGCGCAAGTCGTCGGCGCGGTCGGCGGCAACCAGCGCTGCGGCGGCGTTCAGCAACGCCACATCGCGCCGCGCTCCCCGGTCTTCACCGTTGAGAATGGCGCGCACAATTGTTACATTAGTGGACACATCACCGCCAAGCAACCCATCGCGTGGGGCGGGCGCCAGCCCCAGCTCGCTGGCGCTGATCTCGTACCGTCGCGGCTCGTGACCGGCGCGCACCTCGATCACCAGGTTCGGTCCGCTCAGGGTCAGTTCGTCGAGACCGCCGTGTCCATGGACAACCAGTGCGTGTCGTGCGCCGAGCATCTGGAGCGCGCGCGCCATCCTCTCCGCCAGCGCCGGGTCAGCGACACCGAGCACCTGATGGCGCGCCTGCGCCGGGTTACTCAACGGTCCGAGCACGTTGAAAATAGTGCGGATGCCGATTTCACGCCGCACCGGTCCAACGAAACGCATCGCGGGGTGGAACTTCTGCGCGAACATAAACCCGACGCCAGCCTGTTCGAGGCAACGCGCCACACCGGCGGCGTCAAGGTCGATGGTGACTCCCAGCCCCTCGAGGACGTCGGCGGACCCGCAGACGCTCGACATGGCGCGGTTGCCGTGCTTGGCGACGGTTGCGCCCGCGCCTGCGGCGATGAAAGCAGCCGTCGTCGAAATGTTGAACGTGCCAGCGCCGTCGCCGCCAGTGCCACAGGTGTCGAGCAGCGGACCGTCGAAGTGGACGGGAATGGCTTTGGCGCGCATGACGCGCGCCATGCCAGCAATCTCGGCGTCGGTTTCGCCCTTCAGGTGGAGCGCCGTGAGCAGCGCCGCAACCTGCGCCGGCGTCGCCACGCCGGTCATAATCTCTTCCATCGCTTCGGCTGCCTGGTCTTCGGTGAGATTGTAGCCCCGAACGATCTGGATGATCTGATCACGGATTGGCATTGGCAGGCTCCTGTGTCGGTTTGGGTTCGACCAGAAACGTCGGCGGCGCGGAACCGCCGCCGGCGGAAACGTTCAGTTTTGCGGCAGTGGCGATGCGCGTCAGGCATCCGACCGCGCGATCGCCGTAAAGACACGGGTCGGCATCGACGTACTGCGGGGTCAGGATGATCCCTTCATCGTCCGACCAGGTCGGGTAGGGTTCTTCTGGCATCGGCACGCGCTCCTGAAGCACAAATGGTTCTTCGCGCGCGCGTTCGAGCGCCCCTTCCCAGGTCAGCGGCGAGGTTTCCCAGCCCAGGATTACCCCTTCGCCGCCATATGCATCGTTCGGCTTGAGTGCCAGGCGCTCGCGGTGACGCCGGGCAAAGTCGAGGAGATCGACCCGTTCGCCCTGGTAGCGGGTTGTGCCCCGCTGCACCAGCCGCGTCCAGGGAATGTGGCGCGCAACTGCTATTGCCGACTCGGCGTCGAGGATTCCGCTCGCCCGTCCTTCGTCGTCGGAGAGCAGCCACATAATCAGTTTGGTGTGCGCCGGTTTCGTGCGGAATGGGTTGACGACGCACGCCACACGGTCGGCATAGGCGCGAATCAGCGGGTGGTGCAGGTCGTACATGGCGAGGAATTCGTGCTGCAACAGGCGGCGGTAGACCAGATCGACCGGTCGCCAGGATGCGCCGCCGTCTGCCAGGCGGGTTGCAACGTACAGCCGTCCCCCCTGGTATTGCAGGTCGTCCGGCGTACACACAACCGTCGGCAGACCATCCGCTTCGAAGCGCTGCTGAAGATACGCGAACTCAGACCACGTCGCCACGCCGGGGAAATCGACAATGGCGACCGTTGGGGTTCCCCGCCCGCCCCAGGCGCGGTAGGCGTCGAGCAGCATCTGTTGCAATCCCTGGCGCACCGGCAACGGCGTTGCCTGAAACGTCTCGCGGAACGCAGCCATGATCCGGGTCTGATCGAAGATCCCGGCAAGCGCGTCATCATACCCGATCCCGGCGGGTGACTCGACATTCGCCTCGATGAACCAGCACCACGCGCCGTCCGGCGCCAGGAAACCGTCGAGGCGTCCGAAGAGGGTTGCGCCGGGGTAGCCAGGGTCGATGGCGAGCAATTCGCGCTCCGCCGGGGTAAGGCGGTAGGGCGCCAGCAGGGTCGGGTCGGTCAGCGTGGCTGCGCTCACCGCACGAATCGCGCGCCCGACGAGCGATGCCGCGCCGGTCAGAGTCTCGTACTGTGCGCGGGTGATGAACCGTGGACGCAGCACCGGGCAGATCAGACGGTCGCGCTGCGGACCGATGAGCATGCCGCGCGTGCGCTGTTCCGCGTCGAGGGTTGCGAAGGTTTCGCGCGCCAGCGCCGCGTCGAGCAGGGTATGGTAGTGCGTGATGATACTGTCGAGATCAGCGGTCATTATGCGGTATTCGAGAAATTAATCCGCTCTGGCCCGGTCCAGCCCGCGCAGGCAGGCGCATAGCGGAATATGTATTCAACATCTATCTCAGCGGCCTGCCAGAAAATTGCGCAGCAACTCTTTGCCCGCCTCGGTCATGATCGACTCGGGGTGAAATTGCACCCCCTGCACCGGATGCTCGCGATGGCGTAATCCCATAATCAAGCCGTCGTCGGTCCACGCCGTGATCTCCAGGCAATCGGGCAGGTCGTCGCGGCGCACGATGAGCGAGTGGTAGCGTGTTGCCCGGAATGGTGCGGGCAAACCGGCAAACACCCCCTGACCGTTGTGGTGAATATTGGAGAGTTTGCCGTGCATCACCTTCGGCGCGCGCACGACAGTGCCGCCGTATGCTGCGCCAATCGCCTGATGCCCCAGGCAGACGCCGAGGATCGGGATTGTCGCACCCAATTCACGAATGAGCGCAATACTGATACCCGCCTCATTTGGGGTGCATGGTCCTGGCGAAATGACGATCTTCTCCGGCGCAAGCGCCGCCGCCTCGCCAACCGTCAGTTCGTCGTTGCGCTTCACCGTCACCTGCGCGCCTAGTTCGCTCAGGTACTGGTAGAGGTTGTAGGTGAAGGAGTCGTAGTTGTCGAGAAGGAGGATCATAGGTCGCCCTCCGCTGCGTCAATGGCGCGCAGCAGCGCTGCCGCCTTATTACAACTTTCCTCGTACTCCGCCGCCGGGTCGCTATCCGCCACCACACCCCCGCCCGCCTGCACATATGCGATACCATCCTTGACGACCATCGTGCGCAATGCGATGCAGGTATCGAGGTCGCCGTTGAAGCCGACGTGTCCGACCGCGCCGGCATAGACGCCGCGCTGTTCGCCTTCGAGTTCGGCGATGATCTCCATAGCGCGGATCTTCGGCGCGCCGCTGACGGTTCCAGCCGGAAAGACGGCGCGCAGCGCATCGAGCGCGGTCATGTCGCTGCGCAGTTTGCCGGTCACATGGCTCACCAGGTGCATCACGTGGCTGAACTTTTCAACTTCCATAAATGCAGGAACCCGCACCGTCCCCGGCTCCGACACGCGTCCCAGGTCATTGCGCCCCAGATCGACGAGCATCAGGTGTTCAGCGCGCTCTTTTTCGTCCGCCAGCAACTCCTGCGCCAGCCGCGTGTCCTCTTCCGGGTCTTTGCCACGGCGACGCGTGCCGGCGATCGGGTGAGTGGTCACAACCCCTTCCTCGACGCGCACCAGCAATTCCGGCGACGCGCCGACCAGGTCGCCTTCGGGGGTGTGGAGGTAGAACATATAGGGCGACGGGTTGATCGTGCGTAGTGCGCGGTAGATGGCAAAGGGATGGACCCGCACCGGACGGCTGAAGCGTTGCGAGGGCACGACCTGGAAGATATCGCCAGCCGCGATGTATTCTTTGGCGACCTCGACGCGCCGTGTGTACTCGTCGCGGGTGACGTTCGATGCCACGGTGACCGGTGTGGGTTTCTCGAGGGGCCAGGGTTCGTAGTTTGCCACGAAGGAGAAGGTGCGCTCCTGCGGCGCATCGGCGGACTCACGCTCCGTCAGGGGCGCCTGGTTGCGCACTGGAAGCGGCTGCCGCAGCCGCTCGATCAGCGCTTCGATCCGCGCTGCGGCGCGCTGATAGGCGCCTTCGAGATCCGGGTCGTCCAGATGGACATGAGTGAGCACCTTGATTTTGTGGCGCAGATGGTCGAAGACCAGCAGCGTATCGACGAACTGCCACAGCCCTTCGGGCATGGCGTAGCCACGCTTCTCAGGGCGTGGCAAGCGCTCGAAGTAACAGACTGTCTCGTAACTGAAATAGCCGACGGCGCCGCCGACGAAGCGTGGCAGGTCGGGCAGGCGCACCGGACGATAGGCGCTCAGATAGGAGTGCAGCACCTGCAACGGATCAGTGTAGGGCAGGGTTTGCTTATACCCGCCCTGCACTGCGCTGGCGATCCCCTGATCGAAGCGCAGCGTCATGTACGGTTCGGCGCCGATGAACGAATAGCGCGCGATGTGCTGCCCGCCCTCGACCGATTCGAGCAGGAAGCTCCACGGTTCGCGTGCGACCTTGAGGAACGCCGAAACCGGCGTTTCCAGGTCGGCGAGCACCTCGGCGTAGAGCGGGCAGAGATTGCCCTGCCCGACCAAAGCGCGCATCTCCTGAAGCGATGGAAAAAGTTTCATAGATCCCCCCTCCAGTCGTGCCACATGCCTGAATGCCTGTTGGATCGTCCACGACGGGCACGAAGCGGCACCAGGGTTCTTTTCTCAACCTGCACTTCGGCGTGGGCGCCCACGGGGGGGCGCCCCTACTATTCGCGCCTTCGGGGTCGGGCGCCCCGACACCCCTGCCCCCGCCAGGGTAGGGGCAGGTCCCCGTGCCTGCCCGCCCCAGGTCCCCTGCGGGCGCCTCCCGCCTCGGGCGCCCACGGAGAGGCGCCTCCCGCCTCGGGCGCCCACGGGGGGGCGCCCCTACTATTCGCGCCTTCGGGGTCGGGCGCCCCGACACCCCTGCCCCCGCCAGGGTAGGGGCAGGTCCCCGTGCCTGCCCGCCCCAGGTCCCCTGCGGGCGCCTCCCGCCTCGGGCGCCCACGGGGGGCGCCCCTACCCTGTGTGTGCGCCCACGGAGGGCGCGCCTACGTGCAACATTCAACGTGTAACCTTCAAATGAATTTCAGGCCCATCGCCTCTTTCATCAGGTTGAGGGTCTCGTCGGCTTCGGCGCGCGCGCGGGCGGAACCGGCAGCCAGGATCTCTTCAACGATGCGCGGGTTGTGTTCGTACTGCGCCCGTCGTTCGCGGATCGGCTCGAGGAAGGCGTTGATCGCTGCTGCAAGTTTGCGTTTCACCTCGACATCGCCGACTTTCCCCTGCTGGTACCGCTCCTTCAGATCGTTCACTTCATCGACGTTCGGGTTAAAGGCGTCGTGGTAAATGAACACCGGGTTCCCCTCGACTTTGCCGGGAATATCAGCTCGAATGCGGTTGGGATCGGTATACATCCGGCGCACCTTCTCCTCAACCGTTTTCGCGTCGTCGGTCAGGTAGATGGCGTTGTCCAGGCTTTTCGACATTTTCGCCTGACCATCGATCCCCACGAGCGTCGGCACGTCGCCGATCAGGGTTTCGGGTTCGGGCAGCACTTCGCCATAGAGGGTGTTGAAGCGGCGCGCAATTTCGCGCGTCACTTCCAGGTGCGACGCCTGATCCTTGCCGACCGGCACGAGATCGGCGCGCACACAGAGGATGTCGGCGGCCTGAAGCACCGGATACCCCAGCAGACCAAAGGAAGGCTGTTCGATGTGCAAATCTTGCATAACCTCTTTCAGCGTCGGCACCCGTTGCAGGCGCGGCACGGTCGTCAGCATGCCGAAGATCAGCGCAATCTCGCTGATCGCTGGCACCATGGATTGAAGAAAGTACGTCGATTTCTCCGGGTCGATCCCGACACTCAGGTTGTCGAGCACCACGTGACGGATGTTCTCGCCGGTCAGGCGCAGGCGTTCGAGTTCAGTGCGTGTGGTGAGCATATGCAGGTCAGCGACCAGGAAGAAGCATTCATATTCGTCCTGCAACCGCACCCGGTTTGCCAGTGTGCCAACGTAATGCCCAAGGTGCATGCGTCCGGTTGGGCGGTCGCCGGTCAGAATTCGTTTTTTCGACTGCTTCATGGAAACCTCCATTCAAAGGTATGGTATAGTTGGCGTGAGAGAATGCTCATGATCTGGCCTGAATGGAACACCGATTGACCCGGATGCGACAGATTCGCGCGGATCTGCCGGTGATGGAAAGCCGTCGATCTGTGTGAGTCCGTTTCGATCCGCGAAAATCCGTGTGCTCCCCTGCGCCACGTCAATCGGAGCATCCGGCCGTCCTGTCAATTCGTGACTATGCCGCCAAAACATCTTTCCCGCCGTGCGGCTCTGTCTGCCGCTGCGACGTTTGCCGCGCTTGCGTCGCTTCGTCCCGCGTTTGCGCGGGAGGGCGCAGCGCTTGCTGCCCGCCGCGCCGTCGTTGCACCGCTCCAGCCGGTCGAGGTGGACGTGCGCATTCCTGGATACACCGGTCCCGCTGCTCTTGTGGCGTTCGACAGCCGCAAGCGGTTTGCCGGCGTCGCCGAAGGGCGTGTTGAAAACGGCGCCGGAACCCTGATCGCCGTGCCACGCGGCGCGCCTGGTGCGCAGTGGGTCGCGTTGTTCGCTTCGGGCCAGTTCGTCGCCGCCAATCCGGCGCTCTTCTCGCTCGATGCGCGCACCGAAATCTGGACTGGGCAGGAACGCTTCGACCGGTTTGTGCCGAATGCGGCTGCGATCTTCGCTGCCGCCACGCTGTCGTACACGTTCAATGGGGTTCCCTTTCACGGCTACCGTTCCCCCGACAGCCCGCTGATCTGGTTGCGCGACCATGTCCACGCGCAACGCGGCGCGCGCTACTTCGACGCCAATCTCAAAACCGCCTTCGACGACTTTCGCCGCTACCAGCAGCCGGATGGCAGTTTCCCTGATTTCCTGCCGCGCCCTCCATGGACTGACCGCGCTCTGCGGGTGCCGGTCGAAGCCGACGTTGAGTACCTCTACGTCCAGGGGGTCTACGAAGCCTGGCAGGCGACCGGCGACGACGCCTGGATGCGCAGTCATCTGGAACCGATGCGGCGCGCCGTCACCTACTCGTTGCAGCACCCGCTGCGCTGGGATGCTGAACGCGGCCTGATCAAGCGCCCGTTCACCATCGACACCTGGGATTTCGAGTACGGTCCAACGACGACTGACCCCGACACCGGCAAACCAGCGCCGCGCCACTGGATCGACGACCGGACAATCTGGGGCGTGTTCCATGGCGACAACACCGGCATGGCACAGGCGCTGACAATGCTGGCGCGGATGGAAGAGCGCGTCGGCGACGCGAATCTGGCGCGCGTCTGGCGCGATGTGGCCGCCGGTCTGATGCGCAACCTGAATGCGCTCAGTTGGAACGGGCGCTTCTTCCGTCATCATGTGCCCTTTCAGCCCTTCGACATCCCTGGCGTTGAACGGGAGCGGCAGTTGAGCCTCTCGAATGCCTATGCGCTCAATCGCGGCGTGCTCACCGTTCAGCAGGGGCAGGCGATCATCGACGAGTACATCGAACGCTCGAAGACCATGCGCGCATTCGCGGAGTGGTTCAGTATCGATCCTCCCTTTCCGCCGGGGAGTTTCGGGCTTGCCGGGCGCAGCGGCGAACTCCCCGGCGCGTATGTCAACGGCGGCATCATGCCGATCACCGGCGGAGAACTGGCGCGCGGCGCATTTCGTTACGGCAACGAAACCTACGGCTTTGCCATCCTCGAACACTACTGGCTGCGCATGCTCAGTCGCGGGCGCACCTTCCTCTGGTACCATCCCGACGGCGCGGAGGGGGTCGGCTCCGACGACACCATCCCGACCGATGCGTGGGGGACGGCGGCGATGTTCGCTGCGCTGATCGAGGGCGCTGCCGGCATCGAGGATCAGGGAGTCGCCATGCGCGATGTGATCATCAGCCCCCGTTGGGGCGCTGCCGGTCTGACCTCTGCCTACGTCTCGGCGCGCTACCCGGCGAGCGACGGATATCTGGCGTATGTCTGGCGGCAGAGTTCGCGCAGCATTGACCTTGACCTGAGCGGGGTTTTTGATCGTGCGCGGGTGCGGGTGTTGCTGCCGCAGGCAGCGCCGGGGTCGGTGGAAACAGCAGTCAACGGCGCGCCCGTGCCGTATGCCATTGAAACCCTGCGCGCCAGTCGGTACGTCGTCATCGACGTGGCGGATATGGCGGTTGTTCAGGTGCAGGTGCGCTGGTGAACAGCGCACTACTCGAGCGTCGCCCACCAGGAGCGCACTTTTTGCGCGCTGAGGAGCAGAAAGTCGCGCTCCTGGTCGAACACTTCCAGCGTCACGATGCCGTCGTAGCCAGCGCGTTTCAGCAGGCGAATCGTCTGTTGCCAGTCGATCTTCCCCGCGCCGATCGGCATGTGGTCGTCATCCTGCCCGCGGTTATCGGAAAAGTGGACGTGCCGCAGCCGGTCGCCAAGTTCACCAAGCAACTGCTCCAGGTCAATCCCCGCCACGAATGCATGCCCGACGTCGAGATGCAACCCCAGCCGCGGGTCGGCGTCGAGGATGGCGCGGATCTGCTGCAGCCCGAACCGGCGCCAGGGCGGGTGCTCGACGATGATCTGAATGCTATACGGCTCTGCCAGGTGCGCCAGTTCGGCGAAACTGGCGCCATTGCGCTGGAGTTCGTCGTCGTTGCCGTAGAGCGGCACGCCGCGCGTGATGTGCACATTGACCATGGATGCTCCCAGCGCCGCAAAGACTGGCAGCGACGCCGCAACCTCCTCGACCGCCGCGCGCCGCACGCGCTCAACTGGCGAAGCGAAGGGCAGGTACCAGGCGGTGTGACCAACCACGCGCATGCCGGCGGCGTCGAGCAGCGCGCGCAACTCTGCCGGATCGAAACTATCGATCAACGCCGCCGGACCCTCAATCGTCAGATCGAGCGCATCGAAGCCGTTGTCGGCAGCCCAACGCGCCTCGTCGAGAATCGCGCGCGCGGGATGGTTCATATACGCCAGGTGCATTCCCCCGCTCCTGTCTGGCAGATACGTGCACCACAAAGGCACGAAGGCACAAAGACACACTATCAGATGTGACTATCCGCATGCCAGGGATCGGGCGCCGGTAGAAGCGCCGCGACCTTGTCTGCATTTCCACCTTGCGCCAAACCCGCCCGGACAGGTTTTGCCTCTCATAGTCCGCAGCGTATGGTGTTCGCGCAACGAATCCGGCATCGCCCGGTCTGGCCCGCCCGCGAAGGCGGGTTTCGCGTTCCATAGCCCGCGACTTCACTCGCCGAGCGGGTAGGCGGATAGCGGAATATTTTTCCAGAAACCATCAACCGCCAGACGCCGAGGCTTACCCCACCGACGGCAACCCGGCGAGCGCCATAGCGACCTCTTCCTCGGAATACTCGTAGTCGCGCAGTTTATTGGCCATATAGTCGGTGTACGCCTGCATATCGAAATGCCCATGCCCGCAAAGGTTGAACAGGATCGCGCGGCTGACCCCTTCTTCCTTGCAGCGCAGCGCCTCGCGGATCGCGCCGGCAACGGCGTGGTTGGCTTCCGGCGCCGGGATGATCCCCTCGGCGCGGGCGAACTGAATACCGGCGCTGAACGTCTCGAGTTGCTGGATGTTGGTTGCCTCGATCGCGCCCAATTCGAGCAGATGGCTCACCAGCGGCGCCATGCCGTGGTAGCGCAGCCCGCCAGCATGGATCCCCGGCGGCACAAAATCGTGCCCGAGGGTGTGCATCTTGACGAGCGGCGTCAGTTTGGCGGTATCGCCAAAGTCGTAGGCGTATTTGCCGCGCGTCATACTCGGGCAGGCCGCCGGTTCGACCGCCACCACGCGCACATCGCGCTCACCGCGCAGTTTCTTCCCGATGAAGGGGAACGAAATGCCGCTGAAGTTGCTCCCGCCGCCGGTGCATCCGACGATGATATCGGGGTAATCGCCTGCCAGCTCCATCTGCGCCAGCGCCTCTTCGCCGATGACCGTCTGGTGCAGCAACACATGATTGAGCACGCTGCCGAGCGAATACTTCGCCTCCGGGTCCTGCGCCGCCACCTCGACCGCCTCGGAGATCGCGATCCCCAGGCTGCCGGTGCTATCCGGGTGTTCGGCAAGGATCGCGCGCCCGGCGCTGGTTTCCTCGCTGGGGCTGGCGACCACACGCGCGCCATAGGCTTCCATCAGCGCGCGGCGGTACGGCTTCTGCTGGTAACTGACCTTGACCATAAAGACCAGCACCTCGAGCCCGAAGAACGCGCCCGCCATCGCCAGCGACGACCCCCACTGCCCCGCGCCGGTTTCGGTCACCAGGCGTTTGACCCCTTCCTGCTTGTTGTAGTACGCCTGCGCGACGGCGGTATTCGGCTTGTGGCTTCCTGCCGGGCTGACCCCCTCGTACTTGTAGTAAATGCGGGCCGGTGTATCGAGCGCCTGTTCGAGGCGTCGTGCGCGGAACAGCGGCGTCGGGCGCCATTGGCGATAGATCGCCTGCACCTCTTCGGGGATCTCGATGAAACGCTCGGTGCTCACCTCCTGCATAATCAGCGCCATGGGAAAGAGCGGCGCCAGGTCCTGCGGACCGACCGGCTGCTTTGTGCCGGGGTGGAGCACTGGCGGCGGCGGCACGGGCAGGTCGGCTTGAATGTTGTACCAGGCGGTCGGCATCTGATCTTCAGCGAGCAGATACTTGACGGTCTTCATGGAACGTCCCTCCTCAGCAGCGCGTGCGTGGTGCAGGCAATGTCGCTGGCGACGCGCGCCGCGCCTGCATCGAACGGCGCGCGCCGGGAATCAAAAAGCCTCTCATCCCATCCAGGGACGAGAGGCTGAAGAACCTCCGCGGTGCCACCCCGGTTCGCCGCGCCTCACGGCGCGACGCCCTCAGCGAGTACGGCGTGCAGCGCACGCGATACCCCGCGCCCCGATAACGGCGGCGTTTCCGGCGGCTCCTACTGCGGCAAACAGACGTTGCCGGTTCGCTCCGCAACTCCCGGGCCCATTCCGCACCGTCGCCTGCACCGACCTCCCACCATCCTGTCGGCTCGCTGCGCCGCGCCCTGGTGCGTACTCTTCCCGTTCACAGTTATTAATTTCTGGTTTGTGATTGAGAGTATAGCAGGAAGTGGGGCGGGTGTCAAACCGGGGATTTGCCAGAAACTGCACCGCGTTCCATTTTGCCATGCAGAAGCGTTCCTACAAGAAACGAACCTGGTATGCGTCCGACACGGAGCGTATGCGTGAACTATGCAGAAAGCATCCCGCCTGCGGTCGCACATTCACTGCCAACCTCTGGCAGATCGTTGACGCCGCTCAGCCCCGTCGCCGATATACCGCTTGAGCAGTGGCGCGCCGCCGCTCGCGTGCCAAGCGATGAGAATGCGCAGCGCATCTTCGATGAACGCTGTGCCCTGCTGCGCCGCTGCCGCGAGGTGGGGATCGAGCAGGCGTTTGCATAGAAAATATAATCAGCCTGACAATGCATCTTCTCAGCCAGGCTTCAGCCCGAAACTGGAACCCTGCGCCCTTTTCGCGTATCATAGGCGTTGAAACAGCGTATCTCCTCTTGAGGGGAATGCGGGCGTCTACAACACCGAAGAAAGGAAGCGAAGAGACCGTCATGTCATCGCACACTGCCAGTCAGCGCGCCATTGGCGTTGTGATCCCATGGCTTGGAACTCTTGATTACATCCGCATGCTTGAAGGCATCTGTGAGCGGGTTTCGCCGCGCGGGTATCGAGTTGTCGCCCTGCAAGCCGGTTTTTTGCAGCAGGAGCGTTTTCATGCCGATATCTTCGCCCGCAGCAGTCATCAGATCGGCGTCCGACGAATGGCGGGCTGGATCGTCATCAATCTGTCGGATATTGACGAATGGATCACTGCTCGACAGGCGGAGGGCCGATCGGTGGTTCAGATCAGCCCGGCGACCGTCTCAGATCTTTGCCCGTATGTCACCCCCGACAATCTGGGTGGCGCCCGCGATGCAGCGACTCATCTGCTCGCCCTTGGTCACACGCGCATTGCATTCATCGGCAACCTGGCAAACAGCGACATTGCGCTGCGGCATGCCGGGTTTCGTCAGGCGCTCGCCGATCATGGCGTGAACCCTGACAATGCGCCGGTGGCGTCGGTTACCTGGCGTAACGATTACTGGACAGCAGCCGCAGGCGCTGAGGCGACTCGTCGTCTGATCGAGAGCGGCGCATCGTTCAGCGCGCTGTTCGCTGCGACGGACGAACTTGCGCGGGGTGCGCTTCAGGAACTGGAGCGCTCAGGACGAAGGGTTCCGCATGACTGTGCATTGGTTGGATTTGATGACTCGCCGGTTGCGATCACGCTGAAGCCGCAACTGACAACGGTGCACCAGTCGTTCTGGGGGGTGGGGTCGAAGGCGGCTGCGCTGCTGCTCGATATGCTCGAAGGCGGAGAAGTCGCCAGCGGGATGCATGTCGTGCGTGGACGCCTGATCGTGCGCGCAAGTTGCGGGGCGCTGCCCGTCTATCGTGCAGTCATTCCGGCTTCGGGCAACCTGTCCGACCCGCTTGAGGCGCTGGTCGGCGCTGCGCTTCATGTTCCCGAACCAGACCTTGTCCCTGAAACGCCGCTGGTTCGTATGGTGTTCTCGGCGCTGCTCGACGCCTTTCACTACGCGCTGACGACTGACGATCAGCAGATATGGGTGGAAGCGCTCGAAGCGTGCCTGGCGACGCTTGCGTCGATGTTGCGCGATGTGGGGAGTACGCAACGCGCGCTCGCGGTGTTGCAGCAGATCGGTTTTGCACGGGCGCCTGAACAGAAGAGTCGCGTTGCTGATCTGATTGCTATCGCTGAACGGGTAATCGTCGGCGTGTTTGTGCAGGAAGCATTGCTGGAGCAGGATCGCTGGGCGCAACTCGTCACGCTGGTGAACGACACCCTGCTGCACATGACCGGGGTCAGCCACACAGACCTGACATCGCTCGCCTGGATGCGCCTGACGCCAGTGCTCCGCAGTTACCTGTTTCTGTATAACGACGCCGAGTCAGACGATGTTACGCTTTCTCTACAGGGCGCCTGCTCCGCCGGCGTCCAGACATGCCTCGCAACCGGCGCGCGTTGCAGCGCAGCGCTGTTCCCGCCCGATGAGATGATCGCTGAACTGCAGGCGCTTGCTATGGACGAGAGGTACATCCCGCCGCTGACTGTCTTTCCGGTGGCGACCGCCAACAAACTGTACGGCGTCATGTGCGTCGCGTTTCCACGTGATAGTGTGATCTATCGCAGCAGCATGGCGGGGTTGTGGGCGTCACAGATTGCCATCTTGATCGAAATCGAACGTCTGGCGACCTCCGTGCGCGAAAGCCAGGAAGCGCTGATCGCCGCCTATCAGCAGGAACGTGCGCTCATGGACACAGTACGAGAACTCTCTTCTCCGGTGCTGCCCGTCGCAAGCGGCGTGATCGTGATGCCGTTGATCGGCGCAATCGATGCCAACCGCGCCGAACAGATCCTCGAGGCGCTCCTTGGCGGCATCAGCCAGCATCAGGCGCAAACGGCGATCATCGATATCACCGGCGTGCCGCTGGTGGATACGCAGGTGGCGGCATCGCTGGTACAGGCAATCCAGGCGGCGCGACTGCTCGGCGCTGAGGTGATCCTCACCGGCATCAACCCTGAACTGGCGCAGACCATGGTGCAATTGGGAGTGAACGCCCAGTCGCTAACAACCGCATCCAACCTGGCTTCGGGCTTGCGGCGCGCGCTCCGTCGTGGCGTCTATGACCGTCACCTGGGAGGGCGGCTATACTGAAACCTTTGCGGCTGTGGGTTAACCTTGATTGCTCAGCAATCCTCTAGGTGCGGAAGAAATCAATAACCGACCCGCGATCCTCTTCGCTCGGCATAATCTCAACAAACGTGATGCGCCACCAGGGGAAGATGACGCTCTGAACGCCGGGCGCCAGGTAAGGCACGTCTTTGCCGTCACGCTTGCGCATATTCGTGACTTTGATGAACATGTCGCCTGGCTGCGGTTCCTGATCGATGTCTGCCAGAACCGGATCTTCACCTGCAATGTGCAAAATGACGGTTCTTGCCACGTTTGGCTCCTTTCAGCGCTGACGATTACGGGTTTCCAGACGCAACAACAGGGTTCCACACATAATCTCATCGCCGTGCTTCACCGGCGTCGCGCACATCGGCTCAATCTGACGGCCATTGACGAAGGTTCCATTGGCGCTGCCGAGGTCTTCGACGCGGTATGCGCCATCGCGGTATGAAAGGATGGCGTGGCGGCGCGAAACGCCAGCGTCATACCCGCCGAACGGACCGAGATCGATATCCGGCATAATCCCGCGGGTTGGGTCTGCCCGTCCGATGAGCGCCTCATCGCTCAGGTCGACCTCGATCCGGCGGCGATTGCTCACCACCACCAGCGTGATCGTATGAGCGGCCGGTGCATCGTCTGCTGGCAGCGGACCGGAAACCGGCAGAGGATCATGGCTTTCGATGGTGCCAACATCGAGTTCGCGCGTCGATTCGGGCGGGCTGGCGTCGATCAGACCGGCGCCGCACTCAGCGCAGAAAATCGTGCCATCGAGTTGTCTGGATGCGCAATTCGGGCAAACAATCATAAGTGAACCGCTGTCGTTGTCCCGGGCGAAGAATCCGCATACCCGCACATCACGTGTTCGTCTCGCGTTCATCGCTGGCAACCGGTCCTATCAGACCGCGGGTGCCAAAGCGGATGCGTTTGCGTCCTTCTTCACTCACTGCGCCATTGCGCAAAAGGCGGGTCGCTTCCTGTTGCAACGTATGCGCCAGCGCCGCGTCGCCGGCGTTGAGCATGCGCGTTCCCGCCATTTGTAAGCGCTCACTTGCTTCCTCGAGGCGCCCTTCCGCCGCGTACTTCCAGGCGTTTGCCTGCAGGCGATACGCCACCAGGCGTTCCAGCCAGTGTTTGACGGTGGTATCGACGCGATGGGCGACCTCTTCCGCCGGGCGCATGCTCGCGCGAATCAGGAGTTCGCGCTCCTGATCGCGCAGATTCGCTCCTGGAAGATGGTACCGCAGAGTCAGTTTGAGCACCGGATGATCGCCGACTGACAGGGGTGGCACAACGACCTCGAGCAGAAACCCCTGCACGCCGGTATCGGGCCAGTCTCCCAGGTTGGCGGTCCAGCGACGCTCCGCTTCTTCGACGATCGTTATCGGCGCAATGAACGGCCGCACCTGATCGAGCGAACGCAGCAACGCGCCGGGGCGCGTCTCGACCGACAGTTGCACCTGTTGGGCAAAGATGGCATGGAGGCGCTTCACCTCATCAGCGAAGACCTTGACGACATCCTGAGCCGTAGCGATATACTGCGCACGGCTATTTTCGCTGGCAGTCATCGTTTCGAGCAAGTCCTCGTTCCATTCCGTCCCGATCCCAAGCGCCGTCAACCCGATACCGCGCGACTGCCCGCGTCGGGCGATCTCGACGCACCGACTCTCATCGCCGTAGGTGCGGCCATCGGTCAGCAGAATGATCCGGCTGATGCCGCGTGTCAGAAACGGGCGCTGCACCTCCTGAAGCGCAAGCGCCATCCCCTGCGCCATTTCGGTGCCGCCAGCCGCTTCGATCTGCGCAATCGCCGCTTTCAGGTCTGCCTTTTTGATCGCGCGTTGCGCCGGAATGACCACATCAGCCCGATCATTGAACACCACCAGCGAAAAATAATCGTCCTGCCCCAGTTGATCGACGATGCGCGCCGCAGCGTCCTTGACCTGCATCAGGCGATCCCCGCGCATCGACGAACTGCGGTCGAGCACCAGGCACAGGTTGAGCGGCAATTTGGGCAGTTGCTGCGCCAGTCCTTCGGCGTGCGCCTCCAGCAACACGTAGATCAACTGCGGTTCATCGCCGACTGCCAGCGTCGTGCGGCTCAGGGTCTGCTGGAGGTGTATGCCTGGCGTCATGGGCGTGCTGCCGATACTATATCGATAATATGGACACACTACCATGAGTATAGCGGCGTTGACAATAGGAAATAAGGGCGCTTTACTACTGAACTACACGAGACGGACCAGGATCGCGGAAATGTTATCCGGTCCGCCAGCGCGATTAGCGGCATCGACCAGAGTGCGCACAGCGCGCTGCGGGCTCTCGATGCCCTGCACGATGCGCAGCATCGCCATCTCTTCCACACATCCCCACAAACCGTCGCTGGCGAGGAGCAGGTGGGTAGCATCGCCGATCGGCTGAAACACCAGATCGACGGCAACCTCCGGGTGTTGCCCGACAGTGCGGTACAACTGGGAACGCAGCGGATGATCACGCGCCTCTGCCGGGTCGAGTTGCCCCATCTCGATCAACCGTCCGACCGCCGAGTGATCGGTGGTCAACTGATGGATGCCGCGGGCATCGATGAGATAGGCGCGCGTATCACCGACGTGACCGATGTAGAGTGATCGACCAAGCAGCAGTGCTGCGGTACAGGTCGTACCCATATCCGATCCGGTCAGCCGGGCATGCTCCCAGATGGCGCGGTTGGCTTCCTGAACGGCTTCGACCATCAACGCCTGGAGCGAGACGTTGATATTCCCCTCGAGAGCCGGGACGAGAAGTTCGGCGATGACACGCCGGGCGACGGCTGCCACTGCCATGCGGCTGGCAATCTCGCCCCCCTCGTGCCCCCCCATTCCATCGGCGATAACGAACAGACCGAGCGTCGCATCGCCCGTTTCGCGCGGGATGCTGCTAATGAGCGTGTAGATGGCGTCCTGGTTCGTTTCGCGCACCTGACCAATGTGCCGCATCGCGGCGGCGACGATCGCTGGCGGCGGCGGCGGGGTTTCGCGCAGCGGCGTGTCATCGTCGAGCGGTTCGGTTTCACCACGCCTGCGATCGGGCGTATCCGTTTGTGCAATGACAGCGCGCGTATCGAGCGGACGGGTGCCATCGCTCTCGTTGCTCGCGTCAGACCACCACGCAGGTTCAGGCTGATCGGATGCAGGTTCCGGCGGTTGTTCGGGCAACACGTCTTCGCTCATGGGGCGTCTGCTTTCACGTGTGGAACGATGCAGCGTTCTATCAAAGGTGAAGGATGGCGACTGACATAGCCGCTACATCCTACGCGCGCAGCGCATACAGCGCATGATCGAGGGATCCGATGTAGACCACGCCATCGCTGATCGCCGGCGACGACACGACCGGTCCCTGCGTTTCATAACGCCAGATCAACGACCCATTCGCCGCATCGAGACAGTAGACGCATCCGTCGGCGGCTCCAAAGTAGACCCGCCCCTGCTCGACCCGTGGTGATGACGTGATCTGGCTGCCGGTATCGTACTTCCAGGCGAGTTTGCCGTTCTTCAGTTCAATGGCGTACATGTTGCCATCGACGCTGCCGACGAAGACGCGCGTGCCAAAAACGAACGGCGATGAGTTGACATAATGACTTGTGCGATACTTCCACACCGGCCATCCGCCCTCGCTATCGAGCGCATAGAGCATGTTGTCCATCGATCCGACGATCACCATGTTCTCGGCGAACGCTGGCGATGAGATCACCGGTTGTTGCGTGCGCTGCTTCCAGCGCACGCCGCCATTCTTGATGTTCAGCGCATAGACGAACCCATCGCCGCCGCCGAAGTAGACCGACTCCCCCGCAATGCATGCCGATGAGCGGATTGGCATCCAGGTGCGGTACTTCCAGATCTGTGCGCCGCGCAACCCATCAATCGCGTAGAAATGCTGATCGTCCGAACCGATAAAGATCACGCGCTCCAGCACGCGCGGCGAGGAGCGCACCGGCTTGCCGGTGCGAAACGTCCAGCGCAGTGCGCCGCGGCGGATCTCGCAGGCATAGACAGCGCCATCTTCCGATCCGACGACGACGATGTCGTTCCACACCGCAGGCGACGATGAAATGCCTCCTTCGGTGGCATGTTTCCAGCGAAACTCGCCGCGACCGGCATCGATCGCGTACAGGTTCGTATCGTAACACCCGATGAAGACCATGCCACTGCTGATGCATGGCGAGGATCGCACTTCGTCTTCGCAGACAAAACGCCAGACCAATTCCGTGGTTGCGGCGCTGCTGGCGCGCAGCAGCGCCGCTTTCCCTGCCGCTGCCGTTCCTCCGCCCTGCCGGCTGCGCAGCGCCGGCGTTTGCAACAACGCCAGACGCATCTCATCGGCTGATGCCCAGCGTGTTTTCACGTCGTAGGAGAGCGCTTTCTCAATAACCGCCGCGAGTTCGGGCGAGACCTGCGGGTTCAACTGGCGCAAGGGGCGTTCATGGAATGTAAACGGCGTTTCGGTGCGCGGATCACTGGCAGTCAACAGGTGATGGAGCGTGGCGCCAAGCGCATAGAGGTCGCTCTGCGGTTCAGCGATGCCCTTGTACTGTTCCGGCGGCGAATATCCTTCGGTGCCGATCACGGTGCCACGGGTGCGCACCAGGCTGCGAGCGATGCCGAAGTCAATCAGCACAATCCGGTCGTCGGCTGTCACCATCACATTCGAGGGTTTCATGTCACGAAAGACGATCGGCTCTGGTTGCTGATTGTGCAGGTAGGTCAGCACCTCGCACAACTGCACCGCCCAGCGTGCCACTCGTTCCTCGGGCAACGGGCCTTTCGCTTCGTCGAGAACCGTTTCCAGGTCTTTTCCCTGAATCAGTTCCAGGATCAGGTAAACCCGGCCATTCTCCTCGAAAAAGTCGAACACTTTGGGAATGGCGGGATGCTGGAGCGTTGCCAGCAACCCGGCTTCGCGCTCGAAGTTCTTGAGGTTCAGCAACCGCGTATTCGAATCCGGCGCGCTCTGGTACATCTCTTTGATGGCGCACGGGCGCACGACATCTTTGAAGCGCAGATCGCGCCCGCGATAGACGACGCTCATCCCGCCGATGCCCAGCGTTCCCTCGATCACGTAGCGGCCCTGTAGAACGACGCCCGGTTGCATAACCGGCGCGGCGGCGCGCGCTGCGGCGCCAGGGGTCGCCGTTCTCTGTGGGTCCGCCCCGGCATTCGATGATGCGTTGAGATCGATGCCTTTCGTCGTGCCGGGTTTCTTGATCAACGCCATACCATTCCTCCGCAGCGAGCCATATTGGGGGACTGCAACTCGAACGAGCGCGCCTGGCAGAGCGAATCCACGCTCAACCGGTTAATCTCTTGTATTATACAGGACAGACGCAGTAATGTGCGAACCAGCATCGGACAGAGACACGCCGTCGCGTATGCTTGCTATTATAGGTCTTCCTGCTGTGCGAATCAACCATCAACTCAGTTGAATGGCATGCACGCCTGTGCTATGATTGAAAAGGAATGGTCAGGAATGAGGAGCGAGGCATGGAACGTGAAAGCGGCGATCCGTTCGATCCGCGCGCACCCCGATCACCGCGCCGTGATCAACGCAATACTGAACGACTGAATCCCGACGACCATGCCGAGCCGGTGAATTCGGCGTGGCGTCGTACCAGGAGCGCTGTACGCTCATCGCGCGGCGGCGCATCCTTTTCTCAGGAACTGATCCTCTGGCTCCAGCATGATGGGTGGAAGTTCGTCCTGGCAGCCATCGCAATTGTTCTGGCGGGCGTCGTTCTCTTTATGCTGAGCCAGGCAGGCGCGCCCGAACCTCTGACTCCTCGCAATGTCGCATCCGAACCGCAGCCGCAGATCGTGTTGACGCCGCTGCCTGAACAGCCGACTGTCACCCCTGATCCGCTCACTTCGACCCTGACGTTGACGCCGACAACGCCTGTCAGAGTGCAGTTGCGCGTCCAGGGCACCGGCACGCTCGGTCTCTTTCTGCGTCCAGAGCCGAATGTGAATAACGTCCCGATCAAAACGCTGCCCGAGGGCGCCATCGTGACCGTGGTCGGTGAAGACTCGGTGCAACCGGACCGGGTGTGGAAGCGGGTGCGCGACCCGGAAGGCGCCGAGGGATGGGCCGCAGCGGATTACCTCGTTCCGGTGACCCCGTAGCGAAGTCTCACCACAAGCGTCCCTGTTCTGGGGGGCGCCGTCCATCGAGCAGCACATACGGCGCCGCCCACCCGGCGACCACCCCGAGCCGTGCAAGTTGCGCCATATCGCGCAGGCGCGTCTCGCGCCGCGCAGCGATGATCCGGTCGGCGGAGCGCGGACCGATGCCGGGGATGCGGAGCAGCAGGCGGCGCGGCGCGAAGTTGACATCGATCGGCTCGAAGAGGTGGCGTTCCGCCCACGCCTGTTTGGGAGTGGCGTCCCGTGGCAGCAGACCGCCGGCATCGAACGGCAGCTCATCGACGGTGAAGCCATAATCGCGCAGCATGAAATCCGCCTGATAGAGCCGCAGTTCACGCAACGGGTCCTCAGCGGGCATATCGGCGAACGGCGTGCGCTCGATGGGGTGGAAGGCGCTGAAGAATGCGCGGCGCAGGTCGAGATCGCGGTGGGCGCGCGCCGCCGTCTCGAGCAACTCACGGTCGCTTTCGCCCGCCGGACCAACGACGAACTGCGTCGTGAGGCTGCGGGCAGCGCGGCGCCCGGCGGCGCGCGCCCGGCGGATCAATTCGGCTGCCCACGCCATCCGCCCCCACATGCTGCCAGCGAACTCTTTCTCCGGCGCGAGCGTCGCCAGGCGTGCGGCATTGGGCGCCTCAAGGTTCAACGAAACGCGGTCGGCAAGTTCGATGGCGCGCTCGATATACTCGAACGCCGCGCCGGGGATCAACTTCAGGTGAATGTAGCCGGTGTAGCGCTCCTTCAATCGCAGCCGCTCAACCGTCGCCAGCATCTTCTCCATCGTTGCATTGGCGTCGGGGACGATCCCGGAAGAGAGGAACAGCCCATCGACCTGCCGGGTATGATGCAGCGAGATGAAGGTGGTTGCCAGTTCGTCGGGCTTGAACGTCGTGCGCGAGCGCCGCACCGCGCATGAGGTGAAGCAGTAGCGGCAGGCGTAGCGGCAGGCGTTCGTCTGGAGCACCTTGAACAGGCGCGTCGTTCCGCCGCCTTCTTTCCTGGCGCTGTAGAGAAAACCGGTGGGATGGCGGATCCCCTGTTGCACGCTTTCGACCACTGGAACCGCCGTGGCTTCGACTTCGGCTTCCGCGCTGAGGATCGCCAGTTTCTGCTGTGCGTCTGGTTCGACGAAGATCAGAGGACTCATCATGCTTCTGTGTAACGCCGGAGCGCCAATGACTCGCTGCATGGATGGCGCGCTGTGAGCGACGGGTCTCGTGCAAAAGACAGTATACCCGATGTGAGGGGATCTGTCCAGAACAAACGAGCGAATAACAATCACACAGAGAGGATGCAACGACGAAGCGCCATCCCGGATTCGTGCCCATGTTGCACGAGCATCGTCAGATACTGTTGATTGCCCGGGTCATTCGGCGCGGTGCGGAGCGCTACCGTGGCGCTCCCGCTACAACGGTCGGGAAGCTGTGTGTCAGGCGCTGACGGCAGTAGTGTTGCCACATATGCAGCGCGAAGAAGAGGTCCTTTTCCTGCAATCGGGGGGAGAGATGCCGATGTCGATGCGCTCATCATTGTCCTGATCACCGGGCATCGCGCGCTTGCCGCACACGTTGCAGAACTGTGCGAGAACCGATTCGACGCAGCAACGCTTGAGGAGCGCCTTGATGCGCTGGGCATGCTGCTCGAAACTCGTGTGCGCCGTGAGGAGCGTCGTCTGTTTCGGCGCCTGCAGGCAGGTGCTGACTGATGAAACACTACAAGCGCCGGGTGAGCGCTGGCGCGCTGCCGGTGCGGGTCTGCGTGCCCTCTCGAAGGTCGAGCCTGATGGTTGGCGTGCTCACACCATGTCGCCGCCATATTCGTCGGCGTAGGGTCCGGTGTTCTCATCATCGCCGCCGGGCGCATCTTCGGGCAGATCATCGTAGTCCATACCGCCTCCCTTGGGAACGGATGCCGTGGCTCAGAGCGAAAGATACCAGCCTGACCGCCTCAAACGGCCAGTTCTCACAGCAAGCAGGGCCAGACGTACTTTGTTCACGAGACAACGTATCATACTGTACCACACTTTTGCAAGACGATGCAACTGCGGCGATGAATGTTCAGAAAATGCAAAAGACGCCTCACAGGGCGTCTTTTATCTGTATGGTGGGCGATACTGGACTCGAACCAGTGACCTCATCGGTGTGAACGATGCGCTCTAGCCGACTGAGCTAATCGCCCAGCGACTGAAAGTATACCATGGAGCGCCTGAACGCGCAACTCTCGGATAAGTTCAAAAATCTAAACTTTTATGGACGGTTTGTGGCGGTTTTGCACACGGGTTGTCTCCGCGATTCATGGTATCCTGCTTCACAATGTATGGTTTTACATACCCGCAATGGAGGACGGCATGGCACGCCGGAGTGGTGGCATCAAGCGCAGTTCGTGGGTGACGTTTCGCAGACGTTTATTTCTGGTGCGTCAGTTGCTGCGTGCGCCCGCCAGTGCAGCAGAGTTGATCGCCAGAGTCCAGACAGAGCTTGGTGAACATGGATATCCTGCAAATGCGGCGGCAGCCCTCAAACACGACCTGGACTCACTCAAAGGGGAGTACGATTGCCGGATCGTCTACCGGCGCGACCAGGGAAAGTATGTGATTGTCGACCTGGGTGAACTCGCGTTGCTCGACCCGCCACTGCAAAGTCTGGAAGCGCTGGCGCTACTCGATGCAAAGTATCCGGCTGGATCGGGCAACCCGATGCAATCGCACATCCGCGCTTTGCTCGACCAGGTCATTCACATGCTGCCCAACCGGGTGCAATCTCAGTTGCACACGCGTCGAAACGCAACACGCCAGAAGATTCCGTTTGGTCGCATCGATCCCAATGTGCTTGCAACCGTGCGGCAGGCGATTGAAGAGCAGCACGAACTTGTCTTTCGCTACTGGGGCTTGAATAACGGCGAGGCGCCGCGCCGCCATCGCGTTGCTCCCTATGGCATCTTCTTCCGCAACAGCGGGCATACATTGCTCGATGCCACGCTGCTTGAGGTGCAACCGGCTGGCTCGGAGCAGTTGTTTACGGCAGTGGACTATCGGCTTGATCGTATCGTTCCTGGCACGGTGCAGGTTCTGCCGAACGCGCTGCCGCCAGAACGCCCGCAGGCGCGAACGTTTACCCTGCGCTACTGGCTGCATCCTGAGATTGCTCAGGGTGGTAATGGAGTGCCGTTTTTCCCCAATATGCGGGTCGAGTATGGCGACGACGGCAGCGCAGTGGTGACTGCAACGATTTCCAATCTTTCTGTTGCGCGTGATGTGCTGTTGCGCTACGGCAATCGCTGCCGGGTTATCGAGCCGCCCGAACTTATCGACCTTGTCCGTGAGACGGTGGACGCGATAGCGTCGCTCTACGGCAATTCGGTCGTTGCGCGCTGAGCGACAACCTCCCGCAGGTTAAACCTGCGGGAGGTTTTTTTGCGTTGCAACGCGGCTGGGCAACGCCTCTTCTGATGAAGGTTCTTCCTGCGGCGCGGTGCCGAACAGGTTGCTAATCGTCGCTGCCGGGTGCGGCAACAGCGCCGCTGTCAGCGCCTCGTCGAGCGTTTCGACGGGCACGAAGGTCAATGCTTCGCGCACATCAGACGGCAGATCGTCGAGATCGACCTCGTTGCGGCGCGGCAGGATAATCGTGCTGATGCCAGCGCGGTGCGCACCCAACACCTTCTCCTTTACGCCGCCAACCGGCAACACGCGCCCGCGCAGGGTGATCTCGCCGGTCATGGCCACATCATCGCGCACCAGGCGACCGGTTGCTGCCGAAGCGAGCGCTGTCGCCATCGTAATCCCCGCCGAAGGTCCGTCCTTCGGAACTGCGCCTCCTGGAACGTGGATGTGGATGGTGTGCGTGTCGAAGAAACGCGGATCGATTCCCAGGGTGTGCGCCCGCGAACGCACATAGGTCAGGGCTGCCTCGGCGCTTTCGCGCATCACATCGCCCAACTGCCCGGTCAGGCGCAGTTCACGGCTTCCTTCGACAACCGATGCCTCCACGAAGACAATATCTCCGCCGGCCGGCGTCCAGACCAGCCCGGTCGCCACGCCAGGCTGATCGATGCGCTCCCTGGCTTCGTTGAAGAACCGCGGACGTCCAAGCGCATTGCGAACAAACGCGCCATCGATCAGCACGGGCGCAGGTTTTGCCTCTGGACGCTCTTCGACGATGCTGCGCGTCACCTTGCGCAGCACCGCGCCGATCTGTCGTTCCAGATTGCGCACCCCCGCCTCGCGGGTATAGTCGTGAATGAGGATGCGGAGCGCCTCCTCGGTGAAGATGACCTCATTCGGGCGCAATCCGTTGGTGCGCAGTTGCTTCGGAATCAGATGCCGCTGCGCGATATGCACTTTTTCGTCTCCGGTGTAGCCGCTCAGATCAATCACTTCCATCCGGTCGCGCAACGCCGGCGGCACGGTCTCCATCGTGTTGGCCGTTGCAATGAACAATACTTTGCTCAGGTCAAACGGCACATTCAGGTAGTGATCGGTGAAGGTGTCGTTCTGCTCCGGATCGAGCACTTCCAGCAGCGCCGCCGCCGGATCGCCGCGGTAATCGTGCCCCAGTTTATCGATTTCATCGAGCAGAATGACCGGGTCGGACGTGCCGGCGCGGCGCAGTTCCTGGATCAAACGCCCTGGCTGTGAGCCGATGTAGGTGCGGCGGAAACCGCGCAACTCGGCTTCATCGCGCACGCCGCCGAGGCTCATGCGCGCAAATTGCCGCCCGAGCGCCCGTGCAATGCTCTGCCCCAGGCTTGTCTTCCCAACGCCAGGCGGGCCAACGAACGCCAGAGTCGGCTCGCGCACCCGTTCGTGTTCCCCCGTTAGGGTCTGGCGGCGCTGCCGGACCGCCAGGTATTCGAGGATGCGCTCTTTGATCGTGTGCAGACCGTAGTGATCCTCGTCGAGCACCTGACGGGTGTGGGCAATGTCGATGGGCGCGCCGGTCATCTTGTTCCATGGCAGTTCTGCCATCCATTCCAGATAGGTGCGCACCATCTGGTATTCGGGCGAGGCGCTGTTCATCCGGCTGAGACGGCTGAGTTCGCGATCAGCCTCTTTGCGCGCCGCAGGCGTGAGGTTTGCCGCTTCGAGTTTCTCGCGCAGTTCCGCCAGTTCGTCCGCCTCTGTATCGTCCTCACCCAGTTCCTTCTGAATAGCGCGCAACTGCTGGCGCAGATAGAACTCGCGCTGCTGCCGGGCTGCCGCATCCTGGACTTCCTGCCGCAGGCGCGCCTGCACATCCATCAGCGCCAGTTGCTTGCGATAGAACGCCAGCACCTTGCGCAGGCGCTCGACCACATCGAAGGTTTCGAGCAGATCCTGCCGCTCCTCGAAGGTGTAGTCCGGCGAGTAGCCGGTGTTATCGGCAAGATGACCGGGATCATCGATGCTGCGCACGAAGTTGCGGATCTCCTGGGGGATGCCAGGTCGCAGCTCCAGCACCGCGTCGATTGCCGCATGCACCTCGGTCATCAACTGTTCGAGTTCTTCGGTGCGTTCGACATGATCGTGGCGCTCGACATAACTGAAGCGCGGGTGCGGCTGATCGTGGGTCTGTTCGAGCAACTCCGCCCGCACCAGACCGCGCACGACCATGCCATTCGCGCCGTTCGGCAGGCGCCCGATCTGCTCGATGCGCGCCACCACGCCAACGCGGTGCAGGCGGAGCGCGAGCGGCGCGTTCTCTGGGGCGTCACGCCGGTATGCAACCAGCAGTGCGAGTTGATTCTCTTTCATCGCGGCGTGCGCTGCTGCCTCAACCTCTTCGTTGAGCGGCACGGTCACGACGGTATAGGGAAAAATGACCACGCCATCGAGCGGAATCAGTGGTAATGTCTGGATCGGTTGGGTGGTCTCGAACACGGGCTCATGGTCCATAGCGTTTACCTCTGAACGTTCTGCGGAGAGAGGCTCCGCGTATGAGGTATTATGATGCGCTGCACAGCGACAGTCAAGGCTTTCGGGCAGCCATGGAGCAAACTCTAACAAAACGTTAGCGCAGCGGTGTCAGTCCTCGTGCGCCAGCATCGCCCGACTTCCTGGCACGCATTGCGCTTCGCGCCATGGCTGATCGGGTGCGTGGCGGTAGCGTACCCGTAGCGGTGCGTTCCCTTTCAGATGACGGATCTCGACCGTCTCCGGCGCTACGTGGAGGTCGAGCGTGTGATCGCCCATTCGCAGACCGTGGAACGCTGCGCTTTGCCAGGTTGCTGGCAGGTGTGGTTCAATTGCCAGTTCGTGACGATGCGCCTGCGGTGCAAGACCAAATATCCCCTCAGTGATCCCTTGCAGCAGCAGCCCTGCCGACCAGAGTTGAATGAAGCACAATCCCTGCGGGATCAGTTCCTTCAACGTCCCGAGCGTTCCATGACGCGCCGTTTCGCCGATGCACCGCAGTAACCTGAGACCCACGTCCGCCTTTCCGTTGCGCAACGCCGCCAGCGCCAGCAAACCGGTCGGCAGCGTCCACACCCGTGAGTCTGCGCCACGGGTGTGGACCATGCCCCACTCGTTGACCCACTCGCGCATGATCCGGTCCAGCGCTCGCCAGGCGCGTTCAGGCGAGGCGATGCCGGTCGCCACTGGCAGCACCACGGTCCAGTGACCATCGAACTGCTGCCGACCATCGAGATGCAACGAATCGGCATACATCCCTTCCTGCTCGATCCACCAGTCGCGCTCGAAGCGCGCCGCCAGCGCGCCAGCGTACCCGGCGAACCGGATGGCGTCGTGCGGTCGTCCGAGCGCCAGCGCCATCTCGCGCAGGGATGTCAGCGCCTGGTAGAGGTAACAGACGGTATCGAGTTTGCATGCGCCCATTCCAGGGACCTCGACCACGCCATCGCCGATCGGGTAGCCGCGCCCTTCAAGTGTCGCCTCGAAATGCTCCAGCCCTTCGACGCACACCGGATACATCCGCTCCAGGAATGCCACGTCGCCGCTCCAGCGCACATAATCCCAGCAAGCGACAGCGAACTGTGGCGTTTCCTGGATATTGCCCGGATGATACACACGCCCATTCGTCGTGATTTCGTGGGGCACGCGGCTACAGGCGCGCCACGCATACCTGCCGATTTCCTCCAGCGCGCTGCGAGCCGCGTCAGCGAAGCCGCCGGCGACTATACCCGGCACACTGTACGCCGTATCGCAGCCGAAGAGTTGCGGATACTCCGGCAATCCCGCCAGCAGGTACGGCGCCAGCGCCGGACGATAGTCGGCCATGAGCATGCGCACATTCTGCCGCGCCACCTGCCAGAAGCGGTCAAGGTCGTCATCTGGCGTCTCCAGGCGCATCTCGCCAGCAACAGAACGGTAGAGCGCGATCTTCGCCGACAGGGTATCGACCGCCGCGCGCAACACATTCCCCGGCGGCGGGGCATCGTCGCGTTGCACCGCGAGCCGCCATTGCAGCGCCAGCGCCTCGCCCGGCTGAAGCGTCAACGGGAAGCGCGCCTGCACCGTTCTTCCGGCAACGTTCCATACCGCTGGCGTCGCGCTGGTCAGGGTCACAGTGACGCCGGCATACGCCCCAGATGATCGCCAGGCGATGCCTTCTGGAAAGGTGTGGAGTTCTGGTTCGGCAGGAGCGACGCCGCCGAACCAGCAAAAACGCAGGTCGGCTTCAGCGCGCAGCACTACGGCGGCTACGATCGGAGCGGCGCCGTTGTTGCGCGTCAGCAGTGTTGCGTAGTAGTGCGGCTGATCCTCGACGGCGAACTCGGTCCATTCCAGCGCCAGGTCGCCAACCGTAAAATGGCGGGTGATGTACGCGCCAAAGAGATCGCACGACATTGCGCAATCAAGCGGCGTGGTTGCGTTATACGCTTCCAGCGCCAGTTTCCATCCCTCCAGCACCCGCAGCGGATGCGCCCACACGCCGCCCATCCGCCCGCGCAGGTGCCATTCGCCGAACGGATGCGTCACGCCGCCAATCGTAGTGATGGCGTAGATGCGTTTCCCGCTAATGAACACCGGGGTTGTCGGTTCAGCCGCCGCTTCCCAGACGTCATCATCGATGAAATAGCGTTGCAGAGTCACGGATTCGCGTTCCTTGCCATAACTTTCAGTTATGGCAGTCATCGAAAAGAGATGCTTGTTGCGTAGTATACCCTATATTATAATTTCGCGTACAGTATCTCCGCATGGTAGCCCTCTTGCTGGAAGCCCGCTAACCAACGGCTGTTCGACGACGATGAAGTTGCGTAAGGATGACCGGTTATGCCGACCTACGGTTTCCTGATTGACCACCGGAAATGTATTGGCTGCCACGCCTGTAGCACAGCCTGCAAGTCGGAAAACGAGGTTCCGCTTGGCGTCTACCGCACATGGGTCAAGTATGTCGAAACGGGAACCTTTCCCAACACCCGACGCCACTTTCAGGTCGCTCGTTGCAATCACTGCGCCAACCCGCCGTGTGTGCGCATCTGCCCGGTGACCGCCATGTATCAGCGCGCTGATGGCATTGTCGAGTTCGATCCAAAGGCGTGTATTGGTTGCAAAGCCTGCTTGCAGGCCTGCCCGTATGATGCGATCTATATCGATCCGGAAACGCACAGCGCCGCTAAGTGTCACTTCTGCTCACACCGTATCGAGCTTGGCTTGAAGCCGGCGTGTGAAGTGGTCTGCCCTGAGCAGGCGATCATTTCAGGCGATCTTGACGATCCAGATAGCCTGATCCGGCAACTGATCGCCCGCGAGCCGGTCACGGTGCGCAAACCGGAACAGGGAACCGCACCCAAACTCTTCTACATTGACGCGAACCAGGCGACGCTGACACCCACGGCGACACAGCAACATGCGACGTTTGTCTGGGCGGACGTCGCCAGCGATCAGGCGCGCGTGCTCGGTGCGCATCACGACATCATCCCGCTGGAAGCCGTTCATACCGGATCGTCCCTGCATCACGACCGTGCCAATGGCGCCAGGAATGGCATTCCACTGCGTGATCCTGGCGTGCAAGGGTTGGGCGTCGGCGCCAGCGCATTTGCACCGGCGCGCATCGCCGGTCAGATGGTGCAGACGGCGTACAATGCGCAGCATACGATCCCCTGGCACTGGCCCGTGCCGGCGTATCTGGTGACGAAAGGCATCGGCAGCGGCATCTTCATAGCGCTGGCGCTGGCTGCCGGATTGGGGCTGGCGCCGCTGACGCCGCTCCTTGCCAGCGTTGCGCTGGCGCTGACCCTGGCGTTCATCGGTCTCACGACGGCGCTCCTGATCTACGATCTTGAGAAACCGCTCAAGTTTCTGACCATCCTCACCCGTCCGCAGTGGCGCAGTTGGCTGACGCGCGGCGCATTCATCCTCATCGGCTTCACCGTGATCGCCGGACTCTGGTTCCTGAGCGAGATGAGCGCCGTTCTTGGAGTGGCGCCGGAAGCAACAGCGGCGTCACTGCGCCCGTTCTTCGCGTGGGTTGGACTGCCGGCGGGCGCCCTGGCGGCTATCTACACTGCGTTTCTCTTTGCGCAGGCGGAAGGGCGCGATCTATGGCAGAGTCCGCTGCTGCCGGTTCACCTGTTGATACAGGCGCTGATGGTCGGCGCAGGAACCCTGCTGGTCGTCCGGCTGGCGCTTCCGTTGCCCGCAGAACTGGATGCGGCGCTTGTGTGGCTTTTTGGCGTCAGCCTGGTGATTGATCTGTTCGTCACCCTCTTCGGTGAGTTCGGCATCCCTCACGCCAGCGAAGTCGCTGCACGCGCCGCTCACGCCATCCGCCACGGTCGCTATCGCCGTCATTTCTGGCAGGGCGGCATCCTGCTTGGGCACCTTGCGCCACTGGCATTGATTGCGCTGGCGGTTGCGCTGCCGCCCGCTGGCGGTGTTGCGCTGGCGCTTGCCGGTGCGGCAGCCATCATTGGCCTGTATCTGTTCGAATACGCTTTCGTCATGGCGCCACAGGAGATACCCAACAGTTGATAGATCCGTGGCGACAGGTGTGTGACACGCAAAAGGACGCTCCCATGGCTGAATCACTAATCATGAATGTGCTGCGCGCGCTGATGCAGCAGGGCCATCCTGTTGCAGAACAGGTTCGATCGACGGCAGACCAGACTTCCGCACCACAAATGGCAGTGCAGACGATGCCGACGAATGGCGCTGCGCCTCCGGTCGCTCCTCTGAACAACTATCCGCCTGTCGAACGCTGGATGCACTGGACCGAGTACGATCCGAAGGCGTGGCCCCAGAAGACGTTGCGTTCTTACACCCTGGTTCCTACCGTCTGCTTCAACTGCGAAAGCGCCTGTGGGCTGCTGGCATATGTCGATACATCCACGCTCAAGATTCAGAAGTTCGAGGGAAATCCATTGCATCCCGGCAGCCGCGGTCGCAACTGCGCCAAAGGACCGGCGACGCTCAATCAGGTGTACGACCCTGATCGCATTCTCTATCCGCTCAAACGGGTCGGTCGGCGTGGCGAAGGAAAGTGGAAGCGCGTCAGTTGGGACGAGGCGCTCGATGACATCGCCGGACGCATCCGGCGTGCCATTATCGAGCGGCGTTTCACTGAAGTGATGTACCACGTCGGGCGTCCCGGTCACGACGGCTTTATGGAGTGGGTGTTGCCCGCCTGGGGCGTGGATGGGCACAACTCGCACACGAATGTCTGCTCGTCGAGTGCGCGCTGTGGCCAGGCGTTGTGGATGGGATACGACCGTCCTTCGCCCGACCACGCCAACGCGCGCGTCATTCTGCTGATCAGTTCCCACCTCGAAAGCGGGCACTACTTCAACCCCCACGCGCAGCGCATCATGGAAGGCAAAATGGCGGGCGCGAAACTGATCGTCTTCGACACCCGCCTGTCGAATACGGCGTCGCTGGCTGATGAGTGGCTGGCGCCCTGGCCCGGCAGTGAGACGGCGATTCTGCTGGCGATCGCCAGGTATCTGATTGCCAGCAAGAACTACGACCGCGACTTTGTGCGTCGCTGGGTCAACTGGGAGCAGTATCTGCGATGCGAACATCCCGATCTGCCTGTCTGTTTTGAGACGTTCGAGGCGAAGCTTCAGGAACTCTACGCTCCCTACACCTTCGAGTTCGCCGCTCAGGAGAGCGGCGTAAGCGTCGAGCAGATAGCGCGTGTGGCGAACTTGATTGCTCATTGTGATGGGCGACTCGCTGCTCACACCTGGCGCAGCGCCACGAGCGCCAATCTGGGGGGATGGATGGTGGCGCGTTGCCTCTGGTTCCTGAACGTCCTGACCGGCTCGATTGGCCGGGAAGGCGGTACGTCGGCGAATGTGTGGGACAAATGGATTCCGCGTCATCCCAACATGGCGCCGCATGTCAGGGTCTGGAATGAACTGACCTGGCCCCAGGAATATCCGCTCAGTTTCTATGAACTGAGTTTTCTGCTGCCGCACTTTCTCAAAGAAGGCCGTGACAGGCTCGATGTCTACTTCACCCGGGTCTACAATCCGCTCTGGACCAACCCGGACGGAATGAGCTGGATGGAGGTATTGACCGACGAGTCGAAGATCGGGTTGCACGTTCACCTTTCGCCGAGCTGGAGCGAAACCGGGCTGTTCGCCGATTATATCCTGCCCATGGGTCACGGCGCTGAGCGGCATGACGTCATGAGCCAGGAGACGCATGGCGGTTGCTGGATTGCATTCCGCCAACCGGTGATCCGCGAGGCGCTGCGCCGCCTCGGTAGACCGGTCAACGACACCCGCCAGGCGAATCCCGGCGAAGTGTGGGAGGAGACAGAGTTCTGGATTGAACTTTCGTGGCGTATTGACCCGGATGGCAGCCTTGGCGTGCGCCGGACGTTTGAGAGTCCTTACCGGCCCGGTGAGAAGATTACTGTTGATGAACTCTACGCCTGGATGTTCGAGAACCACGTGCCCGGACTGCCCGAAGCGGCGGCGAAAGAAGGATTGACGCCGCTGGAGTATATGCGACGCTATGGCGCCTTCGAGCTTCGCAAAGGCGTTCAGCCGACATACGATCAGCCGCTCTCTGCTGGAGATCTTGATGATGCCGTCGTCGATCCCGAGACGCGCATCGTGTACAGCCGAAAGCCTGCACCTCCTTCTTCGAATATCACGCCTGTGCCGTTCTTTCAACCAGATCCGCAACGTGGACGCCCGATCGGGGTGGAACTCGAGGATGGCGCGCGCGTGTTTGGCTTCCTGACTCCCTCGCGGAAACTGGAATTCTACTCGACGACAATGCGCGATTGGGGATGGCCCGAGTATGCGCTCCCGACCTATATTCGCAGCCACGTGCATCCCAGTAAGATTGATCAGGATCGCAACGAAGCTGTGCTCCTCTCGACTTTCCGCCTTCCCACCCTGATCCACACGCGCAGTGGCAATGCAAAGTGGCTCTACGAGATCAGCCATAAAAATCCTGTCTGGATCCATCCATCCGACGCGCAGCGCCTCGGCGTGCAGACCGGCGATCTGATCAAGGTCGTGACGGCTATCGGCTATTTTGTGGATCGGGTCTGGGTGACCGAAGGCATTCGTCCCGGAGTGATCGCCTGTTCGCACCACCTGGGACGCTGGCGGCTTCAGGAGGATGTCGGCGGTAGACTCTCGACGGCGCTGGTTGAACTCGCGCCTGCGGGCGAGTCGCAGTGGCGGATGCGGCAGGTGCGCGGGATTATGCCCTATTCCAGCGCCGATCCCGACACAGAGCGCATATGGTGGGCGGATGCCGGCGTTCATCAGAACCTGACGTTCGCAGTGCAGCCGGATCCGGTCAGCGGCATGCACTGCTGGCATCAGAAGGTGCGCCTGGAGCGGGCTGGACCAGACGACCGATATGGTGATATTTTTGTGGACACCCGGCGCGCCCACGAGGTGTACCGTGAATGGCTGGCAATGACCCGTCCGGCGCGTCAGACATCGCCAGACGGTCTTCGACGACCACACTGGCTCCTGCGCCCATTTCGCCCCGATCTGGAAGCGTACTCTCTTCCCGAATGGCAACCCGGCGACAGCACGCAGACTGTGTTGCATCATGGGGGTCAGCATGCGCACGATGACGAATCACCACGACATTGACTTGCTGGAAGCCAGGCGGTCTCTCTATGCGCTTCTGGCGCAGTGCTACCTGCATCCGCCAGATTGGGCGACGCTGGCGACTCTGCGAAGCATACCCGATATTGCTGACGCTGTTCCCGCAACGTCTGATGCACTCGAGCGCCTTCAAGTCGAATACGAATATGTGTTCGGTCAGAATGCATACCCGTATGAGTCGCTCTATATTGACCACGATTTGATGCTCAACACGGCGGCTGCGCACCGGGTGGCGCAATTGTGTCAGGATTGCGGGCTTACCGTTGATGTTCCGGTTGGCGCGCCGGATCATCTTGGCGTTGAACTGCGCCTGATGGCGCACCTGCTGTCTGTCGAGAGCGCAGCGTGGCGCGAGAAGAATCCGGCGCTGCAGACGTGGTCGCGCGCACAGCAATACCGCTGTCTGGTCCATCACCTGGCTCGCTGGGCGCCGGTCTTTCTACGGGTGGTCGAGCGTGTGGCAGACCATCCGCTGTACCGCACGCTTGCACAGGTGACGCTCGAACTCGTCCTGAACGACCTCGAGCAGAGCGTCAGCTTGCCGCCGTGGATTCCGCTCGATCACCGGCGCGACGGCGCGACAGCATTGCCCGAAAAGATTGACGCGAAGACGCAAAGGCGCGCAATCTCGCAATCAATACTATCCGCCACGGGCGAAGCGGGTGCTGCACCAGACGAGCGTGCTGGCAGCACTTCGTTCGTATGGTCACATGATGACGAAGAGCGTGATCTCAACCAGATCGTGCGCTGTCTGATCGTCCCGGATATTGCCGGTATGTTCCTCAGTCGCCGCGACATCAGCGGGCTTGGTCGTCGATTGGGAATAAGGGCGCCGATGCGCGAACGAGCGCAGATGATGCGCGATCTCTTCGATGCCGCTGCCCGCTTCGATCTCCTCCCTGCGCTCCTTGACCACCTGGACGAACTGTTCGCTACGGAGTTCTGGCGGTTGGCGGTGCTGACCGAACGGTATCCAGCCTGGACGACCCATGCCCAACAGTGGCTCTCCCGGCTTGACCGGAGTCGGGAGATGGTGCAGGAACTGCGCACACAGTTTCTGGCGTATCATGCCCGGGAAGCGGGTTAATCGCTCGAACGCCACACCAGGGGCCGACTATGATTGAAACGACGTATGGCAATCTGCGGCTGAATGCCATCCTCGAGCGCTCTGCGGCATTGCACCGACATCTCTGCCCGCGCCAGGTGCTTGGTGCGCGTATGGGCATGCTGGCAGGACGCCTGCTGGGGCTGGAGTTGCCGCAGACGAACAAACGCCTGTTGACGTTTGTCGAGACCGACGGTTGCTTTGCCGATGGGATTGGCGCCGCCACCGGATGCTGGCTTGGTCGCCGCACCATGCGCCTGATCGATCATGGCAAAGTGGCGGCGACGTTCGTGGATACGCGCACCCGACGCGCCGTGCGGATTCGCCCGCATCCGCAGGCGCGCGCGGAAGCGCAGCGCTATGCCCCAAACGCCAAAAGCCGCTGGCACGCCTACCTCGATGCCTATCGGGTCATGCCCGACGATGCGCTGCTCGAAGCGCATTGGGCGGAACTGACTCTCGACCTCGACCGGTTAATCAGCCGTCCGGGAGCGCGGGTCGTGTGTGATGGCTGCGGCGAGGAGATCATCAACGAGCGTGAAGTGTATCGTGCGGGGCAGATATTCTGTCGCGGGTGCGCGTTTGCGGAAGAGCGCTACGTTACGGTGGCGGCAGTGGCGCCAGAGCGGGATCACGCGCAGGACCATCATCTGCACCGTTCGCTCCTTGCCGGTGAGGTTCTTCCACCGTTTGCGGCAATCCCGAATGAGCAGCAATGACGACGATGCTCTCCTTCCGCAGCGCCAGGCGCACCCGCTCACCTGGCGTCAGGGTCATCGTTGCATACGATGACGCGGGGTAGACAACCTCAATCTGCCGTCCATCGGGCAGCGCCACGTGCAGGTGATGCACGTGGCGTCCCAGGCGTCGTTCGACGACAACGCCATCCATATGATTGTTGCCAACAACGCGGCTGAGCGGACGGTCAGGGTAGATCAGGCGAATGTCCTCCGGGCGAATATACGCCATCACCTGTGCACCGGGCGCCGCACCAGACGGCGGCGCTTCGAGCGTGATCCCGTCCCAGTCGAGCAGCGCGCCGGATGGTCCGGTTTCCACGACGCGGGCGCTGATAGCGTTCGGAAGGCCAAGGATGTTGAGCACCCGCTGATTTGCCGGATAGGTGAACACATCGTCGATGCGCCCGATCTGTTCGATCCGGCCGTCACGCATCACGGCGAGGCGATGGCCAACGGCGAGGGCGTCGTCGAGGTTATGGGTGACGTAGACGACGATCAGGCGCCGCTCTGCCTGAAGCGCGCGGATCTCGTCGTGCAACCGTTCGCGGATGGGGCGATCAAGCGCCGAAAAGGACTCGTCGAATAGCAGGACGCGCGGTTCGGTTGCCAGGGCGCGGGCGATGGCAACCCGCTGCTGCTGCCCGCCTGACAATTCGTGTGGCATGCGCTGCGCCAGATGCGCCAGGTGCATGCGTTCCAGCAACTCCATGGCGCGATCACGTGCATCGCGCCGTCCTGCCAGTGGAAAGACCACATTTTCAAGAGCGTTCATATGTGGAAAGAGCGCATACTGCTGGAACACATAGCCAATGCGGCGCTGGCGCGCGGGAAGGTTGACGACAGGTTTCCCCGGAACGCACTGAAAGAAGGTCGTATCGTCGAGGGTGATCGATCCGCTATCCGGCGTAGAGAGGCCGGCAATCGCGTGGAGCGTCTGGGTCTTCCCGGCGCCGGAAGGACCGAAGAGCACCAGGATTTCCGTATTGACGGCAAAGCGCATCTGCAGGGTGACATTCCCCAGACGCTTGACGAAGTCGATGTGTAATCGCGGATTCACACCGATGCCTCTGCGGATTGCTCGATACGTCTCCCCGGAAGCGGTGGCTCAAGCTGGCGCGCCAGGATCAGCCCGGCGAATGCCAGCACTGTCATCACCAGCACCATCAGGTGTGCGTCGGCGTAGCGTTGCGCCTGAACAGCATCGTAGATCGCAACCGGCAAGGTTTGCGTGCGTCCGGGAATGTTGCCGGTGATCATCAACGTTGCGCCGAATTCACCAAGGGCGCGCGCCGAACCGAGAATTATGCCCGCCATGATGCCGCGCCGCGCCAACGGCAGGGTGATCCGCCAGAAGATGCGCACTTCGCCTGCGCCAAGGGTGCGCGCCGCGTTTTCCAGCAGCGGATCGACATTTGCCAGCGCTGCCCGGCTGCTCTGAACCATCAACGGCAGCCCCACCACCACCGATGCGGCAACCGCCGCCTGCCAGGTGAATAGAATACGGATGTTGAACCACTCGAAGAGCGGGCTGCCTCGCCCAAACGCCAGCAGCAGATAGTAGCCGATGACGCTCGGCGGCAGCACCAGCGGCAGCATGATACCCGTTTCGACCAGAATCTTGAGCGGAAACCGGAAGCGGGCAAGGAGCAACGCAAGCGCAAGCCCCACAACGAAAATGATGACGCTTGCAACTGCGGTGACCTGTAACGACAACCAGAAAGCGGGCCAGTTCATCGGCTGACAATCTCTCCAGGCAGGATGAAGCCGTACTTCTTCATGATCGCATGTCCTTCGGCGCTGTTCACAAACGCCATAAACTGCCGCGCTTCCCGTTCCCGCTGTGTGCTGGCGACGACTGCCGCCATTTGCAGAAGCGGATAGTCGGGATGCAATTCGGCGGGGATGAGCGTCCAGTTGCCACTGCCCTCCACGCTGAGCGAGAGCGCCACAATGGCCACATCGACGTTGCCGGTGTCTGCCAGAGTCAATGTCTGCGCCACATTCTCGCCGAATACCAGGCGCGGCTGCACCGCTGCCCAGACGCCAGCACACTCGAGCGCCTCTCTCGCCGCCTGCCCATAGGGAGCGTGTTCGGGATTGGGAATGGCAATACGCTGGTATGCCGCATCCGCCAGGTCTTCCACTCGCTCTGGTTTCAGCACACTGTCAGGGCGGGTCCAGAGGGTGATGCGTCCCTGCGCGTAGATCTCCATCGTATCGGGAATGACCAGGCCCTGAGCGTTCAATTCCTCGATGAACGATTTATTCGCCGCGAAGAACAGGTCGAACGGCGCGCCGCGCTCGATCTGCTGGGCGAGTTGGCCGGTCGAACCAAAGTTGAACGCCACTTTGACGCCGGTTTGTTCCTCGAACATCTGGCCGATCTCCTGAAATGCCGCTGTCAGATCGGCAGCGGCAGCGACGACCAGTTCGCCGCCAGAAGGGCGCGAAGGCGCCGAAGGAACGGGTGTAGCGCCACAGGCGCTGGCGATCAAGAGCACGGCTATCACGATTGGCGCGTAGTATCGGTTCATCTTTTCACTTTCTGATTGCACATTGTCCCGTTTCCTACCTGCCAACCAAAGATTGAGCGCTTATCCGAACAATCCTGTGCCGCCATCATTGCGAGGCGCACCAGCGCCGAAGGATACGAGCCATTGCGTGCCATGCGGGAAGAGTGCTCCGCTTCGCTCACCGTGGCGCCTGACCATTGGGGATTCGTCCCGGCTCTTCCTGTGGAGCAACATCGGACACCAACGCCGCATGACATGCGTCCAGCCATGTCAGCGCCGCCTGGATCTGCCCGTACCGGAACCGGATGACGAGACGGTAGTACGGCTGAGCCGGCGGGAGCGCCGCTACCTTGTGATCGAGTTCGTCGAGCAGGCGCCGACATGCGCGCTGCTGTTGCGCGATCAGCGACTGCACAACCTCAGCGCCTTCCTGATGGGCAAAGTAGAGTTTTGCCAGGAACTCAAGCCGGAAATCACGCCCATGCGCCACTGGCGTGCGCATCCATGCGGCAAATGCTACGCGTCCCTTTGCCGTGAGGCTCAACACCCGGCGCGGCGGGCGATTCCGCTGGGTTTCAGTCGCGCCGATCAGAAACCCTTCTTCCTCGAAGCGACGCAGCAGCGCGTAGAGGTGTGCCTGCTTAATGCGCCAGACTTCGCCCAATGCAGAGTCGTTGCGCAAATACTGGTGGATTTCGTAAGGGTGCATCGGGCGTCGCCGCACCAGCCCAAGCAACGCAAATTCGATGGTCAGCGGATGTCGAACGCCGCTCATGACCCGAATACTCACAACATAAGTACGTCGAGTATATTCGAGAGCCTGCGACGTGTCAAATTGACGCCTGAGCGCTTGCCGGATCAGAGCAGATTGACTCGCTCATACACAATCTGATCATACCTGCGTTCTGCGGGATCGCCCCGTTCATACACCCCAAGCCCGGCAGCGCCAGCCAGCCGCAGGTAATAGTCGGCGCCGGCGATCTCGCCGCCGTTTTCCGCGCGCAGGTAATCCGCCATAACACAATCGATAGCGACCGGATCGCGGGAGAAAAACAGGCTGTTGGGGGCGGCATTGCCGAAGGTGCGCCAGCGACGGGGTGCGCTGATATTGTTTACGGGATTGCCAAACAATCCGTCGCCGATGGTGAGGATGGTCTTCTGCTGGATCTGCGGATGGCGGTTGATATCAACCAGCGGGCTGTACCCGTCGGAAAAATAATCGGCGCCGATGTCGGTGTACTGGTGAAGCAGGTTGCACCGATCAATCGAACCAAAATGATTCTTGAAGCCCAGGCTGATGCCAGCGCCGACGTGACGCTTCATAATCGGCATGTTAATCAGGTAGTGCACATTGACCAGCGCGTTGCAGAAGGGGAGATCCGGGAGAGCGGCGATGCCCGGCGGGGTGTTGAAACGGACTCGCTCAGTCGTGCATATGCCCCATCAGCAATCCTGAAGCGACGACCCCGCCTCCAACCAGGAACTGGCGGCGAGTGATGCGTGGTTTTTGATCCATTGCACTCTCCCGTTAGCTTTGTGAGGTCAGCGAAACTGGTTGCTCTGATCGTGAGTCTGGCGCTCTGACATCCTGCCTGGTAGACAGTGTGCGCAGACGCGCGGGCGCTGTAGCGCCAGCGAACGATAGCAACGCCGTTGTGTGCCTGATTCTGATGAGTGATTGGGGGAGTAATGCTGGTATGATGCGGCGAAGGCGATATCTGTAGCAGCTACGACTTTACCATGTCTCATCGTCTGATGCAAGGTACAGGGTGATGGGGGATGCAGGCGAATGGTCAGAAGCGGCCGTAGCGCTGCGGGCTGAAGTCCCCGAGGAAAGGGACGTCACGCAGCGTCGCCCGTCAGTCCGGGGATGCGCGTCCGGCGCTCGATCAGGGTGAGGATCAGGTAGGCGATTCCGACCAGTACGATGTAGAACACAGCGACAATCAGGTAAATCTGAATCGGAGCAAAGTACCGGCTTGCAAGAATCTTCGCCTGTCCCATGAGGTCAGGAACCGCGATCAGGAAGACGACCGAGGTGTACTTCAGCATGGCAACAGCTTCATTTGACCAGGCGGGCAGCGCCAGGCGCACCGCCTGCGGCAGAATGACGCTCCAGATCGCCTGCCATTTGCTCATCCCGATCGCGCGCGCAGCCGTCATCTGCCCTTCGCTCACCGATTGCAGCGCGCTGCGCAGGTATTCCGCCTGATACGCGGCGCTGTTGAGTCCCAGGGTAAGAAACGCCGCCTGAAGGCGCCCCAGTGTGACGCCAATGTCGGGAAGACCATAGTAGACCACGAAGAGCTGGATCAACAGGGGTGTTCCTTGAAAAAGGGTAAGATACGCCCCCAGAATGCGTTGCAGCCACACCGGTCCGTAGACGCGCCCAACGCCGATCGGCAGCCCGACGATCATGCCCAGCGCCAGAGAGACGACTGCGATCTGCAGGGTTACGACGGTTCCCTGCCACAAGTCTGGCGTAACTTTGTTCAGAAGGTCGATGAAATCGTGCATCCTCAACGTGCCGGCGCTACTGCATGATATTCCGTAAGAACGCACGTGTGCGTTCGTGGACCGGCTGCTCGAACATCTGCTGCGGCGTTCCCTCTTCCACCACCACGCCGTCTTCCATAAACACCACCCGATTGGCAACCTGCCGGGCAAATCCCATCTCGTGCGACACGACGATCATCGTCATGCCTTCCGCGGCGAGTTTTTGCATCACAGCCAGCACTTCGCCGGTCAATTCCGGGTCGAGCGCCGACGTGGGTTCATCGAAGAGCATGATGTGCGGATCCATCCCCAATGCGCGGGCGATCGCCACCCGCTGTTTCTGCCCGCCGGACAACTGCGCCGGGTAATAGTGGGCGCGATCCGCCAGGCCCACGCGCTCCAGTTCGAACATTGCCAGATCGTGCGCTTCGTGTTTGCGCATTTTGCGCACCTTGACCAGCCCGATCATCACGTTGCCGAGCGCCGTCAGGTGCGTAAACAGGTTGAACTCCTGGAACACCATTCCGATGCTTTGTCGCACCCGGTCCTGGTTGACGCCGGGCGCGGTGATCTCCTGATCCTCCAGCCAGATGCGCCCTTTCGTTGGCGGGTTGAGCAGGTTGATACAGCGCAGCAGGGTGCTCTTGCCCGATCCGCTTGGTCCCACCAGCACCACAACCTCGCGTGGTTGCACGGTCAGTGAGACCCCCTTGAGCACCTGCAACGAGCCGTACGATTTATGAACATCTTCGATGCGGAGAATAGGCGATGTCATGAGTTCCGCAACGCCCGTTTCCGTGCTGTGGCTACACCTGCAATCGATACCGGCGCTCGAGCCGCTGGAGCGCCTGGGTCGTTATCAGCGTCAATGCCAGATAGAGCAGAAGAGCAACGCCGAAGGCAAGAAAAGGCTCGAAGGTGCGCGCGCTGACCTGTTGCGCGCGCCGCAGAATCTCTGGCACGCCGACCGCAAACACCAGGGTCGAGTCCTTCAACACCAGCGTCGCCTCATTGCCCCAGGAAGGGAGCGCCAGCCGCAGCGCCTGCGGCAACACGATGCTCTGGATCGCTTGCAGGCGGCTCATGCCGATAGCCCGCGCCGCGATCATTTGCCCTGGCTGCACCGCTTGAATCGCACCACGAAAGATTTCGGTCTGATACGCTCCCGAGGCGAACCCCAACGCCAGCGCGCCGGCCCAAAATGGCGACAGGTTGATGTAGCGCGAGATAACGAAAAACAGGATAAAAATGATGACAATCACCGGCGTCGCGCGAATAACCACACTGTAGACGGAGACCGCCGTCTGAAGGGCAGGGTGACCATAGACGCGCACAATCGCCATGGTAATGCCCAGGGCAAGACCAACCGTCAACGCAACGGCTGTGACGCTGATGGTCACCCACAATCCCTGCACGATGAAATTGAAGGTCGTCAGCAGATCCTGAAGCAATTCCATCGCTTATGGCAGGCCGTGCTTTTCCTCAAGCGCTTTCACCGTACCGTCATCGATCAATCCCTGGATGATCCGATCGAGTTCCGCCTTGAGATCGCTGGACCCTTCAGGGATAGCGATGCTCTTGCCGCCCTCAGCGGTTGTTTCGGTGACGAGCAGCACCTTCAATCCATTCTGTTTTGCAAGTTCCAATGCCGGTTCCGCGTCCATCAGCACCAACTGCACGCGGCCACTGGCAAGATCGAGCGCCGCTTGATCGGCGCGCTCGTAACTGAAGACCTTATCGGCAGGCGTCAACCCGGTTGCCACCAGAGTTTTCTGAATCCAGCCCTCCTGAACCGTTCCGGTCTGCGCGCCGATGATCAGGCCCGCAGCATCCTCCGGTTTGGTCATGATGATCGTCGTATCGCCGGCGCCGATGAATGCATCTTTCGTCTTGCGGTAGGGGATGGTGAAATCAACCTTCTCATCGCGCTCGGCAGTCGCCTGCATGGCGGCGATCACTGCGTCGATCTTTCCTTCCTGAAGCGATGCAATCAGCGAGTCGAACGGCATATCGCGAATCTCGACCTCAACGCCGAGGTTTTCGCCGACGGCGCGGATGAGGTCCATGTCGAAGCCGACGAAGTTGCCGCTTGCGTCAATCGATTCATAGGGCGGGTAATCTGCCGAGGTGCCGACGATGAGTTTGCCGACTGCCCGGATCTGCGCCAGTTTCCCCTCCGGCTGCGCTGGGGGTTGGGTCGGCTGCGCCGGGGGTTGGGTCGGCTGCGCGGCGGGTGCGCCGCCACAGGCGCCGATCGCCAGCATGGCAGCGATCAGCGCCAGAATGATCAGCATTTGCTTTTTCATGAGACTCCTCCTGGTGTGTCGCGTCTGTGAGTTGCACGGAGCAACGGATACGACAGGGCATTTGATGGTGCGCAGGAAGTATAGCACAGGCTTAAGACTGAGGTGACCGTCACCACGTGGATGGTCGTGCGGTAACAATTGATGATAGCGGTTGAGTGTGTGAAACCGCTTTACAGAGGAGAGAATTCCAATGCCTTATGCCCGCCGAGACACAATTACCTGGCAAACCGGGATGTACTATCATATCTACAACCGTGGCGCTCACAGAATGCCTCTCTTCCGCGAACCGAAAAACTATGCCTTTGTCTTGCAGCGAATCGGGCAATACGCCCAGGATTTGCAGATTGCCGTCATCGCCTATTGCCTGATGCCCAATCACTACCATCTGCTCGTGCGTCAGGATGGCGAATCACCCGCTGGTCTGCTTCCTCAACGAGTCTTCAACAGTTATACCAAGGCCTTCAACAAGCGGTACAGACATAGCGGCACACTGTTCGAGCATCGCTTCCAGGCCAAACCTGTTACCGACGAGGCGTATCTTCTTCATCTCTGCTGTTACATTCACGCCAACCCCGTAAAAGACGGTTTGGTGCTCGATCCAGGCCATTGGCCGTACAGTAATTACCTGGAATGCGTGAGGGAGCGGCACAGTCTGCTGATAGACCAGAAGTTCGTGCAAACCCGGATAGACCACCCTGATGTCTATCGAGAGATAGTCCTGAGCTACCTTCGGAGGCGTCCATGTCGGAGAAAGGTTTAGCATCCATTCGCCTCCAGGATCAGCACCCAGTCCGGTCCGCCAATCGGTGAGACAAAGGTCACAATCTCGCGGGAGTACGTTCCGCGAGGATAGGTCGCCCCATTACGTGGGTCAAACCAGGACGCATGGACTTCTCCGCGCAGCAGACGCAGATCCACCCGCAATGACTGACCCGCCAGCGGGAAGTAGACCAGACCATACGTTCCTTCACTGTCGCGGGTGGCGACGGGGTACGCGGCGCGAACGGGATTGATCCGATCCTCCTGGTTCACGGGCATCGGGAAGGACGCCACATCCGGCAAGAGATCGGGTGCGGGAATGCGAGTAAAGTACGGTCGTGAGAGCATCAGATTCTTCAGGTGAACCAGTTGCCGCGCTCCCAGCCCATAGATTGCCTCGTCCCACGCAGGCGACGGGAAGCTCATCGGCGTATATTTAGGCGACCACATCTGCCAGACGGAGTGACTGCCATACGTGTGACCACATGCGCCCGCGAACACCGCGCGATATGCCTGCTTGCGCACATCATAATCGGTGAAACGGCCGTATTCCGGTTTCCATGGGCGCAAATAAGGGTCGATGGGATGGTGCTCATAGTTCGGTTCTCCATCCAGCGCTGGTTTGATCGGTGTGCGCTCATAATCGGCGCGGATCATTTCCCAGTTCGGCGCATCTATCAGGCTATGACCGGATTGCAGCATGTTCATGGAGAGCCAGTCAGCATCGTGGAACACAGCGGAAGAACTTGTCCCACCCATCGGATGGTAGGTGAAGAAAGGCTTGAGTCCCAACCCTTCGGTAATGCCTTGTGCCATGGCTGTCCATACTTCCTCATACCCCTCAGCAGGGCGGTCTCCACCCAGAATCCAGATAACGTTGGTATCGTTCCGGTAGCGCTCACCCAGGAAACGCCCATAGACACGCGCATTGCCGGCGTTGAAAATAACCGGTCCAATACCCCACAGACGCGCATGCACTTTGTCGCCCCACGTCGGCAGGAGACCAATGTAGAGTCCTTTGTCGGCAGCCAGACGAATGATCGCATCCACGTGGCGGAAGTAGAACTCGTTCGGTCGGGTCGGATCATCGCCAACGAGTGGTACATGCCCCTGAGCATTGGGCGTATGCAGACCGTCCAGTTCAGCCAGCACAACCGCCTGAATCAGGTTGAACCCCTGCTGGCGCCGCACCTCCAGATAGTGTTCGGCTTCTGGCAGACTCAGGCGATGAAAGAGTTCCCAGGCAGTGTCGCCAAGCCAGAAGAATGGCTCGCCATTTTCAGTCATAAGGAAACGTCGGTTTGGGCTGACACAAATGCGTGGTAAAGACAACGGTTTCCTCCATCCATTCGCCTATCCGCTGATCGGTTGTGATGAACGACCGTTCAGGGGCACGAGGCAAGCGCTGCCAGGTAATGGGCGATCATCTCGCTTCCCCGGAAGAAGCACGAGAGGTTTAGTTTTTCGTCTGGCGCGTGCATGTTATCATCGGGCAGACCAAAACCGGTGATCACCAGCGGCGCACCCAGGGCTTCCTGAAAATCAGCCGCGATCGGCAGTGTGCCGCCGCCGATCATGAAGGCAGCCGGCGCGCTGAACGCTTTTTCAAACGCCTGTGACGCCGCCTGAACCGCCGCTGCGCGATAGTCGACGAGTACCGGACGCGACGCGCTCAGGACGCGCACATCGAGCGATACGGTCGGCGGCGCCCGACGGTGAAGAAAGGCGGCGACGCTCTGCGCTATGTCGTGCGGGTCCTGATAGGGCACGAGCCGCAGCGAAAGTTTTGCCGCCGCCTGCGCCGGAATGACAGTTTTCTTTCCTGGTCCGGTAAATCCGCCGCCGATGCCATGAATGTCCAGCGTGGGGCGGATGCTGGTGCGCTCGATGGCGGAAAAGCCTGCCTCGCCCGCCAGTGCAGGCGCGCCGGTCATCGTCAGCAACATGTCGTCGCTGAGCGGCAACGTCGCCATCAGGCGTCGCTCGGCGTCATCCACTACCCGCACCCGGTCGTAGAAGCCAGGGACCTGCACCCGACGCGTCTCGCCATCCTGCAACGCCGCCAGCAACCGGACGAGAACGTTGAACGGATTCTCGACTGCGCCGCCAAATGTTCCTGAGTGCAGATCGCTCGCCGGTCCGCGCACGGTTACCTCCAGGTAACAGTTTCCCCGCGTTCCGTACAGAATGAGTGGATGCTGCGGCGTCAGCATCGACGAATCGACCATCAGTACGGCGTCGCAGCGCAGACGTTCCGTTTCAGTGTGGACAAACCGCCGCAGTCCGACGCTGGATGTTTCTTCTTCCCCTTCGACGAGCAGTTTGACATTGATCGGTAGTCGTCCAAAGGTGCGCAACCACGCCTCAAGCGCCGCCACTGCCGCCATCACCTGCCCTTTGTCGTCGGAAGCGCCGCGCGCGTAGAGGTTGCCATCACTGATTGTTGGCGCAAATGGGGGGGTATGCCAGGCGTCAAGCGGATCGGCAGGCTGGACGTCGTAATGCCCGTAGATGAGGAGCGTCGGCGCAGCAGGAGCGGCGTTCAGCCATTCACTGAAGACGATAGGATGCCCGGACGTTGGAATGATCGCGGTGTGGCTCATGCCGGCATTCCGCAGGCGATCGGCCAGCCACTGCGCAGCCGTTGCCATATCCGCCGTGTGCGCCGGGTCCATGCTGACGCTGGGAATGGCAAGAAATTCGCACAATGCTGCCAGATGCACATGCTGGTGATTACGCAAATGTGCAATGACTGCGGCTGGCGCCTCTGATGACGCTGAAACCGACATACGTCTCTCCTTTACTCGACAATCCACGGCAGTCCAGTTACCGCAGCGCTGCGCTGTTCCGGGTCGGTGTGCACATCAACAATCGCGGGCAATCCCGAGTCGAAGGCGCGCCGGATCGCTGGCGCAATCTCCTCCGGTCGTTCGACATACTCGCCGTAGCCGCCGAGCGCCCGCGCCAGTTCATTGTAGCGCGTCGGTCCCAGGTTGGTTCCGATCACAGCGGCTTCTCCCCAGCGCCGTCGCTGACCATCGCGCGTCTCGCCCCACCCGGCATCATTGGCGATCACCACAACGATCGGCAGATGATGCCGCACGGCAGTGTCGAATTCCATGCCGCACAGTCCAAACGCGCCGTCCCCCATCATCGCCACGACCGGGCGGTCCGGGTGCGCCAGTTTTGCGCCAATCGCAAATCCCAGCCCAACGCCGATGTGCCCGGTGCTGCCGACCCATGTCACGCCGCCGGGAATGCAGGCGTCGAGATACTGAATGGCGAATGCCGCGCTGTACCCGCCGTCCACAACCTTGATCGCGTCACGCGGCAGGCACTCTGCCAGCGCCTGCATCAACTGAATTGAATGCATCGGTCGCGCGGGATCGCGCGCTGCGAGATCGGCGGCAGCGGCGGTTTCTGCGCGCATGGCGGCGATGCTGCCGTGCGCCCGTGCGGGCCATTCCTTCTCCATCGCCCAATCGCCGCCTTCTGCAACCAGTGCATTGATCTGACGCAGCACCTGCGCCGCATCACCAACAATGCCGATGTCAATCGGTCGTGTCTTGCCGATGCTTTCCGGATGAATGTCCACCTGAACCACCGGCGCGTCCGGCGCGAAGAGCGGAAAGCGCCCGTAGCCAATCGTCCAGTCGAGCCGCGTGCCGATCACCAGGAAGGCGTCTGCCATAGACGCCGGAGTGGGGTAGAATCCTGCCGAGAGCGGATGATCATCGGGAAGAATGCCGCGCGCCAGGTTGCGACTCAGCACCGGAATGCCGGTTGCCTCGACAAACCGGCGCAGTTCCTCCTCGCCGCGCGCCCACCAGACGCCACTGCCGACGATCAGGAGTGGTCGCCGCGCCCGCCTGATCGTGTCGAGCGCCCGCCGTACCAGCGCCGGGTCGCCTGGTGGTCCTACCGTTACCCGATAGTTCTGCGGAAACGTGACGGTATCCTCATCAACGACCGCGTGCATCACCTCCAGCGGAAAATCGAGGAACGCCGGACCGGGACGCCCGGTGGTGGCATGGCGCACGGCGGCTGCCGTGTATTCGGGCAGGCGCCGCACATCGAAACACGTGCGCTGCCATTTGGTGATCGGGCGCACCAGGCGCACCTGATCGATCGCTTGCATCACGCCGATGTCGCGCCCTGCCAGCGATCCCTGCGCACAGGCGATGATCATGGGAACCTGCGCTTCATACGCTACCTCGATGCCTGCCACGGCATTGACCAGACCTGGCGCAGCGTCCACTGTGAGCAGCGCCGGTCGGCGCGTGAAGCGCGCAAACGCCTCCGCCATATGCGCAGCGTGCATTTCGTTGCGCACATCGATCACCCGGATGCCCTCTTCGCGGCAGGCGTTGACCAGATGGTAGTTGTGCCCACCGACAATCGTAAAAGCGTGAGTCACTCCCGCTTCGCGCAGGGTGCGCACCACGAGTCGCCCGCCGTCGACGCGACCTGTGGGCATGACGGGGCGCGTGGCGCTATCGCCGGTGATACTGGCGATGAATCGGACGAATTCCTCGTGCGGCATGCGGTGGCGCAAACCGACGAGACCGGTGCGGTCGGGCGGTCCGACGCGGCGGCGCAGCGGCGGCGGGTTGGCGTCAGCCGTCTCGATGATCGCCTCAACCACCTCTTGCGGATCACTGCTCTGTTCCCAGGCGGAGGCAAGCGCTTCCGCCATGCGCATGGCGCGCGCATAGTACGGGCTGTCCGGTCGAATGGCGGCTCGGGCAGCGGCGATGGCGCCGGCGGGCATGTCGGTTCTGAACATGCCACATGGCTGAATGGCCGATACATGAATGCCGAACGGCGCCACCTCGTGGTAGAGACAGTCGGAAAATCCCTCGACTGCATGCTTGGTCGCAGTATAAATCCCCTGAAATGGAAACCCGACCACGCCGCTGTCCGACGACAGATTAATGATGTGTCCGCGACCTGCGTTGCGCATATAAGGGAGTACTGCCTGAGTCACCAGGATCATCCCGATAATATTCACGTCGAAGAGGCGGCGGATGTCATCCAGGCGCGCTTCTTCCAGCGGACCGCCGTGCCCCAGCCCGGCGTTGTTGACCAGCACATCGATGCGCCCGAAGCGCGCCACTGCTGTTTCGACAGCGCGCCGGATCGCGACGGGGTCGGTCACATCCATTGCCAGGCGCAGCAACCGCGCGGGGTCGTCGCAATGCAGATGGGCAAGAAGGTCAACGCTGCGGTCGGTGGCGGCGACGCACTCGCCACGTTCGATCAATCGCTGCGCCAGGCGCGCGCCAAAACCGCTGGCGCAACCGGTGATCAGCCAGGTGCGCGGTGAATGGGTCATCCGCTGCATGCTCGCCTCCTAAAGATTGTTGAAGAAGTCGATCAGCACCTCGTTCGCCGCCATATCCGGCAGGGCTTCGAGCACTTCGTTGATCAGCGCCATCTCCTGCGGCAACGCGCCCGGCTGCAACCCGACTGCCGTCAACAATCCTTCAACGACGGCTGGCGATGGGTCATGCGCGAGCGCCTCAACTACCGAACGCACCAGCGCCGGGTCAATCGGCGGCATACGCCGCACCTCTTCGACACAGGCGGCAATGTCGGCGAGCAACGCATCGACATTGTGCGCCACGCCATAGGTGACCGAGACGTGCAGATTGCGCGGCGAACGCCGCGTCGCAAACTGTGGTTGAAGGTACCACCCTCGGCGACGCAGCGCATCCGCCAGTTGAAAGACATTGATCGCTTCCGATGCGAAGGAAAACATGCTCATCGCCGGACGCCCCAACACATACAGACTATCAATCGCATTGATGCCTGTCATTAACCGCTCCGTCGCCGCCTGCACGGTCGCAACCATCTCGCGGTAGCCTGCCTCTCCCAGATAGCGCAGGATCGCCCACGCGCCCGCGATCGGTCCCGCCGAACGCGAACTGAGCGCCGTGGGATTGATGATGGTGTAGGCGGTTGTGTCGGTCGAGGCGAAGATCTGATAGCGCCGCAGGCTGCGATCGCGGTAGAGCACAACCGAAGCGCCCTTTGCTGAATATCCGTATTTGTGCAGGTCAACTGAGATCGATGTGACGCCGGGAACGCTGAAGTCGAACGGTGGGATCGCCCGACCGGCTTTGCGCAGGAAGGGGAGATACATCCCGCCGACGCATGCATCGACGTGGCAGAGCGCCCCGTGCTCCTGCGCCAGCGCCGCGATTGCAGGCACAGGGTCAACCACCCCCTGCGAGTAGCATGGCGCCGACGCAACCAGCACGATGGTGTTATCGGTGATTGCTGTGCGCATGGCTGCTACATCCGCCTCGAACGTCGCCGGATCGAACTCGACGACGACCGGTTTGACGCCAAGGTAATGGCCCGCCTTGTGAAATGCGGCGTGCGCGGTGCGCGCCAGAACCATCTCCGGCTGCGCGATCTGCGGTCGGTGCGCGCGCGCCCAATCGCGCGCCGTTTTGACTGCGAGCAGAATGCTCTCCGTGCCGCCGCTCGTCACGTTGCCCGCCACGCGCTCATCGCCCTGCAACAGTCCGGCGACCATGCGCACCACATCGTTCTCCAGTTGCGCCACGCTCGGAAAGGTCGTCGGGTCCAGGCAGTTCTCGCTGAGATAGAGCATGTAGGCGTCATTAACCACCGCTGTTGCGTTGTCGTCAGGCTGATAGACATAGGCAAAAACCCGACCGGCGCGCCAGTCCATGTCGTGGGTTTTGAAACTGCGCAGCGTTGCCATGATTTCATCCGGCGTTCTGCCAACAGGCGGGATAGTCATAATGGCGCCCTTTCTATGGTGTTTCTCACAAGGCTTGCTCGGAGCGTTGCCGGGTGTATAGCGCACTGACCGGTCGGCTGATGGACGCGCATGACGGCGTGACCCCGACGGAGCACGCCGGGGTGCAGCGAACGCTGTCCGGGACTGTCGAAGCCGGCGCCGGTCACAAGACGGTCAACGTGGGACGCGAACACTACGAGAGCCGCTCCAGCGCAAGGTCGCGTCTGACGGCGCGCTCCAGCGGATACTTCCACATAAAGAAGGCGATGAGCAGCGCCGCAATGATCGGCGTGCCGCCGATCAGGAAGCGCACTCCCCACGCGGCGCTTTCGGGCTGCACGTCGTTGCCTGCCACATACCCCGATAACGACAGCACCGAGGCGAAAAGCACCCCCTGCGCCGAAAACGCCAGTTTGGTAATGCCGCCATTGATGCCGAAGAAAATGCCCTCGCGCCGATAGCCGTGCCGCGCGGCATCATCGTCGATAACCTCGGAGATGAGCGGGAACGGCATCATCATTGAACCCGCCAGTCCAGGCACGACCAGTAGCGTGCCGATCAATCCAGTGTAAAAATCGGTCGCCAGAATCATAGCAATGAACCCGGGGATGAAACAGAAACTGGTGATGATCCACGACCGACGCGGTCCAATGCGCGCCACCATCGGGCGCCAGATCAGGAGCATGGGGATGGTCAGCAGGATGGGAACGCCAAGCAGGATCGCCTCGGCATCACCGCCGCTCAGTCGCATGCCGAAGACTTCGGTCGGTCCCTGAATGCCAAGTGCATATTTGCGCCAGAAGGGAAGCATCGCCGCCAGCACCAGCCAGATATATTCCTTGGCGATATTGGCGCCGATAAACCAGCGGAACGGGCTACTGGAGAGGGCAATGCGCAGCGATTCGATCAACCCGAAACGATCATCTTTGATCTTCGAGACGTCCTCGCGCACACCTGCCATTGAGATCAGGTATCCCGCAGCCACCAGCGCACCCATGATAGCGCCCATCCAGACATAGCCGACCCCTTCCGCCAGGATCGGGGCAAGGATGAAGGAGAGCAGAAGCGCGATCGTTGCCAACACCTCACGTGTGGCGGAGAGATCGATGCGCGCTTTCAGGTGTGGCGCCACTTCCGGGAAGAGCGCGTTGTAGGCGATGATCGTCAGACTGTAGAGGGTATCGAAGATGAACAGAATGATCAGGAAATAGGCGGCGAGCATCCACGGCGATTGTCCCGGCGGCGTCCAGAGAAAGAAGAAGGAGAGACCGAGCGGCACTGCTCCAAAGAGCACATACGGCACACGTCGCCCCATCGGTGTGCGCGTGCGATCCGAGAGTTGCCCCATGAGCGGATCGTTGATGGCGTTCCACAAGCCGTAGATCGTCCAGATCACGCCGGCTGCCGCCGCATTCAGTCCCAGCACATCAACATAGTAGAACTGAATGCGGTTCCCGAACACCTGATAGGCGATTGTGTTGGCGAAATTGCCCATCGAGTAGGCGATGTAGCGGAGCAGCCTGCCCATACCTGCATTCCTCCTTGAACTCTGGTTTGATCGACAACATCGGCGTCACAACCCCTTCAGGGTTCGTAATCGCCTGCGGGATCGTCCGGCAAACCAAGCATACGCGCCGTGTAGGCGTGCAGGAAGCGTTTGAATGCCGCCACTCGTTCGGGGGTTGTCGGGTCGATGCGCACTCCAGCAGCATCGAGCGGGCTGCCGGCGAAGTAGCCGTAGAGCATCCAGACAAAACCGGTCAGGATCAGGTGCAGATCGACATCCGCCGATGCGATCGTTCTGGCTGACTGCGCCCGTTTCAGCAGAGCCAGCGCCATATCGTACAGCGGCAACGAAACTTCCGCCTCGAGCGCCATCGGCGACTCGTCCCGCTCCAACCAGCGACGCAACCACAAACGAGGTATTTCTGGTTGTTCAAGGGTCAGATCGACCAGCGCGTCAACCAGGGCGTTCAGGCGCTGGCGGAGCGCGTCGGGATCGGCGATGTCATCGTCTGTGACGTGTTGCGTGTACGCTGCGATAATCACGCGCTCCCGCTCCGCCAGGCGCCGGAAGACAGCGCGGTAGAGTTCCTGCTTGCTGCTGATATGGTAGTGGATCGTCGCAACATTCAGCCCGACCGCTGCCGCAAGCGCGCGCATGGAAAGGCCATGGTAGCCGTGCTCGGCAAAGAGCGTCGTGGCAATGGTCAGAATCCGCTCGACGGCGCTGCTGGCTGCTTCGTGCGACGCTGCATCCATTGAGGAAATTCCTGGCGCACACAAAAACCCTGCAACCTGTCTGGCGAATGCTCAGACAGGGCGGAGAGCAGGGATTGCCTGCTACCGATAGTCAATCAAGCGTTTGATGGAATGTCTGGAGTATATTCGAGTCCTGTAATGTTTGTCAAGACCCAATATATCTTTTGGTCCGCTGCGCCGCCGCCGTAAGCGCTATGCCGGAACAGGACCAAAGGAAGATGGCGTAACTCGGATGAATAGCATATACTCAAGATGACCCTTTCTTCCCCTCCTTCGCCAGGAAGCCCCGGTTGCTACCGGGGCTTCCTGGTTTTTGCGCGCCCGAAGCCGCAGCCGATGGTCGAACACGGATTCTTGCGGATGGCTGGCGTTCTCCGATCAACCAGTCCGTTCGAATCCATGCTCTATCATCCGCTGCACGGGTGTCGCAGCCTCAACAGGCGCGTGGTATCATATCATCAGTCGATTGGAAGAAGCGAGGTGGGCAATGAGCAGCACGACGGTAGAAACCGCGCCGATTGTCTACCCCGACAGCGACGGGATGCCAATGGCGGACAACACGAAGCAGTTTCGCGCCATCGTGACCATCCAGGGGAACCTTGAGGCGCTGTTCCGCGACCGCGCCGATGTGTTCGTGGCAGGCGACCTGCTCTGGTATCCGGTGGAGGGGCGCCCCGACATCCGCCGCGCGCCGGACGCAATGGCGGTCTTCGGGCGCCCAAAAGGGGACCGCGGCTCGTACCGCCAGTGGGAGGAGGGCGGGATCGCGCCGCAGGTAGTGTTTGAGGTGCTGTCGCCGGGGAACACGCTGACCGAGATTGCGGCGAAGTTCGAGTTTTACGACCTGTATGGAGTGGATGAGTACTACCTGTACGACCCGGAGAGCGGCGACCTGAGCGGGTGGCGACGCGAGGGGGGACGGTTGCGGGTGATCGAGGAGATCGACGGGTGGGTCAGCCCGCGTCTGGGGATCACGTTCCGACGCGAGGGGGGGGAGGTGCGGATGTACCTGCCGGACGGGCGCCCGTTCTTGAGTTTTGTTGAGGTGCAGGCACAACTGGAGCGCGAGCGCCAGCGCGCCGAGGCGGAACGGCAGCGCGCCGAGGCGGAACGCCAGCGCGCCGAGCGCCTGGCGGCGCGCCTGCGCGCGTTGGGCATCGACCCGGATGCGGATACGCCATAAGAACACCGCCAGTGCACTGCCGACGATGGGAGAGACGTTGCATTACACCGTCTCTCCCATGGTTTTTCCCCAGGCGCTCCTACCGAATGACGAGCGGCAGAACGATCGTGTAGGTTCCACCGGTCGTCGCCTCGGACGTTGCCGGTCCGTAGATGTGCGTTGAGCCGTCAGTGGTCTCTTCGATCAGCCAGTAGGTGTAGCGCACACCGGGCGCGGCTGTCGTGTCGTTCCAGACGTATGCCATGCCGCTGCTGGCGCTCCCCCTCGCCGGAATGAGGCGATCGGTGATGCGCACTGCGTCGCTGCGGCTGCCGCTGGCGCTGCGCTCGATATGGAAGCCGCGCGTCCCGTATTCGGCAGCCGTCTCCCAGCGAATGACGACTCCGTTCGCGCCGCGCTCGGCGCTGAAGCGCGTCAACTGAATGGCGGTCGGCGAGATCGGCGACAGCCCAAGGTACCACGTCGGATCGATCTCTCCCGGCGACAGGTTGAAGATCGGCGTTCGACCGGTCGTCGGATCGGCGTCGCTGTCGTTGCCCGGATCGCTCCCCCGGTGCGGCGGGCTGACGTAGTAGCCGGACGGGATGACGAATTCGATCTGATAATCGCCCGGCTCGACGTCGGTGAACATGTAGTACCCGTTCGCGTCGCTGGTCCGCGTGGCAACGAGCGTTCCGTCGCTGCGCAGCAACCGCACCTCGACGCCGCCGATCCCTGGCTCATCCGCCTCGCGGATGCCATCCTGGTCGCGGTCGAGCCAGACGAGGCTGCCGACCGACGCCAACTGGTACAGACCGATGTCGATGTCACGGCGCTCCTCGCCGTCGCTCAGGGTAATTGGGCTGCTGCGCCGCGTCGTGCGGTCAACGTCCGAGTCGAGTGTCGGATCGCCACCTGCTCCTCGCGGGCTGATGCTGCGCCCCGGCGTCGCGCCGACCTCCACCGTGTACGTCCCTGCGGGCAGGTTGTCGAACAGGTAGTTGCCGTTCAGGTCGGTCGTGGTCGTGATCAGCAGTGTGCCGGTCGAATCGTAGAGCGCAATGACGATGCCGCTGATCCCTGTTTCGCCGGTATCCTGGATGCCATTGGCGTTGGCGTCATTCCAGACATGGTCGCCGATGCTGGCTGTGCCACGGTAGCCGAAGTCTACATCGGTGCGCGCCTGTCCGGGGTTCAACGTCACGCTGGTGACCACGCCAGGCGTCCCAATGCCGTCCAGGTCATAGGTGACGCTCACGCCGCCGGGCAGGGTTGAGGCATCAACCCGGACGATGTACGTTCCGGCAGGCAATCCGTCGATCAGGTAGTCGCCGCTGGCGTCGGTGGCGTCGAACGGTTCGTTCGGATCGCGCGCGCCATTGTTGTTCAGGTCGAGGTAGATAATCACGCCGCTCAGACCAGGTTCACGGGCGTCCTGCACGCCGTCGCCGTTGCGGTCGAGCCACACGCGGTCGCCGATGCTGGCTGTGCCACGGTAGCCGAAGTCCACATCGGTGCGAGTCGTGCCTGTCGCCAGCGATGCGGTTGCCGCATGAGGCGTCGCTGCCGCGCCATCGAGATCGTAGGTCTGGCTGACGCCTGGCGGCAATGTGGTCGTATCCACGCGCACGGCGTATGTTCCGCCTGCCAGACCGCCGAAGAAGTAGAGACCGTTCACATCGGTCGTTGTCGTTGGTTCGCCAGCGTCGAAGACGCCATTATTGTTCAGGTCGAGATAGACCGTCACGCCGCCGATGCCCGGCTCACCGGCGTCCTGCACGCCATCGCCGTTGCGGTCGAGCCACACGCGATCGCCAAGCCCGGCATCCGCCAGTTCGCCGAAGTTGTAGTTGATGCCGTCGGTTCCGGCAGGCAGGACGATACTGCCGATCACGTCGTTGCTGACGAGCGTGCCGCCAATCGTACCGATGCTGTCCTGCCCGTCGCTGTAGATCAGCGGTTGTGTCTCGCTGATCGTGTATGTGCCTGCCAGCAGGTTCTCGAAGCGATAACTGCCGTCCGCCAGGGTCAGCGTCGTGGAAACGACGTTCCCCAGGTTGTCGAGCAGGGTGACGGTCACGCCGCCGATGCCGCTTTCACCCGCGTCGAACACGCCATCGTCGTCGCTGTCCACATAGACGAAGCCGCTCAGGGTGCTGAGGGTTTCGCCGAAATTCTGGTTGGTCAGGCCGGTCAGCGGAACCGTGACATTCAGCGTGTTCGGCGTCGAGCTGCCGTAGCCGGTTGGCTGCGTCTGCTCGATGGTGTAGTCGCCTGCCGGCAGGTTGTCGAAGCGGTAGCTGCCGTCCGACAGAGTAGTTGTTGTGGAGACGACGTTCCCCAGGCTATCGCGCAGGGTGATGGTCACGCCGCCGAGTCGCCTGCTCTCGCCGCTGTCGAGCGTTCCGTCGCGGTCGGTATCAATCCAGACGATGCCGCTGACGAAGGTTCCCAGTTCACCGAAGTCGTAGTTGGTGGCATTAGCCCCTGCGCCGAGCACAATGTTGCTGACCTGATCATCGCTCAGGTCGCCGCCTGCCGTGCCGACGCGGTCGCGCCCGTCGTTGTACGCCGCCGGTTGCGTCTCGCTGACGGTATAGGTTCCCGGACGCAGGTTGTCGAAGGTATAGAAGCCGGTGATCGTCGTGGTGGTCGTCAGGGTCACCGGATTGCCCAGGTCGTCGGTTCCGCTCAGGGTGACGGTCACGCCGCTGATCCCCGGTTCACCCGTATCCGGCACGCCGTTGTCATTGTCGTCGCGGTAGACCAGACCGGACAGGCTCGCCGGACGCAGTTCGCCGAAGTTGTTGTTCAGGCTGACGCCGCCCGGCGGCAGCGCAATGCTGGCGATCCGGTCGTTGACCGTCGTGTCGCCGCCGAGGGTCCCTGCCGTGTCGCGCCCGTCGAGATAGCCGGACGGCTGCGTCTCGCTGACGGTGTAGGTTCCCGGACGCAGGTTGTCGAAACTGTAGGCGCCGGTGATCGTGGTGGTGGTGGTCAGGAACACCGGGTTGCCCAGGTCGTCGGTTCCGGTCAGGGTGACGGTCACGCCGCCGATGCCGCTCTCGCCCGCGTCGAAGGCGCCGTCGTTGTCGTCGTCCGCGTACACGAACCCGGCGATGCGGGCAGCCGGCACTTCGCCAAAGTTATAGCCTGTCGCTGCATCGCCCGCATTCAGGGAGATATTGCCCATCACGTCGTTGCTGAGAATGCTCCCGCCAGCGCTGCCGACGGTCTCGGCGCCGTCGAAGTAGCCAGCCGGTTGCGTCTCGCTGACGGTATAGGTCCCCGGACGCAGGTTGTCGAAGGCATAGAAGCCGGTGATCGTGGTGGTGGTCGTCAGGAACACCGGATTGCCCAGGTCGTCGGTCCCGGTCAGCGTGATGGTGACGCCGCCGATCCCTGGCTCACTCCCGTCGAGGCTGCCATTGTTGTTGTCGTCGCGGTAGACCAGACCGGACAGGCTCGCCGGACGCAGTTCGCCGAAGTTGTTGTTCAGGCTGACGCCGCCCGGCGGCAGCGCAATGCTGGCGATCCGGTCGTTGACCGTCGTGTCGCCGCCGAGGGTCCCTGCCGTGTCGCGCCCGTCGAGATAGCCGGACGGCTGCGTCTCGCTGACGGTGTAGGTTCCCGGACGCAGGTTGTCGAAACTGTAGGCGCCGGTGATCGTGGTGGTGGTGGTCAGGAACACCGGGTTGCCCAGGTCGTCGGTTCCGGTCAGGGTGACGGTCACGCCGCCGATGCCGCTCTCGCCCGCGTCGAAGACGCCGTCGTTGTCGTCGTCCGCGTACACGAACCCGGCGATGCGGGCAGGCAGCAGTTCGCCGAAGTTGTTGTTCTCACCGTTGGTCGATGTGCTAACCGGCAGCACAATGTTGCTCAACACGTCGTTGCCGGTCGCGCCGCCCTGCGTACCGATGGAGTCGATGCCATCGAGGTAGCCGGATGGCTGCGTTTCGAGCAGGGTGTAAACGCCTGGATAGAGATTGTCGAAGCGGTAGAAGCCGGTAATCGTGGTTGTGGTCGTCAGCACGACGTTATTGCCCAGATGATCGGTTCCCGACAGCGTGATCGTCACGCCGCCGATGCCGCTTTCACCCGTGTCGAACACACCGTCGTTGTCGCTGTCCACATAGACGAAGCCGCTCAGACTGTTGCTGCGAATGGTGAGCGTGTCGGACGACTCGACCGGCGTCTGCACCCGCTCGGTCGGATCATCGCCCGGCAGGGTGGTTGACTCCGACACACGCGCCGTGTTGGTGATCGTCGTGCCCGGCGTCACTGTGTCGGTCAGGTTGACGCGGAAGGTAAAGGTCACCGTCGCGCCAGCCGGGATTGGTCCGCCCTCGTAGCGCACCTGATTGCCGATGCGCGACGGGGTGAATGTCGCCGGGTAGTCGCTCCCTGCTGTGCCGAAGGACGTGGTGGCAGCGTCGAACTCTGGCGACAGCGTGTCGGTAATGACCACGTCGAAGGCGTCCGCCGTGCCGGTGTTCGTGACCGTCAGCGTGATCGTGATCGGATCGCCCGCATTCGCCACCGTTTGAACAATATCTTTGGTGATCGTCAACTGCGGTTCGACGACGCGCACCGTTTCAGTGTCGGTGAGCGCGCGGATGACGTTCGAGCCGTCAGTGTAGCGCTTGGTTGCGGTATTCGTCACGACAGTCTGCCCTGGCGGGATCAGCCCGACCATCCCCGGCTCATCGAGCGCGCGCACCCGCGCCACGACCAGGAAGCGGTTGTTTGCCGCGTTGTTGTCGCCGGTCACCACAACGTCGCTATCGAACGTGAAGGTGACATCATCGCCGCTGCCCGCGCCGCCGGTGACGGTGATCGACGGCACGGTTCCGGCAAAGTCCTGCGTCAGCAACCCGCCGCTCTGCGCCGCGTCGGTGATCACGGTGAATCCTTCATAGTCGAGACCCGCAGGCAGATCGTCGGTCAGCACCAGGTTGCGGGTCGTGCCTTCCGGCAGATCGACGATCAGAGCGTAACTGATGACCTCGCCGATCGTGACATCCGTGCCGCTCGTGTGCGTGGCGCTGGTGCTGAGAATTGCCTTGCTGAATGCGCCCTGCCCGGTGGAGTGCGTGGCGCTGCTGCTGGCGCTGCGGCTGCGCTCGCGGTCGGTTCCATCGCTGACGCCGGTCGTGTCCGGGCTGAGGTCCTGGTTCGGACCAGGCAGGCTGGTGGAGGTCAGCACGGCGGTGTTGGTAACGACCTCGCCAGGCTGGACGCTCTGCCGCAGCACGCCGGTGATCGTCAGCGTGACGGTCGCACCGCGCGTGAGCGTGAACGGTGTGGTGGTCGTGAGTGTATTGCCTGCCACGCCAAAGTTGCCGGTGATGTCGCCATCAACCGAGTGCGTGGCGTTTACATTGGCGATCGTGATCGGCGCAGCGAGCGATGAGCCGAACGTTGCCGGCAGTGCATCGCTGATCGCCACGTCGAAGGCGTCCGCCAGGCTGCGCGCCGTATGGCTCAGGGTGATGGTGTAGGTGATTGTATCACCAGCATCGCCGGTCAACGGCGCCACCGACTTGGCAATCGCCAGTTCCGGCTCGACGACCGTGACGGTTGCGCCATTCGGATCGATCAGCAGACTGATCGGCGGCAGCGGCGTGGCTGGCACATCGAACTGCCCGCTGTTGGTCAGCGTTGTCTGGCTGCCGCTGAAGCCGGTGTTGCCCGCCACATCGAGCACGACGACCTGATAGCGGATGAAGAAGGTGTTATTGCGCGAGTCGTTGTCGCCTGGCAGTGTGATCTGGTCGAACTCGAAGCGGATACCGGTTCCGTTCAGAAATTGTGCAGCGCCGATGGGCGTCACCAACGGATCGGTCGTATCGCTGAAGACGCCGTTGAACGCCAGGCTGGCCGCGTCGGTCGGGTGCCCGCTATCGAGCGGCGGGTCGCCAGCGGCGAGTGCGCTGGTGATGAGTGTCGCGCTGCCCGGCAGATACGCCATGCCAGCCGGCATGGTGTCGGTGATGACCAGCCCGCTCGTCACGCCTTCCGGCAGACTGACCGCCAGGCGGTAGGTCACGATTTCACCGATGGTCACATCTGTGCCAGGCGTCGAAGGCGCAACCCCTTCGACTACCGACTTCGACACCACAACCGGCGCAATCGCGGTAGTCGTTACCGAGGAAATGAGACCATAATTGTTCAATTGCGCGTTGTCCAGATTGCAATCGCCGGGCAGACTGCTGCACTCCGGCGGGTTGGGCACACCGTCGCCGGTGCGCTCATCCGGGTTGGCGCCGGGTGTGCTGCTCCAGAACATCGATGCGCGGTTGGTGATGATCTGGTCGGTCGTCACGCTGCTCGTCAGGTCGCCGGTGAAGGTGATGATCACCGTTGCGCCGAGCGGCAGGTCGATTGGCGCCACCGTGCGCAGAATACGATCCGGTCCGACGGTTGCCACCTCGAAGTCGGTAGCGTCCACGCCAGGCGCGCCGGTTACACTGACCGCAACAATCGTCGGGTTGATCAGTTCAGGCGCAATCGTGTCGCTGATCACCACGTCGTAGGCGGTCATCTCGCTACGCGGCGCGGTGTTCTCAATGCGCAGCGTGTAGGTGATCGGATCGCCAGCGTCGGCTGCCGCGCCACTGACCGACTTCAGAATCGAAGGCGTCGGCTCGACGATGGTCACGCGCGGTTCAGTCGGATCGCGCAACTCGCGGTCATCGCCACTGTAGCCGTTCGCGTAGCGCAGCGCGCCGCCGTTGTCGCGGGTGGCGCCGCTCTGGTTTGCTGCCGTGTTGGTGACAATCAGGCGGACGCGGATGATGAAGGCGTTGTTGTTCGGGTTGTTGTCATCGGCGACGGTGACATTGCCGAAGGAGAAGAGCGCGTCCACGTCGTCCTGCCCGAGCGTTCCCGTGCCGGAGACGGTCAGGGTCGGCGTTGCGACTGCCGCCGGATTGCTGAAGTCTTCGACAAGCAACCCGCCCGCAGTGGTCACGATCTGGTAGCCAAGCCCGCCGTTGAATGACGTATCGAAGCGCATCCCGGCGGGCACGGCATCGGCCACGCGCAGGTTGTTCGTCGTCCCCTCGGGCAGGGTCACGAGCAGGTCGTAGAGCACCGCCTCGCCGACGGCGACGCTGGCGCCGGAGGTTCCGGGCACGCTGCTGTCGTCGTCGGAAATGCTCCCGCCCTGGAAGTGCTTGTCGAACGCCGGCGCCGCCAGATGGTTCAGCGCAACCGCGCCGACGCTGTAGTTGTTGCGAATGGCGTTGTTCGACGGCGGGGTGTTGTTGGTCGGATTGGGCACGTCCTGACCGGTGCGCTCGCCGTTTTGCGTGCCCGCCGTGCCCGCGCCGACATTCGAGCCGGTCGGGTTGCCGAGGGTGCCGCGCGCTCCCGGCAGGCTGGTGTACTGCACCCGCGCCGTGTTCGTGATTTGCGCGCTGGCGACTGTGCCTGGAACCACGCGCACCGTTGCCGTGATGACGACATCATTCCTGCCAGAAGTGATGTCCTGCACCGAGTCGAGCCGATCCAGCGTGTAACTGATCACACCGCCGATGCCGAGGGTCGAGCCGTTCGTCGCTGTTGTTCCGACGGGGGCGCCGATCTGCACGCCGACGAGTTCCAGCGATGGCGGGAGTTGATCGAAGACGGTCACATCAAAGGCAGCGACCTGATCGACCAGCGCCAATCCGAGGGTTGTTGTGATCGGGGTGCCGGTCGGCGCTGTCTGTACCGCGAACGTGCGACCGCCGTTGATTGTGCCGCCGGTGACATACACCTGCGCGCCGATCACCGCTTCCAGACGCGAGTCAAATTCCGGTACGCGCTCGAGCGTCAGGGTCGTGCCACTCAGACTGGTGACACGGTAGACGCCATTCTGGCTGGCAGTACCCTGATTCTTCACCAGGATGCGCGTGCCGACCGGGAAGTTGGTCGCGTTGACCGTAACTCCATCAATCGAAGCCACGGTGACAACCAGCGTTCCGCGATTGAGCGCGCCACCGTTGCTGGTGAACGTTCCACCCAGATTGCTGGTCGTTGCCACTGCCACGGTCATCGCCGGGTCCACCTCGCGCCAGTTGAGCGCGCTGGTATTGAGCGCCGTGGGAACCGGCTCGTCCAGGTAGTAAGTTCTGCCTGCCAGGGTCGTGCCGTCCTGGACGACCACGCGGTAGCCGAGCGCAAGTTCCGTCGTGCTATCGAGGTCGGTTGCGCGGTCCCAAACGCGCGCGCCGGTGAACGGATCGATGAAGACCAGCGTATAGACGCCGTTCTCTGCTGCATTCGTCTGGCTGCGCACCAGGATGCGGTCGCCGACGTTCAGCGTCACGCCATCGACCGTAGCGGGCGCATTGGCGAACTGGCCGGTTCCGCCAAAACCGCCGGCGGCGTTGAAGCCAGCGATGTTCCCTGTCGTGGCGACGCGCACCGGAGTCGCCGGGCTGGTGGGCCAGGCGACGCCATTGGCGAAGCGCAGCGTATAGGTGAAGACATCCCCGGCATCAATCGGCGGCGCGCCGGTGATCGTCTTGCTCAGGTTGTTGATCTGCGGCTCGACGACGGTGATGCGGTTAGCATCATTCGGCGCAGATGTCGATCCGACCTGCGACCCGCTGCGGAAATACTGGAAGTCGTTATTCAACGGCACGCCGCTCTGATTGCCGACATCGAACACGTTCAACACCTGAGCGTTGAACTCAATGACAACGAACTCCAGATCAGCGTCGTTATCGTTGTTGACGACGTGTCCGAGACGGAAGTAGACGTCGTCGCCATTGTTGTATGTATCGGTATCAGTGGAGACGCTGTTGCTCGACGAAACATTCCCGTCGAACGCAGTCCCCTCGCCTATTGTCAGCCCATTGCCGCTGCCGACCGCCAGGCTCAATCCGACGACGCTATCCTGATTGCCGGTGATATTCAACCCCGTGCCGCTCAACGCAGGAACCTGCGCGCCAGCGCTTATCGAGGTGATGCCGCCGCTATTGCTGACAAACGCGACTCGCACGGTGTTGTCGTTGATGAAGCGCATGCCGCTCGGAATGCGATCCTGCAGTTGCAGGTTCGGCGACGTGCCTTCAGGGATCGTCGCCACCAACCGGTAGCGCACAATCTCGCCGGGCACTGCGATGTTGCCAAAGGCGATCACTGCGTCGATGTCGATGTCGAACTGTGCCGTGCCGTCATCGCCGCGAATGCCGAGCCATGTGATGTTGCGCAGGTCGAGACCGGGTATTGTGCCTGTTGCAACAGTTGTGCTGTGCGGGTTGAGCAGGCTTTGCGGCACGAGCGTGAAGGTCGAGGAGTTGAAGCCGGTCGTAGGGAAGCGCCAGCGCCAGTTAGTGCCGTCGGCGTCCTGGAGGTGAACATCGATGTTATCGGCGCCATTCCCGTCCACCAGGCGCGCAGAGAGCGCCAATGCAGCATAGTTGGAGAGATCGATTGGCGTGGCGAAGGCGATGTAGCCGCCGCCGCGTTCGGTCGAGCTTCCCGAAATGCGCACGAACGTTGGGAACGTGGTGACATTGCCCGGGTTGTCATCCCAGGTGTTGTTGCCGTTGGTGAAGACCGAACCTGGCAGGAAGCCGTCGAACCCTGTACCGGTGAAATCCGCCAGCGCGAGCGGGTCGGCGGTGTGCGCCTCAGAGGTGGCGACGATCCGCTTCACCAGCGCTGGCGAAGCGATCGTGACCGTCGCGGTGTCGCTGCCAGCATGATCGTTGATGCCGCCAGAGCCGTTGCGTTCGCCGGTGGCGCTGCCGCTCGCACCCGCCGTTGAGCCGAAGAACCCGCCTGTGCCGCTGTTCCCCGGCAGGCTGGTGTAGGTCAGGTTCGCGATGTTGATGATCGTCTGCCCCGGCTCAACCGAGACATTCAGGGTCGCCTGGTAGGTGACGGTCACGTTGCACCCCGGCGGCACACGCCCGATCGTCACGTCCACTGTGTTCCCCGCGCTGGCGTTCGTGATGCCGGTGGCGCAACCGCCTGTGGATGTCACGGAAATGCTGGCAAGGATGAGATTTACACGAGATGGCAAGGGATCGAGGATGCGCGCATCGAAGGCGTCGCTCACCGTCGCGCCGGTCGCATTCGTAAAGGTGACCGTGTAGGTGATCACGTCGAACGCATCGCCGGTTGTCGGGCTGGCGATCTTGTTGTTGGTCGCGGCATTGAACGCAATGGTCGGTTCGACAACTGTGACGCTCACCGGCGCTGAGGGCGCGGTCTCAAACGCGCCGAAGCCGGGCGGGTTCATGCGCGCAACCACGGTATTGTCGCGCGTATCCCCGGCGTCGTTCGGATCGAACGGGTCGTTATCGACGATCGCGTTGAACTCGACGACGATAAACTCTTCGCCGGCGTCGTTGTCGTTGTTCGACAGGTTGCCGAAACGGAAGAAGACATCCGTGCCGCTGTTGTAGACATCCTGGTTCGTTATTTCATTGCTGGAGATGTTGCTGTCCCCGAAGGTGCAGGAGATGCTCGACGATGGCAGGAGTGTCGGGTTCAGCACATCCGCCAGCGTTGTCACATCGGTCGGGTTGATCGCCGGGCATGAGACCGGCGCAACATCGTAAACGCCGGCTGTTGTGATGTTGTTGTTGGCGATGAACACGAAACGCGCCGATCCGTCGTTGAGGAAGGTCAACCCCGACGGCAGCCGGTCCACCAGCGAGAAGGCGTAGACCGAGGCTTCTGGTCCGCCAATCGCAATGCGGAAGCGCACGATTTCGCCGATGGCGACGTTGCTGCCGGAGGTGTGCGCTTCGGACGTGGTGACCAGCGCCTTGCCCGGCGTCACGACCGGAACAGCGAATGCAGCGGAACCGGTAGCGGCATAATCGTTCAGCGCGCCGCCGGGTCCATCGGCGCCGGTGCGCTCGGTAGAGGCGGTTGTGTGCGTCGAGCGTTGCCCCGGATTGCCATCGAGCGATGTCCAGCGCAGGAATGCGGTGTTGGTGATCGTTGCGCCGGGCATCACCGCATTCGACAGTGTGCCGCGCACCACGATGCTGATCGTGCGCCCCTGGGCAACGTCAATTGGCGTCGGGTTGCTGAGGGTCCAGGAGGTTGGATTGCTGCCGGTCAGCGTGAAATCGGCGGTCGTCAGCACACCGGCGCTGTCGGTGACGCTCAGCACACTCGGCGTGAGAATGAGCGAGCCGCTGCCAAACGGATCAATCGGCAGGGTGTCGGTGATCACCATATCGTAGGCGTCGGTCTGACTGCCTGCCGGATGGTCGATCGTGATCGTGTAGTCGATGATGTCGCCAGCATCATAGACGCCAGGCAGCAGAGTCTTGTTCACTGCGAGGGTCGGCTCGATGATCGTGACGTTTTCGGCTTCGACCGGCGATAGCGTATACGAACCCTGTCCGGGGACGTCCCACGAGAAATCGGCGCGGTTGTTGCGCTGCGCGCCGCTCTGGTTGGCGACAGTGTTCAGCACGACGGCGCGGTAGGTAATGATGATCGTTTCATCGGCGGCATTGTTCCGGTTGCTGTTGGTGATCGTGCCGAAATTGAACACAATCGTCTGCCCGCCTGCGCCAATCGTAGTGTTGGCGGGAGTTGCGCCAACCGTCGGCAGTCCGCCGCCGGCAAAACTGAGCGCCGGGGACGCCGTGACGCTGGTGACATCAACGAACGCCAGCCCTGCGTCGAGCGTGTCGGTCAGAACCGCGTTCGACATGATCCCTTCGGGGACGGTCAGGGTCAGGGTATAGGCGATGAATTCGCCAACGACTGCTTGCTGGCGCGCATTGGTGGTATTCTCAATCTCGGTAGCAGTCAGCGTCTTCGCCATCTCTGGACGGCGAATGGTGACCTGCGCCGTGTCTGACGGGTCGGGCTGATCGTCGATGCCGCCGTCGCTCGTGGCGACATTCGTCAACGTGGCGGTGTTGATGATCTCCTGGTTCGGCTCAACATTGTCGCCAAGGGTCACGTCGTAGGTGATGATGACCGTATTCGAGCCGTTCGTCACTTCGACGATGTCGCTGATCGGACCGGACGCGCCGCGGCTGAGACCGCCGGGACGGTCGTCGCGGGTCGGCGCTGTTGTGTTGCCCGCTGTGTAATTGTCTGCCAACACAACGCTGAAGGCGCCGGTCGAGGGGTTGTACGTCGCGTAGTAGTCGCTGACGCCTGCATTCGTCCAGGTAACCGGCGTGGTGTTGAGCGTGATCGGACCGGGTGTGCTGAAGGCGCGATTAGCGTTGCTGCTCAACCCGCCAAGCACAGCGACGCGGTAGCCGCCGGTCAATTCGGTGTCATCATCGAAGTCGCCGGCGCGGGTCAGGGTCGCCTGGTTGATAGCGGGGAAGACGGCAGTGACGATGTAGATGCCGTTCTGTGGTGCACTGGACTGATCCTTGACCAGCACGCGGTCGCCGATGTTCAGGGTCACACCGTCGATAGTGCGCGGCGCATTCGTGAACTGTCCGTTATTGGGCGTCGTGGCAAATGTCGCGCCGGTCAGCGGCGCCGTAGTGGCGACCCGCACCGTGCCACTGACGACATCGCCGGTCAGCAACGCGCCATCGCCGCGACGGACGGCGAAATTGGCGGCTGCCAGCGTCACCGGGCGCACATAAGCGGAAGGAATGGTGTCGGTCACGGTAACATCGTAGGCGTCGCCGCGCGCTTCGTTCTGGAGCACAATTGCATAGCGCACCCGATCCCCGGCATCGGTCAGCTCCAGGGAGTCGGAGGCGCCGATCGCCAGCGCCTGGGTGCGGGTGTAGACCGGCGTGCTGCTGAAGGATGTGGGACCGTCGGGCCGGTTGAACGTCACACCGCCGAGGGTCAGACCGGTTGTGTTGTAGCCGACGATGCCTTTGTTGATTGTCACATTCGGGCGGATGACCTCGAACATGACGATCTCATCGAAATCCTGCGACCCGGCATTGGTGGACGACTCGCTCACCTGCAACTGATTGGTCAGGAAGAGGTCATTGGCGAACGCCGCATCGGCGACGCGCATGGTCACCAGGATATCGATCAACGACAAACGCCGTCCGCCGTCCACATCATCGTGCCAGCCAAAGTTGAGGGTGAAACTGTTGCCTGCCGCATCGGTGGTGATGAACGGCGCCCAGGTGATTGCGTCCGCATTGAAGGCATTGAAGTCCTGATTCGACTGGCGGAAGTGCTGATTGGCGTTAGTGGCGCCGGATGTCACGCCAACCAGCGGACCATTCGTGAGTTCGCGCGCGGTGTCGAAATCGGCAGCGCGGTTCCAGACGCCGGTGGCGGCGTCCACAACCACATAGACGCCATTCTGTCGCGCGTCGGTCTGATCCTTCACCAGCACACGGTCGCCATTCGCCAGAGCAACCCCATCGATAGAGGTCGGTGCGCCGCTGAACGAGCCAATGCCGGCGGGATTGTAGCCGGAAATATTCGTGGTCGTCGCCACACGCACCGTTGTTGGTGGATTAATCGTCGTCAGATAGGTGTCAGACGGTCCGCGCGTCACCACATTGGCGCCAGGAATCGTGCCAGGCGCGGCAGTTGCATCGAAGAAGAAGCGATCGGGCACAGGGAAGACCGGCAGCGGCGGGAAATCGGTCAGCCGAACGTTCTCGAAACTGCTGATTGGCAGGCGATAGGTGAGTCGATAAGTCACCAGGTCGCCTGGCTGCACCGTCACCGGATCGCCGAGGTCGGTCGTCTGCCCATTGAGCGCGTAAATGGTCTTGCTGCGGTTGCCGATGGGCAACTCAACGCGGGCGGCGGTGTCGTCGGTCGCCTGCCCGATCACTGCCGGCGTTGGGTTATTGATCGTCGTAGTGTTGATCTGGTCGCCGCGGATCAACGGCACGCGGTTGCGCAAAATATCGAGCTGGTCGACCGAGCGGTCGCCAGAGGGGAAATCATCGCTGAACTCGTCCTTGACCTCGGTGTAGAACGTGATACGTCCTCTGGTCGGACCGAAGAGCGGCGGGTTATTGTTCTGCGGCGCGCCGCCGGCGTTGGGAATATCGCCGCCGACGAGCCGCCCGCTCACACCGCGCGCAATCAGTTCCTGCGAAATGTTGAAACGAATATAGGTCGTGCCGCTGATCGACGGCGCTGGCGGATTGATAACGAACATCGGACCAGACGGCGGACTGGTCGGGTCGGAGAGCGGCGTGCTGCGGGTGGTAAACCGCTGCTCGTACACGATTGTGCTGGCGCCGCTAAATGGCGCAGTCAGTATATTCGTGCGGGTCGGCGAAGCGCCGGTGACATACGCATTCTCGACCTGAAGCGTCGGAACGGTCGAATTGCCGGTGGTGCGAACGAAAAGCCGCTGCCCGTCGGAAATGATGTCTTCGAGATAGACGTTCTGAACCGCAAAATAGTCGGAGACCTGGAAATCGATGTCGTAGCGCAGCAATGTCGATCCAGGGATGATCGAACCGCCAGTTGGCGTGAGGGTGGTGCGATCAACCGGCGTGACCGATTTCTGGGTCGCCAGCGAATGCTGCTGGAGGGTGTGCGCATTGGGCGGTAGTGTAATGGTAATCGGCGTAGGTGTATCGCGTAGATCGATTGGGGTCCACGCCGCTGACGAACTGCCGGTGTTGTTGGCGAAGGTCGAGTCGGTTCCCTGCGGCACAGTCGGTGTGGCGGCGCTGGTATCGCGCGGGATGTAGAACTCGAACTCGAACGACGCATCGACGCCGCGCACACCGGTTTTGTCGCCAAACGTATAGATCAGGGTCCCGCCTGGCGCCGCAGGCGTGGCAGTGCCGGAGAGGTTCGCCGGGGTGAAGACGTCGGTCGGCACGCCCGGCGTATTGTAGAGACGCGCGCTCATCTGTGCGGCAGTATTGCCGGTGATGCGCATGCTGTTTGCCAGAATATCGGTAATCTGCAAGCCGGTGACCGGCTGCCCGTCGGCAATATCGACATCCAGGCGGTAGCGTCGCGGATAGTTGCGCCCGGTTGCGGTTTCGTCTTCTGGTCCGAGATAGGTTTTGGTCAGCCGCCAGAGAGCCGGGATGACATCGGCATCCGATGGGGTCGTCTGGCGGATCGGCGGGTCGGTGACGGGGTTGTCGAGCGGGTCGTTGCCGTAGCGAAAACCGGCAACCGCAGTGACCGGCAGCGGGGTGCCGAGGTCTGCCAGGTTGCTGATGCGCAGCGTCACATCAATTGGCGCGGGCGGCTGCGTGTTGGTGAAACTGCCGAACGGCAGCGTCAGAACCGCAATCGTGTCGCCATTTTGGAAGCGCGTGCCATGGCCCGGCACACTCAGCGTCTGCCCGGTCAACGGGTGAACATACGTCGGTCCCGTGATCGGGATCAACTCCAGCCACGGCAGCGGCTGCCCCAGGTAGGTCGCCCGCATGCCGGTTGTCACCAGTCCATCAAACGACGGCGCGCCATCAGGACCGGTCGTATCGAGGAAGAGATCGATGTAGGGACCATACCCGGTCTGATCGCCGGTTCCGGTGCTGGCGTTATCGAAGGTGACGGTCAGGGTCACCGGTTCGCCGATCAGACCGCTGGCGCCGCTGACCGTTGCAACCGGCAGCGGGTTGCCAGCGGCAAGGGCAGTCGTTCCCAAGAGAAAACTACCAATTGTCAGAGCGCCCACGAGCAAGGTGAGAAGCGGCGCGAGCCACAGAGTCGGACGACGGTGCATGGTCCTCAGCCCTTTCCTGATTGTATGACTGTATGTTTGTGCAGCAGGTAACAACGTGTTACCTGATAGTGTGTTCTTTTCATCCAGGAGTATATACAGCGGACGTAACCGGAACGTAACGAAATAGAGTCGGGATGATGACAGAATCGCTTATGTGGCGCAGCGGAGGAATCTCTTCTGATGCCTGTGGTCTCACACAAAGGCGCAGAGTCCCCACCCGGCGGCTGAAGTCGCAGGTTTCAGGGAGCGAAGCCCGCCTGCGTGGGCGAGACCGGGTGATGCCAGATGCACGGCTCAACGAGCATGTGCCTGCGGGTTACAGGAAGCGAAGCCTGCCTGCACGGGCGAGATTGAGTGATGCCGGACTCAATGAAGCAAACTCCATTACCTGTGCCGCCGGGTCGCGCGCCTTCTGCGCTGCGGGCTTATAAGAATGCGGTCTACCCGTGATGTGCGCCCGGACGATGAGCGCATCCAGAGGCGCGGAGGTTTTTGTGTGGTGAGATGGGGCGACGGCGCGGCAGTTGACAGCAGACGCCACGTCTGATGCCGCGCGATGCGCGATGCTGTTCCCGGACATCGTACGGGCGGGTCACAGACCCGTCCGCGCGTCCACTCCGACCCTTATGGTGCCTCGGCGGGTCTCTTCCATTCACCGGAGATGCCGATTGAAGAACGCGATGATCCGCTGTCGCGCGTCGCGTGCTGAGGGTTCGTGGTAGCCCATCTGCGTCACGCGCCATGCCACGCGCAGCAGTGCGGGAACCTCGCGTGGATCGTGGTCGTTGAGGAAGGAGTGACCGGCGTCGGGATATTCTTTCACGTCGTGATCCACGCCGAGCGCCGTCAGGGCGCGTTCGAGGCGTCCGGCTGCACCGCGCAGCGTCATATCCTTCGCGCCGTAACTGGCGACAATCGGGCATGCGCCGGCGATGACCCGCTCGAGATCGCCGGGCAGAACGCCGTAGTTGACGCTCGACGCTGCGAACCCATGACCCGGCGCCAGCAGCAGCGCAAACCCGCCGCCCATACAGAAGCCGATCACGCCGATGTTACTGGTGCAATCGTTGCGCTGCGCCAGCCAGTCGCGGGTTGCGGCGATATGGCGAAACATCATCCCCTGCCACGTCAGGTAGTCGCGGATGATCGAGCGCAGGCAGGTGATCACCGTGCCGCCGTCGAAGAGATCGGGCGCTGCCGTCAGGAATCCTTCGCTCGCCAGCCACTCCGCCTGGCGGCGCGTGTCGTGGCGCATGCCAAGCGCATCGTGGATGACAACAACGCCGGGCCAGGGACCGTCGCCGTCCGGCATGGCGAGATAGGCGTTCAACGCGCCATCGGGCGCGGGAATGACGACGTCTGCCATTGGTGTGTCCTTCTGATAGTGCGAAAGCGGCTTCAATGGTATCATAGGTTTTGTGGTGTGTTGGTGGTGGGCACGGCGACGGTGTGCCCCTACCTGACTCTGGGGGGCACGGCAGCGCCGTGCCCCTACCCGGCTCTGGTGGGCACGGCAGCGCCGTGCCGCTACCTGGGGGGCACGGCGGCGGTGTGCCGCTACCTGGGGGGCCTGGCTGCGCCGTGCCGCTACCTGGGGGGCACGGCAGCGCCGTGCCGCTACCTGGGGGGCACGGCAGCGCCGTGCCCCTACCTGGGGGGG
>ERZ1685331.8-NODE-8-length-82651-cov-20.492942_pt1 | contig 82651 bp, 94 predicted proteins | sample MGYA00580194_ERZ1685331 | MGnify/ENA primary metagenome ERZ1685331 (study PRJEB41501, sample SAMN08275520) | hot springs metagenome | biome: alkaline hot spring; material: microbial mat | place: Russia: Ush-Beldyr | collected 2015-07 | depth 0.5 m m ...
AAGTTACGCCCGATGACGCTTTAGCTAGTTTAGAGGTGGCGTGGAGGGCAAGCCGGTCCTTCTTGCAGATCTCAAGAGCGTTTGGCGCGGGCTAAGACCTCATCGATGGTGCCCACCATGTAGAAGGCGGGCTCGGGCACGTCGTCGAGCTCACCCTCCACGATCATCTTGAACCCCCGCACGGTCTCCTCCAGGGGCACATAGGCGCCTTTGCGGCCCGTGAAGTGCTCGGCCACATGGAACGGCTGGGCCATGAACCGCTGGATCTTCCGCGCCCGCATCACCGTGATCTGATCCTCCTCGGAAAGTTCCTCCATCCCCATGATGGCGATGATGTCCTGAAGATCTTGGTGGCGCTGGAGGATGGCCCGGGTCTTCTGAGCCACCTCGTAATGCTCCCGGGAGAGGATCCGGGGGTCCATGAGGCGGGAGTCGGACTGGAGGGGGTCCACAGCCGGGTAAATGCCTTTCTCCGCCAGCTCCCGGGTGAGGACAATGGTGGCGTCCAGGTGAGCGAAGACCGTGGCCGGAGCAGGATCGGTGAAATCGTCGGCCGGAACATAAATGGCCTGAATGGAGGTGATGGATCCACGCCGGGTGGAGGCAATACGCTCCTGAAGCTCAGCGATATCGGTGGCCAGGGTGGGCTGGTACCCTACCTCTGAGGGCATGCGGCCCAAAAGGGCGGAAACCTCGCTTCCGGCCTGGGCGAAGCGGAAGATGTTATCGATGAAAAGGAGCACATCTTTCCCCTCTTCGTCGCGGAAATACTCGGCCATGGTCACCCCCGTGAGGCCCACGCGGAAGCGCGCGCCCGGAGGCTCGTTCATCTGCCCGTAAACCAGAACCGTGTTGGGAAGCACTCCCGCCCGCTTCATCTCCAAGTACAGCTCATTCCCTTCGCGGGAGCGCTCGCCCACCCCCGCAAAGACGGAATACCCCTTGTGTTCGTAGGCGATGGCCCGGATGAGTTCCATGATGAGGACGGTCTTTCCCACGCCGGCCCCGCCAAAAAGCCCCACTTTTCCGCCCTTGGGAATGGGAGCGATGAGGTCGATCACCTTTAGCCCGGTCTCAAGGATCTCATCCTCGACGGAGAGCTCGTCGATGGGCGGGGGCTCCCGATGGATGGGGTAGCGTTTCTTGGCCGGCGATGGAGGGAGATTGTCGATGGGGTTCCCCACGAGGTCGAACATGCGGCCCAAGACCTCCGGTCCCACAGGAACCGTGATTGGCCCACCGGTATCATAGACCTTGTCGCCGCGGCGTAGCCCGTCCGTGGAGTCCATGGCGATCGCCCGCACGGTGGAGTCACCCAGATGTTGGGCTACCTCCAAGACGAGGTCCTTCTCCTCCCGCGGAACCACGAGGGCTTGGCGAAGGGGAGGGAGATACCCCCGGGGAAACGCCACATCCACTACGGGGCCGCGGATGGCCCCGATCCACCCTTCCGCGACGAAGCTGCGCCCGTTCACAGTTCCTCCCGCACGGCTTCCGCCCCGCCCATGATGTCCATGAGCTCAAGGGTGATGCGTTGTTGCCGGGCTTTATTGTATTGGACGGTGAGCTTTGTCAAAAGCTCATCGGCATTGTCTGTGGCCGCCTTCATCGCCTGCCTTCGCGCCGCGTGTTCTGCGGTCTTCGCCTCAAGGAGGAGGCGGTGAACGCGGCCCAAAAGCCAAAGTTTCCCGAGCTCCTCGAGAAGGATCAGGAGCTCCGGCTCCACCAGGAGCTCCCGCGGCTTTTCCGGGGCAACCGGGATGGGCAAAAGCCTTTCCACCCGCACCTTCTGGAGGAGTTCCCCGCGAAATTCCGTATAGACCGCGTGGACCTCGCCCACCTCGGAGTAGAGCCCAAGGATATCCCTAGTGATCGCGTGGGCGTGCCTAAGGGTGGGCCTCTCCACCCGCCGGTAGGTTTGGACCACCGGCCAGGGGGTCCGCCGGAAGTGCCGCGCCGCTTTGTCCCCGATGAGGAGAAGTTTTGCTCCCTCCCGGCCCCTCAGGAATTGCGCGGCGGCGCGGTTCACGTCATCCACGTAGCGGCCACAAAGACCGCGATCGGCGTTCACCACCAAAAGCCCGACTCCGGGGTTGCCGTTCCCCACCAAAAGGGGATGGGAAACCGATTGTACGCGGGCCCAGGAGGCCAAATGCGAAAGGACTCGTAGGCTTTCCTCGCTAAACGGCCGCGCCCCAAGGAGCTCGCGTTTGCGGAGGATGACCTGGCTCATGGCGATGGTGTACATGGCCCTGGCGATCTGGCGGATGTGGTGAATGTTGCGGATGCGGCGCCGAAGCTGACGGAGTTTGGCCGCCATTTAGGCCCGGAACATCTTTTTGAATTCTGAAATGGCGCGCTCAAGGCCGGCCCTTGCGGATTCCGTCAGTTTCTTTTCGCGGTCCAGCTCAGCGAACACTTCCTGATGGCGCTCGCGCAGGTACCGCAGGAACCCGCGCTCGAAATCCCGCACGGCCTCCACGGGGATGTCGTCCAGATGTCCGGTCACCGCGGCGTAAAGCGACGCGACCTGCTCCCGCACCGGCATGGGGGAGAACTGGTCCTGCTTGAGGATCTCCAGGACCCGGGCCCCGCGGGCGAGCTGCGCCTGAGAGGCCGCGTCCAGCTCCTGGGCGAACTCCGCAAAGGCCGCGAGATCCCGGTACTGGGCGAGCTCCAGGCGCAGCTGTCCAGCCACCTCCTTCATGGCCGGGATCTGGGCGGCTCCGCCCACGCGGGACACGGAAAGGCCCACGTTCATGGCCGGCCGCTGCCCTTTGTTGAAAAGATCGGCCTCGAGGTAGATCTGGCCGTCGGTGATGGAGATGAGGTTGGTGGGGATGTAGGCGGTGATGTCGCCGGCCTTGGTCTCCACGATGGGGAGGGCCGTCAACGACCCCCCGCCGTGCTCGTCGGCCAGCCGCGCCGCCCGCTCCAAAAGCCGGGAGTGCAGGTAGAAGATATCGCCGGGGTAGGCCTCCCTGCCCGGGGGCCGGCGCAAAAGAAGGGAGATCTGGCGGTAGGCCACGGCATGTTTGGAAAGATCGTCGTAGACGATGAGGGCATCCTCGCCGCGGTCGCGGAAGTATTCGCCCATGGCGCAACCGGCATAGGGGGCGAGGTACTGAAGCGGCGCTGGATCCTCGGCCGCGGCGGCCACCACGATCGTGTGCTCCAGGGCCCCGTGGCGCCGCAGAGCGTCCACCACCTTGGCGATGGTGGAGGATTTCTGGCCGATGGCCACGTAGATGCAGTAAACGCCTTGGCCCTTTTGGTTGATGATGGTGTCGATGGCGATCGCGGTTTTTCCCGTGCGACGGTCCCCGATGATGAGCTCCCGTTGGCCGCGGCCGATGGGGGTGAGGGCATCGATGCACTTTATGCCGGTCTGGAGCGGGGTGTTCACGGGCTGGCGCATGATCACGCCGGGCGCTTTGGCATCGGTTTTCCGGAAGCCCTCGGGCTCGATGGGCGGCCCCCCGTCCAGGGGCCGGCCCAAGGGATCCACCACCCGGCCGAGAAAACCCGTTCCCACCGGCGTCTCCAGCACTTTGCCCGTGCGGCGCACCTCCTCGCCCTCTTTGATCCCCTCGTCCGGACCGAGGATGGCCACGCCCACGGAGTCCTCCGTGAGGTCCAAGACGAGGCCGTTGATGCCGTTTGGGAAGAGGATGAGCTCGGAGGCCATGGCCGAGCGGAGCCCCCAGACGCGGGCGATCCCATCGCCCACCTCCACCACCACCCCCACCTCCCGCATCTCCAAATCCACGCCGAGGGCTTGGATCTGCGTTTTCAACACGGAGACGAGCTCGTCATACCGGGGCATTTCACCCTCCTAGGACCCGCCGCAACCGCGCGAGCCGCCCGCGCAGGGAGGCATCCACCCGCCGGCCAGAGATCACCAGTTCCGCTCCGGCCAAAAGCTCGGGAGCCACCTCCTCGGCCAGGGCCACCTCCCGGCCCAAAGCCTCCCGCAGGCGGGTCCGAAGTTGATCCTGGGCCGCGGGGGAGAGGGGGTAGGCGGTGCGCACCACCACGTGTACAGGGCCCCCCGCTTGCTCCGATGCCTGAAAATACGCGGAGGCCAGGTGGGGGATAAGCCCGGCGCGACCGCGGCGCACCAAAAGCCGAAGAAGGCTCAAGGTGTAGGGATGAACTTTTTCGCCGAGCTCCCTCAGGGCCTCCTCCTTCAGGATGGGCTCAACCCGGGGGTGGGCCAAAAAGGGCAGGAGTTCCGGCACCTCTTGAAAAAGTTTTTCCAGAAAAACAAGATCCTGGGCCACCTCTTTTTCCGCGCCCTTCTCCTGGGCCGCCTCCAGGAGGGCTTGGGCGTAGTGCTCAGCTAGGTTCTCGGTGCGCATCTCAGGAGAGAAGGCCAGGTCCCAAGCGGGAGGTGAGCTCGGCGAGAAGCCGCTCGTGATCCGCCGGCCGCACCTCCCGGCCGAGGACCTGGGCCGCGCCCAGGAAGACGAGCTCGGCATAGGCTTTGCGCAGCTCCCGCAGGGCCTCTTCTTGGGCTCGGGCGGCCGCGGCCTCCGCGTCCCTCATGATCCTTTTCGCTTCCTCGCGGACTTCCTCCCGCGCCCGCCGCAGGATCTCCTGGGCTTGGGCCTCGGCCTGGGCGAGCACGGCCCTGGCCTGGCGGTTGGCCTCGCGCAATTCCTCCTCCGCCTGCCGCCTGAGGGCCAGGGCCTCGGCCTCCAACGCCTTGGCCCGGGCCATGCGTTCCTCCTCCAGCTTTCTTCGGGCATCGAGCCAACTCATAGCCCGCGCGAAAAGGAGCCTTTTCAGAAGCCAAACAAGGAGCACAAAAGAAATGACGTTGAGGATGAGCGTCCAATTCAGGCTTTTTATGATTGTTTCCAGATCAAGCTCCATGGGTTCCTCACACCACAAAGAGGATCATGATGGCCACAAGGAGGGAGTAAATGCCCGTGGTCTCGGCGATGGCGTCGGCGATGATCATGTTCCGGAGAAGGGTATTGGCCATTTCCGGTTGACGAGCCATGCTCTCCAGGGCGGAGGCGCCGATGCGGCCCTCGCCCAACGCCGGGCCGATGGCCCCGATGCCCATACATATCCCCGCCGCGAGGTACCTAAGACCTTGCACAAGCTCCGGCCCCATTTCGTTCCTCCTTTACTACTCCGCCGCCACCTGGATATAGGCGGCCGCGAGAAGGGTGAACACCACGGCCTGAATCGTGCCAGAGAAGATACCAAAGAACCCGTTGAGAAGAAGACCTGCTCCCGTTCCCACCACAAGGATCACCGGCGAAGCCAAGGCTGGCCCCAAAAAATCCCCAAGAAGACGCATAAAAACCCGCACAATGAGGTTCACCATCACCGGAAGGACCACCGCCACCATGATCGCCCCGCCCAGGATGTTCCCAAAAAGACGGAACCCGTGGGAAAGGGTTCGCCCCATGTCCCCCACCAGGTTCATGGGGAGCATCACGGGGATCGGCTCAAGGTACCCCCTGATGTGTCGGAAAGCTCCTTTGGAACGGATTCCATAAAGGTGGGTGAGGAGATAAACGAAGAGGGCTAGGCCTAAGGTCACGTTCAAATCCTGAGTGGGGGCGACCATCCCGGGGACGGGGATCACGGCGGAAAGGTTGCACGCGAGGATAAAAAGGAAAAGCGTGGCGATGAGGGGAAGAAGGGAGCGCCGGAGTTTCCCCGGCATCCCCCCAAGCACCTGTTTTTCCACGAATTCCAAAAAGACCACGAGGAGAAGAAGGCGGCGGGAGGGCGGGGCCTCCGGATCCTTTGGGATCCCCCGGCGCAACCAAAGGGCCAAGCCCAAAAGAAGGAGGGACAGCCCAAGCGCCGTTCCCAAAGAGGCCGGATTTAAGGCCCCGCTTATTGGGCCCAAGCGGAAACGAAGAACCAGATCCTTACCGATCGCGAACACGGCGCCCAACCCACGTCCAAAGGCTCAGGGGCCAGACGGCGATGCCCAGGACGACCCCCACGGGATGGAGCCCGAGGAGGATCCCCATAAGGGCGAGACCGGCCAAGGAGAGCTGCTTGCCCAACGAGACAAGGGCCAAGTACTGGGGCCGCCCCAGGGCCACCCGCGTGAAGATGGCCCGCGTTCCCAGCCCCACGCCCAGCCCAAAAAGCCCGCCCAGGGCCCACTCCGGGCGGAAGGCCAAAAGCATAGCCACCAAGAACGCGCCCAAAGCGAGGCTTTCCCAAAGGCCAGGCATGGGCATCTTCAAAGGGTCCGCATCTCCTCGGCCTTCTTCTCCGCGAGCTCTTCCACCCTCTTTGTGAAGTCCGTGGTCAATTGGTCCAACTCCTTTTGGAGGCGGAAGAAATCGTCCTCGGAGAGCTTTCCCTCCTTTTTTTCCTGCTCCAAGCGCTCCTTGAGCTCCCGCCGGATGTGCCGGAGGGCGATCTTGGCCTCCTCCGCTTTCTTCGCCACGAGTTTTGCGAGCTCGTTTCGGCGCTCTTCCGAGAGGCGCGGGACCTTGATGCGGATGAGCTGCCCATCGTTTTGGGGGTTCAGCCCAAGATCAGCAGCCCGGATGGCCTTCTCGATGGCGCCGATTTGGGATTTATCAAACGGCCGAACCACCAGGAGATCCGGGTCGGGTGCGACGATGTTGGCGAGCTGCCGAAGAGGGGTGGGCACCCCGTAGTACTCCACGCGGATGTCCTCCAAAAGAGCGGGGTTGGCCCGACCGGTGTGGACCTTGCCCAATTCCTGACGGAAAACGTCCAGGGTCTTCCCCATCCGATCCCGGACCTCCCGCACCACCGCGTGTTCCATAGCCCCTCCTTCCAAAACAATCCTAGCCCTGGCCGGATTTTTGGGCAAACTTTGAGGAGGGGCCGTGCGCATCCCTGTGGAACGGATCTGGCAGGCCCACCCGACGGCGCAGGAGATCCTGGAGAGACTGCAGCGGGCTGGGCATCTGGCGGTTTTGGTGGGCGGAGTGGTGCGGGACGCGCTCCTGGCGGAGCTCCGCGGGGAGGCTTTCGCTCCCAAGGATGTGGACATCGCCACCTCCGCGCCCCCGGCGGAGGTGGTGCGGCTTTTTTCCGACCGCCGGGTCCTTCAGGTTGGCGAGGCCTTTGGGGTCGTGGTGGTGGTGGGGGCGGACGGCCGCGAGTACGAAGTGGCCACCTTTCGGGCGGAGGAGGGGTATTCCGATGGCCGTCGGCCGGATCGCGTCCGCTGGGCGGACCTGGCGGAGGACCTCCACCGGCGGGATTTCACCGTCAACGGCCTGGCCGCCACGCCCGAGGGGGAGGTGTTGGACCTCGTAAGCGGGGTTCAGGACCTGCGGGCTGGACTTCTCCGCACCATCGGCGCGCCCGAAGCCCGGTTCTCTGAGGATTACCTGCGCATGCTGCGCGCCGTGCGCTTCGCGTGCCAACTTGGGTTTTCCTTGGAGGAAAAAACCGCCGCGGCCATCCGCGCCCATGCTCCCAAGATCCTGGGCATCTCGTGGGAGAGGATTCGGGATGAGCTTTTGCGCCTCCTCGCCACCCCGCGCGCCTCCCAGGGCCTGAGGCTTTTGGCGGAGCTCGGCCTTCTTCCCTTCGTCCTTCCTGAGATCGACGCCCTGCGCGGCGTGCCTCAGCCTGAGGAATACCACCCGGAGGGCGATGTCTTCAGCCATACCGTGCTTGCCCTCGGGGTGGCCGATGGCCTTTGGGATGCTCCTCTTTTGAAACTGGCCGTGCTCTTCCACGACGCCGGGAAGCCCCAGGCCCTCGTGCGCTCGGGCGGCGAGCACATGGCCGGCCACTGCCAGCTTGGGGCCAAGGTGGCGGAGGAAGCGTTGGCGCGCCTGCGCCTCCCGAAAAAGGAGGCGGAGTACGTGGCGTTTCTGGTGGCCGAGCACATGCGGGTGGCCCGCCTCCCGGAAATTGGTTTGGGAAAGCAGGTCCTTCTCCTTTGCCAGAGGGAAAACGCGGAGGTCGATCTCTCCCAGTTCCCTTGGCGTTTCCCGGCGTTCTCCGATCTTCTGCGGCTCCTCATCTGCGACGCTGAGGCCTCGGCCCATCGGAGCGCCGCCTGGCTCCCAGTTTTGGCGCAAGCGGTACAGCTTTTGCTCCACTTGCGGCGCGTGCAGGGGATCCAGCGGGCCCGGGAACTTCTGAGGGGGGAGGACCTATTGGCCCTTGGGGAGCCGCCCGGCCCACGCTTGGGCCGGGTGTTGGCCCAGATCCACGAGCGCATTTTGGCCGGGGACATCACGACCCGCGAGGAAGCCCTTCGGGAAGCGGCTAAACTTCTGGCCCGTTAAAAATTGGGAATGCCTCTTGACTTGGGAGGCTAATGGGTTATAATGGTTTTGGAGGTTTGAGATATGGACCTACACATCGTTGAGCGCTATCCGACCAGTCTCAATGCCATGCGGGAATATGTGGAGAAAAAGGTCGGCGTTCTCTCCCGGTATTTTGATCGTATCACCCGCATGGACGTAGTTTTGGAAACGGAAGGCCCAGTGCAACGGGTTCAAATCACCGCGCACCTCGTGAACAAAAAGGTTGTCAAGGCCGTGGCGGAAAGCCCGGATATGTTGAGCTCGCTCGATGAAGCGGTGGACAAAATGCAAAGGCAGCTCGTACAGTTCAAGGAGAAGCTCCGCGTGGTGCGCAAGGCCGGGGATCCAGGGGGCCCTGGGAAACCTGTGACCAGACAGGGGAAAGTGGCGGAGGTGGAGGATTACGTACGCAAGCCGATCTCCTTGGAGGAGGCCGTGGCCGAGCTGGAAGCCCGTGGCCGGGGGTTCCTCGTCTTCTTCGAAGCTGAGACCGAAGAGCCCGCGGTGCTGTATAAGAAAAAAGACGGGGGTTATGGGTTGATCCGGCCCCGGCGTTGAGGAGGAGCGGATCCGGGGGGCAGTACTTTACTCGGGAAGCCTGGCCAGTGTTCTCGCCGCCAAACTCGCGGAACGCGCGGGCCTCACGGATCTTGCCTTTTTCTTTTTCCGTTCGCCCTTCTTTCGCGGCGAGGAGCAAGTCCAGGAGGAGGCCAAGGCGTTAGGCTTTTCCCTGCGCTGCGTGACGGTGAAGCGGGCCTTCCTGCATTTGCCTAAAGCCGATGGGGTTCTTTTTCCATGTCGGGCGTGTCGCCGCATCCTGTTGGCCCGCGCGGCCAGGCTCTTCCGCGGCCGAAAATTCGATCTCCTCATCACCGGGGAGATCGTGGGCGGCGGCTTGGGAGCCACCGCCCTTGTGGGCCTGGATGAGGAGCTGGGCCTGCGGGGACGGGTTCTGCGGCCCCTCTCCGCGGGGCTCCTCCCCCCCACTTGGGCCGAGGCGGAGGGGATCCTCGAGCGCCGGGCGTTTTTGGCCCTGACCGCGGAGACCGCGAAAGACCAGCTTCCTGAGCTCGCCCGGGCGTTCGGGATTAACCTGAACCTCCAAGGCCGTCATTGTCTCCTGCGGGACCCTGTGTTCGCCCAACGGTGCCAACTTTTCGCGCAGGATGGAGCACTGACCGCCAATTTCCTGCGCCTTTTGGAGTTCCCACATCTTGTGCCCCTCGGCCCAGGGAGTCTTCTTGTGGTGGCCCTAACCCCGGCGGAGCAGGTCCATCTTCAGGAGCTTTTCTTGCCCGAGGATGTGCGCCTTTACATCCCGCTTCCCGGGTCCCCCTTGGGACTTCTGCGGGCGCCGTGGGCGCGGATTTCCCCCGCGGAGCGGGAGGCGCTGGTGAGGAGGGCGGCCGCCCACCTGTTGGCCCTCGCCGGGTTTCTCCCGGAACGGGCTTGGACTGTGTGCTTCCGACCCGAGGAGGCGGAGGAGACCGTCCGGGTCCAGGTCCGCCCCTGTTCCTTGCGCCGCGGAGAAACCTCCGTAAAATAAAAGCCTCGGTTTCGTGCGCGCTTCCTTCTCGCGAAATGAGACCTAAAGGAGGTGGGTGATGCCCATCTATCGTTTTCGTTGCGATCGGTGCGGTACGGAGTTTCGGGAACTCGTGCCCTGGGGGGCCCCGCGCGTTCGCTGCTTCGGCTGCGGCGCGGACCAGGTGACCCGCCTTCTCTCCCCTTTCGGGGTCATCTACAAGGGGAGCGGCTTTTACACCACCGACTACCGCCGCAAGAAAAGCGGGGGGAACGAAAGCACGGGGGACAAGGGGTGATGGAAGGTGCCCATCTCCGGTGATGACATCGCGAAAATCCGGATTGGATTGGCTTCCCCCGAGGAAATCCTTTCCTGGTCCAAAGGGGAGGTGACCAACTCCGAGACCATCAACTACCGCACGCATAAGCCCGAGCGCGGCGGGCTTTATGCGGAGGAGATCTTCGGGCCGGAAAACGATTACGAGTGCGCCTGCGGGAAATACCGGGGCAAAAGATATGAGGGCATGACCTGCGACAAGTGCGGAGTGCTCGTGGCGGACTCCTCGGTGCGCCGGGTGAACATGGGGCACATTCGCCTGGCCAGCCCGGTGGTGCACTTTTGGTACCTCAAGGGCGTGGCCAGCCCCCTCTCCCGGCTTTTGGGCATCAAGCGGCGGGATCTCCGCCGCATCGCGTACTACGAGACGGAAACAGCCCGGGAGGAGCTGTACATCGTCACCCAGTCCGCTTCCCCAAAGGTCAAACCGGGCGAAGCTTTGTATGGCACGGAACTCCGCATCCTTCAAAGCGCCTTTACTTTTCAGGCAGAGCGCGCGTTTTTGCTCACGGAAAGCCCCCGGCTCGTCGCCGAAGAGGCGGGTCGGGTTCGCTTTGAGGAACGAAAGCTCCAGAATGGGGAGGCGTTCCGGGTCCTTGTGGTTGGACGCCATGAATACCCCGTGACCCTGGATGCCGAGCTTTTCGTGGAGGATGGGGATGAGGTGGCGGAAGGGGAGCTTCTCTGTGAGCGTCCAGCGAAGGAGATCTGTTCCCAAACGATGTTCGAAATGCTGCGGGCCCGCTACGACGGGGTCGCCGGGCATCCGGTGGTGGAGGTGGTGGACAACCTCACCCATCTGGTGGTGCGGGTTGCGGAGAACGTGCCCCTCCGGGTGGGACAGATGCTCACTACCCTGGAGGTGCGGGCCTATGAGCGCGCCTATCCCGGGGGGTTTGAGGCGGCCACCGGCGCCGCGGGGATCAAAAGGCTTCTTGGGGCCTTGGACCTGGCGGCCCTGGCTGAGGAACTCTGGGAGGAGCTGGATCGCACGGGGAGCCAGACGGAGCGCCGCCGGATTCTTCACCGCCTCGAGGTGGTGGAGCAGCTGCGTCGCTCCGGAAACCGCCCCCAGGACATGGTCCTGGAGGTCGTCCCCGTCCTCCCCCCTGCCCTCCGGCCCATGATCCAACTCGAGGGCGGCAAGTTCGCCACCACCGATCTCAACGACCTTTACCGGCGGATCATCAACCGCAACAACCGCCTGAAGAAGCTCATGGAGATGGGGGCGCCGGAGATCATCCTGCGCAACGAGCGGAGGATGCTTCAGGAAGCGGTGGACGCCCTCATCCACAACGAGAAGAAGGACAACCCCATCAAAGGGCGGGATGGCCGGCCGCTGAGGTCCCTCTCCGAGCGGATCCAAGGAAAGCAGGGGCGGCTCCGCCGGCACCTTCTGGGACGGCGCGTGGATTACTCCGGCCGGGCGGTGATCGTGGTCAACCCCAAACTCAAGCTTCACCAGTGTGGGATCCCCAAGAAAATGGCCCTGGAGCTCTTCAAGCCCTTCATCCTCGCCAAGGTGGAAGGCCTGCCTTATGCGGACTTTGACGAGGTTAAAAACCGCGCCCTCGCCGGGGAACTGCCGGAGGTCTGGGATGTCCTGGAGCAATTGGTGAAGGAGTACCCGGTTCTTCTGAACCGCGCGCCCACCCTGCACCGCCTTTCCATCCAGGCCTTTGAGCCCATCCTCGTGGATGGGGACGCCATCCAGATCCATCCCCATGTGTGTCCGCCCTACAACGCCGACTTCGACGGGGACCAGATGGCTGTGCATCTCCCCCTCTCCAAGGAAGCCGTGTGGGAGGCCAAGGAGATCATGCTTTCCTCGAAGAACATCCTTTCCCCAGCCCATGGGAGACCCTTGGCCATCCCCACCCAAGACCAGATCTACGGGTTCCACTACCTCACCGTGGAAAACCCCGGGGGGAAGGGGAAAGGGAAGGCGTTCCGCTCCGTGGAAGAGGCCCTCAAGGCCTGGGAGCTTGGGCACCTGGACCTGCATGCGCCCGTGAAGATCCGCATCGAGGGAAAGGTGGTGGAGACCACCCTCGGCCGGGCCCTCCTCAACCAGGTCCTCCCCCCGGATCTGCGGGATTACCAGCTCGTTTGGGATTCCCGGCGCACCCGCCGCAAGATCGAGGAATGCTTGCTCCGTCACGGGTGGGAGAAGACCGCTCAGGTTCTGGACCAGCTTAAGGAGCTGGGGTTCCGCTTTGCCACGCGCTCCGGTCTCACCATCTCCATCCCCGATTGCGAGATCCCCCAAGAGAAATGGGAGATCGTGCGGGAGGCGCAGGAGAAGGTGGAGCGCATCCAGCACATGTACATGCGCGGCCTTTGTACCGCGGAGCAGCGCTATCAGGCGGTGACGCGGGTTTGGCGGGAGACGGTGGACCGCGTGGAGAAGGCCACCATGCAGAACCTCGCCCGCAACCCGTTCAACCCCGTGTATGGGATCGTCGCCTCCGGAGCCCGCGGTTCGTCCGGGCAGGTGAAGCAGCTGGCGGGCATGCGCGGCCTCATGGCCGACCCCCAAGGAAGGGTCATCGAGTGGCCGGTGATCTCCAACTTCCGCGAGGGCCTCTCCATCCTGGAGTACTTCATCTCCACCCACGGCGCGCGCAAAGGCACGGCGGACACGGCCCTCCGCACCGCCACCGCGGGCTACCTCACCCGCCGCCTGGTGGACGCCTGCGTGGACCTTATCGTCCAGGAATACGACTGCGGCACGCGTCAAGGGGTGGAGGTGGATCCCCTCTACTTCGCCCCCAAGGGTGAGATCATGGAGGACATCCCCGAGCGCATCTCCGGGCGGGTCGCGGCCGAGCCCATCGGCCACCCCCTGACCGGTGAGGTTTTGGTCCCCGCGGGGACCATGATCGACCGGGTCACCGCGGAGAAGCTCGGCCGGCTCGAGGTGGAGCTGGATCTGCGCGCTCCGGGGGTGGAGGAGCGTGCGCCTCTGGCGAAGTCCACAAGGGAGGTGATCCATCCCCAGACAGGGCACGTTCTGGTGAGGGAAAACGAGGCGTTGACCCCCGAGCTCCTTCAGGAGCTGCGGGCGGCGGGGATCGAGAAGATCCGGGTCCGGCCGCGCTTCATCGTGCGCTCGCCCGTCACCTGCCAGACGGTGGGAGGGGTCTGCCAACTCTGCTACGGGATGGACCTGGCCACCCATCGGCTCGTGGAGCGGGGTACGGCGGTGGGGATCATCGCCGCCCAATCCATTGGGGAGCCCGGCACGCAGCTCACCATGAGGACCTTCCACACCGGCGGGGTGGCCGGGATGGACATCACCCAGGGCCTTCCGCGGGCTGAGGAGCTCTTCGAGGCCCGCAAGACCACCAAGGCTCCCCATGCCGCGGTCGCCCCCATCTCCGGCCGGGTGGTGCGGGTGGAGACGCTCCCGACCGGCCAGGACATCGTGGAGATCGAGTCCGATCCCCGCACCGTTGACCTCCCCACAGCCCTCCTCCCAGTGGCCGAGGGCGAGGAGGTGGATAGCTCCAAGCTCCTCTCCCTGAAAAGCCCCGTGGATGGCCGGGCCTTTTTCTTCAGCGCGGACGGCCGGAAGCACTTGGCCCTCCTTGATGACGATCTGGATCGGATTTATTCCCTGCCCCCGGGCGTGGGCCTCCTGGTGCGGCACGGGCAGGAGGTGGAGGAGGGCCAGCGCCTCACGGAGGAATTCCACCAGGAGGCCGTGGTGGCGGAGGCGGCCGGCCGGGTGGAGGTGGTGGAGGAGAAGAAGCACCGTTATCTCCTGGTCCACAGCCGCGCCGGCCGCACCCACTCCTACGAGGTGCCCTACGGGGCGCAGGTGCTGGTGAGGTCGGGGGAGGAGGTGGCGGCGGGCACGAAGCTCACCACGCGCTCCCGGCCGCTGGCGATCACGGCGGAGGCCGCGGGCACCGTGCTCGTTTCCGACCGCGCGGTGGCCGTCAGGCACAAGGCCAGCCGCGGCGTGGTCTTCCCCATCGCTTCAGGGCTGGAGGCGCGCGTGGAGCACGGGGCGCCCGTGCGCGCCGGGCAGGAGATCCTTCGCCTCGCCCTGCCCGCCCTCTCCGAGACCGTGGTGGTGGAGGAGATCCGCAAAGAGGGCGATCTTTGCTCCGTGCGCTTTCGGTTCCGGGCGCGGGTGGAATGCACCGAGGCCGCCATCGTCCGGGAAGGCTATAAGGTGGAGCGAGGGGATCCCGTGTCCAAGGGCGTGGTCCCGCCCCAATACCTCATGGAGGTGGCGGGGGTGCGCAAGGCCTATCAATACCTCCTCGAGGAGCTTCAGCGGGTCTACAAGACCCAAGGGGTGGACATCAACGACAAGCACTTCGAGGTGGTGTTGCGGCAGATCCTCAACCACGTGCGCATCATCGACCCCGGGGAGTCCGGCTTCCTCCTCCACGACATCGTGCCCCTGGAGATTTTCCAGCGGGAGGTGGAGCGGCTTTCCCAGGAGAACGAGCGGATCCGGGCGGCCCGGGAGGAGTTGGTGGGGGCCAAGATCCTGGCCCCCATCTTGAAGGGGGGGCTGAGCCTGGCCGAGGCCGGGGAGACCTTGACCCGGGAGCTCTTGGAGCGCCTGATCGCGTTGGGCGTACGCCAGGTGCGGGTGGAGGTGCACGGCGAGCCCCGCACCGCCCGGATCGCGGAGTACCGGCTTCCCCAGGGCGAGCGCGAGCTTCTGCGCATCTCCCGGGTGGCCTTGGTGCGGAAGTCCTGGCTTGCGGCGGCCTCCTTCGAGCGGACCACCAAGGTCTTGGCGGACGCGGCCCTGCGGGGCGAGGAGGACCCCCTCGACAGCCTCAAGGCCTGCCTCATGGTCGGCAAGAGAATCCCGGTGGGAACAGGCTTCGTCCGCGACAACCCCGTTGAATCCCGTCCGGGAAAGAACTAGAATCAAGGAGATCGCTATGCCCACCTTCAACCAGCTGGTGAAGCAGGGAAGGAAGCCGAACCCGTGGAAGAGCAAATCCGTGGCGTTGGAGGGGTGTCCCCAAAAGCGGGGCGTGTGCCTGCGGGTGTTCACCCGCACCCCGAAGAAGCCGAACTCCGCGCTGCGGAAGGTGGCCCGGGTTCGCCTCTCCAACGGTCGGGAGGTCACGGCCTACATCCCCGGCGAGGGCCACAACCTTCAGGAGCACTCCATTGTGCTGGTGCGCGGGGGCCGGGTGAAGGACCTGCCGGGCGTGAAGTACCACATCGTGCGGGGCGCCCTGGATGCCGCGGGCGTGGAGGGCCGCCGCCAGAGCCGCTCCCGCTACGGCGTGCGCCGGCCCAAGGAGGAGTGACATGGCCACCTACGACATCGTCATCCCCGGCCGGGATGTGCCCCCGGACATCCGCTACGGCTCGAAGCTGGTGGAGAAATTCATCAGCTACGTCATGTGGGACGGCAAGAAGTCCCTGGCCCGCCGCCTCGTCTACAGGGCCTTCGACCTCATCGAGAAACGCGGGGAAGGGCCGGCATTGGAGAGCTTCCTCAAGGCGGTGCAGAACTGCATGCCCAAATTGGAAGTGCGCTCTCGGCGGGTGGGCGGCGCCACCTATCAGGTTCCCTTCGAGGTTCCGCCCCACCGGCAGACGATGCTGGCCCTCCGCTGGATCCGCGACGCCGCGCGGGAGCGCCCGGAGAAAACCATGGTGGAGCGCCTCGCCGCCGAGATCGTGGAGGCCGCCAAGGGCCAGGGCCGCGCCGTGGCCCGCAAAGAGGAAGCCCACCGCATGGCTGAGGCCAACCGCGCTTTCGCCCACTACCGCTGGTGACCACCCTCTCCCTCCATGGCCGACCCCTACGACGTACGCCGGGTCCGAAACATCGGGATCATCGCCCACATTGACGCGGGGAAAACCACCCTCACCGAGCGGATCCTCTTTTACACCGGGAAGATCCACAAGATGGGGGAGGTCCATGAGGGGACCACGGAGATGGACTGGATGGAGCAGGAGCGGGAGCGCGGGATCACCATCACCGCCGCCGCCACCACCGTCTTTTGGCGGGGGCACCAGATCAACATCGTGGACACCCCCGGCCATGTGGACTTCACCGTGGAGGTGGAACGGAGCCTCCGGGTCCTGGACGGAGCGATCGTGGTCTTTTCCGGAGTGGAGGGGGTGGAGTCCCAATCGGAAACGGTCTGGCGGCAGGCCGACCGCTACCGCGTTCCGCGCCTGGCGTTCATCAACAAGCTGGATCGGCCGGAAGCCGATTTCGCCCGGGCGTTCGCCGACATCCGCGAGAAACTCGGGGCTGTCCCGCTCCCCTTGGTCTACCCCTGGCGCGATCCCGACGGGAACCTGTTGGGCATGATCGACCTTCTGCGTTTTCACGCGATCCGATGGGATCCGGAGAGCCTCGGCCGGAATTTTTCCGTGCTCCCTGTCCCAAAAGAAGTGAAAAATGAGGCCAGGACCTGGCGAGAAAAACTCTGGGAGACCCTGAGCGAGGCCTCCGACGAGATCGCCACCCTCTACCTGGAGGGACGGGAGATCCCGCGGGACTTGGCCCTCCGGGTCCTGCGGGAGGCGACCTTGACCCGGCTTTGGGTCCCCGTCCTGGGCGGCTCCGCCTACGCGAAGATCGGGGTCCAGCCGGTGCTCGACGCGGTGGCGGATTTCCTCCCGTCCCCCTTGGATATCCCCCCGGCGCGGGGCACCACCCTCGACGGAAAAAGCGAAGAGGTGCGGCGGCCCTTCCCGGAGGAACCCTGCGCGGCTTTGGTGTTCAAGGTGTTCACCGATCCCTATGCGGACCGCCTCCTTTACACCCGCATCTACTCCGGAACCCTCGCGGAGGGCCAGACGGTCCTCAACGCCACCCAAGGCACCCGGGCGCGCATCATGCGCCTCTTTCGCCTTCACGCGAACAAGCGCGAGCCCATGCCGGTGGCGTACGCTGGGGACATCGTGGGCCTCATCCTCTCCGCGCCCGCCTACACCGGCAACACCCTCTGTGATCCCGCTTCCCCCATCCTCCTCGAGCCCATCGCTTTTCCCGAGCCGGTGGTGTTCATGGCGGTGGAGCCGCGTTCAGAAAGAGAGGAGCCGGCCCTGCGGGAAGCCTTAGTCAGACTGGCTCAGGAGGATCCCACCTTCCGCGTTCAGGACGACGAGAGCACAGGACAAATCCTGGTGGGCGGGATGGGCGAGCTCCACTTGGAAGTGCTTCTCCGGCGGGTGCGGGAGGAGTTCCGCGTGCCTCATCGCCTGGGAAAACCCATGGTGGTCCATAAGGAGACGCTGGCCCGGCCGGTGGAGCTCGGGGAGGAGTTCCACAAAGTGGTGGGAGGGAGGCCGCAGCACGCGTGGATTCGCATGCGTTTTGAGCCGCTTCCCCGCGGAGGCGGTTTTGAGTTTCGCTCTGAGGTTGCGGAGGAGGCCCTGCCCCGGGCCTACGTGGAGGCGGTGCGGCGGGGGGTGGAGGGCGCCCTCACCGCCAGCCCCGTGGGCGGCTTCCCCGTGACGGACCTCCGGGCCGTGCTCCTCGCCGGGAAATTTCACCCCCTGGAATCCACGGAAGCGGCGTTTGAGGCGGTGGGAACGCAAGCCCTTAGGCGCGCGCTGGAGGAGGGGGGTGTTCTTCTCCTGGAGCCTGTGGCCGAGGGCGATATAATCACGCCCAGCGAGTACCTGGGCGAGGTCGTCTCGGATCTCGGTCGCCGGAGGGGCGAGATCCGATCCATTCAGACCCGGGGAACGGTGGACATCATCCGGTGCACCCTCCCCGTGGTGGAAACTTTTGGGTATGCTACGCAGCTGCGCTCCCTCACCCAGGGGCGTGCTGTTCATACCCTGCGGGTGGCCCGCTACGAGGTGGTGCCCGCGGACCTGGCCCGCGAGGTGCTGAGGAGCCGAGGTTATGGCTAGGGAGAAGATCAGGATCCGGATAAAAGGCTACGATCACGAGCTTGTGGACGAAGCGGTGCGGAAGATCGTGGAGGCCGTGAAGCCCACCCGGGCCAAGATCAGCGGCCCCATCCCTCTTCCCACCGAGCGCCACCTGTACACGGTCCTCCGTTCGCCTCACGTGGACAAGAAATCCATGGAGCACTTCGAGCAGAAGATCCACAAGAGGCTTTTGGACATCAAGGAGCCCACGGCGGCCACCATCAACGCCCTCATGGACGTGGAGCTCCCCGCGGGAATCAACGTGGAGATCAAGCTGTGAGGAGGCCATGTCCTGGGTGATGCTTGGGAAAAAAGTGGGGATGACCCAGTGGTTCGACGGCGAGGGCCGGGCCCTGGCGGCCACGGTGGTGCAGGTTCAGCCCGCCGTGGTGGTGCAGGTGAAAACCCCGGAGAGGGACGGGTATGCCGGGCTCCAGCTGGGGGCTGGTCCGGTGGCGGAGAGAACGGTTCCAAAACCCATGCTTGGGCACTTCCGCCGGGCCGGGGTCTCCCCCCGCCGGCATCTGTTCGAGGTGAAGGTGGACGACCCCCAGAAGTACCAGGTGGGCCAGGAATTCGGGGTGGAGGTGTTCCAAGAGGGAGAGCTTGTGGATGTGACGGGGATCTCCAAAGGCCGGGGTTTTGCCGGGACCATCAAGCGCTGGGGCTTTCACGCCCGTCCCGGCTCCCACGGCCACAAATGGATCCGGCGCCCGGGAACGGCGGGCCCCATGGGCCTCCGCAAAGTCGTGAAGGGAAAGCGTTACCCCGGCCACTTTGGGGCGCAGCGCGTGACGGTCCGGAACCTCCAGGTCCTCGCGGTGGACCAGGAGCACCGGCTCCTCGTCCTCAAGGGTTCCGTTCCCGGTCCGCGCTCTGGGATCCTGCGCCTGAGGAAGCGCCATGCCCAAAGCTAAGCTTTTCCGGTTCGACGACGCTCAGGCGGCGCCGGGGGAGGTGGAGCTTCCGCCCGAGATCTTCGGGGTGGAGGCCTCCGCCGACCTCCTTTGGCGGGCGGTGCGCGCGCATCTTCTCCGCCGGCGCCAGGGCACGGCCTCCACCAAGGGTCGCGGGGAGGTCTCCGGTGGCGGCCGCAAACCCTGGCCCCAAAAGCACACCGGCCGGGCCCGCCATGGCTCCATCCGCTCGCCCCTTTGGCGCCACGGCGGGGTGACCTTCGGGCCGAAACCCCGGGACTGGGACGTGGATCTCCCCAAGAACATGAAGCGCCAGGCTCTGCGGTGCGCCCTTTCCGCCCGGGCGCAAGAGGGGATGGTCTTCCTCATCGACCGCCTGGGCTTCGCCCGTCCGCGGACCAAGGACGCCGTGGCCCTCCTCTCCCGCCTGGGCCTCCCGGGGAAAACCCTGGTGGTGGTGGCGCCTGAGGAGTACGAGATCCCGGTGTTCAAGTCCTTCGCCAACATCCCGGGCGTGGCGTGCCACCGGGCCGATCTGCTCGCGGCCTATGAGGTCTTGGAACACGATGGGCTCCTCCTCACCCAGAAGGCCCTCGATACGCTCCTAAGGAGGTTGAGCCATGCCGCGGTGGGCGCCTGAGGCCGTCATCCTCCAGCCGATCCTCTCGGAGAAGACCTGGCGGGAGATGGAGGCCGGGCGATACACGTTCGAGGTGCACCCAAAGGCCACGAAGCCGGAGATCCGGGAGGCCATCGAGGAGCTGTTCAAGGTGCGGGTGGAGAAGGTGTGGACGATGTACCGGCCGGGGAAGCCGCGGCGCACGCGCCTGGACCGGCGGCACGGCCGGACCAAGCGGAGAAAGCAGGCGGTGGTGAAGCTTGCACCCGGTCACAAGATCGAGCTCGCGGGGTGATCCCTCATGGGGCTTAAGAAGCTAAAGCCGGTCACGGCTGGGCAACGGCACGCGGTCCTTCCGGACTTCGGGGAGCTCACCCGGGATGAGCCGGAGAAGGGCCTTTTGGTGCGGCTTGAGCGCCACGCCGGGCGGAACAACCAGGGCGGCGTCACCGTGCGGCATCGCGGCGGCGGCCACAAGCGCCTCTACCGCCTCATCGACTTCTATCGGGAGAAGAAGGGCGTTCCGGCCAAAGTGGTCTCCATTGAGTACGATCCCAACCGGTCCGCTTGGATCAGCCTCCTTCATTACGCGGACGGGGAAAAACGCTACATCCTGAGCCCACTGGAGCTCCAGGTGGGAGACACGGTGGTGGCCGGGGAGGACGCGGAGCCCAAATTGGGGAACGCCCTTCCGCTCCGGAGGATCCCGTCCGGAACCCTGGTCCACAACGTGGAGTTCTACCCCGGCTCGGGGGGGAAGGTCGCGCGGGCCGCGGGCGCGGCCGCCCAGGTGTTAAGCAAGGAAGAGGATCGTGTGATCCTTCGTCTCCCCTCCGGGGAGATCCGGGCCTTCCATCCCGGGTGCATGGCCACGGTGGGGCAGGTCTCCAATCCCGACCACAAGAACGTGCGGTCCGGGAAGGCCGGCCGGCGGCGGAACAAGGGGTGGAGGCCGGCGGTGCGGGGCACGGCCATGGGCGCCGACGATCACCCCCACGGCGGCGGCGAGGGCCGCACGGGCGAGGGGCATGCGCCGAAAACCCCGTGGGGCAAGCCCGCCCGCGGCGTGCCCACCCGGAGGCGCAAACCCAGCGATAAATGGATCGTCCAGCCGCGGAAAAGGAGAGGGTGATGGCCAGGTCCAAAGGAAAAGGGCCGTTTGTGGACCCGAACCTCCTTGGGAAGATCGAGAAGTTCAAGCGGGGCTTGCTGAGCGAGATCAAAACTTGGTCCAGGGCCTCGATGATCATCCCGGAGATGGTGGGGTTGACCATCTACGTCCACAACGGCCGAGCCCATGTGCCGGTGCGGATCACGGAGGCCATGGTGGGGCATCGGCTGGGGGAATTTGCGCCCACGCGGACGTTTCGGGCCCACGGTGGGGTGAAGAAGAAGACCCCGCCGGCGCCGAAGTAAAGGGGGAAGGATGCGGCAAGCCGTGGCACGGGCGCGGTTCGTGCGGGTCTCCCCCCTCCGGGCCCAGCTGGTGGTGCAGGAGATCCGGGGAAAGCCGGTGGGCGAGGCGCGTCGCCTCCTCGCCCTTTCCCCCAAGAAGGCGGCCCGCCTCATCAGGAAGGTGTTGGACTCGGCGGTGGCCAACGCCGTGAACAACTTTGAGATGGACGAGGAGAAACTGTGGGTGGTGAAGGCCTTTGTGGACGAGGGTCCGCGCCTCAAGCGCCTCAACCCCCGGGCCTTCGGCCGGGCCGACATCATCCGAAGGAGGCTCGCGCACATCACCATCGCCGTGGGGGAGAAGGAGGGCTGATGGGTCAGAAGACGCATCCCGTCGGATTCCGTCTGGGCATCCTCCGCAAGTGGAGGTCCACCTGGTTTGCCCCCAAGGGGGAGGTCCCGGCCTATGTGACGGAGGACCGGCGGATCCGCGACCGCATCGAGAAGACCTACCGGGGAGCGGGGATCGCCGAGGTCCTCATCGAGCGGGCCACGGAGGCCCGGGCCAAGGTGACGATCCGCGCAGCCCGACCAGGCATCATCATCGGCCGGGGTGGGGCGGAGATCATGGCCCTCCAGGAGCGGCTGCGGAAGATGACGGGCCGGGAGATGGTGGTCCACGTGATGGAGGTGGACAAACCCGAGCTGGAGGCGGCGCTGGTGGCCCAGGACGTGGCTTTCCAGATCGAAAACCGCGTGAACCCCTATCGGGCCGTGAAGGAGGCGGTGCGGCGGGTGATGGCCGCTGGGGCCCAGGGCGTGAAGATCCGCGTTTCCGGGCGGCTGGGCGGGGCGGAGCTGGCCCACTCCGTGGAGATCAAGGAGGGAAGGGTCCCCCTTCAGACCCTCCGCGCGGACGTGGACTTTGCCTGCACCATCGCCTGGACGAAGTACGGGGTGATCGGGGTCAAGGCCTGGGTCTTTCGGGGGGAGATCTGGGCGCTTAGGGAAAAGCGGGCGGAGGTGGTCTGATGTCCCTTTTGGCCCCCAAACGCACGAAATACCGCAAACAGCAAAAGGGCCGCCACATCAAGGGCAAGGCCAGCCGCGGCCACACCGTGGCCTTCGGGGATTACGGGATCCAGGCCCTGGAGCCCGTTTGGCTCACGGCCCAGCAGATCGAGGCGGCCCGCATGGTCCTCGCCCGCGCTACCCCTAAGGGGAAAGTCTGGGTCCGGGTGTTTCCCGACAAACCCTACACCAGGAAACCCGCGGAGTCCCGCATGGGGAAGGGGAAGGGCGATGTGGTGGGCTGGGTGGCGGTGGTGCGGCCCGGCCAGATCCTCTTCGAGTTCACCGGGGTGGGCGCGGAGGAGGCCAAGGAGATCCACCGCAAGATCTCCGCGAAGCTCCCCATCGCCACGAAGCTCGCCCGGCGGGTCCAACTGGGGGTGGCGGCATGAAGGCCCGGGACCTGCGGGAGCTCACCAGCGAGGAGCTCATCCAGCGTGTTCAGGAGTGGAGGAGAAAGCTCTTGAACCTCCGGTTCCAGTTGGCTACAGGGCAACTCGCCAACACCGCGGAGCTCCGCAAGACCAAGCGGGATATCGCCCGTGCCCTCACCATCCTCCGGATGCGGGGGTGAAGCATGGGTAGGCGCAAGCAACGAGTCGGTGTAGTGGTCAGCGATAAGATGCAAAAGACCATCGTGGTGGTGGAGGAGAGGCTGGTCGCGCACCCTCTCTACCACAAGTACGTGCGACGCCGTGCCAAGTACTACGTGCACGACGAAGCCCAACAGGCGCGGGTTGGGGACTTGGTGCGGATCGAGGAGACCCGGCCGCTTTCCAAATTGAAGAGGTGGCGGCTGGTGGAGATCGTTCGCCGCGCCCAATAGCCATGGCCGTGCAGCTGCGCACAAGGCTCGTGGTGGCCGACAACACCGGGGTTAAAGAGGTGGAGTGCATCAACGTCCTTGGGAAAAAGCGCCGGGCGGAAATCGGGGATATCATTGTGGCCTCGGTGAAAAAGCGGCTTCCCACTTCGGAGTTCGAGAAGGGCGACATCGTCCGGGGCGTGGTGGTCCGGACGAGAGGGACCTTCCGCCGGGCCGACGGCAGCACCATCCGCTTCGACGACAACGCCGTGGTTCTGGTGGACAAGGGCCTGCAGCCCATCGGGACCAGGGTGTTCGGGCCGGTGGCCAGGGAGCTTCGAGAAAAAGGGATGATGCGCATCCTCTCCCTCGCCCCGGAGGCGGTTTAGGAGGCGCCAGGTGGCCAAGGTGAAAAAGGGCGATCGGGTGAAGGTGATCTCCGGGGACGACCGGGGGAAGATCGGGAAGGTCCTGCGGATCTTTCCCGCGGAGAACCGGGTGCTGGTGGAAGGGGTGAACATCGTGACCAAGCACCAACGGCCCACCGCCACCATACGCGAGCCGGGCATCATCAAAAAGGAGGCCCCCATCCCCATCTCCAAGGTGAAAGTCCTCTGTCCCGAATGCGGGGTTCCCACCCGTATCGGGTTCGCCTGGGTGGAGGGCCGGAAGCTCCGGCGCTGCCAACAGTGCGGGGCCACCTTCTCCTGAGGCCATGCTGCTCTACGAACGCTACAAAAAGGAGCTCGTGCCCAAGCTCATGCGGGAGCTGGGGCTTAGGAACGTGATGGAGGTCCCCCGGATCGAGAAGGTGGTGATCAACATGGGGGTGGGAAAGCACGACGACCCCAAGGTCCTGGAGGGCGCGGTGAAGAACCTGACCCAACTGGCTGGGCAGAAGCCGGTGGTGACGCGGGCCAAGAAGGCCATCTCCGACTTCAAGATCAAGAAAGGGGACGCCATCGGGTGCATGGTCACCTTACGGGGGGTTCGGGCCTATGAGTTCCTCAACAAGCTGTTCCGCGCCGTCCTCCCAGGTATCCGGGACTTCAAGGGCGTGGACCCGAACTCCTTCGACGGCCGGGGGAACCTGTCCATCGGTATCCCCGACCAGATGGCTTTTCCCGAGGTCAGCTACGACGATGTGGTGCGGCCCCAGGGGATGGACGTGGTGATCGTGACCACGGCCAAGACCGACACCGAGGCTTATCACCTCCTTGCCGCGCTTGGCTGTCCGTTTCGGAAGAACTAGGGGGAAGGATGGCGCGCAAGTGCAAAATCGAGAAGATGAAAAGGCCGCCGAAGTTCCGGGTGCGGCACCGCCACCGTTGCCTCCTGTGCGGGCGGCCCCGCGGCTACATCCGGGATTTCGGACTGTGCCGCATGTGCTTCCGCAAGCTCGCCCTGGACGGGCAGATCCCCGGGGTGAAGAAGGCGTCCTGGTGAGGAGGAAAGGATGACGGTGAACGACCCGATTGCCGACATGCTCACCCGCATCCGCAACGCGTTGGGGCGCCGGGCCCCGGAAGTGTGCCTTCCCTCCTCCAAGCTGAAGGAGGAAATCGCCCGGGTCCTCCAGGCGGAGGGGTACATCGCCGGCTACGAGGTGGAGAAAGGCGGAAGCTATCCAGTTCTTCGCGTTAAGCTCCGGTACCTGCGGGAGGGGACGCGGACCTGGCGGCCGGCTATCCGGGGCGTGCGGCGCGTGAGCCGTCCCGGCCGGCGGGTTTACGCCGGGGTGCGGAAGCTTCCGCGGCCCTACCAGGGCCTGGGGATCGCCATCGTCTCCACCCCCCAAGGGGTGATGACCGATCGGGAGGCCCGGCGACGCCATCTCGGCGGCGAGGTCATCTGCGAGGTCTGGTGAGGTGGAGGATGTCCAAGATCGGAAAGAAACCCATAGCTCTCCCGGCTGGGGTCGAGGTGGGCGTGCATCCCCGGGAGGTGGTGGTGCGGGGGCCGTTGGGCACCCTGTGCTGCTCCTATGAGCCGGAGTACGTGACGATCAAGGTGGAGGACGGGAAGGTGATGGTGGAGCGCAAGGGCGAGCGGGCCCCCTTCCGCGCCCGGCATGGCCTCTATCGGGCCCTCATCGCCAACATGGTCCAAGGGGTGACGAGGAAGTGGGCGAAGGAGCTGGAGATCCATGGGCTTGGGTATCGGGCCAAGCTGGAGGGGCGGACGCTCGTGATGGAACTGGGGTTCTCTCATCCCGTGCGGTTCCCCATCCCCCAGGGCGTGGAGGTGGAGGTGCCGGAGCCCACCAGGATCGTGGTGCGCGGGATCGATAAGTACCTGGTGGGCCAGGTGGCGGCGAACCTCCGGAAGATCAAACCCCCTGAAGCGTACCGGGGCACGGGCATCCGCTACAAGGGCGAAGAAATCCTGAGGAAAGTGGGTAAGCTCGGGGCGAAGGCGTGATGGGTATGGCCAGGATTTCCCGAAACGCGCGCAGGATCCAGCGGCACGCGCGCATCCGGCGGAGGATGCGGGGCACGCCGGAGCAGCCCAGGCTTTGCGTGTTCAAGAGTCTTCGGCACATATACGCCCAGATCATCGATGACACCCCGCGGGGGGGCAGCCGCACGCTCGTGGCGGCCTCCACGTTGGACCCGGAGATCCGGGGTCAGATCCAGTCGGACAACATCGCGGCCGCGCGGCAGGTGGGCGGGTTGCTGGCCAAGCGGGCGCTGGCCCAAGGGATCAAGCGGGTCGTGTTCGACCGCGGCGGTTATCCCTATCACGGGAAGGTGCGGGCCCTGGCGGAAGCGGCCCGGGAGGGAGGGCTGGAGTTTTGATCGCGCAGGCACCGGAGCAGCTGCAACACGAGGTCATCGAGATCCGCCGGGTGGGCCGGGTCACCAAGGGCGGGAAGCGCATGCGGTTCCGGGTGGTGGTGGTGGTGGGCAACGGTGCCGGCCGGGTGGGGGTGGGGATGGGGAAGTCCATCGAGATCCCTCAGGCGGTGCAGCAGGCCATTCGCAACGCCCTCAAGAACATGATCGAGGTGCCCATTGTGAACGGGACCATTCCCCACGAGGTGAGGGGCGAATACGGGGCGGCCCAGGTCCTCCTCCGGCCAGCTTACCTGGGCACGGGGGTCATCGCCGGGCGCACGGTGGGCGCGGTGTGCCGCATGGCCGGGATCAAGGATGCGCTCACCAAAGCCCTGCGGTCCACGAACCCCTTGAACTTGGCCCGGGCCACCCTGGTGGCCCTCGCCCAGCTGGAAAGCCCGGAGACCGTGGCCAAACGCCGGGGAAAGTCCCTGAAGGAATTGGTGGAGGGAAAGGATGACGCGGAATCTTGAGAACCTGCGTCCGGCGCCGGGGGCCAAGCATCGTCCCAAACGGGTGGGCCGGGGTTACGGCTCAGGGCACGGCGGACACGAGGCCGGCCGCGGCACCAAGGGCCAGGGCGCCCGCGCTGGGGTGCGCCTGCGCCCCGGCTACGAGGGCGGCCAGACCCCTCTTTGGATGCGCTTTCCCAAGCGGGGATTCCATAACCCCCTGGCCAAGGAGTACGCCATCGTGAACGTGGGCCTTCTGGAAAAACGCTTCTCCTCCGGGGAGGAGGTTACCCTGGAGAAGCTCATGGCGAAGGGCTTGGTGAAGGAGCCCAAGGATGGGCTCAAGGTCCTCGGGGAGGGCGAGCTGCGCAAGCCCCTGATCGTGAAGGCCCACAAGTTCAGCGCGGCGGCGCGGGCGAAGATCGAGGCCGCCGGCGGACGGGCCGAGGAGGTCTAGGGTGTTCCAGCGCCTCCAGCAGGTCTTCGCGGTGGAGGAGCTCCGCCGGCGCATCCTCTACACGTTGGGGATGCTCCTCGTCTACCGGATCGGCGTGTACATCCCCGTTCCGGGGATCAAAACGGAGGCGCTCGGCCAGATGCTCTCCGAGGCCTTCGGCACAGGGCTCCTGCAGTTCCTCAACCTCTTCACCGGCGGGGCCCTCCAGAACTTCTCCCTTTTTGCGCTCGGCGTCATCCCCTACATCAACGTCTCCATCATCCTCTCCCTCCTCATCCCCGTGCTCCCCGCCCTGAAAAAGCTCCAGGAGGAGGGGCGGGAAGGGCGGCGGAAGCTCACCCAGTACACGCGCTGGGGCACGGTCCTCATGTCCCTCATCCAGGCCTACGCCATGAGCTATATGGCCATCACCTATGGCCTTGCCGACCCCACCCTGCAGTTCTTCCTCACCTCCGTGGTGGCGCTCACGGCGGGGAGCATATTCCTCATGTGGATCGGGGAGCGCATCACGGAAAACGGGATTGGCAACGGGATTTCCATGCTGATCATGGCGGGCATCGTCGCCCGCTTCCCCGAGGAGATCGCGGTCACCTATGTCCAGATCACCACGGGCACCGTCCATCCCCTCTGGGCAGTGGGCCTTTTGGTGGTGTTTGTGGCGGTGGTGGCCCTCACGGTCATCATGCAGCAGGGCCAGCGGCGGATTGTCGTGCAGTACGCCAAGCGGACCACCGGCCGCCGCGTGTACGGGGGGCATTCCACCTACCTCCCCCTCCGGGTGAACATGGGCGGGGTCATCCCCATCATCTTCGCCTCCGCCATCCTCAGCCTCCCCAGCACCATCGCCAGCTGGATTCCCCACCTCAAATGGCTTCAGAGCTACGTGGAGCCCGGAAGCTTGCCGTACCTTCTTGCTTACGCGGTCCTCACCATCTTCTTCACCTATTTCTACAGCTCCCTCGTGTTCGATCCGGAGGAGGTGGCGAAGAACTTGCGGGAGGCTGGGGGGTTTGTGGCGAGATTGCGTCCCTGCTCCCAGACCGCGCAGTACCTCCGGGAGATCCTGTACCGCCTGAACATCGTGGGCGCTTTGTTCCTCGCGGGGATCGCCGTGTTGCCCTACATCTTCCGCGCTGCCTCCGGCATCCAGGGCTTCTCGCTTGGGGGCACCTCCCTCATCATCCTTGTGGGCGTTGGGATCGACACAATCATGCAGGTCGAGGCCCACCTCATCATGCGCCAGTACGAGTCCCTCATCAAAGGTGCCCGCTTTCTGGGGAGGAGAGGATGAGGAACGTGGTCCTTTTGGGTCCACCCGGCGCGGGGAAAGGGACGGTGGCGGCGCGCGTGGCCCGGGAGCTCGGGCTCCTTCATATCTCCACCGGTGATCTCCTGCGGGAAGAGGTGGCCCGGAACACCCCCTTGGGGCAATTGGCCCAGGGCTATATGGAGCGGGGGGAACTCGTGCCGGACGAGGTGATCCTGAACTTGGTCCGGCAGCGGGTGAACGCCGGGAAGGGTCTGCTCTTGGATGGCTTCCCGCGCACCTTGGTTCAGGCCCAGGGCCTGGAGCGCTTCCTCTCCGTGGATCTTGTGGTCTTCCTGGAGGTGGGGGAGGAGGAGGTGGTGCGGCGCCTCTCCAGCCGGCGGATTTGTTCCCGCTGCGGGGCGGTCTATAACCTCGTCACACAGCCTCCTAAAGTGGAGGGGAAATGTGACCTCTGCGGCGGGGATCTCATTCAGCGGGAGGACGACAAACCCGACGTGGTGGCCCGTCGTTTTGCTGTGTACATGAGGGACTCCGCGCCGCTTGTTTCCTACTACGAGGGGAGGGGGGTTCTGCGCCGGGTGCGGGCGGACCGTGAGCCGGACGCGGTTTTTCGCGCGGTGGCGGAGGTCCTGCGCCCATGATCGCCCTCAAGACCGAGCGGGAGCTGGAGGTGGTGGCGGAGAACGCCCGCCTGCTGCGGGAGATCCTCCTTGGGCTGGCGGCCCGGGTGGAACCGGGGGTGACCACGGGCGAGTTGGACCGCTGGGCGGAGCGGTGGATCCGGGCCGCGGGGGCCATCCCGGCGTTCAAGGGCTATCAGGGCTATCCCGCCACCCTCTGCGCCTCCCTCAACGAGGAGATCGTGCACGGCATTCCTTCCGACCGCCGGGTCCTTCGGGAAGGGGACGTGCTCTCCCTGGATCTTGGTCTTCAGCGGGGCGGCTATTTCGCGGATGCCGCGGTGACGGTGGTGGTGGGCCGGGCCGGGCCGGAGGCGCGGCGCGTGGTGGAGGCCGCGCGCTCCGCCTTGCGGGCGGCCATCGCCGCCATTAAGATGGGTGCGCACGTTTCGGACATTTCCTTTGCCATCGAATCTGCGGCCCGTAAGCACGGTTTGTATCCGGTGCGGGAGTTTGTGGGCCATGGCATAGGCCGTGCCCTCCACGAGGACCCCCAGATCCCGAATTTCGGGCCGCCCGGGTTTGGGCCGATTCTGCGGGAGGGAATGGTGCTTTGTCCGGAGCCCATGATCAAAGGTGATCCGTTGCCGGGCCGCGTCCTCGCGGATGGCTGGACCGCTGTGACCGGCGGAGACACGCTCGCCGCTCATTTCGAGGAGATGGTGGCGGTGACCGCCGATGGTCCGTGGGTGCTCACCGAGTGGATCGGGGAGGAGATTTGGGGAAAAAGGAGCTGATTCGGGTGAAAGGCGAGGTGGTGGAGGTCCTTCCGGACTGCATGTACCGGGTCCGGCTGGAGAGCGGCCATGAGGCGATCTGCGTGACCTCCGGCCGCATGCGCCGGAATTTCATCCGGGTCGTGGTGGGCGATAAGGTCTTGTGCGAGTTTTCCCCGTATGATCTCACGCGGGGCCGCGTCGTGTATCGGGAAAGCTAGGAGGGGGCGATGAAGGTGCGCAGTTCCATAAAGAAGATCTGTGAGAAATGCCAAGTCCTCCGGCGCAAAGGGAGGCTGTGGGTGATCTGTCGCCATTCGAAGCACAAGCAACGGCAGGGGTGATGGTATGGCGAGGATCGCGGGCGTAAACCTTCCGGCAAAGAAGAGGATCGACGTGGCGTTGGCCTACATCTACGGGATCGGTCCGTCCCTGGCCAGGAAGATCCTCAGGAAGACCGGCATCGATCCGGCCACGCGGGTCATGGACCTGACCGAGGACCAAGTGGCCGCGCTGCGCCAGGAGGTCGAGTCCCACCCGGTGGAGGGCGATCTGCGGCGGCAGATCCGCGCCAATATCCAGCGCCTCATCGATGCCGGCTGTTATCGGGGCATCCGCCACAAGGTGGGGCTTCCCGTGCGCGGCCAGCGGACCCGCACGAACGCTCGGACCTGGAAGGGGCCGCGCCCGGATAAGGCCGGACGGCGCAGCCGCAAGAAGGAGTAAACCATGCGCCCCCAGGCCCAGACGCGCAAGAAGAAGAACGTTCGCCTCGAGCGCGCGCGCGTTCACATCCATTCCACGTTCAACAACACCATCCTCACCCTCACGGATCTTGAGGGGAACACGGTGGCCTGGCAATCCGGGGGGACGGTGGGGTTCACGGGCTCCCGGAAGGGCACCCCCTATGTGGCCCAACTCGCCTGTCAGGCCCTCGTGCGCCAGCTCAAGGAGATGGGGATCCGTTCGGTGATCGTCACCGTAAACGGGGCCGGGCCTGGTCGGCAACCGGTGATCCAGACCCTGCGCGCCGCCGGGATCCAGGTGGAAGAGGTGAGGAACGTCACCCCCACCCCGCACAGCTGAGGAGGAAGGCATGGGAACATACCCGAATCCCAAGTGTCAGCTTTGTCGTCGCGAAGGGGTGAAGCTTTTCCTGCGGGGCGATCGCTGCTACTCCCCCAAGTGCGCCCTGGGGCGGAGACCCACCCCGCCTGGCCAGCACGGCCGCTTTCGGCGGCGCATGACCCTTTACGCCCGGCGTCTCCGGGAGAAGCAGAAATTGAAAAGGATCTATGGGCTTCGGGAGGAGCAGTTCCGCCGCTACGTGGAGTGGGCCAAGGAGTTCAAGGGCGTCACCGGTGAGACCCTCCTTAAATTCCTGGAGCGCCGGCTGGATAACGTGGTGTACCGCGCGGGCTTCGCGGTGTCCCGGGCTCATGCCCGTCAGCTTGTGTCCCACGGCCATTTCCTCGTGAACGGCCGGGTCACCAACATTCCCTCCTACCTCGTGGAGGAGGGGGATATCATCGAGGTCAAGCCCCAGGCGCGGGAGAAGCTTCGCCCCATGCTGAAGGAGAACGCCGACCGCCGGCCGGTTCCGCGCTGGCTCACCCGTGATCTTGAGGGCTTGCGGGTCCAGGTCCACGCCGAGCCCAGTTTGGAGGAGCTCGAGCACGCTGTGGACCCAAGCCTGATTGTGGAGTACTACTCGCGCTGATATGGCCGATTTCATTTTCCCAGACGAGGCGCGGTGGGAGGAGCACACCGACCGGCACGGCCGGCTGGTTTTGGCTCCGCTGGAGAGGGGGTACGCCACCACCCTGGGGAATGCCCTGCGGCGGGTGCTGCTTTCCTCCATCCCCGGGGCGGCGGTGGTGCGCATCTATATCCCCGGGAAATTCCACGAGTACGACGTGATCGAGGGGGTGCGCGAGGACATCCTCACCATCATCCTCAACCTCAAAGGGCTGGCGATCCGCGCGGCGGACACCCAGGTCCACCGGATGTATCTGGACGTGACCGGGCCAAAAGACGTGAAGGCTTTGGATATCCAACTGCCAGCCGGGCTGGCCCTTGTCAACCCTGACCACCCCATCGCCACGCTGGAGGAAGGCGCGAGGCTGGAGATGGAGGCGGAGGTGGAGGTGGGGCGCGGGTTCCGCCCCGCCGAGGAAAACAAGCGCGAGGATACCCCCCTCGGCCTCATCCCGGTGGACGCGGATTTCTCGCCCATAGAGAACGTGAATTTTCGTGTGGAGGAAACCCGCGTAGGCGGCCGTTCCGGCTACGAACGGCTTGTTTTGGAGATTTGGACGAACGGAGCGGTGACGCCCAAAGAGGCCCTGCAACAAGCGGTGGAGATCCTTCAGCGCCACCTGGCGATGCTCGCCAGGGTGGAGATGAGGGAAGCGGAGAGGTTGGCGGAGCCAAGCGAGCGCCTCCGTCCCCTCTCGGAGCTCGGGTTCGACGTGCGCATCTGCAACCTTCTGCGGGAGGCGGGCATCGTGACCCTCGGCGATCTCCTTGGGAAGACCAGGGAAGAGATCACGGACATCCATGGCCTCGGCGAAAAGACCTTAGCGAAACTGGAGCAAAGACTAGGGGAACTTGGGCACAGGTTGCGCTCGGAAAAGGAGGGCTGATGCGTCATCGCAAGAAAGTTCCCAAACTCTCGATGAAGGCGGACCGGCGGAGGCTCGTTCTTGTGGGTCAGGCCCGCGACCTCCTCCTCTACGGGAAGATCGACACCACCCCCGCCCGCGCCCGCGCCACCCAACGGCTTGTGGAGAGGCTGGTGACTTGGGCCAAGGAGGACACCCAGGCCCATCGCCGGCTAGCCTTTGCCGTCCTGCGCGACAAAGAGGCCACGGAGAAACTATTTGCGGAGATCGGCCCCAAATACCGGGATCGCGATGGCGGCTATACCCGGATTTTGAAGCTCGGGCCGCGGCGGGGCGATGGGGCGGAGATGGCCCGCCTCACCTGGGTATGAGCGGCCGCGCTGTGAGCCCCTCCGGAGTTCCCGCGGTGGGACCTTATTCCCCGGCCATGCAGGCCGGGGATTTTCTTTTTATTTCCGGGCAAATCCCGTGGGATCCCGACGGGAAAGGTCTCCTGCGGGGGCCCATCGAGGCCCAAACCCAGCGCTGCCTTGAGCAGATCCAGGAGATCCTGAGAGCGGCGGGTGGCTCCTTGAGGGATTTGGTGAAGGTCACCATCTACCTCACGGACATGAGGGACCTCGAGGCCGTGAATCGGGCGTATGCGGCGTACTTCGACCGGGCGCCTCCGGCCCGTTCCTGCCTTGGGGTGGCTGCCCTCCCCAAGGGCTCGCCCATCGAGATCGAAGCCATTGCCTACCTTGGGGGCCAAGCGCCCCGCTGAGCCCCGTTACGTTCAGAGTTCGCCCCGCTCCCTCTTTTTTCTTAGGGCGGCGAGCATGGCCTCCACCAGCCGGGGAAGATCGTAGGCGGGCGCCCAACCCCAATCCTCGCGGGCTGCCGAGTCATCAATGGTGCGGGGCCAGCTCTCAGCGATGCCCTGCCGGAAGTCGGGCTTGTACTCCACCTGGAACCCCGGCACCCTTTTTTGGATCTCCCGCGCCAGTTCCTCCGGGGAGAAGCTCATGCCGGAAACGTTGTAGATGCGCCAACGAAGCCTTTTCTCCTCGGCCTCCATGAGGCGGAGGATGGCCTTGAGGCAGTCGGGCATGTACGCCATGGGCAGCACCGTATCCGGTCGGAGAAAACAGGTGTAGGGTTCGCCCTTCACGGCGGCATAGAAAATCTCCACGGCGTAGTCGGTGGTCCCCCCTCCAGGCAGGGTCCCGCTGGAGATGATCCCGGGAAAACGCAGCCCCCGCACGTCCAGGCCATAACGACGGTGGTAATACTCGCAGAGGAGCTCGCCCGCCACTTTGGTGACCCCGTACATGGTGGTGGGCGAAAGGACGGCGTCCTGGGGGGTGTTCTCCTTTGGGGTCTTTGGCCCGAAGACAGCGATGGAGCTCGGCCAAAAGATCCGGCGCACCCCATGTTTTCGGGCCGCCTCCAGCATGTTGTAGAGGCCCTCCATGTTCACCCGCCAGGCGAGCTCTGGATCCTTTTCGCCGGTGGCGGAGAGGATCGCCGCCAGGTGATAAATGACTTCCACCTTGTGGTCCCGCACCAACCGCTCCACTTCCGCCCGATCCGTCACATCCAGGAGGAAGAACGGGCCGGCCGCGAGAACCGAGGTGGGCGGCCTTTTGTCCGAGGCGATGACGTTCTCTTTCCCGTATTTTTCCCGTAGAACAACGACCAGTTCCGATCCGATTTGTCCCGCCGCTCCTGTCACGAGGATCGTTCCAGCCATCCCGGCAGTCTAACCTGTCTTCCATGCAAAGACAAATCAGATCTTGCTTTTTCCCGGTGGCCTGGTATCCTAAGTGGAGGAGGAGGCCGATGGGAAAATACGACTTCATCGTGGCGGAGCTGGAGAACCTCCGGGCCCAAGGGCTGTACAACCTCATTCGCACCATCGAGGGGCCTGTGGGGGCCTGGATGGTGGTGGATACGAAAAAGGTCCTCAACATGTGCTCCAACAACTACCTCGGTTTTGCCAACGATCCGGAGCTGAAAAGGGCGGCGATCAGGGCCATCGAGGAGTACGGGGTGGGCCCCGCGGCGGTGCGCTCCATCGCTGGGACCATGTCCCTTCACCGGGAGCTTGAGCGCAAGCTCGCGGAGTTCAAGGGCTGCGAGGACGCCGTCACTTTCCAGTCCGGTTTCTGTGCGAATCTCGCCGCCATCCCCCTGATCGCCGGGCCGGGCGCGGTGATCTTCACCGACGAACTCAACCACGCCTCCATCATCGACGGCTGCCGCCTCACCAAGGCCGAGCGCGTGATCTATCCCCATAAAGACGTGGACTTCCTGGCCAAAGCGCTGGAGGAGAGGAAAAACGCGCCGGTGAAACTCATCGTCACCGACGGGGTTTTCTCCATGGATGGAGACCTCGCTCCCCTTTCGGAGATCGTGGGGATCGCCGAGCGCTACGAGGCCCTGGTGATGGTGGACGATGCGCACGGAGAGGGGGTTTTCGGCTCCCATGGCCGGGGCATTGTGGATCATTTTGGCCTCCATGGCCGGGTGGACATCGAGGTGGGCACGCTCTCCAAGGCCTTCGGGGTGATGGGCGGGTATGTGGCGGGGAAACGGGAGATCGTGGAGTTTTTGCGCCAGCGGGGCCGGCCCTTCCTCTTCTCCAGCGCCGCCACCCCCGCGGATGTGGCCGCCTGCATCGCGGCCGTGGACATCCTCATGCGCTCCGATGCCCGGGTGCAAAAGCTGTGGGAGAACACGCGCTACTTCAAGGCCAAAATGGTGGAGCTTGGGTTCGATATCGGACGATCCCAAAGCCCCATCACGCCGGTCATGCTCGGTGAAGCTCAGACCGCTTGGGATTTCTCCAAGATGCTCTTTGCGGAGGGGGTGTTCGCCCAGGCCATCACCTATCCCACCGTGCCCAAGGGGACGGCCCGCATCCGGGTCATGGTCTCCGCCATCCACACCCAGGAGGATCTGGATTTTGCCTTGGACGTCTTCGCCCGGGTGGGCCGAAAGCTTGGGGTCATCTAGAGCCCGAGCTCTCCGGCTATGCCCTTCATGGCCCGCAGGATAAGGTCCATGAACGTAAGGAGATCTAGACCGAGCTTTTGGCAGAGGGCCATGTCCTCCCGGGAGGCGGAGCGGGCAAATCCTTTCTCTTTATAACGGTGGAGGACGTTCTGAGGGGAGAGCCCTCCGAGCCTTTCGGGGTGGACCAAAGCGGCGGCGACGATGAGGCCGGTGAGGGGATCCACCGCGGTGAGACCGATCTCCATGGGCTTTTCTGGGATTTTGTGCCCGGCATGGGCGAGGATGGCCTGGAAGATCTCCGCGTCGGCAAACCCCAGGTCCTGCAGGATCTCCACAGTGCGGTGACCGTGGAGCTCGGGTTTGTTCTTCGTCTCCTCGTAATCCAGGTCGTGCACGAGCCCCACCAGCGCCCAGCGCTCCTGATCCTCGCCCAGATAGCTGGCCAGGGCGCGCATGCCGGCTTCCACCGCCAGCATATGCTTGACCAAGTTTTTCGTCTTTACCCGCGCCTCTACAAGCTTCAGCGCTTCCTCTCGGGTCACTGCGCCTCCTTATCTTGCCCGTAGGGACAGAGATCGAGGAGGGGGCAGGCCCCACACCGGGGGTTCCGGGGCCGACAGAGCGTCCGGCCCAGGTGGATGAGGTTCAGGTGCAAGGCGTACTCCCTCCCCTCCGGCACCACCGGGCCCAAGGCCCGGTGGGGGTCGCGCCGGCCGTTCCAAAGCCCCAGCCTCCGGGTCACCCGCTGGATGTGGGTGTCCACCGGGAACCTTCTTCGGCCCAGGGAAAAAAGGAGCACGATGTACGCCGTTTTCTTCCCCACCCCCGGCAGGGAAAGGAGCCAGCTCTCCGCCTCTTCCTCGGAAAGCGTCCGCAGGAACTCCAGGCTCGGCGTGCCTTGGGCGGCCGTGGCCCGGCGCACCGCTTCCTGGATCCTCTCCGCGCGCTGCCGGTAGAGCCCGGCGGGTTTGATGGCCTCCGCCAGTTTTTCCGCGGGCGCGCGCAGGACTTCTTCCCAGGTGGGGAAGGCTCGGCGCAGGGCGGAATAGGCGGCGTCGCGGTTGCGGTCGGAGGTGTTCTGGGAAAGAATGGTCCTGATGAGGAGCTCCAAGGGATCCCGTGTCTCCGGCGGCGGGGGATCGCCGAAGGCGGCGCGTAGCCTCCTGTCCACCTCCCGCATGCGCTCCTTGGCCTCCACGGACCCCCGAGGATAGGGAGGGGAAGACCGGTGGACAAGCCGCTGCGGCAAAAGCTGTGGGCGATCGGGGAGCAGGTCCTTTTGGGACTTTCCCCAAGCCGGTGCCTTTCGCGGACCATCTGGCGCGAGGGCCACGTCCTCAAAGCCGGCCCCGTTTCCCTGGATCTTTCCGCGTTTCGGCGGGTGGTGGCTGTGGGGTTTGGCAAGGCCTCCGCCGGCATGGCCCAGGCCTTGGAGGAAATCCTTGGGGATCGCCTGGAGCGCGGAGCGGTGATCGTCCCTCCCGGCTACGGGGCGTGCCCCAAGGTGATCCGGGTTCTTGAGGCCGGGCATCCCCTTCCGGATGACCGGACCCTGTCCGCCTCCCAGGAGATCCTCGCGGAGGTGGGAAGCCTTGGGCCCGCGGATCTCCTCCTGGTCCTCGTGTCCGGAGGGGGCTCGGCCTTGTTCGAGATCCCCGCGCCTGGTCTGACCCTGGCGGATCTCCGGCGCACCACCGCCCTCCTCCTTCGGTGCGGCGCCACGATCGGGGAGATCAACGTGGTGCGCAAGCACCTCTCCCAGGTCAAAGGGGGTGGGCTCCTACAACACACCCAAGCCGGGGTCATCCTCACCCTGGTGCTTTCCGATGTGCCTGGCGATGACCCCAGCCTGGTGGCCTCCGGCCCCACCGTCCCGGACCCTTCCACCTTCGCCATGGCCCGGGCGGTCCTGGAACTCTATAGGGTGTGGGAGACGGTGCCCAAGCCCGTGCGGGAGCATCTCCAGGGTGGGGAGCGGGGCGAGTTCCCCGAGACCAGGAAACCGGGCGATCCCCTGTTCGCTCGGGTGCACACCGTCGTGGTGGGGTCGGGTCGGGTTGGCGCCGAGCTTGCCGCCTCCGTTGCGGAAAAACTGGGCTTCCACGTGCAGATCCTCACCACGACCCTGCGGGGGGAGGCCCGGGAGGCGGGGCGGATGCTCGCGGCCCTGGCGGAGGAGGAGCTTGGCCACGAAAGACCTCTTCCGTTACCGGCTCTGTTCGTGCTTTCCGGTGAGACCACCGTGACCGTGCGGGGCGCGGGCCTTGGCGGCCGCAACCAGGAACTGGCCCTCTCCTTCGCCCTGGAGGTTGCCGGGAAAGCCGGCGTGGCTCTCCTCAGCCTGGCCACGGATGGCCGGGATGGCCCCACCGACGCGGCCGGCGCCCTGGTGGACGGCGGCACGGCGGAGCGCGCAAGAAAAGGGGGCCTTGAGCCAAGAAGGGCCCTGGCCACGCACGACTCCTACCGGGCTCTTCTCGTCTCAGGGGATCTCCTTCGCCTGGGACCCACGGGGACCAACGTGGCGGATCTGGTCCTCTTGGGGGTGGAAAGGGGGTCGCGTTGATTCGGGCAAGAAGCGGAGAAGTGCAGGTGGTTCGGCTTCAGGATGGGGAGAAACTCCCCGGGGCCCTCCATGAGGTGGGGAACCCCGCGGCGGTGGCCTGCGGGATAGGGATGGTGCGGGAGGTGGTGCTGGGATACTGGGAGGGAGGAAGGTACTGGGAGGAGAGGATTCCCGAGCCGGTGGAGCTTCTCTCCCTCCAGGGGACCATCGGTGAGGGGCCGGAGGGCGCGGTGGTGCACCTCCACGTGGTGGTGGGGAAGAAGGGCGGGGCGGCCCTGGGCGGCCATCTCCTGTCCGCGACGGTGCACAACACGGTGGAGGCCGTGGTCTTGGGACTTCCTGGGCTTCGGCTCCGGCGGCAGCCGGAGCCCACCGGGCTTCTTGGCCTTTACCCCGAGGCCCTTGACGCCGGAGGCGCTTCCCGGTAAAGAGGAGGTCGGGGCGAAGGTGGCGGAACAGGCAGACGCGCTGGACTTAGGATCCAGTGCCGATGAGGCGTGCGGGTTCGAGTCCCGCCCTTCGCACCAGCTTGGCCCACGGGGGTGTTCCGCTATAATTCCTCCTTGGGCGGGAATAGCTCAGGGGTAGAGCGCCACCTTGCCGAGGTGGAAGTCGCGGGTTCGAATCCCGTTTCCCGCTCCAGGGATTCCGCCGGGGTGGCGGAAGTCGGTAGACGCAGGGGACTTAAAATCCCTTGAGCTGATGTCCAGCTCGTGCGGGTTCGAGTCCCGCCCCCGGCAGGAGCGGGGTGGAGCAGTCTGGAAGCTCGTCGGGCTCATAACCCGGAGGTCGTGGGTTCGAATCCCACCCCCGCAACCCGGCGGAGTAGCTCAATTGGCGAGAGCGCGCGGCCCATAACCGCGAGGTTCAGGGTTCGATCCCCTGCTCCGCCAAAAGGGGATGTAGCTCAGCTGGGAGAGCGCCGCGTTCGCAACGCGGAGGTCGGCGGTTCAAATCCGCTCATCTCCACCAAAACGGGGCCGAGCGGCCCCGTTTCGGTCAACGGAGGCCCAGGAGCTCATCGATCCGCTCCCGGTCGAAACCCACCACGATCTCGCCGTCGATCTTCACCACCGGCACCCCCGTCTGCCCGGACTCCCGCACCATCTGCATGGCTGCGTGGTAGTCCGACGCCACGTCGATCTCGGTGTAGGGAATCCCCCGCGCCTCAAGGTAGCGCTTGACCATGTGGCACCACGGGCAGGTCGGGGTGGTGTACACGATCACCTCGTGCTCCGGGAACATCATCTTCCCTCCTTTCGCAGCTCCCTGAGGACCGTGGGCCGGAAGATCTGGGCCAACCTTGGGGCCACCCGGAGGCAGCGCCGGCGCCCCTTCCTCTCCCGCACGATGAGCCCGGCCTCCTCCAAAACCCGCAGGTGATAGGAGAGAGCCGGGGTGGAGAGCTTCAGGGTGGCCGCGAGTTCCTGGCAGTTCCCCGTTTTCCTTGCCAGAAGATGGGCCACCACCGCCAACCGCTCCGGGTTTCCCAAAGCGCCAAAGACCTTCGCCCACTGCTCCAACGCTTCCCTCATCCCCTGAGTATTACGGGAGCGTCCGCACTTGTCAACTTTTCCAAAATTGTGGAATTTTAAAAGGAAAGGAGGACCATGGAGGTCAAGGTCGTCTGGCAGGAGGGCTTGCGGTTCATCGGTTTGCCGCCCTCGGGCCACGCCGTCCTCATGGACGGCGCCCGGGACGCCGGCGGTGAGGATTCCGCCCCCCGCCCCACCGAGCTCCTCCTCCTCGCGGTGGGCGGGTGCACGGGGATGGATGTCGTCTCCATCCTCAAGAAGATGCGTACCCCGCCAAAACGTTTTTGGATCGAGATCGCCGCGGAGCGGAACCCGGACCACCCCAAAGCGGTGAAGCGGGTGCACCTCACTTATGTCGCCGAAGGGGTTCCCGAGGAGAACCTGAAGCGCGCGGCGCAGCTGTCCCAGGAGCGGTACTGCTCCGTGGCCCACTCCCTCTCCGCAGAGCTCGCCTTCTCCGTGCGGGCTCTACCCTAAGAGCTCCAACATCCGCTCGAGATCCACGTGCTCCTCAGTGAGCCGGGCCAGAAGATCCAAACGCGCGGGATCGGGCGGGAACGTGCGGCCGAGGAGTTGGTCTGCGGTTTCCGCCACGGTGAATGTGTCCTGGGGGGCCAAGGCCAGGGTTTTCCTCTGCTCCAGGGCCTGCGCGGCGATGGCTTGCTCCGGCCTGATCCCTCCCGAGAGGATCACCGCCCGCACCCGCGGGAAGGCGAGGGCGGCGGCCTGGATGTCGGTGCGATCGCCGGCGGTGATGACCAAAAGCTGGCCGGGGATGCGGCGCAGGTGTTGCAGGGCGGCCTCGGCGCCCATGGCCCCCACCAACACCCGCTCCACTTCGGCCCTGAGCTCCCCCTCCACCACCACCTCCGCCCCCAGGACCTCCAAAACCTCCTGGATTTGCACGGCCTGAAGCCGGCGCTCAAAGGGGAGGACCCCCAGGACCGGGATCCCCTTCTCCTCCAGGAAGGGGGCGGCATAAGTCTGAACCTCGGCGAGCTCCGCCTCCGGTGAAACCGCGTTGAGGACCACCCCCAAAAGCCGGGCCTCCGTCCCCACGAGGCGGGCCGAGGCCAGGATCCTGTCCACCGTGGGTTCCCCGCCGTACCTGGCCACCAGGAGGATGGGGGCGGCGAGTTTTGCCGCCAGGGCGGGATCCGAAAGGCCCGAAAGGAGCCCCCGCCCCAACCACTCCCGCCCCTCCAGGATCAGGAAATCCGCGGAGACCCTGGTCGCGGCGGCGATGCGCTCCCAGGCGGTGAGGGGCGGCCGCCAGGCCCGCGGCACTTCTCCGGAAAGGACGGGGATCAGCTCCTCCGCCGCCCCAACGCCCAGGGCCGCCGCCAGCACCTCCCCATCCGGATCCGCCGGGCGTCCGTGCCGGTAGGCCCGCGCCTGCCCCACCGGCTTCCGATAGGCCACAGAGAAACCGCGGGCCCGCAGGATCTGCAGAAGCCCAAGGATCACCACCGTCTTCCCCGCCTTCTCCTCCGCCCCCGCTACGTAGAGCTTCCGCATGGCTCCTCCTCCGCCACCGTCATCCGCACATCCACCGCCACCACCCGCCCGGGATAGCACAGGATCGGGTTGATGTCGAGCTCCAGAATCTCCGGGTTCTCCGCGCACAGCTGTCCCACCCGCAGGATGCACGCCACCAGCGCCGATACGTCCACGGGCGGCTGGCCGCGGACCCCGTAGAGGAGTTTCTTGGCGTGCACGGACTCCACGAGCTCCTCAGCCTCCGGCCGGGAAAGGGGGGCCACGGCGAAGGCCACATCCCGCAGGACCTCCACATAGATCCCGCCCAACCCGAACATGAGGAGAGGGCCGAACGTGGGATCGCGCACCATCCCGAGGATCACCTCGCGGCCCGGAGGAAGCATCTCCTGCACGTACACCCCATCGAATTGCGCCTCCGGGAAACGTTTCCTGAAGTGGCTGAGCAACTCCCAGGCCACCCGCTCCGCCTCCTCCGGGGGGACCCCTAACCGCACCCCGCCCACCTCGGTCTTGTGGGTGAGGTCCGGGGACAGGATCTTCAGGGCCACCGGCCCCCCGAGCTCCCGGGCGATCCGGCCGGCCTCTTCCGCGTTGTGGGCCACCGTCCCGCGGGCGAGGGGCACGCCGTAGGCGGAGAGGATCTCCGCCGCCTCCAGTCCCAGGCGCACGCGCCCCTTTTTTCTGGCCGCGGCCAGGATTTCCTGGACCTTCTCCCTTTGGCTTGGGAACTGGGGGGGTTGGGCCCGCGGCCGGGCCTGGATCTCCGCGTATTTCACCAGCGCCGCCAGCGCCCGCACCACCCGGGCCGGATCGAAGAACGCGGGGATTCCCGCGCGCCTGAGGATCTCCTCCGCCTCCTCGCCCAGTTCCCCGGCCATGAAGCTCACGGCAATGGGCTTGCCAAACCGCTCCTTCGCCTCCGCCACCGCTTGCGCCAGCTCGGCGAAGCGGAGGATGGGATGAGGAGCGGAGAGGGCCACGGTCATGTCCACGCCCGGGTCGGCCAGGACCAGATGGAGGGCCTCCCGGTAGCGCTGGACATCGGCGTCGCCGAGGACATCCACCGGGTTGTAGAGGGCGGCGGTGGGCGGGAGTTTTTCCGCGAGGGCCCGGAGGGTGGCGTCACTGAATCGGGCCACCGCCAGCCCCTCCCATTCGGCGGCATCGGTGGCCATGACCCCGGCCCCGCCGGCATTGGTCATGATCCCAATGCGCCTCCCGTTCGGCCGCGGTTGGCGGGCGAGGATGTAGGCGTAGTCGAACAGCTCCTCCACGGTGCGGGCGCGGATCACCCCGGCCTGGCGGAAGGCCGCTTCATAGGCGTGGTCCGATCCCGCCATCGTTCCCGTGTGGGAGGAGACGGCCCGGGCCCCGGCCTCTGCCCGACCGGCTTTGAGGACCACAATGGGTTTCTCCCGCGTGATCTCCCGCGCGATGGCGAGGAACCTCCGTCCGTCCCGGATCCCCTCCAGATAAGCCATGATCACCCGCGTCTTGGGGTCCCCGGCGAAGGCCCAAAGAAAATCGCATTCATCGAGGACCGCTTTGTTCCCCAAAGAGACGAGGTGGGAGAACCCCAGCTTCTCCTCCCAGGCCCAGTCCAAAACGGAGGTACAAAACGCGCCGGATTGAGACATGAACGCGATCTCCCCGGGCCGGGCCGTGCGGTGGGCGAAGGTCGTGTTTAATCCCACCCGGGTGGAGATGAGGCCGAACGCGTTGGGTCCCAGCACGTTCAGCTCGTACTCGTTGGCGATCTGTACGAGCTTTTGTTCCCGCAGCGCCCCCGCGACCCCGCTCTCCTTGAAACCCGCGGAGAGGATCACCACGTTTTGGATCCCCTTTTTCCCGCATTCCTCCAGGACTGGGAGCACGTCCTCCGCGGGGATCACCACCACCGCCAGGTCCACCGCTTCCGGCAGGTCCCCCACCCTGGGGTAACAAGGCCTTCCCAGGACCTCCTTGTACTTCGGGTTCACGGCGAAGACCGGGCCCGGGAACTGGGCGACGTTCGCCATCACGGCGTGCCCGATCTTCCCGGGAACGGGCGTGGCCCCGATCACCGCCACGGAACGAGGGAAAAGGAGCCTCTCCAAATTTCGCGGCATGGCCTCCGATCCTAGCCGACGTCCACCGAATTTCCACAGATCCTGCGAAGCTCCTCGATGGGATGACCCGGAGAATCTTTGGGGATGCCGGAGCGCGAGCCCGCTTCCTTCCCCTGGGCAGGGGCGTTGGCCCCTGCCCAGGAGCCTGTTATGCTTTTTGCGGGAGGATGCGCACCATTTTGGTAGTGGAGGACGAACGGGAGATCGCCCGCATGATCCAGGCTTACCTTTTGCGGGAGGGCTACCAGGTGGAGGTGGCCTTCGATGGGGAGGGGGGATGGCACAGGTTTCAGGGCGTGAAGCCCGACCTTGTGATCTTGGACCTCATGCTTCCTGGGCTGAACGGGCTGGAGTTGGCGCAGCGGATCCGCCGGGAGTCTGGGGTGCCCATCATCATGGTGACCGCCCGGGCCGAGGAGGCCGATCGGGTGGCCGGCCTGGAGATGGGCGCGGACGACTACGTGGTGAAGCCCTTTAGCCTCCGGGAGCTGGCGGCCCGGGTGCGGGCCGTGCTGCGGCGGGCGGAGGGCACGCTGCCGGCGGAGGTCATCCACGCCGGCCCGTTCACCTTGGATCTCGCGGCCCGGGAGGCCCGGTTGGGCGAAAAGCCCCTCGACCTCACGCCCACGGAGTTCGAGTTCCTGGCCCTCCTGGCCCGCTACCCCAATCGGGTGTTCACCCGTAGAGACCTGCTCTCCGCCCTGCGCGATCGGACCTATGCCACCATCCCCCGCACGGTGGACTCCCACATCAAGAACCTGCGGCGGAAGGTCGAACCTGACCCGGATAATCCTGTGTACATCCTGACCGTGCACGGGGTTGGGTACAAATTCAATCCGGCCGGAGGGGGGATATGCCCTTCCGCTGGAAACTGATCGGGGCGCTGGCCTTGGTGGCCGTGTTCGCTGCGGTGGGAACGTACTTTTTGGCGGCGAGAGCCTTGAGCGATCGCTTCCAGGCCTACCGCCAGCAGGAGCGGCAGGTGGCCGGCCAAGAGCTGGCCCAGATCCTGGGGCAGTTTTGGGAAAGTCGGGGAAGCTGGGTTGGCGTGGATCAGCTTTTCCGGGCTCGGGTCACGGTCTTCCTCCTGCGCCAGGGCCGGACCGTCACCTTCACCGGCCAACTGGGGCGCTACCTTCTGGTGGACCGGGAGGGACGGGTGGTGGCGAGCGGTGAGCCCTCCCTTCTTGGCCTGGAGGCCTGGCGGGACCCGGCCCTCCGGGAGAAGGTCGAACGGTATGGGATTCCCGTGTTGGCCATGGGAAGGCCGGTGGGCACTCTGGTGCCCATCGACCCCGCGGTGCTCACGCCTTTGGAGCAAGATTTTCTCTCTTCCGTGCGGCAGGCGGCGCTGGTCGGGGGCCTTGTGGCTTTGGCCCTGGCCCTCGCCCTGGGAGTCCTCCTGGCCACGGAGCTCTGCGCGCCTCTGCGGCGGCTGATCCACGCCACCGAGCGGATCGCCCGTGGGGATCTTGCGCATCGGGTGGCGGTGCGGACCCGCGACGAGATCGGCAAGCTTGCCGCGGCCTTCAACCGCATGGCCGAGGCCCTGCAGGGCTTGGAAGCGGCGCGCAAGCAGCTTTTGGCTGATGTGGCCCATGAGCTCCGCACCCCCTTGGCCGTGATCCGGGGAAACCTGGAGGCCCTCCTCGACGGAGCTTTCCCCTTGACGCCCGAGGCCCTGGCCCCCGTCTACGAGGAGACGCTGCACCTGGGCGAGCTCGTGGAGGACCTGCGCACGTTGACCCTGGCGGAGACGGGCCACTTGCCCCTGGAGAAGGTCAAGCTCGAGCTGGGCGGGCTCGTGGAGGAGGTGGTGGAAGGGGTGCGGCCCGTGGCCATGGAAGAGGGCGTCCAGATCGTCCTCCAACGTGATCCCGATCTTTTCGTGCTTGCCGATCCCCGCCGGGTCCGCCAGGTCCTGGGCAACCTTCTCTCCAACGCCCTCCGCTTCTCCCCGCCGGGGTCCACCATCACCCTCTCCACCATGGGCCACGGAGCGGAGATCTGGGTGAGCGTCCAAGACCAGGGACCGGGCATCCCGCCGGAGGATCTTCCCCATATCTTCGAGCGCTTTTACAAGGCCGACAAGTCCCGCTCCGAAGGTGGGACGGGATTGGGGCTGGCCATCGCCAAGGAGATCGTCCAGGTCCATGGTGGCCGCATTTGGGTGGAAAACCAGGGTGGCGCTCGCTTCACCTTTGCCCTCCCCGCGCTCCCCTGCGCGGATGACGTGGGCATTGGGCCACAAGGCTGATCTGGCCAGCCCGGTTGCATTTCGCCTGGGTTTTTCTAAAATCCCACCGCTATGCATGGCAAAGATGGCGTCTACCACAGTCCCACTTTGGGGAGGCTGAGTTTTTTCGCGGTCGTAGACGAGATCGTGTCGATGACGGCCGCCTTTCCTGACGATCTTTTCTCCATCGTGGTGGGCACGGATTCCCAAACTTATTATGGCGAGGCCGAGTACGTCACCGCCATCGTTGTGCACCGGGTGGGGCGAGGGGGCCGGTATTTTTGGCGCCGGGTGGTGGAGCGCAAACCCAAAAGCCTGCGCGAGCGCATTTGGCGGGAGGCCTGGCGTTCCTATGAGACGGCCCAGGCCCTCATCGAAGCGCTGAAGACGAGGGGGGTCTTCGACTGCCGGCTGGAGATCCACGTGGACATCGGACGTGGCGGCCGGACGCGCGAGCTTGTGGAAGAGGTGGTGGGCGCCATCCGGGGGAGCGGGTTCTTCGTGCGCACCAAACCCGAGGCCTACGCGGCCTCCGTGGTCGCGGATAAACACACCTAGGTCAAACTGGACCTTCGAAAACCACGGGTGTCCCGTCCCGGGCCGGGACGCGCGGTTATATCCCCCGCGTGCCCTGGCTTCCGGAGCTCCTCCCAGGGGAGGCTCTTCCCCGCCTTTGGGTCACCGGCCTGGCCTGGGATTCGCGGAAGGTGCAGCCTGGGGACATCTTTTTCGCCCTCCCCGGAACAAAGGCGGACGGGCACGCATTCATTCCCGAGGCCGTGCGGAGGGGCGCGGTGGCCGCGGTTGGGGAGCGGGCGCTTGGCGGGCTTCCTGTGCCCTACATCCGTGTCCCCAACGCGCGCCAGGCCATGGCCCACGCGGCCTGCGCCTTCTACGGCCATCCCACCGAAAAAATCCCCACCATCGGGGTCACGGGGACGAACGGCAAGACCACCGTGGTGCACCTCCTCGGCCAGCTCCTTCCCGACTGCGACACCCTCACCACGGTGCGGGTCGAAGAGGAAGGCCTTTCCTGCGTGACCACCCCGGAGGCCCCGGATCTCCAGGGCCTGGCGGCCCAGGCCCTGAGAGCCGGGAAAAAGTTCTTTGCCTTCGAAGCCTCTTCCATTGGACTTGCCCAGCACCGGGTTGATGGGGTGCGTTTTGCCGGTGCCGTGTTCACCAATTTTTCGCGGGATCATCTGGATTTCCACGGGACCCCCGAGAACTACTTGGCTGCCAAACTTCGGCTTTTTGGGATGCTTCCCCCCGGGGCCTGGGCGGTGGTGGGCGTGCGCGCTCCTGTGGAGGCCGTCCGCACCGCAGCCCCCCAGGCCCGACTCCTCACGTACGGGGTGGAAAAAGGGGATGTCCAGGCGACCAGGATCCGGTCCGTAGATGGGGGGATGAGCTTTTGCATCACCGGTTCCTTCGGGAAAGCCCGGGCTTTCCTGCCTTTCCCGGGCATCCCCAACGTGGAAAACGCGCTCGCGGCGGTAGGGGTGGGGCTTGTCCTGGGCTTCCCTTTGCCTGAGCTTTCGGAGCGCTTGGCCAGTGTTTCGCTTCCCCCCGGAAGGTTCGCGCGTTTTTCTAGCCCAAAAGGAGCGGAAATCATCGTGGATTTCGCCCATAACCCCGGGGCCCTCCGTTCCCTTCTGGCCGCCGTTCGACCCGGGGCGCGGAGGCTCCTTGTGGTTTTCGGTTGTCCCGGGGAGTCCGATCGCGGGAAACGCCGGATCATGGGGGCCATCGCCGGAAGGTTTGCGGACCTTGTGGTGATCACCCAGGACAACCCGAAATCCGAGGACCCCAAGGGGATCGCCGCGGAGATCGCCTTGGGCGTGGCCGAGGTGGGGGGCACCTGGGTCGTGATCTTGGATCGGGCGGAGGCGATCCGCTGGGCGTTGGGGCGGGTGGGCCCTGGCGATCGCCTGGTCGTGGCGGGAAAAGGCCACGAACGCTCCCAACACCTCGCCGATCGGCGCGAGCCTTTCTCTGATCTGGCCCTCGTTCAGGAGCTTGGGGCCTCTTCCCCGAAATAGCTGTGGATGGTCTGAAGGACGCGCTCAGCTACAACGGGAGGGCTTCCCTGCCCATCCACAAGAAGGACGTTGGGAAGAGAGGGGGGTGAGAGCTCCTCTTGGGCCTGGATCCTTTGCCGGAGCGCTTCCTCGGGCCATCCCGCGGCCCGCAGCCGCGCCCGCCGCACCTCCGCCGGCACGGACAGCCAAAGGAAAAGATCGAAGAGGTTTCGGTCCACATGAGGGGAGGCCAGGAGAAGGGCGCCCTCCACCAGGGCCAGCCTGGCCCCTTTTTTCCGCGCGCGGGCGAGGACCTCCCGCAGGCTCTCCATGACCAAGGGGTGGACGATGGCCTCCAGGTCCGCTTTGGCTTGGGGGTCGCTGAACACCCTCGTCCCCAGCTTCTTGCGGTCCACTCCTCCGTCCTCGGCGAGGATCTCCTCTCCAAAGCGGGCCAGGATTCGAAGATAAGCGGGTCCGCCGGGGCGGTACGTGTCCCACGCGAGGCGATCGCAATCGATGTGCACGATGCCTGGGCGCCGCGCCAGAATTTGGCATACCGTGGATTTCCCCGCGCCCGCTGGTCCCACCACCCCCACCACCCGCATCACTCCTCCCCGTAATCGCCCCGCCAAAGGAGATGGCGGTTGCCGATGTGCACCGTTTGGATCCCCGCGGCGCGGACGGCGGCCAAACCGCGCTCGAGGTGGGCCCAAGAGGTGCAGGGAAGGTCGTCCATGAGGCAGTTGGGGTAGAAGGCCAAAAGGCTTACAGGGATGGCCGGGTTTAGGGCGGCGATGAACTCCGCGAGCTTCCCCACCTCCGCCTCGTCCACATACCCAGGCACAAGAAGGATACTGGCCACCAGGAGCGGGACCTCCGGCCGCCTGGGGAACTCCCGGGCCAGCCGGCGGAAATTCTCCAGGGTCTGGGCGTTGGGCGCGCCGGTGAGGGCATGGTGGAGGGCGGGGGTCCAGGCCTTGAGGTCGAATTTGATCACCCCACCTGTGCGCAGGGAGAGATCCAAAGCGCCCTCAAGGAGCGCGGGGTTCATGCTGCCGTTCGTCTCAAAGCAGATGCGCAGGATCCTCGGGGAGCTCAGCCGGAGCGCCTCCTCCGCCGCAGCGAGGGCGTGGGGCAGCTGGGGCGTGGGATCCCCGCCGAAAAAACAGATGCAGGAGACCCGGGCGTTCACCGCCCGGGCGAGGGCCTCCGGCCCAACAGGCGCGCGCCGTGGCCCATCCACGCGATAGTGCCAGTTTTGGCAATAGAGGCAATCGAAGCTGCAGGCCTCGTAGAACACGGCGAGGTTTTCGTAGCCGTATTCCGGGCCGGCTTTATAGGCCCAGCGGGGATAACCGCTGCCCGTTCCGCCTGGACACACAAAATCCGCAACGCAATTGGTGGGCAGGGGATCGTGATACCAGCTGACGCGGGCCTGCTCCCTCCCCCCTGGGGGAAGGCCACAGAAGCCCACGCCTCCCTGGGGGATCCTGCAGCGATGCACACAAATCCCGCACGGGGTGCCCTGGGGATCCTGGGGAGGCTCCGCCGGAAGCCCAAAAACCTGGCGGGAGCGCCGCCGGGCCCTCTCCACATGGGGGCGAGCGCCCTCCGGATCCTCCCGCAGGCAGCGGCCGCACACCCCAATCGCCCGGGAAAGAAGCCGCTTCTCCCTGCAGACGGGACAGAACGCGATCATGCCCGCGCAGCCTCGGTGGCAAGCTCATGGGCCAGGGGCAAGGGAGGCGGAAGCTCTTCCCTTTTGGTGAGGTCCAGGACGAGGTCCACGGAGGTTTGGACGTCGGCGCGATGGCCAGGGGAGATGAACAGGGTGCGGTTTCGGGCGGTGCGAAGGGCCGCGCCCACCACCTCCTCGTCCAAAAGGACCGGCCGCCACTCGCCCACCGCCATCCCCGCGGTGTTCACGTCCCCGCAGAGGTGCCCCTTGGCCACCCCCACCGTGGACAGGTCCAACAGAACCCCAAGGTGAGTGGCGATCCCCGCCCGTCTTGGGTGAAGGATCCCGTTTCCATCCACAAGGAGCACGTCCGGCCAACACCCCTTTTCCCTGGCCTCTTGGAGGACAGCCGAGCACGCCGGGAGCTCCCGATAGGAGAGGTACGTGCGGATGTAGGGGAAGCGGGCGGGTGCGCGGGCCAAAAGGAACTCCTGGGGATCCCCGCGGGAATCGGCGAGGACGAAGGCGGCCACGGCCTCCTCGCCCCGGTAGGCCACGTCCACGGCGCCGAGCCGGCGCACCGGCGGGAGGGGCACGAGCAGGGCGCGGCTGGCTATCTCCCGTTGCTCCTCTTTCAGGCGCGCCAGGGGCCGCGGGCTTTGGAAGTCCCCGAAGAAGAAACGGGGGAGGGGGTCCACCCGATCCCCCACCACCCGCACCCCCTCGGCCCGGAGCTTCTCCCGGGCCTCGCCGCCGCAGGTTCTTCCCACCGCTCCGGAGCTGTGCACGACCCGGTGGACGGGCCAGGAACGGGCCTCCTCCCCGGCCAGGAAAAGGGTCACGAACCGCACGGAATCCCCATCCCCCAAGGCCTCCGCCAACGCCCGATAGGTGGTGACCCGACCCGGGGGGATCTGGTGCACCAGGGCGCACAGCAGACCCACGATGTCGGGGATCCCAAGTTCACCCACAGCTGGCGCAGCCTTTGGGGACCACCCGTATTCTCCGGGCGGTCTCGGCGCGGTCGCCGTAGTCGTCCTCCACCACCAGCCGCACCGTGTATTCGACCGCCGTGTTTTTCCCACCTGTGCTGAACCTGTGCGTCACCCGGGGATCTTGGGTCTCCTGCCAAAAACCGTCGCCGAAATTCCAAATGTAGGCCTTGATCGTGCCGTCGGGGTCCTGGGAACTGCTGGCGTCGAAGGTCACGGGCTTTCCCTCCTCCACTTCCGGATAGGGATCGGCGGCGAAGTCGGCCAGGGGCGGCTGGGAACGCACGTCCACCTCGATGGTCGTCTGGGCGAACCGGCGGGCGTGGCGCACCTCCAGGTAAACCCGGTACTTACCGCGTTGGGGAAAATCGTACCTTACCACGGGGCCGGCGAGGACGGCCACGACTTTGTCCTCTTTGAGGATCGTCCAGATCCATTCCTCGATGTTCCCCCTGGACTTTTCTCCGCTTAAGGTTAGGGCAAGAGGGTAGGGGCCGCGCGGCGGATACGGGTCGGTTTCGATCACGGCCCGAATTTCCCCGGGATTTTGAAAGCATCCGGCCACCCCCAGGCTCAACAGGGCGAGAAGAGAAAATCTCCAAAACTGGGCCATGGGCATCGCCGGAAGAATACCGGCCGCGCCCGGTTCGGACCAGGTACACTTGGGGGCCATGCTCAGCACGGAAGCGGTGGTGATCGGGGGCGGTCCGGCCGGCTATGCCGCGGCCCGCAGGCTGGGCCAGCTGGGGGTGGAGACGGTCCTCATCGAGCGCGAGCACCTGGGCGGGGTCTGCCTTAACCGCGGGTGCATCCCCACCAAGGCCCTGTACGCCGCCACCTTCCCCTTGGGGAAGCGGGAGGTCTACGCGCGGATGGGGCTGGATCTCGAGGCCCGCGTGGATCTTCCCCGCCTCCGGGCGTTTCTCCAAAAGATCGTGGGCCAGCTGCGGGGCGGGGTTGGCCGGATCCTCGCCGCCTCCAAGGTGGAGGTCCTGCATGGCCGGGGACGCCTGACCGGACCGGGCCAGGTCGAGGTCATCCAAGGGGACCGGGTGGAGAGGATCGGGGCGAACGCGGTGGTCCTCGCCACCGGCTCCGCACCCCTCGGGCTTCCCTTCCTTCCCGTGGATGGGGAGCGGGTGTGGTCCTCCGATCACGCCCTCGCCCTCCCCAAAATCCCCGAGAAGCTGGTGATCGTGGGCGGCGGGGTGGTGGGCCTGGAGCTGGCCACCATTTATCGTCGGCTGGGGTCCCAGGTCACCGTGGTGGAAATGATGGAGGGCGTTCTTCCGGGGCTGGGTTTTTCCCGGCGTGGCGAGGCCCTCCTGCGGCAGAGCCTCGCGCGCCAGGGCGTGGAGGTGCGGCTCAAGACCGCCGCCGTGGGCTGGACGCGGAGGGGCCTTCGGGTGCGGGGCGATGGGGAGGAGGAGATCGAGGCGGAGGTGATCCTGGTGGCGGTGGGCCGGCGTCCTGACCTGGGGGATCTTGGGTTGGAAAACATCGGCGCGCGGGTGGCAGGGGGTTTTCTCGTGACGGACGAGCGTTTCCGCGCGGCCCCTGGGGTCTACGCGATCGGGGACCTCCGGGGCGGGGCCCTGCTGGCGCACAAGGCCAGCCATGAGGGGCTCATGCTGGCGGAGATCCTGGCCGGAGAACTGCGGGGGGCGGTGCCCGTCCCGCCTGGGGAACCGCGGGCCATGCCCTGGGCGGTGTTCACCCAGCCGGAGGCGGCCCGGGTGGGGGTTCCCGTGGAAGGCGCGGGCCTGCGGGTGGTCCGGTTTCCGCTGGCCGCCCTCGGCCGGGCCTGGGCGGAAGGGGAACCCGAAGGGTTTGTGGCCCTGGCCACCGACGAAACCGGGCGGATTCAAGGGGCGGAGATCATCGGGGCGCACGCCGCCGAGCTCATCGCCGAGGCCGCCCTGGCCGTGGAGCTCGGCCTTTCCGCGGCGGACCTGGCCAAGGTCGTGCACGCGCACCCCACCTTTCCCGAGGCCGTGTGGGAGGCCACCCTCTTGGCCCTGGCCCGGCCCCTCCATGTCGTTTGAGGAGGAAGCGGTGCTGACCCGTTATGCCCTCTCCCCCATGAAGGATCTTTGGGCTCCGGAGGCCCAGTACGCGCGGTGGCTGGAGGTGGAGCTCGCCGCCCTTTCGGCCCTGGAGGAGCACGGCCTTGTTCCCCCCGGGGTGGGCCGGACCGTCCGGGCGCGGGCGCGAATCGATCCCGCGCGCATAGCCGAGCTGGAACAGGAAATCGGGCATGACCTCATGGCCTTCCTTTGGGCGCTGGAGGAGGAAGTGGGCGAGGCCGGAAGATGGTTGCACTACGGGCTCACCTCCTCCGACGTCAAGGACACCGCCTTGGCCCTCATCCTGCGGGACGCCCTGGACCTCGTTTTGGCAAAGGCCGGGCGTCTTGGGGAAACGCTGAAGAAGTTGGCCTTGGCTCACAAGGAAACGCCGATCCTTGGGCGCACCCACGGGCAGTGGGCTGAGCCCACCACGTTTGGGCACAAGGTGCTCCTTTGGTACGACGAGCTTCGGCGGGTGGAGGAGAGGTTGCGGCGGGCGCGGGAGGCCGTCGCCGTGGGAAAGCTGTCGGGAGCCGTGGGCACCCATCCCTATTTTCCGCCCCAGGCGGAGGAGCGGGCCCTGGCGGCGCTTGGGCTCCGGCCCTGCGCGGTGGCCAGCCAGGTGATCGCCCGCGATCGGCACGCCGAGGTCCTCTTCGCTTTGGCCACCGCCGCTTCCCTCGTGGAGAAGATGGCCCTGGAGGTACGGCACCTGGCGCGCGCGGAGGTGGCCGAGGTGGAGGAGGGCCGGCCAGCGGGATCCTCGGCCATGCCTCACAAACGCAACCCCATTCTCTCCGAGCGCCTCTGCGGTTTGGCCCGCCTCCTGCGCGCCTCCCTCAGCCCCGCTTTGGAAGATAACGCCCTTTGGCACGAACGGGACATGTCCCACTCCTCGGTGGAGCGTCTCCTCTTCCCCCAAAGCTTCATCCTTGTGGACTATATGATGGACCGGGCGGAGAAACTCCTGCGCACGTTGCGGGTTCACCCGCAGCGCATGAGGGAAAACCTCGAAAAGACCCGGGGGTTGACGTTTTCCGAGGGTCTGCTTTTGGCGCTGATCCGGGCTGGGATGGGCCGGCGCGCGGCCCACGCCCTCGTGGCCCGCCTGAGCGAGGAGGTCCGGACCGCGGGCGTCCCTCTCCAGGAGGCCGCCGCCCGGGATCCGGAGGTCGCGCGCCGGCTTTCCCCAGCGGAGCTCCGGGCGGTGTTCGAGCTGGGTCAAACCTTGAAAAATGTGGGGGCCTCGTTCGACCGCGTGTTCGCTCAGGGCTATAATCATAGCGATGCTTAAAGTCCCGTGGTTTTACGTGATCATCCTGCCCCGCCCGGGGCAGGGCTGATTTCATTCCACTTCCAGCGTCCATGTTCCCAGATAGGGGAAGTGCTCGTCGTTTCTTGGGGGTTGGGTGATGTTCGGAAAACTTGAGGCCGACCCGCGGCGTCGCGAGGAAGCGGTGCTCCGTTTTTGGGAAAGGGAGCGGACCTTTGCGCGTTCGCTTAAGGAACGCACGGGGCGCCCGCGCTTCGTGTTCCACGAGGGACCGCCCACGGCCAATGGCCGACCCCACTTGGCCCATCTTCTGGCCCGCGTCTACAAGGACCTCTTTCCCCGCTATAAGACCATGCGGGGCTACTACGTCCCCCGCAAAGCCGGCTGGGACTGTCACGGTCTTCCGGTGGAGCTCGAGGTGGAGAAGGAGCTTGGGCTCTCCACCAAGGCGGAAATCGAACGGTTGGGCGTGGAGAACTTCGTGCGGGCCTGCAAAGCCTCGGTGGACCGGTACATCAAGGAGTGGGAAAGGATGATGGTGCGGATGGGGTTCTGGATCGACCTTGACCATCCCTACGTCACCTACACCGATGCTTACATCGAGAGCCTGTGGTGGGAGCTCAAGGAAATGCATAGGAAAGGGTTCCTCTACAAGGGGCACAAGATCCTGCCCTACTGTCCGCGCTGTGGCACTCCCCTTTCCTCCCACGAGGTGGCCCTGGGGTATCGGCGCGTCGTGGATCCGTCGGTGTTCGTGCGCATGCCCCTGGCCGAGGAGCCCGAGGTTTCCCTGGTGGTTTGGACCACCACGCCCTGGACGTTGCCCGCGAACGTGGCGTTGGCCGTGGCGCCCAAGCAGCCCTACGTGGAGGTCCTCTTCCGTGGGGAGAGGCTGATCCTCGCCAAGCCCCGGGTTCTCCCCGTCCTTGGGGGCGAGGTGGAGATCCTCCGGGAGTTTCCGGGGGAAAAGCTTTTGGGTCGCCGCTATGCTCCCCTTTATCCCCTCGCCAAAGAGGAGGCCTATCGGGTGGTGGCCGGCGAGTTCGTGTCCATGGAGGAGGGCACGGGCATCGTCCACATCGCCCCGGCCTTCGGCGAGGAGGATTATGAGCTTGGGAGATCCCAGAATCTCCCGGTTCTCCAGCCGGTGGACCGCGCGGGCCGGTTCACCGGGGAGTTCCCGTTGTGCGCCGGCCTGTTCGTAAAAGAGGCCGATCCCCGGATCGTCGAGGACCTGCGGAGGAGGGGCCGGCTTTTCCGGGCCGAAACTTACGAACACGACTACCCGTTCTGCTGGCGCTGCGATACCCCTCTCCTTTACTACGCCCTGGACTCCTGGTTCCTGGCCACCACCAAGGCCAAGGCGGCGATCCTTGCGGAAGCCGAAAAGATCACGTGGCACCCGGAGCACGTGGGATCCGGCCGGTTCCGGGATTTCCTGCAGTCCATGCGGGATTGGGCCCTCTCCCGGGAGCGCTACTGGGGCACTCCCCTTCCGGTTTGGATCTGTTCCGACTGCGGCGGCGCGGAAGTGATGGGCTCCAGGGCGGAGCTGGCGGCGCGCGCGGTGGACCCGGAGCTAGCCCGCCGGGTGGAGCTGCACCGGCCCTATGTGGATCAGGTGGTGCTGCGCTGCCCTTGCGGGGGGCGGATGCAGCGCGAGCCCTATGTCTTGGACACCTGGTTCGATTCCGGTTCCATGCACACCGCCCAATGGCACTATCCCTTTGAGGACCAAGAGGAGTTCCGCGCCTCCTACCCGGCGGATTTCATCTGCGAGGGATTGGATCAGACCCGGGGTTGGTTCTACACCCTTCTTGTGACCGGGGTGCTGGTGCACGGGGCCGCTCCCTACCGGCGCGTCCTCGTGACCGGGCTGGGCCTGGATGCCCAGGGCCAGAAGATGAGCAAATCCCGGGGCAACGTGATCGCCCCCCTCCCCCTGGCTGATGAGCACGGCGCGGACGCCATCCGCTGGTACCTCCTTTCCGAATCCGCGCCCTGGACGGAAAGGAGGCTGCGCGTAGAAGGGGTTAGGGAGGCGCGCTTTGGCTTTTTGGAACGGGTGCGGAACTGTTACGACTTCTTTGCTCTCTATGCCGCCATCGATGGCTTTCGCCCCACCGAAGGCATCGGGCCTTGGGAGGGGAGGCCGGCTCTGGACCGCTGGCTGGGGGCCCGGCTCTCCCGCGCGGTTCAGGAGGTCACCCAAGCCCTGGAGGACTACGAGGTGGTCCGGGCGACCCGGGCGCTGGAGGACTTCGTGGACGCTCTTTCCAACTGGTACATCCGGGCCGCGCGGCCGCGTTTTTGGGGGTCGGGCCTGGGTCCTGATAAGCTCGCGGCTTACCACACCTTGTACGCCGCCCTGAAAACCCTGGCCCTCCTTCTGGCCCCCTTCCTCCCGTTTTTCGCCGAGGCCCTGTGGCAGGAGCTGCGGACGGAGGAGGATCCTCGGTCCGTGCACCTTGGGGATTGGCCGGAACCTTTCTTTTGGGACGACCGGCTGGAGGCGCAAATGGCCCGGGTGCGGGAGGTGGTGGCGCTGGGCCTGGCCGCGCGGAATCGGGCCAAGATCAAGGTGCGCCAACCCCTCCGGTCCCTCTTCGTGGTGGAAAAGCCCGGGGATGAGGCCATCCCCCAGGAACTCTGGACCCTGGCGAAAGAGGAGCTCAACGTCCTGGAACTCCGTTTTCTTTCGAGCCTTTCCGCGTTGAAGAGGCCCAAAGTGAGCGCGGATTTCCGCAAGCTGGGTCCCCGCCTGGGCAGCAAGGCTCAGGCGGTAGGGCAATGGCTCCGGGAGGTCCCGGCGGAGCGGGTGCAGGAGCTTTTGGCCTCCGGCCGGGTCTGGCTCGCTCTCGAGGGGGAAAAGGTGGAGATCCGCAGCGATGAGGTGCAGGTGGAGTGGGAGCCCCTGGCTGGTTTTGTCGTGGAGGAGGACCCACGGGGGGCGGTGGCCTTGGACATCCGTTTGGATGAGGAACTGCAGGCCCTCGGGGATCTGCGGGAGCTTGTGCATCGCCTCCAGCTTCTGCGCAAGGAGGCGGGGTTTGCGGTGACCGACCGCGTTGTCGTCGCCTACGAGGGGGATCTGGCCCAGATCTTCCGGCGCTTTCCCGAACGAATCAAAGAGGAGATCCTGGCCCGGGAGCTTTGGGAGGGCGAGCTTCAGCGGGCGGAGCACAGCGCGGAGCTGGAAGTGCACGGGAAAAGGGGGCGGGTGTGGCTCCGGCGCTGGCGGTGATCGGGGCCCAGTGGGGGGACGAAGCCAAAGGGAAGATCGCCCACTTCCTCGCCCGGGAGGCGGACATGTGCGTCCGCTTCAACGGCGGCGCCAACGCCGGACATACCGTGGTGGACGCTTACGGGGAGGTCCGCCTCCATCAGGTTCCGGCCGGTGCCCTTCACCCCCAGTGCCTGGGGGTCCTGGCCCATGGGATGGTCCTCGATCCCTGGGGTCTGGAAGAGGAACTGGCCGGCCTGCGCGCCCAAGGGCGGCCAGCGCCCAAGCTCCTCATCTCTGAGCGCGTCCACCTCCTTCTTCCGTACCACCGCCTGCGGGAGGAACAGGAGGGCACCGCGGCGGCCTTGGGCACGACGCGGCGGGGCATCGGGCCGGCGTACGCCGACCGCGCGGCCCGCCGCGGCCTCCGCCTCCTGGACCTCCGCCACCCGCGCCATCTGGAGGAGAGGCTCGTGGCCGAGGCGAAGGCCCATGGCGGCTTTGACCCGGCACAGGTGCTCGCGGAGCTTTTGCGTTTTCGGGAGAAATTCGCGGATTATGCGGGCGATGCGCAGGCGGCTGTCTCCCAGGCCCTGGCTGCGGGGAAAACCATGGTGTTCGAGGGCGCTCAGGGGACCCTGTTGGACGTGGACTTCGGAACCTATCCCTACGTCACCTCCTCCCCGACCACCGTGCACGGCATCCCCTGGGGTGTTGGGGTCTGGCCCTCCTTCTCCGCGGTGGTGGGGGTGACCAAAGCCTACACGACCCGTGTGGGTTCCGGGCCTTTCCCCACCGAGGAGGCGGGCGATTTAGGGGGGCGCTTGCGGGAGGGCGGCGGGGAGTACGGGGCCACCACGGGACGGCCGCGCCGCTGCGGCTGGCTGGATCTTGTGGCCCTGCGCTACGCGTGCCGGCTGAACGGCTTCACCTTCCTTGCCCTCACCAAACTCGATGTCCTCTCCGGCTTTCCCGGGATCCGCGTGGCGGTGGCCTATGTCATCGGCGGAAGAAAGGCCGAGGAGTTCCCTGCGGATACCCGGGACCTTGCCCAGGCGGTGCCCGTCTATGAAACCCTGCCAGGCTGGAGGGAGGATATCCGGGGCACCCGGGATTTTGAGGATCTACCGAAAGCGGCGAGGAACTACGTGCGGTTTGTGGAGGAGTACGTGGGGGTTCCCGTGGGATTGATCAGCACGGGGCCGGACACGGAAGCCATCGTGGTGCGCACGGAGCTTCCGCGTTGCTAAAGCTTGAGGCTTCCCTATACTTGGAGCGCGAAGGAGGCGATATGCCCAGATTCCCTCTCCCCAAATCTCTGTGGAAGAAGCAGCGGACGTACATGGCCAGGAAAGAGGACGCGGGTATCATCTTTGAGCGGCGCTGGTACGTGGTGGACGCGGCCGATCAGCCGTTGGGCCGGTTGGCCTCAAAGATCGCGAGGATCCTTCAAGGCAAGCACAAGCCCACGTACACCCCGCACTTCGATGTGGGCGACTACGTGATCGTGGTGAACGCTGCCAAGATCAAACTCACCGGAAACAAGCGGGAGGAGAAGATCTATTACCGGCACTCCGGGTACATTGGGAACCTCAAGGAGATCCGGTATCAGGAGCTTTTGACGAGGAATCCCGAGCTTCCCCTCAAGCTTGCGGTGCGCCGGATGCTCCCGAAGAACGAGCTTGGCCGCCGGATGCTGCGCAAGCTCAAGGTTTACCCTGGTCCTGACCACCCCCATCGGGCCCAGGCCCCCCTCCCTCTCCCCCGCTGAGCCCCCAACGGTGACGGAGGTCACCCCGGCCTCGGACAAAGGGCGGCCGGGGTGACCTCCGCGGTCTTCCCCGCCACTTTATTCGCTGGTATACCCTTCGCCTCGGTACCGGAGGTGGATGTGGCTCACCACCGCGTTCGCCCAACCAAGCTTTGTTGGGCACCAAGGAGGGAAGGGTGATGAGGAAGATCAGCCTTGCGGTGATGGTGGCTTTTGGGTTGGCCGCGCCCTTGTGGGCGCAAGGGTATTTCGAGGTGATCCAGGGACCCACGAAGGTGGCGGTGGTCCCGTTTTCCGGCGCCAAGACCGCCCGGGATTTCTACGACTACGATCCCGGCCAGTCCCGCAGCAGAAACCCATTGGCGGAGGCCAACACCGCCGTGCTGTTCCTGTACCGGGAGCCGGCTGGCCAGCTCTTCCTTTTCTTCATCCTGGGCCGAGCCGAGGCCGGAACGGGGGGGAACGCCCGGTTCATCATCAGGAACGTTCCCATCGGCGCGAACTTTGTCCTAAAAGATGACGACTTTTACTTCCCCCTCTTCCCCGAGCTCAACGACACCTACACCCCCGGCAATGGGGAGTACCGGGTCATGTGGACCTGGACGGACGGCCGCACCGACGGCGGCGTCTTCGGTCCTTTGGGGGAGGAGTTCGCGCTCACCGTGGTCCCCGAGGCCCTCACCGGTGTCCAGCGCCTCGTGTTCAAGCACGGGGACCTGGATCGGCCGACCAGGGTGGAGTTGAACACTGTGGATCCCATCGTGATCAAAGGGATGCGGGCCCAACCGCCGGTGGCCAGGCTCGTGGTGAGTCCGGCCGCTCCCCGGGCTCGCCAAGAGGTCCTGTTCGATGCCTCGGCCAGCTATGACCCTGACGGCACGATCAAGGAGTACCGTTGGGATTTCGACGGGGATGGGAAAGTGGACCTCACCACCGCCGAGGCCAAGGTGCGTTATGCCTACCTGGCGGGCGGCCAGTTCACGGTCGGGCTCACCGTGGTGGATAACCTTGGGATCGCTACCACCATAACCTATCCCCTTTCCGTCTCCCCCATCACCGTGCAGGTCCGGCGCGAGATCTCCACCACCTATGCCACGCCCGGCTCGGTCTTCCGGGTCACCGTGACGATCAAAACCGATCAGGACCTGGTCGGGGTGGGCCTGGATGAGGACCCGCCGGCGAACTGGGAGGTCATCCCCATTCAGAACGCCGGGGCTGTGTTCAACCGGCCCTTCGTGCAATGGGTGTTCATGGACGCCATCCGGGCGGGGACCGCGCGCACCATCATCTATGATCTCAAGGTTCCGCCCGCAGACCAGATGTACGCCCTGCGGTTGCCTCAGCAGTTCTGCCTCGACGGCGTTTTCCAGGCCAAAGTCCCGGACCTCGCCCTGGCCGTGGAGGGCGAAACCTGCGTGATCGTGGACACCTGCCTTCCCATCCTGGAGGCCGTGGCCCACCTTGTCCCGGCGGAAAAACCCGGCGATCCGGATCGCCTCGACCTCCGGCTCTCCGAGATGATCGGTGTGGACCAGCTGAACAGGGCCGTGGAGCTTTGGCGCACCAACCAGCCTGTGCCCGGCACCTGTGGGGAGCAGCTTGACCTTGAGGACATCAAACTGATCGCGGCCTACACCTACGCCTGCGTGCCGGTGGACGAGCCCTTGCCGGAATACCCAGCCGCCAAGATCACCGCCCGCCGCACCATCCTCTACCCCATCCCATGCTGGGCGGTGCTCATCGGTTTTTACGATAGGTTCGGCAATCCTGTTGGTAACAAGTTCACGGTGAAGGTGGAGATCGAGACCAACCGGGATGTGATCGGCGTTGGCCTCGACGAGGACCTCCCGGTGGGTTGGCGGGTCACGCCCATCCAGAACGACGGGTTCGTCTACAAGGGCGGGGTGGACCAGTGGGTCTTCCCCGGGGTCCTCAAGCCGGGCCGGCCAAAGACCATCATCTATGAGGTGACCGTCCCGCCCACCCTCCAGGTGGAGCGGAAGCGGGTGCCGGATATGTGCATCCCGCCCGATTTCCGCACGGTCGTCGGCCGGGTGGACACCGCCCTGCCCTGCCTGGAGGTGGAGGTCACCGGCCACACGCGGGTGGACCTCTCCGACTGCCTCACGGTGCTGGCCGCCATCGCCAAGTGGGATGTGGCGCGGGACACGGTGGACCTCACCCTTTCCGATCGGATCACCTTCCCGCAGGTGCAGCGGGCCATCGCCTTCTGGCTCGAGGGCGCGCGGGTGCCTCACACCTGCGATCCGGGGATCGTGGACTTCCAGCTCATGAAGACCATCATCGCCTTTTGGCTCACGGGCACCCCCATCTGCGATCCCCTCCCCGGCCAACCGCTCGGCCTCTGCCCCGGTCGGTGAGTGCGGTGGGCTGGTCTTCCTCAGGCGGCGGGGATTTCCTCCCCGCCGCCCTTCTTGCCGTGACCACCGGAAAAGAAAAAGGAGGGGAAACATGCGGAGGTTTTTGGCTTTTTGCCTTTTGCTGAGCACGGCCGTGTTCTTCGGTGTGGGTCAGGGAGGCGTGAGACTCGAGAGCTCCACGTTTACTCCCGACTTGGGACGCCCCGTGAGCGTTTTCGTGCGCGGTGCCCCGCGGGGCGCCACGATCCGCTGGGATCTTGATGACGACGGAACTTACGAGCGCGTTGGCGAAGAACACCTGATCACCTTCACCATGGCCGAGGGCATAAGACGGGTGACGGTGGAGGTGGCAAGCGGCGGCCAGACCCTGGCCAGGCTGACGGCCCTGTTCGTGGCGGACTCCCGTCTTGGGGCCTTCCGCACGGTGATCCCCGAGGGCCATAGCTTCTTGGTGACCGTGACCATCCTTCCCAAGGCCGCGCTCATCGCCCCTGGTTTTTTGGAGGTCATCCCCACGGGATTCGCCCTGGAGGTAGTGGACGAAGGCGGGGCTTTTTGGCGGAGGGCCGAGCGTCTGGAGGTGGTCTGGCCCATCATTCTCGAGTTCGGACAAGCCGTAAGCTTCACCTACCGCCTCTACCCTCTTTCCGGCGTAAGTTTCCAGTTCTCCGGGCTGGTGAGCGCGTATGTGGGGGGCAAGCGCGTGGAGATCCCCATTGCGGGCGCGATAAGCCCCTAGCGTACCGGTGAAGAAGCCTCCCAAAGCTGCGTGAACCACCGGCCGAGAAGCCGGGCGAGGGTGGGTGTGCCCAAAAGAAGAACGCCTGCCTCGACATTTTTCACCAAGGACGGGTAGTTCCAGTTCGCCGAGGAGACGAGCACGTGCTGCCCGTCCACGATCAGGCATTTGGCGTGCATGAGGGAGGGGAGAGGATCGAAGCGCACCTCCACCCCTTGGGCTGAAAGCCAAGCGGCGCTCAGCCGGTTAGCCTCCGCAAGCGTCCGGTCCCTCTCCCCGCCCTCCAGGAGGACCCGCACCCGAAGACCCCGCCGCGCGGCATCGGCCAGCGCCCGCAGCAGTAAGGTGGAGGGGCTCTCCGGATATTCCGGATAAAAGGCCAATTGATGGAGGAGAAGGAGGATCTCGCTCTGGGCTTGGGCGAGGACGGCCTGGGCGGCCAGGAAGTGGTTTTTGGACTCGGGAAAATCCAAAAGGGGAAGAAGCGCTGGTTCAGGCCAAGCTCCCGTGGGGATCCGCGTCTTTGTGCGGGTTTTCCCCTCCCAAAGGTAAAAGAAGAAGGTTCGAAAAAGGGCGGCGAGGCTGGGTTCTTCGAGCACCAAATCCATCTGGTAGCTGGCGGTGAGGGCGGTTTTCGTCCAATGGGTGGAGCCCACGATCACCCAGCGCCGGTCGATCACCAAAAACGCCGCGTGCAGGGTGACTTCGGGGCTATCCTCGCGCACGTGAACCCCGGCCTGGCGAAGCTCGGCCAAGGCTCGTTCTTGCTCTGGCCAAAGCTCCCGCCCCCCTTTTTCCACGAGGACTTGGACGTTGCCCCCTCGTTGGGCCGCCTGCGTGAGGCCGGCGATGAGGGGGGCGGTGGTCCCGTCCGCATAGCTACGGAGATCGGAGAGGGCCACGAGCACCTCCTCTTCGGCCCTGGCCAAGAACTGCGGGATGGTTTGGAGATACCGGGGGTTTTCGGGGGTGGACCAAAGGGGCCAGACCGCATAGGCCCAGGCTGAAGAACACCAAAAAAGAAGGGCAAAAGTTATGACAAGACCCGTCATCCTCGCTATGATACTTGGCTGTGATCGAGCATCTACCGCCGGAAAAGCTCAGGCGTCACTGCGATCCCCGGGTTTTCCCGTTTTCCTCCACGGCGGAACTGGAGCCCCTCTCCGGGATCGTCGGGCAGGAAAGGGCCCTGGATGCCCTCCGCATGGGGTTGAGCCTCAGGGCCCCCAAACACCGGCACAACGTGTACGTGGCCGGAGAGCCGGGCCTGGGGAAGACCTCAGCCGTGACGCAGTTCCTGGAGGAGCTCTCCCGCGATCAGCCGGTCCCTCCCGATGTCTGCTACGTCCACAACTTCGCCGTCCCCCACATGCCCCGCTACCTCCTCTTGCCCCCGGGAAGGGGCCGGGAGCTCAAGGAGGATATGGACCGATTTTTGGAGTTTTTGGATCGGGAGATGCCGCGCGTGATGGACTCCGAGGAGGTCAAAGCCCGCATCCGTCGGGAGCGCGAGGCCTTCGAGGCCCGCAAGGAGGGGCTCTTCCGGGAGGCGGAGGGCAAGGCCAAGGGTTTGGGGTTTGTCCTCCAACGCACGCCCTTTGGGCTCAACACCGTCCCCCTCAAACCCGATGGATCCCCCTACTCGCACGAGGAGTTCCAGGCCCTCTCCGCAGAGGAACGGGCTGAGGTTTTCCGCAGACAGGAGGGGCTCCAGGAGCTGGTGCGGGAGACCTTCCGCCGCCTGGGGGAGCTGGAGGAGGCCTGGCAGGAACATCAGAAGCGGTTGACGCAGGAGGCCGTGCGGTTTTTGATTGGGCCGCGGTTGGCCCAGCTGCGCGCGAAATATGGGGGCATACCCAGGGTGCTGGAGTTCCTGCAGGCCGTGGAGGCGGACATCGTGGCCAACGCCGAAGCCCTCCTTGCCGCCAAGACTAAACCCCAGCTCCCCGTTCCCATGCCCGAACCCGACCGGTACCTGCGGTATCGCGTGAATCTCCTGGTGGACCGCACCGGCCAGCGGGGGGCCCCGGTGGTGGTGGAGGAAAACGCCACGTACATCAACCTCTTTGGGACCATCGAGCGTCGTGTGCAGTTCGGCATCGTCACCACCGACTTCACCCAGATCCGGGCCGGGGCCCTGCACCGGGCCCATGGGGGCTATCTCGTCCTTTCCGCCCTGAACCTCCTGCGTTTTCCCCTGTCCTGGGAGGCCCTGAAGATCGCCCTCAAAAGCGGGGAGATTCGCGTGGAGGACCCGGCTCAGATCTTGGGTTACGCCTCCACCGAGGGGCTTCGCCCGGAGCCCGTACCCCTCCAGGTCAAGGTCGTGCTCATCGGCCCCCTCTGGCTTTACTACCTCCTTTACTTTTACGACGAGGACTTCCGCAAGCTCTTCACGGTCCGCGCCGATTTCGACACGGAGATGCCCTGGACGGAGGAGGCGGTGCAAGCCATAGCCCGGTTCATTCGCGCCCGGAGCCAGGAGAACCCCGAGGTCCTCCCGTTTTCCCCGGAGGCGGTGGCCCGCGTGGTGGAGTACGCGGCAGAGCTCGCGGGCGATCAACGGAAACTTTCCACCCGTTTTGCGGCCCTGACCTCCCTCATCGAGGAGGCGAGTTTCTGGGCCAGGACCCAAGGAGCCCAGCGGGTGGAAGCGGAACACGTGCAGCTTGCCGTCGAAAAAGGGAAAAGCCGCCACTCCCTCCTGGCCGACAAAGTGCGGGAATGGATTAAACGGGGAAAGGTCCTGGTCCAGCTGGAGGGGGCAGCCGTGGGCCAGGTGAATGGGCTGGCCCTCGTGGACCTTGGGGATCTCGCGTTCGGCCGCCCCCAACGGGTCACGGCCAACGTGTTCGCGGGAAAGGCCGGGGTGGTGGACATCGAGCGCGAGGCCGAGCTGGGCGGAAAAATCCACACAAAAGGGGTGATGATCCTCAAGTCTTATTTTGGGGAGAAGTTCGCCACCAAAACTCCCCTCACCCTGTCCGCCACTTTGGCCGTGGAGCAGGCCTACTCCGGGATCGAGGGGGACTCCGCCTCGGCTGCGGAGCTCTGTGCTCTTCTTTCCGCGCTTTCGGGGGTGCCCTTCCAGCAGGGGCTGGCCGTGACCGGGGCCATCGATCAGAAAGGAAACCTCCAGCCCGTGGGCGGCATCAACGAGAAGATCCACGGCCATTACCTTGTGTGCAAAGAGCTGGGGCTGAACGGAAACCAAGGCGTGATCATCCCCCGCCGCAACGTGGACGAGCTCATGCTTCCAAAGGAAGTGGTGGAGGCCGCGGCCCAGGGAAAGTTTCACGTTTGGGCTTGCGACACGGTGGAGGAGGTGGTGGAGCTCCTTTCAGGCATGCCCGCGGGCCGAGCCCACGCCAACGGCGATTATCCCGAGGGGACCATCTTTCACCTCGTGCAAAAGCGGCTTGAGGACCTAAGAAGACGCGTGGAAGAAGCCGAAGAGGAAGAGTCGTAGATCATTCTTCGCCCGGCGCAGGGAGGCTCTCCCGCCGGAGGAAGCGGGGGATCACGCGGCCCCAGACGACGAGGGGAAGGCGCGACCCCATACGGATTTCTTCGCCGACGCCCGGGCTCACCACAAACCCCAGGGGAGTATCCAGGCCGGTGTATTCCCGGGGCACCAGGGCCATCCCGATCTGACCCTCCTCCAGCACGGCGCAGCTGGTGACCGTCCCCACCACCGTGCCCGCGCGATCCACCACGGCAGCCCCCCCGCGGGGCGGGCGATGCCCAGGCTCCACGAAGAACCGCACTATCTCCCGGGTCCAATGGGCGAGGGCCCGCCGGTAGGCCTCCCGCCCGATGAAGAAGGCCTTATGGAGCTTGACATATGGGGCGAAGCCGGCCTCATGGGGGAGGATCTCATGAGGACCAGCGAGTTCCTGGCCATACAAGGGCAGCCCGGCCTCCGTCCTGAGGGAGTCCCGGGCGGCGAGTCCGCAGGGCACGAGATCCCGGGCCTTTCCGGCGTCCACCAGGGTTTCCCAAATCCTTTCCGCCGCCGCGTTGGGCACCAAAAGTTCATAGCCCACGCCCTCGCCCGTGTACCCCGTGCGCGCACAAAGGACGGGCTCCCCAGCGAGGGAAAGCTCCAAAAACTCCGTGCGTCGCAGCGCGATCAGCCTGTGTTTGTCGCGCGGGCCCAAAACCCGAAGGAGAACGGAACGGGAAGCCGGCCCCTGGAGGGCCAAGTTCACCAGGCCGTCTGCCCCCTCTTTCAGGTTGCGGATGGTCACGGGGCCATCGGGCTCCACCCACGGGCGTTCCGGATCCAAGAGGGCGCGGCCTTCGTTCACCGCGCACAGCCAGTCCCAATCCTTAAGCTCGTTGGCAGCGTTGACGATGAGGAGGAAGCACCCCTGGCTCAGCCTATACACCATGAGGTCATCGAGCACGCGACCGTGGGGATCGAGGAGGAAAGCGTACTGGGACTGGCCGGGGTGGAGCCAGCCCGCGTAGTTGGTGGTGACCAGGTTCAGGAAGCTCTCCGCGTACCGGCCGGACACCGCGAAGATCCCCATGTGCCCAAGATCGAACAGGCCGGCGCGCTCGCGCACGGCCCGGTGCTCGGCCAGGGCGGACGTGTACCAAAGGGGCATCTCGTAGCCGGCGAAAAGCCCCATACGCGCGCCGACCCTCTTGTGCCAGGCCGCAAGGGGGGTGGTCTGCGGCGGCCGCTCCGGGATCGCCGGCCTATAAGGCTCCTTCCCTCCCGTTCCCGCTAGCTTTCCCCCCCCAACGCAGTAGGGTTTGCCGGGCGCGAATAACTCCGGATGTTTTCGGAGGAGGTTTTCGGCCGCTCCCCTTGCCCCAAGGAAACGAATGGACGCGTGGTTTCCCTCGATCTTTACTTCCCCTTCGTCCAGCCTAAATTCCGCGGAACCCGCGAACTCCTCCACCACCGCGGGGCCTTGCACCTTGCGGAAAATGTCTTCCGGATCGAAAAGCACGTAACCGTCAGCCAGGGCCGAAAGCCATTCCCGCAGGGCCTCCCCCTGCTCATGGGGGGTGATCACGAGGAACCGCGGCCGCGCCAGGGCGTCATCGGGAAGCCTGCCGATGACCGCTTCGGCGAGCACGGTGCCTTCGGGCGCAAGGAAGAGGGCCCTCGTCCCTTCCCCGGGCTGGAGGCGGAGGACGTGGGCGGTGGAGGCTTCCTGGAGGAGGTGATCCGCGCGGCCGCCCCGTACGAGCAAGATTTTGTTGCCGTGCGGATTACCACTGCCCACCTTCTCTGGAACTTTGCTTTCCACGCCGAACCGGGAAAGAAGGGAACGGACGCGCTCTTGGCCCTCCCGCAGGGTGGCCAGCGGGACCTTGCCCCGCCAAAGCGGGCCGCGAACGCCGTGGTACGTGAACGGCCGGATCTCCGGAAGCACCAGGCGGGTGATCTCCGCGATCTCCTCCATTTCCGCCTCGCCCATGCCCCGTTGGGTGACCCAAGGCGTGCCGTAGCGGATTCCGCGGGCATCGGCGGCGGAGGTGTCCCCGGGGATGGTGTTTTTGTTGGCCACAAGGCCCACCAGGTCCAGAATGCGCGCGGCCGTCTCGCCCATCAGGGGCTGGCCGTTTTTCGTGGGCACGGCCCGCAGGTCCAAAACGAGGAGATGGGTGTTCGTCCCGCCATAGCAGAGGCGAAGACCGCGGCGCTCCAGCGCCGCGGCCAGGGCCTTGGCGTTCTCCACAATCCGGAACATGAGCCGTTTGAACTCCGGGGTTTTGGCCAGGGCGAAGGCCACCGCGATACCTGCGAACTTGTTCACGTGCGGCCCGCCTTGGGCGCCGGGGAACACGGCCTGATCGATCCGCGCGGCGATCTCCGGATCAAAGGTGAGGATCACCGCCCCCCGCGGTCCGCAGAGGGTCTTGTGGGTGGTGAACATGACCACGTCCGCATAGCCCACGGGCGTGGGACAGGCCCCGGCGCTGGCCAGCCCGGCGGTATGGGCGATGTCGGCAAACAGGAAAGCCCCGACGGAGGACGCGATTTCCCGGAACGCCTTCCAATCCGGAGCCCAGGGGTAGGAGGTGTAGCCGGCAACAATCATGTTCGGCCGCGTGCGCTCGGCCAAATCCGCAATCCTCCCGTAGTCCAGCCTCTCGGTCTTGGGGTCCACGCCGTAGGTCACGATGCGGTAGCGCCGCCCGGAAATGTGGTAGGGGGAACCGTGGGACAGATGCCCGCCCTGGGTGAGGTCCATGGCCATGAGGGTGTCCCCGGGCTTGAGCAGGGCCTCGTACACGGCGAGGTTGGCGGCAGCACCGGAAAGGGGCTGGATGTTCACGAAGATGGCCTCCGGAGGAACCTCGGGGGTGGCGAAGCATTCCGCGCATCTCCGACAGGCCAGCGCCTCCACCAGGTCCGCGAATTCTACGCCCTTGTAGAAGCGGCGATCGCTGTAGCGCCGATAGTACGCGAGCTGTTCGGCCACATCCGCAAGGCGCTCCTCGGGAAGCCGGAGGGTCTCCTCCCGGGGATAGCCCTCCGCGTAGATGGAGGTGAGGGCGGAGCCCAAGGCCTCCCGCACGGCTTTGGGGGTCAACGACTCCGAGGGGATCAAGATGATCTTTTCCCGTTGGCGCCGCTCTTCGGCCGCGGCGAGCTCGGCCACCACCCGGTCGATTTCCGCTAGCCCCAGCTCCCAGATCGCGCGGTCCATGGTCCCCCCAAAATTATCCGCGGAACTCCAGGGGGCGGAACCTTTCCGCCGCATCTTTATTGCGCCAGGCCAGCTCCACCGCGAGGTACATGCCGCCGGAGACCAGGGCATGCCCGCCCAAGAGGAAGGGGGTGGGGCTTTCCGCACAGGCCTGTACGAGCTCCCTCAAGCGCGGGTCCCGCACCTTTTCGTAGTCCAAAAGGTCGCAGGCGTACCGCTCCTCTGGCGGTGGCCAGATCCCCAGATGTCCCATGAGGACCCGGATATCCCAGACCACCACGTCGCCGAGCCGGCTGAGGGTCTGGACCAGGGCCGCCGGGCCGTTCCGCTCGGCCCAAAAGCCAAGGAGGGAGAGCACCGCCCCGCGTTCCGCCCGGCCGCTGGCCTCCATGCCCCGCTCCTCGGACACGACCCGGGAGCGGCACGCGGCTTCCCGATCCAGGAACCGCAGGAGATGGCCGCTCACCCGGCCGATGAGCACCACCTCCGCCTCCGGATCGGGGATGGCCGAGAGGAGCGCCTGGGCCCGTTCCGTGGGGACCGCGGCGAGGAGCTCCTTCACCGCCGGGGGCAGCCCCGGGTGAAGGGCGAGGATTTGGAGTTCCCCTGGGGTATCGATGTCCAATTGCGTGGCGGCGGTGCGGGGAAACTCGTAACACGCGTAACCGGCCTGCCAAAGGCGCATCCCCAGGGGGTTATCCCGGGGGAGGTCCGGGATGGGCCAAGGGGGAACGATGAGGGCCAGGTCGGTGGAGTAGAAGTTGTTGAGGATGGCGAAGGGCTCGGGAAGCGCGGCCCCCAAGAGTCGTTGCCACTCCTCCTCGGAGAACAGGAGGCCGGCCCCGCTGGCCAGGTACAGAACGCGGCGGGGCTTATGGGCCGCGACCAGGGCGTCAAAGCGGGCCCCAAAGTGCCAGGCCTCAGGGGGGTCCGCCTCCACTTGGCCCGGGGAGTCCTCCCACATCTCCGGGGTGGCGGTGGCCACCACAATCTTTTCCACTTCCGGGAAGCGGTGGAGGCGCTCCACCACGCTTTTCGCACAGGCGGTGCGCACCCGGGAGACCAGGTCCTGTCCCCCGCGATCGAACAGGAGGACGGTGGTCCCAGGCATGGATTAGGGGAGCTCCGTGTAGGGAAGAAGGGCGAGCTTGCGGGCCCGGTCGATCTCCGTGGCCAGCATCCGCTGGTGCTTCGCGCAGAGCTTGCTGATGCGGCGGGCGAGGATCTTCCCGCGCCGGTTCATGAACTGCTTCAACACCTCGGGCTTCTTATAGGTCAGCTCTAGGCCCTGCTGACAAACGCGACAGGTTTTGGTTTTCTCGTTCAAAACGGCACCTCCTCTTCAGGATAAGCTTCGGCTGGGGTCTCCGGGACCTCCGGGGTCTCGGGTTTGGCGCCCAGGAAATGGACGGCTTGGGCCACCACTTCCGTGACCCGGCGGCGATCGCCATTTTGCGTCTCAAAGGACCGGATGCGCAGGCGGCCGTCCACCGCGACCGGCCGGCCCTTTCTCAGCCAAGCCGCGCAGGTCTCCGCTTGCTTTCCCCACACCACAATCGGAACAAAGGTCACTTCCTCTTCGGGTTGTCCGGTTTCCGGGTTCACCCACCTTCGGTTCACCGCAAGATCAAAGCGGACCATGGGCCTTCCGCTTTGGGTATAGCGCAGGTCCGGATCGGAGGTGAGCCGGCCGGTGAGGATCACCCGGTTGAGGTCGCTCATGCCCTTCCGTCCCCCCGCACCACCTGGTAGCGCAGGAAAGCCTCATCCATACCCAACCGTTGCTGGAAGCTCTCCACCCGCTCGGCGGGAAGGGAAAAAGTGACCAACACGTAGTAGCCCTCGCGGAAGTGCTCGATCTCATAGGCCAGGATCCGCTGCCCCCATTCCTCGAGGTTTTGGAGCTGACCGCCCTCTTGGGCGATCAAGGACGTGACTTTGCTCATCTTTTCCCGCCGCTGGGCCTCATCGAGGTCCGGACGGAGGACGTAAACCAGCTCATAGGTGCGCATTTCCCCAGCCACTCCCTCTCCTTTCCGAGCTTTTCCGCGCCTACTTTACCGATCCGGCCGAAAACCCGCAAGGCCGGCCGGGAACCCCCAAGGGATCGCCACCCTACTTGACACCCCTCTTGAGACCCCGTTATACTCGCGCAAATTAAGGGGAAAGGAGGTGATCACGAGTGAATAAGGCCGAGCTGGTGGATCGTATTGCGCAGCGGGCCGGGCTCACCAAGAAGGATGCCCGGAAGGCCCTGGACGCCACGGTGGACATCGTTACCGAGGCCCTGGCCAACAACGAGCCCGTGCTCCTCACCGGGTTTGGGAAGTTCGAGGCGCGGGCGCGCAAGCGCTCTCAGCGCATCAACCCCCAGACCCAGAAACGCATCACCGTGCCGGAGAAGGTCGTCCCGGCCTTCAAGCCCGGCAAGAACCTGAAAACCCTCGTTGGGAAGAAGCTCAAGGCCGTGGAGGAGAGGGGTGAGCTCAAAGTGAAGAAGGCCTAAGGCCAGGACGACCGGGGGTCAGGCGGCTGCCCGAACTTGGGCAGCCGCCTCCTTGAAAATTAACATGGGATCGGCGTTTTCTTCCTCAGCCGACCCGCTTCAGTGTAGCCGGACCCCCATCCCCGGTCAAGGATGGAGGCGGTCTAACATCCTTGGGAACGGTATCGTCTCGCGAATATGGTCCACGCCGGTGATCCAAGCCACGGTCCGTTCCACCCCAAGGCCGAAGCCTGAATGCGGTACCGACCCCCATTTTCGCAGGTCGATGTACCATCGATACGGCTCTTGCGGGAGATTGGCCTCCCGCAACTGCGCCAAAAGCTCCTCCTCGCTGTCCACGCGCTGGGAACCTCCGATGATCTCCCCATATCCCTCCGGCGCGATGAGGTCCGCATTCAGCACCACCGCAGGGTTTTGGGGATCGCGCTTCATGTAGAAGGGCTTGATTTCCTTGGGGTAGCGCTCCACGAACACCGGCCGGCCGAAATGGGCGGAGAGGGCGTCCTCGGCGGGGGCCCCGAAATCCTCGCCGTAGGCAATGGGGATCCCGTGGGATCGGATGACCTCGAGGGCCTCCCGATAGGTGATGCGGGCAAAGGGCCCCCGCACTTCGGAAAGGAGCACCTCCGGGTCCCGCCCAAGCTCCAAAAGCTCCCGCTTGCGTTCCGTCACCACGGACTCCACGATGTAGCGGACAAGCTCCTCCTGAAGCTTCAGGTTCTCCTCATGCTCAAGGAAAGCGACCTCGGCTTCGGCCATCCAGAACTCCGTGAGGTGCCGGCGGGTCTTGGATTTTTCCGCGCGGAAGCAGGGTCCAATCCAGTACACCCGGCCCAACGCCATGCACGTGGCCTCCAGATAAAGCTGGCCCGATTGGGAGAGGTACGCGGTTTCCCCGAAGTAATCGAGGGGAAAGAGGGTGGTGGTGCCCTCCACGGCCGTGCCCACGAGGATGGGGGCCTCGGTGGCCACGAACCCCCGCTCCCTGAAGAAGGAGCGGATGGCCCACAACACGGCGTCGCGGAGGCGCAATATGGGCACGGGCCGGCGCATGCGCATCCAGAGGTGCCGGTGATCCATGAGGAACCCGACACCGTGCTCTTTAAGCCCGATGGGGAAAGGCTCCTGCGGGATATGGACGGGCTGGATGCGATGCACCAGGAGCTCGACCCCCCCGGGAGCGCGGGGGTCGGCGCGGACCGTCCCCCAAAGCCGCAGGGAGCTCTCCTGGGGAAGGCGTTCGGCCAGCTCGAAGGTCTGGGGATCGGCCTCGGGCGTGACCACGCCCTGGACGATCCCCGTCCCGTCCCGCACAAGCACGAAGCGGACCTTGCCCGAGGAGCGCTTGTTGTAAAGCCAGCCCTGGATCAGAACCTCTTTTCCCACGTGGCGGGCCAGCTCTTCCACGAAGACCCGGACCATGTCAGATCTCAAGCCCGCTTTGCTCCTTCGTCTTCTCCCCTGCGCGTCTTTCGATGTAGGCGATGGCCTCGCCTACGGTGCTGATCTTCTCCGCGTCCTCGTCGGGTATCTCGATCCCGAACTCCTCCTCGAACTCCATGATCAGCTCCACGCGATCGAGGGAATCGGCGCCAAGGTCGTCGACGAACGTGGAGTCCTCGGTGATCTCCTCGAGTTCCACCATGAGCTGCTCGGCGATGATCTCCTTCACCCGCTGGGCGATGTCGCTCATCCTTTCACCTCCTCAGTGGCAGGGGACGAGGCCCCCGTCCACGCAGAGAACATGGCCGGTTATATAGGAGGCCTGGGGCGAGAGCAAGAAGAGGATGGCCTCGGCCACCTCCTCCGGTCGGCCCGGCCGGCCCAGGGGAATGCGGGCCAGGTATCCTTCCCGGATTTTCTCCGGAAGGCCGGCGGTCATGGGCGTCTCGATGAACCCGGGGGCCACGAGGTTCACGCGGATCCCCCAGGGCGCAGCCTCCTGGGCCAGGGTGCGAGCGAGGGCCACCAGGCCGGCCTTGGCCGCGGCATAGTTGGCCTGCCCCACGTTCCCCGTGAGCCCCACCACGGACCCCACGAACACCATCGCTCCCGAACGGGCCCGCATCATGATCCGCAGGGCCTCCCGGGCGCACAGATACCCGCCGGTGAGGTGCACCCGGAGGACCTCCTCCCAGTCCCCAAGATCCAGGCGCACGAGGAGCTTGTCGCGGGTGTGGCCGGCGGCGTGCACGAGGAAATCCAAGCGACCGCCCCAGCGCAGGGCCTCCTCGAACGCCGGTTTCACCTGATTTGGGTTGGAGATGTCGGCGGGCACGAATTTCCCGCGCTCCCCCAGCTCCTTCTCCGCCTGAACGCCGCGGGCCTCGTCCCGGCCCAGCACCACCGCCCGGCCGCCCCGGGCCACCAGGAGCTTGGCCGTGGCCAGACCGATCCCCGAGGTGCCGCCGGTGATGAGCCCCACTTTGCCCTCAAACATATGCGCTGACCTCCGCCATGGTCCGGAAGCGTATCCGCTCGGTGATTCTCCTGCCAAGTCTGGTTAAAACCTGGCCCGGGCCAATCTCCCAGGCCTCCTCCACCCCCAGCGCGGCGAGCCCCTCCACCGCCCCTACCCACTGCACCGGGCTCGTCATTTGGACCTTCAGGATCTCCCTGATCCTCTGGGGATCGTGTTCGACCTGGCCGGTGGTGCTGGAGACGAACGTCCTTTTGGGAGGGCGAAACTCCGTCCCGTCCAGGGCGGCGGCGAAGCGGGCGGCGGCCCCGGCCATGAGGGGGGAGTGAAAGGCCCCGGCCACGGGAAGGCCAATGGTCTTCGCTCCTTGTTCTGCCGCCAATTTTTCCGCGCAGGCCAGGGCCTCCCGCACTCCGGCCAGGACCACTTGGGTGGGGCCGTTGATGTTGGCCACAAAACACCCGCAGGCCTGGGCGATGGCCGCCACTTCCTTTTGGGGAAGGCCCAGGACGGCCACCATCCCGCCGGCGTGGCTTTCGGCCGCCTCTTCCATGAGCTCTCCCCGGCGGAGGACGAGCCGGAAGGCCTCAGGCCAGGTGAGCACCTCCGCGGCGGCGAGGGCGGCGAACTCCCCCAGGGAGTGGCCGGCCACGGCCACCGGCTCGCCCCGCCGGCGCGCAGCCAAAAAGGCGGCCCACTCCACGAGGAAAATGGCGGGCTGGGCGATCGCCGTGCGGCGGAGCTCCGCGGCGGTGAGCTCGGGCACCGACCATTTCCAGCCCAGCCTTTCGGCCTCCGCCACCACCTCCTGCGCCTCCGGTTGGGCCAAGAGTTCCCTCCCCATGCCCACTTCGTGCGAGCCTTGGCCGGGAAAGAGGAAGGCTACCACCGGAGGATCACCGTCCCGTAGAGCGCCCCCGCGCCAAATGCGGTGAAAACAAGGATCTGTCCGGCCACCACCTTCCCCGCCCGCACGAGCTCGTCCAGGGCGATGGGAATGGAGGCAGTGGAGGTGTTGGCCACCCGCTCGATGTTCACCACCACTTTCTCCGGGGAAACCCGCAGGCGTTCCGCAAGGGCCTCGATGATGCGCAGGTTGGCCTGATGGGGGATAAGCCAGTGGATGTCGTGCACGGTGAGCTTGGCCTGGGCGAGCGCTGCCCTTGCGGTCTCGGCCATCATGCGCACCGCCACCTTGAAAAGCCCTTTTCCCTCCATTTGGAGCCAATGTTTTCCCGCCGCCACGGCCTGTGGGTTCGCGGGAAGCCGCACTCCGCCGGCCTCGATGCGCAAAAGGGAGAGCTTTGTGGCGTCCCCGCGCAGGGAGACACCGAGGATCCCGGATGTCTGCGCGGCGCGTTCCACCACCACCGCGCCGGCGCCGTCCCCAAAAAGGACGCAAGTGGCCCGATCCTGCCAGTTCACGAAGCGCGAAAGGGCTTCGGTTCCCACCACCAGAACTTTGGCCGCCAGTCCCGACTGGATCATGGCCCCGGCCAAAACCAAACCGTAGAGGAACCCGGAGCACCCGGCGGTGATGTCGAAAAACGGGATCCGTCCCAGACCAAGCCCGGCGGCGATGTGGGGGGCGCTTCCGGGGATGGGCTCCTCGGGGACGTTGGTGGCCACAATGAGCAAATCCAGGTCAACAGGAGTTCTTCCCGCCATGGTCAGGGCTTTCTGCGCGGCCTGAACGCCCATGTCGGAGGGGATATCTTGGGGCCCCAAAACATGCCGAAAGCGAATGCCCGTGCGGGTACGGATCCATTCGTCGTTGGTATCCAAAAACCCCGCGAGATCGTGGTTATCCAGGCGTTTTGGGGGAAGATAGGAGCCGGTGCCCGTGATCTTGAGGGGGATGAGGGGCGCTAGGTCCTGGCTTTTTCGCGTGGCACTCATGGACGGTGGGCCATTTTGCCAGTGGCGGCGGAAAAGTCGAGAAAACCAGTGCCGAGGGCGGGAGTCGAACCCGCACGGGCCGAAGCCCACTGCCCCCTCAAGACAGCGCGTCTGCCAATTCCGCCACCTCGGCCGCCGCTAATGTTAGGGAGCCCTTCTTCGCCGGTCAAGGGTTGCCCTCCTTCCCGCACGGGTGTAGGTTGGAGGGTGAAGGTGGTTCGGTTCGGGGTTTATTCTGGGGACCCGCTTTTGGTGGAACGACATGTGAGGGCCCGCCTGGAAGCCTTCGGTCCGGCCCGGCGGATCACGTTGTTCGGGGATGAAATCACGCCCAAGCGCTTGCTTTTGGAGATCCAGACCCCTGACCTTTTTGGGGAAAAGCGGGCGGTGGTGGTGCGCTGGGCTGATCCCCTGCGGGACGAAAGGGAACTGTTGAGGCTGCGCTTCGGTCCTCCGGAGGGCGTGGCTGTGTTCCTTTTGGGCGAGGACCTGCGCGGTCCTTTGGCGGAACACGCCGAGGAAGCCCAGCACTTCCCGCGGCCCACGGGCCGGGCCCTGCATGAGCTCTGCGCGGCCCTCATGGAGGAGGCCGGCCTCGCGGTGCATCCCTTCGTGGTGGAGCTTCTCGTGGAGGCCTCCGGCAGGGACACCCTGCGGCTTGCCCAAGAGATCCAGAAGTTTGCCCTTTGGAAAGGGGGAAGGCTTCCGCGTTCCCGTATCCCCGAGCTGTGCTTTTTTGCGCAGCCGCAGCCCTATGGGTTCCTGGACGCGGTGGGCGGCGGGGATCGGGGCGCGGCCCTCGCCGCCCTGGACAAGCTCCTGCGCGCCCGCTGGAACCCCCAGGCCCTCTTCCACCTCTTGGTGGGGCACGTCCGCGCCCTCCTTTTGGCCCTCAGCGCCGAGGCGGCGGGCCAAACTCCCGAAGGTCCAGGATGGCTGGCCCGCCGCAGGCTCAGGCAAGCCCACCAGCACGGCGAGGCCCGCTTGATCCAGGCCCTCGCCCTCCTTCAAGAGCTCGACCTGCGCCTGAAGCTCGGCGAGGTTGAGGCGGAGGACGCCCTCCACCTTTTCATTTTGCGGTGGATGCCGCCCGCACCGGGACCCTCTGCCCCAAGACCGTGTGCTCCAAAATCAGTCGGCACGCGACAAGAGCCGTGAACATGGAGGCCAAAACCCCAAGCCCCAGGGTGATGGCAAAGCCCTGAACCGGTCCTGAGCCAACAAGGAAGAGGATGAACGCGGCGATGACCGTGGTGAGGTTGGAGTCCACGATGGCCGGAAGGGCGCGGTGAAACCCCGCGGCCAGGGCGGCGTTCAGGGCCTTCCCTCTCCGCCGCTCCTCCTTGATGCGCTCGTAGATGAGGACGTTGGCGTCCACCACCATCCCCAGGGTGAGGACGAGGCCGCCGATCCCGGGCAGGGTCAACGTGGCCTGGAACGCGCGCAAAGCCGCAAGGAGGATGAGCATGGTCAGGGTGATGCCCAGGCCGGCGATGACCCCGTACCACCGATAGTAGAGGATCATGTAGAGGATGACGAGGACGAAGCTCACAAGGAGGGCGAGGCTTCCGCGGCGCACGTACTCCGCGCCCAGGGTGGGGCCGATGCGCTGTTCCTCAATCACCGTGACCCTGGTGGGCAGGGCGCCGGAGCGGAGAACGACGGACAAAAGCTTGGCCTCGTCATAGGTGAAGCGGCCGGTGATGGTGGTGGAGTTCTGCACCGCCCGCCACCCCTGGGCGGCGGCTTCCTTGATGGAAGCGGCAATGGCCGGGGCGGAGTACACGATCCCGTCCAGGACAATGGCCAGCCGGTCGCCGACCTGCAGCCTCCGCAGGACCTCCACGAACCTCTCGGCCCCGGCACGGTTGAAGGTGAGAAGGATGTAGAGTCCAGGGTTGCGGATGTCGGTGGAGACGCGGACCTCGGCGTTATCCAAAACGTCGCCGGTGAGAAGGGGATCGCCCTCCACAAGGTAGTACCGCCCCGGCTCCTTTCCGGGAAGGATCTCCTGGGGGATCACGCGCCTGGCGGCCAGATCGTCGGGATTCGTCGCCTCGTCCAAGACCTTGCGGAACTCCAGGATGGCGGTGCGGCCGAGGAGCTCCCGGGCCTGTTCCGGATCGGCTGCGCCGGGGATGCGCACCTCCACCCGATCGCTGCCCATGGGGCGGATCTCCGCGTTGGCCATGCCGTACTGGTCCACCCGCTCGCCGAAGATGGTGACCAGGCGATCCACCACATCGCTACGCTGGGCGGGCGTCATCCCCTCCAGACCCTGGGCCTGGAGCACCAACCGCACCCCGCCCTGAAGATCCAGGCCGAGCTTGATCACCCGGTCGAAGGGCCAGAACGGATAAAGAAGGCCCAAAGCGGCTAAGGTCACCGCCAAGGTGACGCCAAGATAGATCCAATCCCTGCGTTTCATGACCACCTCACTTCTTCACTTTCTCCGCGATGCTTGAGCGGGCGACCCGGAGCTTTCCCTCCTCCACCACGAGGATAACCTCGTTTTCCTCGATGTCCTCGATGGTTCCGATGATACCGCCCGCGGTCATCACCCGGTCGCCCCGCTTTAGGGAGCTGATGAGGACCTGGTGCTCCTTTTGCCGCCGGCGCTGGGGCCGGATGAGGAGGAAATAGAACACCGCGAAGAACACCACCAGGATGACCACGAGGGAAATGAGCTGTTGGTTGGTCTCCGCACCGGTGGTTGTTTGGGCAAAAGCCATCATCACATCACCCCTTTTCCATATCCGCCGGGCTTTTCGGGAATATCCCGCCACCCCTAGCCGCGGCGGAGAAGGCCGCAGGAGTATAGCCTAAAAAGCCCGGGACACCGGCTCCCCGGGGGAGCGGGGGCTCAGGCCAAATGGGCACGAAGGGCGGTGGCCAGGACCAAGAACAGGCCGATCCCAACGAGATCGCCGATGGTGGTGGCGACAGGCCCGGACATCATGGCCGGATCCAAGCCCAGGCGCTTGAACATGAAGGGAAGGGCCCCGCCGGTGAGGCACGCCCCGACGGTGGTCCCGGCCAGGGCCGCGCCCGCCACAACACCGAAGAAGGGCCTGCGCCAAAGCAGCGCAGCGATCAGCCCGATTTGCAGGCCCAAACCGAAGCCCGCCAGAAGCCCCACCCGCAGCTCCTTCCACAAGAGGCGGGGGAGGTCCTTCCAGTCCACAAGGCCCAGGGCCATGCCCCGGATGACCACCGTCAACGCCTGGGCCGCGGCGTTTCCGCTCATGTCGGCGATGAGGGGCATGAGGGACGCCACAAACGCGAGCTGGGCGATGACCCCCTCGAACCGGCTCACGAGACCGGCCACGCTCAGGTTCAGGATCACCAGGCCCATGAGCCAGGGAAGCCGGCGCTTTACTGAGGACAGCGGCGGATCGAGGGGGAGATCTTCTCCGGCCGGGATGCCACCCACCCGCAGGAAGTCCTCCGTGGCCTCCTTGCGCATCACGTCCATCACGTCGTCCACCGTGACGATCCCCAAGAGTTTTCCGTCCTTGTCCACCACGGGGAGGGCGAGGAAGTTGTACTTGTCAAAGAGCCGGGCCACCTCCTCCACATCCATCTCCGGGGGGAGGCTGACCACGTTGGGGTTCATGATCTTGCTGATGGGGGTGTCCCAGGTGGCCAGGACCAGGTCCCGTAGGGAAAGAACCCCCAAAAGCCGGTTCTCCTCATCCACCACGTAGGCGTAATAGACGGTTTCCATCTCCTCGGCCCGGCGGCGGATGAGGCGGATGGCCTCCCGCGCGCGCAGGTGGGCGGGGAGGGCCAGGACCTCCGGGGACATGAGGCCGGCGGCGGTGTCCGCCGGGTAGGAAAGGAGCATCTGGAGCGTCCTCGCCTTGTGGGGCTCCAGCCGGCAGAGGATGTCGCGCATGGTCTCCTCGGGAAACTCGGCGAGGAGGTCCGCGGCATCGTCGGGGTTCATGTGGGAGAGGATGCGGATCGCTTCCTCGCGGTGGAGTTGGGCGAGGAGTTTCGCCGCCTCCTCCGGCTCCATTTCGCTTAAGGGGGCGGCGGCCTGGCGCTCGTACAGGCGGCGCACCAGCTCCACCGCTTCCTTCTCGTTGAGGGCGGAGATGATCTCGGCCAAATCCGCGGGATGGCGGCGGAGAAGTTCCTGGAGCTTGACCTTGTCGATGGTGCGCTCGGCCATATCCGCTAAGTGTACCCCGGGTCCCCTAGCGGCCAAAAAGGCGGAGGACCCCAAGGCTTGCCAAAAGGACAAGGATTCCCGCGAGGAGCACCCCGAGGGACAGGGAGAGGACCGCGCGCCTGCCGGGAATGCCCAGAAGCACGGCCACAACGGCTCCGGTCCAAAGCCCTGTCCCCGGAAGGGGTAGGGCCACGAGCGCCGTGAGGGCGGGAAATCCCCAGCGCAAGAGGTGGCGATTCCGGCGCGCTTGCCAACCCAAGTAGGCCCTTCCCGCTTGGCCCAGAACGCCCGGCAAGCGCGCCCAGGCCCGCACGAGCTTGGGCCCCCAAAGGAGCAAGGCCGGCATGGGAAGAAAATTGCCAAGGAGGGCCAGGAAAAACGCGGTTTCCGGAGAAAACCCCAAGGATAACGCCAAAGGGATCCCGCCGCGGAGCTCGCTTAGGGGGGCGGCGGACACGGCCAACACCAAAAGGGCCTCACCCCAACGCACCCCGGATTTTACTTGGTGGCCGCCCTTTCCTCCGGTACCATCCCCGGGCGATGCGTCTTTACAACACGTTGACGAAACGCGTGGAGGAGCTGGCCCCGCAGGAGAAGACGGTGCGCATGTACGTGTGCGGCCCCACCGTCTACGACCTCATCACCATTGGCAACGCGCGGCCGTTCATCGTGTTCGATGCCCTTCGCGGTTACCTTGAGGAGCGGGGCTACCGGGTGATCCATGTCCAAAACTTGACCGATGTCGACGACAAGATCATCCGCCGCGCGCAGGAAGAGGGAAAACCTCCCGAGGAGATCGCCCTCCGTTATACCCAGGAGTATTTTGCGGACCTTGGGCGCCTGGGGGTGCGACCGCCCACCTACTCTCCGCCGGCCACAGCGTTCATCGGAAAAATGGTGGAATTTGTGGGGCAACTTTTGGCCAAGGGCCACGCGTATTTAGTGGATGGGGACGTGTATTTCTCCGTTCGCAGCTACCCCCGGTACGGCGAGCTTTCCGGCCGGACCCTGGAGGAGATGCGGGCCGGCGCACGGGTGGAGGTGGACGAACGGAAACGCGATCCCCTGGATTTCGCCCTCTGGAAGAGGGCCAAGCCCGGTGAGCCCCATTGGCCCTCGCCCTGGGGCGAGGGCCGGCCTGGCTGGCACACGGAGTGCGTGGTGATGTCCATGCACCTTTTGGGCGAGACCCTGGATATCCACGCGGGCGGAAACGACCTGATCTTCCCCCACCATGAAAACGAGCGGGCCCAAGCGGAATCCCTTACCGGGAAAACTTTTGCGCGCCTTTGGCTCCATAACGGGATGGTCACCGTGCGCGGGGAGAAGATGGCCAAGTCTCTAGGGAACTTCTACTACGCCCGCGATGTGGTGAAGCTTTTTGGCCCGGAGGCCGTGCGCTACTTCTACCTTTCCCGGGATTGGCGGAAGCCCCTGGAGTTCACGCTCGAGGCCATGGCCGAGGCCAAGGCAGCGGTGGAGCGGGTCTACAACTTCTTGGCCGAAGCCGAGCGCGTTCCTCCCCCGGTTTCCGCCGGGGATCCCGAGTTCCTGCGCTTCCTTGAGGAGCAGAACACGCGATTCCACGCGGAGCTTCAGGAGAACTTCAACACCCCTGGGGGCCTTGCCGTGCTCCAGGAAATCATTGGGGAGGCCTACCGCCGCCAAGATCCCGGGGCCTTGCGCGCGGCGGCGGAAGCCGTGCGGAGGCTGGCCCACCCCCTTGGGCTTTTTCAGGGAGAAGCGGCCCCCCCAGAGCTCGGGCGCCTCTCCGAGGAGCTGCTTGGGCTCGTGGTGGAGCTCCGCGCGGAGCTGCGGCGGGAGAAGAACTTCGCGTTGGCCGATAAGATCCGGGGAAAGCTCGCGGCACTTGGGGTGGAGCTCCGGGACGGCCCGGAGGGGACGCGCTGGGTTTTGTCGCGCTAGCGCCCAAGTTTCCGGGCGATTTCCTCGAACGTGAGCTTCACGGCCACGGGCCTTCCGTGGGGGCAGCGGGCCGGTTCCTTGGTGTTCTTCCATGCGGAGATGAGGGACTCCTGTTCGGCGGGGGAAAGCTCCTCGCCCGCGCGGATGGCCGCGGCACAGGCGATCCGCCGCCAAAGCTCCAGGAGGGCGCGGTTCCCTGTCCCCCATTGTTCCGCCGCTTCCCGCAGCGGTTCGAGGAATCCCCACCGGGCTTGCCGTTCGGCCAAGGGCGCGGGCCAGCCGCGCACGAGGAAGACGTTCGGGCCGAAGGGCTCAAGGATGACCCCAAGGGCCCGAAGGGCGGGGAGGGCCTCCCGCACAGCCTGGGCCTGGTCAAAAGGAAGCTCCACCTGCACCGGGATCAAGAAGTGCTGCACGGGAACTTCGCTTCCGTCGCGATACTGCTCGAAAAGGATCCGCTCGTGCGCCGCGTGTTGATCCACGAGCTCCACCCCGTCCTCTTCCTCCACGACGACGAAGCTTTTCTGCACTTGCCCGAGGACCCGCCAGCGCCGCTCCTCCTTGGGGGGGCCAAAGCCTAGGGCCTCCGCGCCGGGCCTGGGATAAGGGGGAGATCCCGGAGGAAGCCGGGGGGGCGGGATCGGCACGGGCCTTCCTTCCCAGGACGGGGAAAACCGGCCCAGGGCCCGCAGGGCCGCGCGGCGGAGGAAATCCAGGGCAGCCTCCTCGTTTTGAAAGCGCACCTCCTCTTTCTTGGGATGGACGTTCACGTCCACCAGCTCGGGATCCACCTCGAGGTAGAGGAAGAACACGGGGTGCTGTCCCCGCGGGAGGAGCCGCGCGTAGATTTGGTAGATGGGCACAGCAAGGCTGCCCATTCTCACGGGTCGGCCAGAGAGGAAGAGGTGCTGCTCGGTGCGCGTGGTCTGGGCCAGCTCCGGCGGGGAGAAGAAGGCCAGGAGCCTCCAGCCCGGTTCCTCCATGGCCACGGGGATCAGCCGGCGCACGAAGGGTTCCCCATAGATCTGGCCGAGCCTTCCCTCCGGCCCCTTCGCAGGAGGGAGATCCAAGACTTTTTTCCCTTCGGAGAACGCAAGGAAACCCACCGCGGGGTGGGCCAGGGCCAAAGCGCGCAGCCGCTCCAGGGCGCGGCGGGCCTCGGCGGCTGGGGTGGAAAGAAACTTTCTTCGCGCGGGGACGTTGTAAAACAAGGCGGAGACCTCCACGGTGGTTCCCCCCGGATGGGCCGCCGGCCTTTCGGCCAAGATCTGTCCGCCCGCCACCACAAGCTCAAACCCCGCCGGGACCTCTGGCGGGCGCGAAAGAAGCCGCACCCGGGCCACGGCGCAGATCGCGGCCAGGGCCTCACCGCGGAAGCCCAGGGTTTTGATGTGCCGAAGATCCTCCTCCCTTGTGAGCTTGCTTGTGGTGTAACGCTCGATGGCCAGGCGCATCTCCTCTGGAGTCATGCCGCAGCCATCGTCGGAAACGAGAAGGCGAGCGATGCCACCGCCTTCGATTTCCACGCGAATCCTTGTGGCCCCAGCGTCGATGCTGTTCTCCAAAAGCTCTTTCAGGACGGAGGCCGGCCGGTCCACCACCTCCCCCGCCGCGATCTTCTGGATCACCGCCTCGGAAAGTTTTCTTATCCGCATCTGTTGTGAAAAATCTTCGGCAAAAAGCCCCGGCCTTGCGGGAAGGCCGTAAACCGTAGACCAGTTAGGCTACAAACTTCCGCGAAGTTTCACAACCTCCCAGAGGAGAGCCGTTCCGTCCTCCGCGGCCGAGCACAGGTACCGGCCATCAGGCGAAAAGGCCAAGGCCGGGCTTTTCCCCGGCACGATCCGGATGCCCCGGGCAAAATCCCAAAGATGGATTCTGCCTTCAGAAGTCCAAAGCATCTCCGGCCGGCGTGAAGGTGAAGGAGCTCGCGAGGGTAGGGCCTCAAGAAGGGTGTCCGCAGGGCAGCACCGTAGCCTTCCGGGAAAAACGAGGAATGTAAAGGAGGGAAGCCCCCTATGGCGGACAAAACCCGCCTCCTGGCCCTCGCCGGTTCTATGGAGGACCTCCGCGTTCCTCGGG